>Ga0310810_10011099_pt1 | contig 10522 bp, 9 predicted proteins | sample NCmetagenome_FD_207641 | JGI IMG/M metagenome (GOLD analysis project Ga0310810, IMG submission 207641) | Soil microbial communities from experimental microcosm in Duke University, North Carolina, United States - NC | ecosystem: Engineered > Artificial ecosystem > Soil microcosm > Unclassified ... | reverse complement strand
GCGCGGCGGGATCTCTCGGAAGAGCGCAGTCCGTTCCATCGCGTGAGGCATCCGCGACCACCGGTTGGCTCGTGGGATCGGTCACGAATGTCGCGAGTGGCGCCGCGGTTCGCGCGGACATCGCGATCGAGCGTCCGCGACGTGGCGTCCGCGCCGATTCGACCGGCCGGTTCGCGTTTCGCGACGTTCCCGCGGGCTCCATTCACCTGCGCGCCACCGCGTTCGGCTTCGAGTCCATCGACACGACCATCACGATTCGCGGCGGCGACACGACTCACGTCACGCTTCGTGTTCGCGCTGTGCCGCAGTCGCTCGCGCCGGTGCGCACCGTCGCCAAATCGCCCGAGCGCGCGCGATTCGACGAACAGGCGACGCCGAGCGTGGTGAGCATCTCCGGTGCGGAGGTGCGCCGGGTGCCGGCGATCGGCGAGTCCGATGTACTGCGATCGGCGTCCCTCCTGCCTGGCGTCGTCGCGCGCAACGACTTCTCGGCCGGCTTCAACGTGCGTGGCGGCGAAGCCGATCAGAACCTCGTGCTGCTCGACGGCATTCCCATCTACAACCCATTCCACCTCGGCGGACTGTTCGGGACGTTCATCGACAAGGCGGTGAGCGGCGTGGACGTCATCACCGGCGCGTTCCCGTCTCGATATGGCGGGCGGCTCTCGAGTGTGCTCGACGTGAAGAGTCTCGAGGAGACGCGCGGCGGCGCGCACGGGACGGCCGAAGTGTCGTTGCTGTCATCATCGCTGTTCAGCGGCGGGACGCTGGGGCAGGGGAAGCTGTCGTGGAACGTCGCGGCACGGCGCACGTACGCCGACAAAGTGGTCGAGTGGATCCGCGGCTCGAACGACTTTCCATATCACTTTCAGGACGCGCAGCTCCGCCTCCGGCTCCTCCTTCCTACTGGCGGCACACTCGGCCTAACGAGCTATGTGGGGAAGGACCTGCTCTACCATCAGGACGAGAGCATTCAGGTCATCACCAATCCTGGTGGCCTGGTCAACTTCCCGGATGACAACGAGCAGACGATCACGTTCGACTGGGGGAACCAGGTTGCCGGGCTGACGCTCGAGCAGCCGTTAGGCGGACGCACGACGGTCTCGCAGCGGCTGGCGTACTCCCGGTTCGGTACCCACTTCGACCTGCCGAGCCAGCAGGTGTTTCTCGCGCAGAGCGTCGCCGAGCTGCAGGTCGGTGGGTCGATCACGCGCGCGCGCATCACACGGTGAGCGCGGGGTACGAGGCATCCACCTACCGAACGTCCTATCGCGAGCAGATCGCGATCGCCAGCGGCAACAACAACGATGTCGGGTTTCCCGATCCGCTCGCGACCGATGGGGACACGACGCTGCGCCAGCGCCCGGCGATGGCCGGTGTCTTCGCCGAGGATCTGTGGAAGCCTAACGAGCGCTGGATCGTGCGCGGTGGGGTGCGCGGCGAGTACGTCTCCGGAGCGCAGTGGACGGGTGTGTCGCCTCGCGCGTCGGTCAAGTTCTTCGCGACTCCACGTCTCGCGTTCACGGCGTCCGGCGGACGCTACTCGCAGTGGATGCGGGCGATGCGCAACGAGGATCTTCCGCTGCGGGTGTTCGATCTGTGGCTCGGCAGCGACAGGACGATCCCCGTCTCGACATCCACGCAGCTAGGGCTCGGCGTCGAGCGCTGGCTGTCGGACTCGCGCTTCCTCCGCGTGGAGGGATACGGCAAGACGTACGACCATCTCGCCGAGCCGGCGAGCACGGTAGACCCGCGGATCCGGCCATCGTTGCTGCGCTACTTCGATGGTCGCTCGTACGGCGTCGACGTCTACCTGCGGCAGCTCGAGCACGACGGATTCAGCGGCTGGGTCGCGTACAGCTACGGCGTGACGACCCGCGAGCGCGACGGACTCTCGTACTGGCCGGCGCACGACCGCCGTCACAACGCGAACGTGGTCGGCACGTACGCGCCCGCGCGCAGCCGCTGGGCGTTAGGCAGCCACCTTGGCGTCGCGACCGGCACGCCGTACACCGGATGGGCCGGCGTCATGAACCGCTGGCGGTACGATCCCATTCGCGGCTCGTGGAGCGGACCCGGAAGCGACGGCACCGAGGACGTGCGCGGGCCGAGAAACGGCGAGCGCTTTCCGTTCTACTGGCGCCTCGATCTCAGCGCCGAGCGTCGGTTCGAGATCGGCGGGACATCGATCAAGCCGTATCTCAACCTGGTGAACATCTTCAACCGCAAGAACGTCTTTCTCTACACCCTCGACTCGAAGGTCGACCCGCCACTGATCAAGGGCGCGTCACAGATGCCGTTCCTGCCATCGTTCGGGCTGAGGATGGAGTGGTGAGCGTGCACCCGTGGCCGCGATCACGCCGCGCGGGAGCGGTGCTTGCCGCGTTAGGCATCGGTCTGGCCGCCGGATGCGAGATCGCCGGCACGACGGCCCCGGAGTTTGATCGGCGAGCCGTGGTGCACGCCGTGCTCAATCCCGCGGTCGCGCAGCAGACGATCATCGTCGAGCGGACGCTGCGATCGGTGACGCCAGCCGTGGATGGCGCGCGGGCGTACGAGCCGATCGCGGGCGCACGCGTCGTCATCTACGGACCGCGCGGCGACTCGGCGATCGCGGTGAGGCCAGCCGGTGCGGTCGCTGGCACCTACCGCGTGGAGAGCATCACCGTCGCCGACGGATCGGCGGGCACGGCACCGCCTAACGTGTTACGACTCCGACCCGGCGAACGCTACCGGCTGCGCGTCGAGACAACGCTCGGCGTCACGGTTGGCGAGACGACGATTCCCGTCGGTCCAGCGCTCGACGGCGCGCGCCGCACGTTCAACCTCGATCACGACACGCTGCGCCTGAACCTCGGCGCAGTACGCAACGCGGCCGGCTTCTTCCTGCGCCACGAGACGAGCACCGCGGCCCACGAGCGCTACGCGGCGACGATCGACGCGGCGCTCCTGCTGCCACGGGTCGCGACGACCGGCGACTCCATTGCGACCTGGCCGTTCGCGTTCGCGCACGAGTCCATCTATCCCGGCATCACGCAGCGATTCACGGTCGTCGCCGTGGACTCGAATTACTTCCGCTACTACGTGGCCGGCTTCGATCCATTCGGCGATGACACGCGTGGCAACACGCTGACCGGTGGCGTCGGACTGTTCGGAGCCGTCGCGCCACTCATGTCCAAGACGCTCGACCTCACGGCCGATGCCGACACGCCGATCGAAGGCGCATGGTTCGCGGACTTCGTCCCCGTCACGTTGCCGAGCACGATCTCGCTCTACTCATCACCGTCATACCCGAGCGAAGTGGGCGGCAGGCGATTGTCTCTCACCGGCACGGGCCGCGCGGCAGGTGTGACGGTCGAAGCCTTCGGCTACACGGAAGGCGTTGGCGCGACGCTCCAGCTCATTCCGGTCGGCTCGTCGAATCAACCGATCGCCGCCACCGGATCGATGAGCGGGTTGAATCTGGTGTTGACCGACCTTCGTTCCGGGGAGCGCGTCACGTACCGGAAGCGGTAGATTGGCGCGTTCGCGGACACGTGGCCCGCCGCATGCCGGTCGGGTCGGCACCCTGACAGCGTTCATGCCTCTACGAGAACGGTTGGAGCAGCGCCCTGCACGGTTCGCCCGCGCCTCGCGTGGCGCGCTCGCCGCGGTTGCATCCGTCATCACGGTCGCGTGCTCGTCAGGCACTGCAGCCACCGCGGCCGGACCGGCGACGCCAGCTGCCGCGATCGCACCCGCTGGACGCCCCCGACCATATCCGGTGTTCGAGCCCGCGTCGTTTCGCCGAGCGATCGAGCGGGGCACGCGGACGCGTACTGGTGAGCCCGGACCACGATACTGGACGCAGTATGCCCGATACGCGATGCGCGCGGAGCTCGATCCGAGTGCGCGCCGCCTAACGGGAGACGGCCGCGTACGCTACCAGAACCGGTCGCCCGATACGCTTCGATTGGTCGCCGTGCATCTGTATCAGAACCTCTTCGCACCCGGTGCGGCGCGAAACGTCGAAGTCCCGCCGACGACCGGTATGGCGCTCACCCGCGTCGTCGCACAGGGGCACGCGTTGCCACAGCTGCGCGACGTCGAGGCCAGCGTGCAGCCGGGATTTCAGATCGAGGCGACCATCGCCTGGATCCGGCTGCCGACGCCGCTCGCGCCCGGCAGCTCCGCCGACTTCGAGTTCTCGTGGAACTACACGGTACCGCCAGATGGCGCGCCCCGTTCGGGTACGGACGGCGAAGTGTTCATGCTCGCGTACTGGTACCCGCAGCTCGCTGTGTACGACGACGTGAACGGCTGGCAGACCGACTGGTATCTCGGCACCGCCGAGTTCTACATGGGGTACGCCGACTACGATGTGGCGCTCACGGTGCCGGCGGGATGGCTCGTGGGTGCGACCGGCGAATTGAAGAACGCGTCGGAAGTGTTGACGCCAACGACACGGGAACGGTTGGCGGAAGCGAGACGAGCATCGTCCGTCGTGCACGTCGTGACCGAAGCCGATCGTGCGCCCGGCCGATCGACGACGACGGGGACTGGCGGGAAGGTGACGTGGCTGTTCGAGGCCCGGGACGTTCGCGACTTCGCGTGGGGCACTTCGGACCAGTATCTCTGGGACGCCACGCGCGCCGTCGTCGGCACACGTGGATGCGTGCCGAGTCCGGTGGCGAGTGTCGCGCCGGCGACGCCGGCGGGATGCGGCCAGGGTACGGACACGGCGACGATCAATTCGCTCTACCGTCCGTCCCGCATTCCGTGGGCGTGGGATCAATCCGCTCGTTATGCACAGCACGCGATCGAGTTTCTGTCGGGGTTCCTCTGGCCCTACCCGTACCCGCAGATGACGGCGCTCGATGGCGTCGTGTCGTGCACCGGGATGGAGTACCCGATGCTCACGTGCATCGGCGGTGAGCGCGACACGTTAGGCCTGTATTCAGTGACCGTGCACGAGTTCGCGCACATGTGGTTTCCGATGCAGGTCGGCTCGGACGAGAAGCGCTTCGCGTGGCAGGATGAAGGCGTGACGCGGTTCAATCAGGCGCAGGCAATGCGGTCGTTCTTCGGCGGCTACGACCTCGAGCGCAACGTCCGTGACGCCTACCTCGGCTTCGCGAGGACCGGCGACGAAGTGGAGCTGATGCGCCACGGCGATCTCTACCCCGTGGGCACGCCAGCGTATTCGGTGGCGAGCTACCAGAAGATGGCCACGAACATGGTGGCGCTCCGTGCGCTGCTCGGTCCCGACGTGTTCATGACGGCGTATCGCGAGTATGGTCGCCGGTGGATCGGCAAGCATCCCACGCCGTACGATTTCTTTCACACGTTCGACGACGTGAGCAAGCGCGATCTGTCGTGGTTCTGGCGGACGTGGTTCTACGAGACGTGGACGCTCGACCAGGCGATCACCGCCGTGCAGGCGAAGGGCGACAGTGCGACGATCACGGTGGAGGATCGCGGTCTGGCGCCGATGCCCGTCAGGCTCGCGATCACGCGGCAGGGCGTGTCCACCGTCGAACGGCGTGAGATCCCGGTGGATGTTTGGCTACGCGGTGAACGCACCGCGACGATTCGTGTGGCGGCGTCGCCGAAGATCACGAAGGTGGAGATCGATCCGGAGAACGCGTTTCCGGACATCGATCGGACGAACAATCGGTGGGGTCGTTAGGCATGTGGACATCTCGAGTCGTTCGACGGTGCGTCATGCGCCTGAAGACACCCGCTCGCCTCTCGCTCGCAGCGACAGTGCTCGCGCTCTTCGCGTGCAGCCAGATCGCCGAGCGCGCGTTTGCGCGCCCAGCCATCGCCGTGCGCGGCGTCAGAGTGAGAAGCATCGGCCTCACGGGAGGCGCGCTCGAGGTGTCCCTCGCGATCGCAAACCCCAACCCGTACCCGCTTCCCGTGCAGCGCGCGACGTATCTCTTCGCGCTCGCCGATTCCACTGAAGTCGGCCGCGGTGAATCCGCCGCGGCGTTCACAATACCGGCGCACGATTCGACCGTCATCCAGCTTCCGCTCGACGTATCGTGGCAGGGACTTCGCGCCGCCGCGCGCGACGCCGCTGGTGATGGCGCCGTGGATTACCGGCTCAGCGGCACCGTTACGCTCGACACGCCCCTCGGCAACCCTAACGTGGCGTTCGAATCGGCCGGACGATTCACACCCCCGCCGTCGCTCGTGCGATCAGTCCCCTGAGCGTGGCGGTGACGTCATGAACTTCACGACCGGCGCCCAGTAGTCGTCCGTCGGCCGCAGGTGGCCGTCCTCGTGACGATAGCCGTGAAGCACGACCATCGTCTTCGGAACCGTCGCCGCATCATACACGGCTCTCGCCATGCTGACCGGGAACAGCTGATCGGCATCGCTCTGCAGCACGAGCAGCGGTTGCGTGAGATTCTTCGTGTCGCGGACGTTGTTCCACATGTCGGGGAGGAGAAACGTCGCCCACCGCGGGATGAGCCCGAACCTGACCGCGCCGTCGCGCGCCGACGAGTACGACGCGGCGAACACGACCCCAGACGGACTCGGCGCGAACCGCCCGATCGCATCGAACAAGACGCCGGTGCCTAACGAATAGCCGAGCACGTAGCGGCGTGCCCGGTTGTCGGTGTGTCGCACGAACTCGGCGTACGCGGCGTCGGCATCGGCCTCGAGGTTCGCGGCCGATGCCCGGCCCGTGCTGCGCCCGAACCCCGAGTAGTCGAACACCATCGACGTGAGCCCGTGCCGATACAGCAACGCCTGCAGGTCCGCCCAGTATGACACCGCCTCGGCGGTTCCGTGGAAGATGAGCACCGCGGGCGCCGTGTCGATCGCCGCGCGCACGAGTACGGCATCGAGCTTCCGGTCACCGCTCGCGATCGAGAACGCCTCGTACGGCGCGCCGTACGTCGCTGGCGTGTCGGGCCCGTTAGGCACGACCACGAGGCCGCTCCGCTCAACCGCACGGAACGCGAACTGGCGAATCCCGATGAAGACGACGCCGAGCACGAGCACGGCCACGCCGAGCTGCTTCCATTGTCGCGACACGTCAGCCACTCCCCGATCCACCGAGCACGCCGAGTCGGAGCGTCGGTACAACGGGCCGGTATTGTTTGGCGAGCAGACGACGAAACAACTGCACTTTCCGATGCGTCGCGCGGCCCACGAAGACGATCATCGTCGATCGGCCGGCCGGCACCACGCGGAGACGCAGCGCGCCGCCGGGAACCGTGAGCGTGCAGACGCCTGCTCCCGTCGCCGACGGCGCACACAGCCTCGAAGCACACTCCTCGATCGTGGCGACCACGGCGTCGGGTCCGGCGCCGATCACCCACCATCGGGATTGTACGAGCCAGCCCCCCACCAGGACGACGATGGTGCCGGCAACCGCGCCTAACGAAAAACGTTCGCCGAGCAGCGCGGTGGTCACGGCGGCCACGAGCACGTAGACCGCCGTGAGCAGAAAGATCCAGTCGCCGCGCACGATGGTCGGCTCACGTCGCGTGCGGACGAGGACGGCCGCCACGCCGGCCAGCAGGGCGTACGCGGCGGCCCAGACAAGCACGACGACGCGTGGCTATTGGTCGAGAATCGCCTTCAGGTTCTCGACCGCTCGCGAGCCCTCCGACTCGTTGAGCTTCTCGACGACGCCCGCCTGCATCTTCGACAACAGCGTCCCCGGTACATCGTACGTCACGTCTACCGTCACCTTCACGCCCTTCCCCTGCGGCTCCGCGCTGTACGTGAACGTGCTCTGGATGCCCGTCGTCGTCTTGTAGCTGAACTTCTTTCCCGGCTCGTAGCTCACCGTCTCGGCCCGTCCCGAGAACTCCACGCCCGCCATGACGAACGTCCAGTCCCACGACGTCCCGCTCTTCTTCGGATCGCCATTCACGTTGGCGATCGATTTGAGTGGACCGATGAACGCCGGATGATTCTTCACATCGGCGATGTAGTTCATGATTTGGTCGGCGTTGGCCGAGATGACCGCTGATTTGGCTACCCGGGACATCGTGTCCTCCAAAGAAATCCGACAGGAAGTGCGACTACGGACGTGAGCCTTGCGCCGCGGGACGATATCGTCAGGCAGGCGGCACGGCTACTACCTTACTCGAACCTCCGTCCCTGAGCGAGTGGATTCGTCCCCTTCGGTCGGCATCGATGCCGTCACGTACTATCTGCCGCCTTCCGCCCCGACGCTGGCCGAGCTCGAAGCACGCGGCGCGCTTCGCGGACCCGCATCGACCCTCGCGAGCTTCGGCTTTCAGCACGCGCGGGTCGCGGAGGACGAGAGCCACGTGGACATGGCCGTGCGGACGGTACGCGCGCTGCTCGACGAGACCCGCACGTCGCCTGACGAGATCGATCTCGTGCTGTACGCTGGTGCGCTGACGTCCAGCTCGACGATGGAATGTGGTTCCGCCCCCGAGGGATCGGTCCTCCACATGCGCGAGCTCATGGACTTCTTCAAGTATCCGGTGTCGCGCCTGCAAAGCGAGCTCGATTTCGCGAACGCGTCGGTCGCGGGCATCGACCAGCAGGGATGCGCGGCGATTTTTTCTGGAGTGCGGCTCGCGCGCGCGACACTGCTCGCCGAGCCGGATGTCCGCACGGTGCTCTGCGTGAGCGCCGACCGGCTGCCCCACGGTGCCTCACGCGAAGTCGTCTACAATCTCGTGTCCGACGGCGCGTGCGCGATGCTCCTGCGACGGGCTGCGGCGCAGAACCGCATCATCGCGACGCATCAGGTCACGAAGGGCGCGTTCTGGGATTCGGGGTCGCTCGAGAACGAGATCATCGCGGCGTACTTTCCGACGGCGCGCACGGTCATCGAGGATACCTTGCGCAAGGCGAAGCTCACCCTCGACGAGATCGACTGGGTCATCCCGCATAACGTGTCGCTGAGGAGCTGGGAGATCCTGCTCGGTCTGATCGGCTGTCCGCGCGAGAAGCTGTTCAGCGCGAACATCGGCCGCGTCGGTCACACGATCGCCGCGGACAACTTCATCAACCTCCGCGACGCGACCGACGCGGGCCTCCTTCGCAAAGGCGACCGGCTGCTCCTCTTCACCTTCGGGTACGGGCTGAACTGGAGCTGCATGGTGCTCGAGCACTAGCACGTCGATGCTCGATACGGCATCTAGCCACCGGACGATCCTCGTGACCGGAGGCACCGGCACGTTAGGCGGCGAGCTCGTTGCACGCCTCGCACGCGCCGACGGCGCGTCTGTCGTCGTGTTGACGCGCGGAGTCACGCCGCCGCGCGCCGACTGGCCTGCCAGCGTCCGCGTGCTGACCGGCGACGTTCGCGCCGGCGTGACACTCGGTCTCGGCGAGACCGAACGTCGCGAGCTCGCCGCGCGGGTCACGGACGTCGTACACGCCGCGGCGGACACGATGTTCAACCGTCCACTCGAGCAGTCTCGGGCGGCGAACGTCACCGGCACACGCGCCACGCTCGATTTCGCTCGCACGTGCCCTCGGCTCCAGCGCATCGTGTGTTTCAGCACCGTGTACGTCGCTGGACGAACGGTCGGATGCTTCGGCGAGCAGGACGTCGGCGGAGCGGATGGCTTCGTCAACAGCTACGAGCAGTCGAAGGCCGAGATGGAAGCGGTAGTGCGCGACGCGATGCGCGACCTGCCGATCGCGCTGTACCGGCTCAGCACCATCATCGGGGATTCGCGGTCCGGCGTCGTCACGGGCTTCAACGCGATTCATCACGCGCTTCGGCTGCTCTACCAGGGACTCGCGCCAATGGTGCCCGGGTCCGAGAGCGCGCTCGTCGACCTCATTCCGGTGGACTTCGCCGCCTCATCGGCGGTGTATCTCATCGATCACGCATTCACGCCCGGCACGACGACGCACCTTTGCGCTGGTTCCGCTCACTCGGCCCCGTTAGGCGCGCTGCTTGATGCCACGCTCGCTGCCTTCGAGCGCCATCGGCCCGCCTGGCGAAAGCGAAGCATCGCTCGGCCCGCGATCGTCGATCTGGCGACGTACGAGCTGTTCGTCCGATCGGTCGAAGAAGCGGGGAACCAGGTGCTGCTCCAGGCTACCCGCGCGGTGCAGGCGTTCGCATACCAGCTCGCATACCCCAAGGTCTTCGACGCCCGTGTCGCCGAGTCGGTGCTGACGCCGGCCGGGATCGTGGCACCTAACGTGCTCGACTATTACGATCGCATCGTTCGCTGGTGCATCGAGACGAATTGGGGGATGCCCGCATGAGCTCCCAGGAAAAACCGCTGCCGACGCCGCTCGAGTTCGAGCAACAGCTCGCCCGGTTCGTCAATACGCTCATCGGTGGTGGCGACCAGGTCGGCCGCGACACGCGCCTGTTCGAGGATGGCTACATGAACTCGATGCGCATCCTCGACCTGATTGCCCTGGTCGAGAAGTCGTTAGGTCGGCGCGTCCCGGACCGAGCCGTGCGTCTCGCGAACTTCCGCACCATCGGGACGATCGTGCAGGCCTTCCACCCCGACGCGTCCGCCGCGACGGCCGCGACGACAGCGCCGGACGCACTGTTCTCGTGCCGTCG
>Ga0310810_10011098_pt1 | contig 10522 bp, 13 predicted proteins | sample NCmetagenome_FD_207641 | JGI IMG/M metagenome (GOLD analysis project Ga0310810, IMG submission 207641) | Soil microbial communities from experimental microcosm in Duke University, North Carolina, United States - NC | ecosystem: Engineered > Artificial ecosystem > Soil microcosm > Unclassified ... | reverse complement strand
GTGGCCGGCGAAGCGCTGGCGCTGAATCCACCCGCCGCGCTCGCCACCGGAATCAGGGCGCGGCAGGAGCTATACCGACAGGGCAGAACGTATGGTGGAAAGTAGAAAGTAAGAAGTAAGAAGTAAGAAGTAAGAAGTAAAGCCAGGCGGGGGGAGGCGATGTTCCAGACCGATCGTCAGCAAGCCGAAACGCTCCGGTGGGCGGTTCTGGCCACTCATCTGAACGGAGCCGTTGACACAGGAAAATACGAGCACATCAGTACGGCCACGATCATGGAGCAACTTCGCGACGGTGATGTCTTCGCCTACCTTGCGCGGGAATTAGGGAGCGACGTAGATTTCACCAGACTTACCGACGTCCACCGCCACGATTTGTTGCGGCATTGGCGCACTTTCGCGGCCGGGTACGAACCTTATCAATTTCACGTGCGTCGAAACGGGCTCGCCTTGCTTGTCGCGTACCTGCTGCATCTAATAGAGATCCGTCACGTCAAGATTCCAACCTGAGGCCTCTCGAGAGGAGGCTCCACCTTCTAGTTTCAACTTTTTACCTTATACTTTTCTTCTGCCCTCCCGCCGGAGTGGTGAAACTGGCAGACGCGCGGGACTCAAAATCCCGTGGGGTTAACGCCCCGTGACGGTTCGATTCCGTCCTCCGGCACCAATTGCTAAGGACTTGTGATGAGCATTGAAGTGACCCTCTCACCGAGTTGCCCGGTTTGCGAACTGAATGACGACGTGGTGTGGCTTTCGAGCGTGCAACACCGGGGGGAGGTAGTGTCCGAAAGCTGGTCATGCCTCCGGTGTGACGCGGTGTTCGGCATCGAGTGCAGGCGAAGCTTTTCCAGGGAATGGGCTGCGGGGCTGGCTCTGGCTGCAGCAGCCGTAATCTGGTGGCGTCACCGCCGTCAGGCGCCTCGACTGCAGCGAGCGGCCTGATTGCCACAGTCTTGTCACGCTTTCTCCTCCTGACTGCCATCTGTCCTCCGTCTAACCAAGAGGAGGACATATGACGAACGAGACAATCAGCAGAATGGTGGGAGTATTTCTTGGTGCGGCCCTGATAATTGCGGGCCTCGCGGCATTCGGTTCGCAGACGGTTGTTGTTCAGCAACACCCTGAGGTGCGAACCTCGGTAGCTTTCAGGCTGGCGCCGCAGGGCTGAGAGGTCTGACGGGGGCGTCTGATACTCGGGCTAGTATCGGAATAGCCCGATGAAAGCCCTGCTCGCCGCGGCGCTCGTCTGTTTCCTCAGCGCATGCGCGCATGCGCGACCACCACGCATGGCGCCGCAGGCCACCGGTTCTTGTCGATCCGATGTGGCACGCTGGTACGCCCCGGAGTCAACGGCCGCACGGGCACGGCTGGACTCGTGGTGCGCTGGTGTGGGGCCCGTGACACTGGCGCAAGGCACCGCCGCGGTTGCCGAGCGCATTAGCCTCAGCGACCTCACCTTTGTTAGCTGGAACCTGCACGTGGGCAACGGGAACCTGCGCGCGTTGGTGGAAGACCTGCGTAGCGGTCGGCTGACCAGGGGGCGCATCCCCGGGCACTTCGTGCTGCTTCTCCAGGAAGCGGTGCGAGCGTCGGATGTGCCGGAATTCAAGCAAGGCGCGAAGACCGCGCGCCGGATCGGCGCGCCGCATCAGGACACGGAAGATATCGCCGCGCTTGCCCGCGGGCTGGGTCTCTCCATCGTCTATGTGCCGTCGATGCGAAACGGAACAGGGGTGCGCGAGCCGGCCACCGATCGCGGCAGCGCGATCCTTTCCACGCTGCCCCTTTCCAATCCCACGGCCATCGAGCTGCCAATCGAGCGGCAGCGCCGCGTGGCGCTGATTGCGGATGTGTCGCTGTCAGACGTCGAGAGGCTGCCGGTGGGCGTCATCCACCTGGACGCCACCGATGCGGCGCAACACTTGCGCGTGTTTCACGCGCGGCGCTGGCGCGCCACGCAGGCCATGGCGTTGGACTCACTTCTACCGGGCGGACCATTGGTGCTGGGCGCCGACTTGAACACATGGATGGGCCGTGGAGAGCCGGCGTCGCAATATTTCCGGCGGCTGTTTGGCGGGGCTCCTCAAGGCGGGCTCGACTACCTGTTTTTCCGGGGACCAACATCGACGACGGCCCACTACGAAGTGGTATCGAGCAAGTACGGTTCCGACCATCATCCTCTCATCGGATGGTTCAGTGAATGACCCCCGCAACACGAAACGAGTCGTGTCACGCGCGTCGTGCGTACTCGAGCAGCAGCCGCAACAGCAATCCCTTGCGGTAAAACACGTCTGGGTAGAAACCGGTGTACTTCAGCACGCCCGGCTGACTTGACCACCCTCCCAAGGCGTCCCCCACAGCCTTGGAACCAACCTCAATCGAATTTGTGACGATAGCGTTGAGCGGTCCGCTCACGACACTTGTAGTGAGTGTGAGAGAGAGCCCTCGACCCAGCAGGGGGTGCGTCGCACGGATATTGACATCGAGGATGCCCTGCGGTCGCCTGGCGCTGTGAAGAATGAGGGTGGCGGTCATCCCGGGAGACGGGCGCACGGCGTCAGCTCCCGTGCGCAGTCTCAGAACACCAATGCACTCCATGACCTCGGTTTCCGGCCACGCCTTGCTCACAGGTTCGAATCCCAGCCCGCCGAGGAACACCTCACTGGGCTCCAATAGCAGTCCAGGGGGAGTTGATGCATTGATGTCGGCACCGGGTCTGAGTCCCACCCAGCCGAGGCCCTTCAACTCCGAGAACATTCTTGCCTCCGCCGCCTGAACACGCGCGGCCACTGCAAGCACCCGCGAAACCCACTCGACGTTCTCTCGATGCACCTCGAGGTTGGTCGCCATTTCCAGCCGGTCTGGCGAATCCGCACTCTGAACGAGGCATGCCAGCGTGGGGGGCGCAAACGGGGCCGACAACACCACACTCTGCGCCCGAGAGGCAGAGAATCCCTCGACGGCGAGGGTCCGAAGCAGCAACGTCCAAATCGGGTCAACATAGGGGGTCACCGCAGGCTCCCACCATGCATGCTGAATGGCTCCCCACAGAACCCATGAGCGATGTGTCTGCTCATAGGGAGGTGGGGCTTCCACGCCAAGCAGCTTGAGCATGCGGTCAATTGCGATCCGCCCAAGATCGGTGGCCATATTCCACCTGCCATGAGACCACCGACCGCTCCAGGAGGCGTTGACATCATCCGCCGTTTTCTTGACACTACCGGCCAGGGGGCTTATGGCCGCAAATGCACGACCGCGCGGCTCGAGCACGGTTCTCACATGGGTGTTGCCGCACCTGATCGCGTACGTCGCCCTCCGTGGGTACGATCCCAGCCCGTTAACAGAAATCCGCGGCCTGCGTGGAAAGGACCTCACCGATCCGGATACCAGAGTGGCCGATGCGGTAGCGGCAGAGGTGTGGAGACTCGCCGAGGCAATCACGTCTGATGACGTGCTGGGCCTGCACCTGGCGGAGGCGGTACCCGCGGGGACGCTGGACCTTCTGGAATACGCTTTTCGTGCAAGCCCTACTTTGGGATCGGGCCTCGAGCAGGTGGCCCGATATGGCCGCGTAGTGAGCGACCGCGCGGCATCTCGCCTCCGGCTGGTGGGTGATGTCGTGGAGATCTCCTGGGATGTCGCCCTTCAGCCGCAGCGCACCGAGGCCGCCGTTGCGTTTCTGTTGCGGCTGGCCCGCGAGGTCACTGGCGTGACGCTGCTTCCCATTGAAGTCCGCTTCAACCATCCTGCCCCGGTGAGCCTGTACGAACACCGTCTGTTCTTTCGCGCCCCGGTTCGATTCGATGGCGCCGTGAATCGACTCGTGCTGCGTAAATCGGATATGGTGCTTCCTCTTCGAGGGGCCGACCCCGCGTTGTTGGGAGTCGTTTGCCGCCGGCTGGAGAAGATGCTCCGCCAGATGCCGAAAGACCACTCGGTGGCCGCACAGACCGGGCATGCACTGCTCGAGATCATGAACAGGGGTCAGCCAACGGCCCTGAGAGTTGCTCGCGAAATAGGCATGAGCGAGCGCACGCTGCACCGCCACTTACTGGCGGAAGGCACTTCGTTCCGGAAAATTCTCGATGGCGTGCGCAGTGAGCTTGCGGCGTCGCTTCTTCAGGAGCCTCACGTGGGGACCGCCGACGTCGCGTACCTGCTGGGCTACTCGGATCTCGCGGCCTTTCACCGCGCATTCCGTCGATGGACCGGCAAGACGCCTCTGGAGTTCCGACGGAGCCTCCGCGAGCAGATGCCCGTGCCCATGTGAGGGCTGGCGGCTAGCGTGGGGAAGACAGCAGCTGACCATTGGCGCGAAGCCACTTCCGCGCCTCTTCAAATGCAGGGCAGGCCGCGGCCACCAGCTTCCAGAAGGCGCGCGAGTGATCCAGCCGTCGCAGGTGCATCAGCTCGTGAACAAGCACGTACTCCCGCACGGGATCGGGCATAAGCACCAGCCGCCAATTCAGGCAGATGTGGCCGTTGGGAGAACAGGATCCCCAGCGCCACCTCTGATTCCTGACGCTGACGCGCGATACCGTGAGGCCGTGGACTGCCGCCAGCCGCAGCAACTCCGGGGGCAATTCTTTTTTCGCTCGCGCTCGCAGAGCGGCGATCTCCTCCGCCGAGTGAGCGGGCACGGGCGCCGGCTCGCGCTCCGCGATGCGCCGGCGTTGCCGTTCGATCCAGCCCTGCTGCTGATGCGCGAACAACTCCGCCCCACGTCTCGACCCCCACCGCGGCAGCGTCACGCGCACCGTCCCGTCCGCACGCACGCGGATGACGTACCTGCGGGCGCGGGGGTGGCGGATGAACTCGAGCGGAATGTTCATGAAAAAGATGCGGAGGGCGCACCAGAAAAAGGTGCCGTACTCCTTTGTATAGTAACCCGGCGACGGGTCGCGGTAGACTGACTATGCCGTCATTCATGACTCTGTATGTAAGGGCGACGATGGTGCTTGTGGCCGGCCTGGTGCTGGCGGCCGCCGACGGCGGCGCGCAGTTTCAGCGCCTCGGCGCACCCCAGCGCAGGGGTCCTCAGATTCCTCCCCTCGACGTCAACGGTGAGATTCCCTACGACGGCGGCTTTCATTTCTGCCGTCTGCTGTTCCGGCAAGGCTTTGACGGCGACGGCGATGGGTGGTACGTCGACTACCCGCGCGCGGACGTGAATCTATCTATCCGGCTCGCCGAGCTCACAAAGGCGCCAGTGACGCACGACATCGAAGGCGACCCCGAGCACTACGTGGTCCGGCTGATCGATCCGGCGCTGTTCCAGTGCCCGTTTGTGATGATGTCCGAGCCTGGCGGCTCGTTTTTCGACGACGAGGAAGCCGCTAACCTGCGCGCCTATCTTCTCAAGGGAGGCTTCCTATGGGCGGACGATTTCTGGGGAGACGTCGCCTGGGACAACTGGGAGCGGCAAATCCGCAAGGCGCTGCCGGCCGCTGAGTATCCGATCACGGACGTCACCGTCGATCATCCGATGTTCCACTCGCTGTACAACATCGAGGCCATCCGGCAGACGCCGAACATCGGACTCTGGACGGGTTATCATGAGACCTCCGAACGTGGCAGCGAAAGCGCCGTAGTGCACACGCGCATCATTTCGGACTCCAAAGGCCGCGTGATGGTCTTCATGACCCACAACACGGACTTCGGCGATGCGTACGAGCGCGAAGCGGACAGTCCCGACTACTTCCAGCGCTTCGGAATCAACGGCTACGCGGTGGGGGTTGATGTGCTGCTGTACTCGATGATGCACTAGGGGGCTTCGCGGAAAGTTAAAACTAGAAACTAGAAAGTGGAACGGGGCACGCGCACCCGCTTCTCTTTTCACTTCTTACTTCTTACTTCTTACTTCTTACTTACTTTCTAGTTTCAAGTTTCAAGTTCTTACTTGAGTATCGTGGCTTTGACCTCGATGCTCATTTTCCGATTCGTTGACGGATCGGTGGATTCGATGGGCGTGGCCACCTTTCCGTTCTCGAGAAACACCGTGAAGCTCTGGGTCCAGTTCAGGAGTGGATTTCCCGACCCGAGCGCGTTGTTCTGAATCGTCAGATCCACGCGGATCGAACTCGCGACAATCCTCGGGCGCGCGTCCACATCCACCCTTCGATTGTCGGGGCTTCTCGACGCTCCTGCGCCGGACGCCTCGGGAGCGTCGGTAAAGAGCGACCGGATCCGCGCGATTGACCTGTCGGCGGCCAGGATGTTGATCACCCGTCGCACCGGCTGACCTGCGGCGGTCTGATCCACGATGGTCACTTCAAGCCGGATGTTGACGGGTTGCCCGCCTGCGCTCTCATCCATCACAGGCATCACCGGGACGGCCGGCGCGCCCGGCGCGGTCCCACGTGCCGGTGCCGGCTGCCTGGGAGCCGCGGGAGTCTGTGGTGGCCGGGCCGGTTGTACGGGCTGCGGCGCCTGCTGAGCGGCGGCGTCAAGAGCGCTGAGCACAAGAAACCCCGCAAGCAATAATCCGAAGTGACGCTTCATCTCGTTCTCCTTTTAGCGCCCATCAGTCGTTCGACGCCGAGAGTGGTTCGATCTCGAGCGGCGCAATTTCAATGGGATCAATCGACGACAACGTCGTCACCTGGAGGCCATGCACTTCGAGCGGTGCGGGCGCGATGACCTCGAAGGCGGCGGAATCGGTCATCGGCTCTGTCTCCTCGACCGCAATCGATACAATCGCAGACTTTTCCGTCCCTGAGCCTTGAGCCCTGAGCTCTGAGCCCTCACTTTCGAGCCCTGAGCCCTGAGCCCTGAGACCTGAGCCCTGAGTTCTCGCCTCGGCGCTTTGCGCTTCGGCGCGGCTCGCCGAAGCTTGCCGCTGAGACCCAGCCGGCAAGCGAAGGCGGCTGAGTCCTGCGCCCTGAGCCTGCGCCGGCGCCTGAGCGGAGGGCGCCGTGCGATTCACGCCGACAGCGATCACCAAAGCGACAATCGCCGCCGCGGCGGCAAAGCTTCCCCAAACTATGCGCGGCAACGCGAATCGCGTCGCGCGAGTGGAGATCCGCGCCATGACCGCTCCGGACAGGGCGTCCGACGGTTCGCACCGCGCCATCTGGCGCGCGGCGCCGTCGATCAGATGCTCGAGATCGTGATCGTTGTTCATAAGTCAGGTCCGGCTGCCGTCGAGCCTCGCCCTCACCCGTTTGCGCGCCTCCATGACGCGCCAGCGAAATGTCGCGGCCGGGATCTTCAACGTAGCCGCGATTTCGTCCTGTGTCAGGTCGCCCGCCGCCGTGAGCAGCAGCGCGTCACGCAGCTTTGGCGGCAGCTTCCTGATGTGAGCGCGGACGATGGCGAGCCGCTCACCATCCAGCACGCACCGCTCCGCCGAAGGCTGCTCGCTGGCGGTGTCGATGTCCGGTCCATCGGCGGACATCATCTGTTTCAGCCGGTGAAGCGGGCTTCGCCGCCGGCTCAGCGCCAGCCGCCAGGCGATCCTGACCATCCACGTGCGGATACTGGCGTCCGCGCGAAACTGTCCGATCTTCCGGAACGCCAGCACCAGCGCCTCCTGCGCTACGTCCTCAGCGTCCGCCGGATTCCGCAATGCCGCCAGGGCGGCACGGTAGACGGCGCCGCGGTGCCGCTCCACCAGCTCGCTAAACGCCGCGGTCTGCCCGGCGCGGACGCGCTCCACCAGCTCGGCGTCCCTTCGATCCGGCTCCGCCTGCACCTGGTCAATAGATGCAGGAACCCAGTGATCTGTTGGGTAGAAAGCTGCAGCCCGGCTAGCCATCTGAAATCATCGCCAGTGTAGCCCCAACTGCCAAGCCCCCGCCTCCGCGCGTTGCGCTTCGGCGTGGCTCGCCGAAGCTTGCCCTGAATAACACGGCAAGCGAAGGCGGCTGAGCCTGTTAGAATCACTCCATCCTTGGAGGTTTCAGATGCGAATTCTAGTGACTGCAGCGGTACTCCTTGTGTTCGCCGGATCAGCCTTCGCGCAGCAGCCGGCCGCCGGCCGCGGCGCGCCGCCGCCTCCCACCGATCTCACCAAGGGCACCGTGATGACCGACGCGGACCTTCATGCCGCCATTGCCAGGGCAGGCAGCGATCGGCCGATGACATCCACGCGCGTGTTTACCCTGCCGGGCGACAGACCCTATGCGGTGGCCGTCGAGCACCGGATGCCGATGCCGCAAAATGCGTCCGTGCATGAAACCGAGGCGGAGCTGTTCTACCTGATCGACGGATCCGCCACGATGGTGACCGGCGGCAAGCTGGTGGGCGAGACCCGCAACGGCGCGAACTTGTCGGGCACAGCCATCGAAGGCGGGACACCCACCAAGCTGGGCAAAGGCGATTTCTTCATGGTGCCGGAAGGCGTGCCGCACTGGTTCAGCCAGATCGATCCGGGCGGGATAAATGTGATGTCAGTGCATCTTCCCAGAAAATGAAAGTAAGAAGTTAGAAGTAGGAAGTAAGAAGTGAAGGGTAGGCACGCGAGCACCCGTGCTCCGCCTTCACCTCTTACTTCTTACTTCCTACTTCTTACTTCTTACTTGTGACCGTCAACTGCCTGTGGGGTCGCGGACCAGACAGCACACACCATCGGCGTCAGCCGCCGCGCCGGCGAGCAGGCCCTGGCTGCACGCAGCGCTGATCGCCGCCGCGATCGCCCTTGTCTACTCAAATAGCCTCTCAGGTCCGTTCATCCTCGATGACGCCGACACCATCGTCACCAACGCCGCGGTGCGCGATCCGGGAGACATCGCGCGCGTGTTCGCGCAGGCGCGCGACACGCCCCTGGCGGGACGGCCGCTGGTCGCCTACACCTTCGCGCTGAACTACGCCGCCAGCGGGCTTGCCGTCCAGGGATACCACGCCACCAACATCGTCATCCACATTCTCTGCGCGCTCCTGCTCTTCTCGATCGTTCGGGAGACGATCAGCGTTGTCGGTTCCCGGCAGAACCCAGAACCCGGAACCCGGAACCCAGCACCTGCTGCCTTGGCAGTCGCTCTTGTGTGGGCGCTTCACCCTCTGAACACGGAAGTGGTCGACTACATCACGCAGCGCACCGAATCGATGATGGCGCTCTGCCTGCTCGCGTCGCTGTACGCGGCGATGAGAAGCCTCACGGAGCGGCGAACGATCCTCTGGCAGACAGCGGCCATCGCCGCCTGCGCCTGCGGGATGCTCTGTAAGGAAACAATGGTCGTGGCGCCACTGCTGATCGTCTTGTACGACCGCGCCTTCTTCTTCGGCTCGCTGCGCGGTGCCTTCGCAGTCCGGTGGCGCCTTTATTTAGGTCTGGCCCTGACGTGGCTAGTGCTCCTTGCGATGATGGTGCCCGGGCCTCGGGCGAGCTCGGTGGGCTTGGGCGCCGCAATCACTCCATGGGAGTACCTGCTCAATCAGGCTGTGATGGTTAGGCATTACCTCGGCCTCGCCGTATGGCCCCGCGGTCTGACCGTGAACTATGGGCCGCCACTGCCGTATCGCCTGGGCGACGTCTGGCCGCAGGCTGCCCTGATCTTCGGTTTGATCGCCGCCACGCTGGCAGCCTTCCGATGGCGGGCCGCGCTCGGGTTTCTGGGCGCGTGGGTGTTTATCACGCTCGCTCCCACTTCGTCGTTCGTGCCGATCGCCACCGAAGTGGGCGCGGAGCGGAGGATGTACCTGCCGCTGATGGCCATCGCCGCCCTGCTCATGGTTCCCGCTCTTTTCGCGCTCAGCCGCCGGGCACCGAAGGCCACTGTCGGCATCGTGCTGCTTCTTGCCGTGGTGCTCGGCGCCGCCACCGCCTCGCGCAACCGCGACTACGCCACGGAGCTGGCGCTGGCAGAATCCAACCTGGCGCACTGGCCGACGGATGTTGCGCATGGCATGGTGGGGAGCGCCCTCATGCAGCTCCATCGCCACGACGAGGCACTCGAGGAGTTGCGCCTTGCCGCGCGAACCGCCCCACGATCGCGCTACAACCTGGGATCGGAGCTCTATAACTTGAAGCGCATGGATGAGGCCATCGCCGAGCTCGAGGCCTTCGCCGGCGAGAACCCGATGGACGAGCTTGCGCCGTCCGCGCGCCGCATTCTGGGAGACGCATTCGTGACGCAGCGCAAATGGGAGGAAGCTGTGAAGCAGTATCGCCTGGCGCTGTCGATGATCCCGAACGACCAGGCAACGAAACAGAACATGCTCGGCGCGATGAACAATCAGGGCCTGGCGCTGGCCGCCTCGGGCAGATTTGGCGAGGCGGCGTCAATATTCCGCACGGTCGTCGAATCGGACCCCGCCGATCTGGGTGCGCGCCGCAACCTCACGGCGGCGCTTCTGGACAGTCAGGATCCGCGATCCGCGGAGACCGAGGCGCGCAAAGCGATCGAAGCCAGTCCGGGGACCGCCGTTTTCTACGATCTGCTCGGTCGGGCGCTGGCGACACAAGGCCGGTACGACGAGGCGATCGTGCAACTCCGCGAGGCGCTACGGCTGGCGCCGGAGGACGGGGAGATCAGGGAAGATTTGGAGAAAGTAAAGACTGCAAAGTAGAAACTAGAAAGTAAGT
>Ga0310810_10011097_pt1 | contig 10522 bp, 10 predicted proteins | sample NCmetagenome_FD_207641 | JGI IMG/M metagenome (GOLD analysis project Ga0310810, IMG submission 207641) | Soil microbial communities from experimental microcosm in Duke University, North Carolina, United States - NC | ecosystem: Engineered > Artificial ecosystem > Soil microcosm > Unclassified ... | reverse complement strand
GCCAGCGCGAGCACGGCCACGACGATCGCGAGCGCGATCCGGCCGAGTGCCGTCAGCGCGAACGTCGTCGAGAAGAACGCGGCGAGCGGCCACTCACCGTGCTCGCCGGCCACGGCGCCTAGGCCGACGGCGGCGACGGCCGCCTGCGCGATGGCGGCTCCCGCCGCGCCGAGCCCGCTCACGCGGAGCGCCAGCCGCGTCGACGCGTCCGGTTTCGCGTACGGCTCCGCGCGCAGCACGAAACGCAGCCATGCGACGCCGCCGAGCGCCACGCTCGTGAGCACGAGGATCAGGCCACGCAGGAGGACGTCGACGAACCCGGCCATGGCTCAGGGCGCCAGACGGAACCGGTAGCTACCGCTCACCACGTGGCCGTCGGTCGAGAACACCTGCCACTCCACGCGCCACGCGCCGGGCACCAGCGACGGCACGGACGCGATCAGGGTCTCGGCAGCGCCGTCGGCGGCGCGCGTCGTCGCCGCGGCCGCGGTGCCGTGCTCGTCGACGAGACGCACGCGCGACAGACGCTTCTCGATGCGGTTGTTGAAGCGCAGCACGATCTGCGACGGAGCGCTCGTCAGCACGGCGTCGGCACGCGGATCCGACGCGAGGAGAAGCGAATGCGCGGCGGCGGGGCGGGCGGCGAGCATCAGGCTCACGGCAAGAACGGCGACGCGAACCGCGGTCACCGCCAGTCGTCGAGGACGAGATGGGTCGGGTCCTCGTAATCCTCCTGCTTGCCTTTCTGCATCCGCAGCATCGTGAACTCGATCTGGTAGCCGCACCTCACCAGAGTGCTGTAGGCAAGCCAGTAGCGCAAGTAGACCGGCAGTGCGACGCGCTGCACGCCGAGCTCATAGCCGACGTCCTCGACGGCGGCCACGAGCTGCTCGAGGTGCTCGACGCGCTTCTGCGCGGGGTCGATCGCGAGGTATTTCACGTACAGCGTGCCGGCCGGCGCCTCGCTGACCCCGGGCGTGTGCATGACCGCGAAGCCGACGAGGTCGCGCTCGCGCTCGAGGACGAGCGTGTCGCCGAGCGCCAGACCGTCGACGATCTCGACCTCCTTCGACACGTCGAGCCCGCGGTAGATTCCGTTCGTGATGCGGTGTGCGCGCGCGAGCGCCGCCTTCTTCCTGGTCTCCTCGAGCTGCGAGAAGCGCCGGACGACGAGCGGTCCGCGCGCCAGCTTGGTCGCCGGCCGCGGCGCAGCGCGATCGAGTACGCGGCTCATGAGCGCGGTGAGCGCCTTGGGGCGATATCCGAACTTGTGATAGAGCGCCAGGTGCTTGGGGCTCGTCGGGTACGTCATCACGCCTTGCAGCGTCGTCTTGTTCTCGTCGAAGAATTCCTGCGTGGCGCGAATCAGCTGCTGCCCGATCGTCTGGTTGTGGTACGTCGTGAGCACCGCCACCGGACCCAGCAGGCCGATGGAGCCCCAGGCGACCGCGAGCGCGGTGCCGACGATCTTGGCGTTGTCCTCCTCGGCCACGAAGCAGCCCCACGGCTCCATGAGCCAGCGGTGGTGCACGTACTGCGCGCCGCCGAACGCCTGACGCGGGCGCGTGCCGAGCTGCCGCTCGAGAAAATCGCCGAAACTCTGCTCGAGGACGTCCTTGACGCGGGTGAGGTCGCCCTTGCGAACGCGTCGAACCTGAACCTTGGGGACGCGCCCCTGCGGATCCAGGCCGGCGCGATCGACCGTCGCCCTCACGACGCGCCTGCGAGATCTTCCAGCAGCGTGATGATGCCCGAGTGATCGAGGCCGCCGCGTCCCTTGGCACGCATGGCGTTGAAGAGCTCCTGCACCACCGCCGTCGTCGGCAGCGGCACGCCGAGACTCCGCGAGGCCTCCATGATGAGCCCGAGGTCCTTGAAGTGCAGATCGATCTTGAATCCCGGATTGTAGGCGCCGGCGATGTAGTTCGGCTTTTTCTGGTCGAGACACTTGCTGCCGGCCAGCCCGCCCGCGAGCGCGGTCAGCAGCAGCTCGCGATCCAACCCCGCCTTCTTGCCGAGCGTGAGGGCTTCGCCCAGCGCCGTCAGATTTACGGCGACGATGATCTGGTTGGCGAGCTTGGTGAAGCCACCGAACCCGAGTGGCCCGAGCAACGTGATCGTCTTGCCCATCGCTTGCAGAATCGGCAGGACGGCGTCGAACGTCGGCTTGTCGCCACCGACCATGATCGACAGCGCCGCGTCGATTGCGCCCTTCTCACCCCCCGAGACCGGCGCGTCGAGCATCTTGACGCCCTTCGCACCGAGCGCCTCGCCGACCTTCTTCGAGACGATGGGCGAGATCGTCGACATGTCGACGAAGATCAGTCCCGCGCGCGCGCCCTCGATGATGCCGTTCTTGCCGAGCGCCACCTGCTCGACGTCGGGCGAGTTCGGCAGCATCGTGATCAGCACGTCCGACTGCGCGGCAACATCTTTCGGCGACGACGCCGCTTTCGCGCCCGCCTTGACGACTTCGTCGACGGGGCCACGGCTCCGGCTGTGCACGACGAGCGAATAGCCGGCCTTGATGAGGTTCTTCGCCATGGGCCGGCCCATGATGCCAAGTCCGATGAATCCGATGGTCTGTGCCATGACTCCCCCGGGGAGTGAGCCGCTGTGCAGGCGAAGCCCGCGTGAGAATTGGGCTTTATTCCGCGCGCGCCGGAGAGAAGTAACACAGGGCGCGCGAGAGGGTCAAGGCGGATCGACTCGAACGCCGCCGACCCAGCTCTGGAGCACGCGGATCGACGCGAGCGCCGTCGACGGCGTGTCGAGCGGATTGGACGACAAGACAAGCAAATCCGCGCGCTTACCGACTTCGAGGCTGCCCGCGACAGCGTCGATGCCGGCGGCGCGCGCCGCGCCGAGCGTATACGCTTCGAGCGCGGCCGCAACGGAGATCGCCTCGTCGGGCTCCGCCACGTGTCCGTCGCGGCTCGTTCGCGTCACGGCGGCCGCGATCCCGAGCAGTGGGGCGTTCGTACCGCACGGGTAGTCCGATGAGAACGCCTGCTTCACTCCCGCGCGGGCCGCGCTCGCGAATGGCCGCGTGAGAATCGCGGGATCCGGTGCCGGCGCCGCCGACGGACCACGCCAGTCCCACAGAAACGACGGCTGCGCGACCACCCACACGCCGAGGTCGGCGATGCGCGCGATCAGCTCGCGCGTGAGGAAGATGGCGTGGTCGATCCGCACGCGCGTGCGTCCCTCCGGCATGGCGCGCACGGCGGTCTCGATCGCGCCGACGACGGTCTCGATCCCGACGTTGCCGATCGCGTGACACACCACCGTGCGCTCGGCGCGCCACGCGGCGAGAAGCATCGCGGTCAGCTCGTCGGTCGTATAGAACAGGAATCCGCTCGTGCGCGGCACGCCGTCGCGCGTCAGGCGCATCGCGCAGCGGTAGCCGCCATCGACGAACAGCTTGAGCGGGCCCGGCTCGGCATCGTGGGGCTGCTCGAACCACCCGGTCGAGCCGACCATCACCTCGCCCACGTCGATGCCGAGCGCGCTGCCCGCCCGCGCCACGGCATAGCGACGACTCATCATGGGCGTGACGGCGGTGTCCTGAATCGCCGTGATGCCGACGCCAGCGTAGCGCCGACATGCCGCGCGCACGACGTCGGTGAAGCGCGCCTCCCACGCCTCGCGCGATGCGGTCTCGACGCGGCTCATCGCGCGCTCGAACAAGAGCCCGGTCGGCTCGCCCGCTTTGTCTCGCGCGATCTGGCCGCCGGGCGGGTCCGGCGTGCCGCGCGCGATGCCGGCCTCGGCGAGCGCGTGCGAGTTGACCACGCACTGATGATGCGAAAAGTGCATGAGCAGCGCTGGGCGGTCGCGCACCGCGGCGTCGAGGTCGCGCCGCGTGGGGTGCGAGCCGAGCAGATGGTGATCGTAGCCGACGACGCGGACCCACGCGCCGTCGGGCGTGTCGCGCGCCGCGGCGGCGAGCGTCTGTTGCAGGTCGGCGAGCGAGCGCACGCCGCGGCAGTCCGCCCACAGCGTGTCGAACGCGCCGATGGACAGGTGATTGTGCGGATCGACGAAGCCCGGCACGACGGTCCGTTCGCCGAGATCGATGATCTCGGTGTCGCGCTCGCGAAGCCACAACACCTCGTCGGTGCCGCCGACCTCCACGATGCGGCCGTCCTGCACGGCGAGCGCCTGCGCCACCGGCAGCGTGGCGTCCATCGTGAGCACGGTGGCGTTGACGAAGAGGCGGATCTTTACGCCTTCTTGCCCCAGAGCTCCTTGCTGAGCGAGTCGAGGCCCAGATCCTTCAGCGTCTGTGGTAGCGGCTTGCCCGTCTTGCGGTCGTAGCCGATTTCCTTGTACCAGGTGTCGACCATCTTGTCCCACTGCGCGGACACCGCGTGGCCGGCCGCGGGGCCGTTCTGCGGCGTCGAGCCGTAGCGGAACGAGGGCACCTCCAGCTCGGGGCCGAGCCCGCAGCGCAGCGCGGTGGCGCGGTTGAGCGCCGCGATGCGACGCCCGAATCGCATCGCCTCGGACACGGTGTAGTACCAGCCCGTCGCCGCGGACAGCGCTCGACAGACGTTCTCGAGGCGCGTGCGCGTGGTGAAGATGCAGATGCCGAGCGAATCCTCGAACGCGCGACGTCCGCGGCACCCGGCGACCAGCTTCGCGACCTCCACGCCATCGAAGGGATTGATGCGCGCCGGCAGCCCGAGCTCCGTCTGGTGCACGGGGTTGCCCGTCTCCATCGTGCCGATCGACGACGTCGCCGTGTCGAGCATCTCTTCCCAGCGGCCACGATGATCGTGACCACGGGGCGAGGCGCCCTTGCCCGTGTAGATCGACGCGCGCGCGGCCTCGCCACCGAGCTTTTCGGAAGCGCGCTTGACACCCTCGGCGAGGAGATCGCCGAAGCCCTCTCGCTTGCTGATCATCTGCAAGAGCCGGTTGGCGCCCTCGACGTCGCCCCATTTGAGATCGACGCCGACCTGCTGCTTGGTGAGCCAGCCCTTTTCGAGGCCTTCCATGACCCAACCGATCACCCAGCCGAATTCGTTGACGTCGACGCACGCGCGATCGGTCTGCGTGTTCAGCCACGCGACGCCCGTCTGGTCGGTGGCGCCGATCGTCCACCCGCAGCCGGACCAGCCCTCGTACTCCGGCTCGTCGATGATCTGGCCCTTGTGCGCGCCCTCGCGGATGACGGACATGTGGCAGTGGTGCATGCCGCACGCGTTGCACTGATGGCCACGATGATCGAAGCCCTCGCGCAGCCGCGGCGCCTCCCACGACTTCATGTCGACGTCGCCCGTGAGGTTGGTCGTGTAGTTGCGGATCGGCAGCGCGCCGAGCTTGGAGAGGTTGACGACGCCCGGCAGCGTTCCGTACTCGTAGAGCGAGCGCGCGGACGGGTCGGTCTTGAGATCGTGCGCGATGTCGTCCGCGGCCTGCACGAGACCGCGCGGGTCGTTCGCGCGCAAGGCCTTGGTGCCCTTCACCATCGCGACCGCCTTCAGCTTCTTCTTGCCCATCACCGCGCCCACGCCGTTCTTGGACGCGACGTGGCCGTAATCACCCTGGATTGCGGCCCAGCGCACGAGATGCTCGCCGGCGGGACCGATGGAGTACACGGAGAGCTGGTGTCCGCTCAGCCCCAGGTCGCGGCTGAGCGCGTCCTGCGTTTCCCAGGTGTCCTTGCCGACGTAGGTCTTCGCATCACGGACCTCGACGCGGTCGTCGTCGATGTAGAGATAAACCCAGTCCTTCGCTTGCCCCTGCACCACGATCGCGTCGTAGCCGCAGTATTTGAGATTGGTCCCGAAAAATCCGTTGGCCTGCGTCGACGTCGGACCATTGGTGAGCGCACCGATGGTGCACACCGTGAGGCCGCCCGTGCCCCACACGGGAAGGCCGGCCAGCGGTCCGGTTCCGAGCACCAGCCGGTTGTCGGGGTGATCCCACGAGACGTTGCCTTTGCCCTTCCGCGTCTCGCGGAAGAGGATCATCGCGCCGAGCCCGGCGCCGCCGATCAGCTCGCGCATCTCGTCGGGCGTCCACGGCTCGCCCCACGCTTTGCGCTTCGTGAGGTCTACGCGGAGAATCTGACCGGCGTAGCCGCCGGGCAGTGCGGGTTGCGGCTTGCCGACCTGTCGGGGAGCGCTCAGCGTCACAGGACTCATACGGCCACCGGGGTTTCGCCGGGCGCTTTGGACGGGCGACCCAGCACGGTTTCGGGAAGCAGCGTGCCGGCGGTGCCGGACGCGATGTACGCGGTCTTCACGTCGAACGGGTGCGTTTTCAAATACTCCTTGAAGCGCCCGAGCGGCACGCCGGTCTGAACCAGCCCCTTCAGCATGCCGACGTCGTTGGTCGTCCACACGTCACCGGAGCGGCCGATGATGATCGCGCCGGTGAGCCGGTCGCCGGTGAACAGGTATTTTCGATAGGCGGACCGATCGCGCTTGTGGCCGACGATCGTCTCGGCCTTGGGGTTGTCCCAGGCGCCGAACGACGCCGCGTCGAGGTGACAGACCTCGACGATGTTGATGATGAGCGACCCTTTGTACGCGACGTCCTTGCCCGCCATGTTGGCGCCCACCACCCGGCCGTGCTCCTGCGCCGTCGGTTCGATCGCATGGACGGCGGCGCCGCCGGAGATCAGATCACGGCCTTCGGCGACATCGCCCGCCGCGTACACGTTCGGGACGTTCGAACGCAGATGATCGTCCACCACGATGCCCTGCTTCATCTGCACGCCGGAGCCCTTGAGCCATTCGAGATTGGTCTTGATACCGGTCGCCATGATGACGACGTCGCACACGACGTCTGCGCCGGACGCGAACTTCAAGCGCTTCTTTCCGCGCGCGTCCTCGATGCGCGTGACCTTGACGTTCGTCCGGACCGCGACGCCGTGCGCCTTCAGCCACTCCTCGATGACTTTCGCGCCCGCGTCGTCGACCATGCGCGGCAGAATGCGCGGCGCGACCTCCACGATCGTGAGCTTCGCGCCGAGGGCCAAAATCGAGTTGAGGATGGTGAACGAGATGAACCCGGCCCCGATCATCACGACGTGGCTGCCCGGCTTGACCGATCCGATGACGCCGCGGCATTCGTCGAGGGTCCAGAACGAATGCACGTTCGCGCCGTCGGCGCCCGGGATCGGGGCGCGCACGGCGGACGATCCGGTGGCCACGAGGCAGTCGTCGTACTCGAGCCTCGTGCCATCGTCGAGCGTGCACACGTTGGCCTTGCCGTCGAGGGTCGCCGCGCGCCGGCCGACGTGCGTCTTGACTTTCCATTCCGCGAGCAGCGCCGCGCTCGTCGTGAACACGTGCTGCTCGGCGATGGAGCGGTCGAGATAGTACGGCAGGACCATGCGCGCGTACGGCCGCTCCGCGCTCACGAGCGTGATCTCGGACGGCTCCCGCTCTTCCTCGCGGATCGTGCGCATGGCGTTCATGCCCGCGGTACCGCCGCCGATGATGAGATGTCGGCGAGCCATCAGCGGCCTCCGCCGTTCATCGCGAGCACGTGCGACGCGCGCTCGCGCGCGAAGTCGTGCAGCCAGTCCACCGTCGGGACCTCCGCATACTCGATCGCGGCCGTCGGGCAGGCGTGCGCACACGCGGGATCACCGCCGCACAGGTTGCACTTGAACGCCTTACGCGTGGACGGATCGTAGAACACCGTTCCGTACGGGCACGCGATCGTGCACAGCTTGCAGCCGACGCAACGGTCGTCGAGAACGTCTTTGGCGCCGGCGGCGTTGATCGTGATGGCGCCCACGGGACACGCCGTCATGCACCAGCCCTCCGCGCACTGCGTGCACGTGTAGGGCGCGTACGACGTGTGGCCCTCGAAGGGCGAGACGCGGATGACGGACTTCGCCGGCTGGAACGCAGCGACCTGCGTGTAGGAGCACGCGATCTCGCAGCGCAGGCAGCCGGTGCAGCGCTCCGGCGTGATCTTGAGAACTTTCACCGTTTCTTTTTCCCCTGTCCCTTGTCGCCACGCTCCAGTCGCCCGATGAACTCGTCGAGCGGGATCGCAGCCATGGTCATTCCCGCCGAGCCGCCCCGCGCCCCCAACTCGACCGACACGCGCGAGATGGTGGCATTGTCGGGCGCCTCCACGATCGTCACGAAATCGTACGGACCGAGGACCGCGTACTGCGCCACGACGCGCGCGCCCATCCGCGCGACGTCGGCGTTGACCTTGCGGATCCAGCCGGGACGCTCGCGGAGCACCTTGCGCCCAGACTCCGACAGGGTGCTCAGCATGACGTACAGGCTCACCGCAGGTCCTCCTTGATCCTCGCGGCCGCGCGAACGCGGGCCAGTATAGCACCGCTTTTTTACCGCTTCCGCGACGCCGGCAGCCGTGAACCGCGCGGCCCTCTGGGTTGCAGGCACTTTCTCGATCCGGGTAGCGGGGTGGAGACGCTGCGTGCGAGCAGGCGTGATTTGGGCATGGCACGTCGCTTGCCGCTCTCGTCGGCATGGTCACTCGCCGCATTCCGGTGCTCGTCGCGATCCTGGTCGTACTCGGTGGCTGCGCCGTGTCGACGCGAACGGCTCGGATGGGTCCGCTGCCGTTGGGCCCCCTCGTCACGCTCGTCGTCAGCGACGATCGCGCCGTCGTCGCCCGCGAGTGCCAAGAGGTGCAGGCGCCCGGCCCCGTGCTCGGCTGCTCGATGTGGCATACCGTGCAGCTCGAGGACCGAACCGAGGTCAAGGTCATGAAGGTCGTGCGCTACACCGATGCCGTGCCCTCGGCGCTCACGCTCGAGATCGACGCGCACGAGCTCTGCCATGTCGTGGCGGCGCTGCAGCCGATCATCGACCCCTGCCACGTCGGCAACGGCGGCGTGGTGCGCTCCAGCGGCGTCAACATCAGCGGCATGAGCCGCTAGATCGTTGGGGCCGGGCCGCCCTGCGGCTTCCCCAAACCCTGTCATTGAGTTGGGGGACCCCTGCGGCTTCCCCCAAACCCCGTCATTGAGTTGGGGGACCCCCGCGGCTTCCCCCAAACCCCGTCATTGAGTTGGGGGACCCCCGCGGCTTCCCCCGAACCCCGTCATTGAGTTGGGGGACCCCTACGGCTTCCCCCAAACCCCCTCACTCACGCGTAGGCTGTCACCGTGACGATCAGACGGGCGCGTCGCCGGCCGACGGTTTCAAGAACGTGTAGACGCTGGTGAAGTCCCGGCGTCCCAGCCCGTGCGACGACGCCAGACGCAGCACCTGCTGCGCCGCCGGCGCGACAAACAGCGGCACGCGCAGCTCACGCGCGGCATTGACGGCGAGGCCGAGATCTTTCGCCATCAGGTCGGTCATGAAGCCCGGCGCATAGTCGTTCGATGACGCCGCCTTCGCGACCAACCCGGGAACCGGATGCATGAACTGCATCACCCACGTGTTCCCCGACGACTTCGCGATGACGTCGGTGAGCACCTTGGCGTCGACGCCGAAGCCGTCCGCGATGCGAAACGCCTCGGACACCGCCACCGCTGACACGCCGGCGATCAGGTTGTTGCACAGCTTGGCCACCTCACCGCTGCCGACCCCGCCCACGTGAATCACGTTCGCCCCCATCGCGGCAAGGGCCGGCCGCGCTTCCTCGACGTCGCGCGTCTCGCCACCGACCATGATGGCGAGCGTGCCGTCCTCGGCGCGCGGCACGCCGCCGGACACGGGCGCGTCGATGAAGCGGACCCCGCTGGCCGCCAACCTCTGCGCCACGCGACGCGACACGGCGGGATCGATCGTCGACATGTCGACGCACAAGCGGCCCGGCCGCAGGCCTTCCGCGATGCCGTTCTTGTCCAGGTACGCCTGCTCGACGTGCGACGACGACGGCAGCATCGTGATCACGAGCTCGCTGCGTCGCGCCGCATCGGCCGGTGACTCCGCGCGACTCGCCCCGCGCTTCTCGGCATTGGCGAGCGCCTCTGGCGAGATGTCGTACGCGACGACGGCGAAGCCTTTTTTGATGAGGTTGCCGAGCATCGGCGCACCCATGGTGCCTGTTCCGACGAATCCGACATTCATGCGAGGTCTCCTTGTGCCGGCCGAATGGTGTCAGGCATGATCACGGCCCATGTCCGTCGCGTCAAGTCCCGCGCATCTGCGCGGGCTCGCGCTGATCGCGCTGGCCGCCATCTCATGGGGCACGACGGGGTCGGTGTCGACCGTGCTGGCCAGCCGTGCCGGCACGACGCCGCTCGTCGTCGGCGCCGCGCGCATGCTGGTCGGCGCCGTGCTGCTGGTGATCGCCGCGCGCGCGGTCACGGGCTCGGTGCGACCGGCCGCGGGCGACGTGCGGCGCTGTCTCGCGCTCGGCGTGTGCATGGCCGCGTATCAGGCGGCGTACTTCGCCGCCGTTATGCGCGCCGGCATCGCCGTGACCGCGCTGGTCGCGATCTGCTCCGCACCGATCATGATTGCCGTTCTCGCGGCGGCTGCGCTCGGCGAACGACCGACGCCGCGGCTCGTGCAGTCGCTGGTGCTCGGCGTGCTGGGCACGGCGCTGCTGGTGGGCGCGCCGA
>Ga0310810_10011096_pt1 | contig 10523 bp, 10 predicted proteins | sample NCmetagenome_FD_207641 | JGI IMG/M metagenome (GOLD analysis project Ga0310810, IMG submission 207641) | Soil microbial communities from experimental microcosm in Duke University, North Carolina, United States - NC | ecosystem: Engineered > Artificial ecosystem > Soil microcosm > Unclassified ... | reverse complement strand
GTCAGCGATCCGGGCGGACTCGCGCTGTTCATCGTCGATGTGTCGGCGGCCGGCGTGTCGATGCTTTCCTATCGCACCCTGGATGACCGGCGAGCGGCCGACGTGCACTTAGACGGCGTGCGGGTCGACGAAGCCGCGCGCATCGAAGCGGGCACGGACGCTCTCGCAATGATCGAAGACGCGCTCGATTACGCGACGGCGCTCGTGTGCGCGGAAGCGGTCGGCGCGCTTCGCTACGCGAACGACACGACGCTCGAATACACGAAGACACGGCGTCAGTTCGGCGTGCCGATCGCGTCGTTCCAGGCGCTGCAGCATCGGCTCGTCGACGTGTTCATCGCGTGCGAGCAGGCCGAGTCGATGGCATTGCTCGCGTGCGCGGCGGTCGATGGCGAGAACGATCCGGTGCGGCGCAAGCGAACCGTATCGGCTGCGAAGCTGCGTATCTCCCAGGCCTGCCGGCACGTGAGCCAGGAAGCGGTACAGCTTCACGGCGGCATGGGCATGAGCGACGAGATGAAGGTGAGCCACACGTTCCGGCGCCTGACGGCCATCGCACAGGAGTGGGGCGACGTCGACCATCATCTCGAGCGCTTCGCCGCGTGCGACGATGCGCTGCTCGCCGCCGATCGGATCGATACGGGGAGGAGTGGGACATGAGTCTGACGAACCGCCAGGTACTGCTGGCAAGCAGGCCGTCGGGCGCGGTGACCGAGGCGAATTTTCAGATCGTCGACGTGCCGCTGGGTGCGCCGCGCGACGGCGAGGTGCTGGTGCGCAACCGCTGGCTGTCGCTCGACCCCTACATGCGCGGCCGCATGAGCGACGCGAAGTCTTACGCACCGTCGGTGCAGCTCGGCGAAGTGATGGTTGGACAGACCGTGGGCGAAGTGCTCGAATCGCGCGATCCGCGCTACCGGCCTGGCGATACCGTGCTGACGGCGCTCGGCTGGCAGCTTTACGGCATCGCCAAGGCGGATGCGGTCTCGACGGTCGATGCCCGGCGGGTGTCACCATCGTATTACCTCGGCATTCTCGGCATGCCAGGCATCACGGCGTGGATCGGCTTGAACGAGGTTGCCAAATTGCAGGCTTCCGAAACAGTTGTGGTGTCGGCCGCCTCGGGCGCCGTCGGCAGCGTTGCCGGACAGCTGGCGAAGATCGCCGGCTGCCGCGTCATCGGCATCGCGGGCGGCCGTGCGAAATGCGACTACGTCGTCGGCTCGCTCGGCTTCGACGCCTGCATCGATCGCAAGGTCGATACCTGGAAGGATGAACTACGAGCGGCGTGCCCCGACGGCGTCGACGTCGACTTCGAGAACGTGGGAGGCGCCGTGCTCGACGGCGTGCTGGGCTTGATGAACACCGCTTCGCGGGTCGTGCTGTGCGGCTTGATCGCCGAGTACAACGCGCGGGAGCGGTACGATCACAACTTGCGCCAAGTGCTCGTCAAACGCATTCGAATGCAAGGCATGATCGTATTCGACTGGGAGCACCGCTACGCCGAAGCGGTCGGTGTGCTGCGCGCTCATCTCGAAGCGGGAAGGTTCCGCTACCGCGAATCGGTCGTCGACGGCCTCGACAACGCACCGCGCGGGCTGATCGCGCTGCTCAACGGCGAGAACTTCGGCAAGCAGCTCGTGAAGCTCGTCTAGAGCGACCGGCCATCGCGCACTCGCTTGCCGGTGGCGTGGTCGCGACGCGGTCTCCGGCGATCCCGGAAGCGTTGATGCGAGAATTGCTGCGCGAGGCAGAGCCGAGGCTCATTCCAAGCTGGGTAGTCGCGGCCGACTAAACAAACCGATGAGCTAACTCGTCGCGCGAGCGCTCAGCCCGTCGCGTACCAGGATTTCACGACTGAATTGTCGCGGACCGCCTCGTACACGGCAGTCAGTTTGGGGTAGCCGGTGAATATGGTCGCAGGAATGTGGTCGACCTTGCCGCCGATGAACCAGCGCACCGCCATGTGCAGCTTCAAGTCAACTACGTGAAGCTTCGCACCACCAAAGAACGGCCCGCGAAGGATGTTCTTTTCCGCCGACCTCGCCCACGCGGGTAGGAAGCCCGCCACCAACGCCTCGCGCGCAGCCCTCTTCTCGGCGTCGGCCATGCGGATCGTCGGCGTAACGACGGCGCGCAGGTCCTCCACGTGCTGCATCATTCCTTCGTGGCGTGCTGCCTCGAAGTCGTCGGTGGGGTGAAGGCCGTGTTGGCGACCGATCAACACAAGAATGGCGTTGGAGTGCGCGAGCGCCGGTCGCCCCGGTAGCTCAAGGACGGGCAACCCCCCGTAGGGCGTCTGCTCCTTCATGTCTGCCCAAGCGGCGGCGCTGATGCGTACGTCTTCGAAGTCGATGCCGGCGAGATGCAGTGCGAGGCGGCACTCCTCGCCGCGACTCACGGGAGCGTCGAAGTAGGTCAGCTTGGGTTTGTTCATGGAGGTGGAGAGTACCACCACGGCCGTGAGCACACCGCGCCGCGCCACCGCGAGCCGGATTACAATCGCTCGGCCCGCGCACGGTACCAGCAGCACCTGCTAACGGAGCGATTCCTCGACGAGCACAGGTTAAACGATGAAGAAGCAGGCTGCGATTGTCCTCCCGATGAGCCTGGTAATCGGAGCAAGCGTCGGGACTATGACACCCACTTCGGTTGCCGCGCAGCCAGGTCCTCCGTGTACCGGAACGAACCACTGCGTCGACGTCACGATCGCCGGCGGCGCGATCCGGCCCGTTCCAGCGGTGGTGGTCACTGGAAGAAACCACCAGATCTACTGGCGGATCACGACTGCGGGATACAGCTTCGCCTCCCCACCACAGCCCATCGGCATCGCATTCAAGCAGCCGAGTTCAATAAACGACAACGGACGCATGCCCGCGAACGAATTTCCCTGCAATCGCGTGTCGCCTACGCTATTCCATTGCGCCGACGCGAACAGCACGCTCGGCAGCGTTCGCAGCTACCAGTATTCGATCACTGTGATCGATGCAGCAGCCCACCGGATCATTTCCGACCCTTGGGTCGTCAACAAGTAGCACGAGATACCGCGGCGGCGGCCGCGATCTGTAACGACGCCGTGACGGGCCCATGATTTCAGGCACCTGCGACGCGAACGGGAGCGGTTCTCGGCCGTGGAGCGGGGCCGCGTGAGGGGCGGCGTGCTTCGCGCTTCGGACGACGTGCTTTCCCGCCTACTGTGCTTCGACGGCCTGCCCAAGCATGTATTGCAGGCACTCCGTAATGCCGGCGCGATCGAGCCGGATATCAGGCCGAGGCGCGAGGGTTATGACGATGTTTCCGTCGTCGGCGCGTTCGTCTATCGATGCGATGTTCCGACACTCTCCAGAAGGGCATGCCCAAGCACTCTGCCTGCATCGACGCAGCTTATCCAGGAGCACCCGCTCCTGACCGCGCACATCATCGATCCGCACGCTGAAACCGTTGCCCTGCTCGACGATCCAGTATTTCATCTGGCCTCCTACCCATCGTCAGTGCGGAGCATCCCCGCACTCCGGCGCCACTGCCCGGCCGGACGGCAACCAGGCACACGCTCGAGAGGCCGCCTTCCGTGATGAAGGAAGTACGCCTGATGCATCGCACCGCTATTGACCGGCATCAATAGATCGCCGCGTGATGGTTTGGTGCGCCGCAGCATCTTCTCGGTAGGCGGAGGGCGAATCGTTATCTCGTTGGGGGCCGTTCCACTCATCGCCCCGAGCGCTGCCTTGCGGCGGAGTAAGCCCGTTATCGTTTGAAGTCGCGGAAGCCCGCGGCGCGCGCCAGGTCTGCCTTCACGTCGTCGCGGCTGCGTTCGTAGACGATTTCGCGCCCCATCGCGTTGCCGACGTAAGCCGCACCGTTACGCGTGGGCACCAGGTCGCATCGCACGTTGTGAATGCCTTCCCCGAGCACGATCTCAATCTTGTCCAAACGCTTGTTCAGGACGACGACATCCAGCGTCTGGCCGCTGGCCGTGACCCGTACTTTGATCTTCTCGTCGTTCATGTGGCGATCCATCCTGGGCGAGCCAAGGCGTAGTGTAGTCGCCCATCGGCGGAGGACTCCGGGCAGTCGGTCCATGTGGTCCGGCAACGGCATGGCCACCCCGCGTCGCGCTCGCGCTGAGTCCTTGGTAACCCGTACTCGGAACTTCGTTCTTCGAAGCGCTGAATCGTACGGGACGTCGTTGACTTCGACCGGCGAGCGGAATAGCGTGCACGTCGAATGTCGGCACTCGGCGCGGTTCTGACTCGCCCCAGCCTACGCCGGGGCATTTCAACTCGACATCCTGCTGAGAACGGAGGAACTCTCATGCGACTCCAACCAGGTCATCGTCATCGTGTCAGCGAGGCGCCGTTTCGCAAGGCGCGCTCCACGTGCGCCGTGCTCGCCGTTTTGACGCCGGTCATGCTAGGAACCGTCACTGCGGCGGATGCGCACATCACCCGCCTCGATATTACGAACGTGGTATCCCCGGCGTTTGGCGGCGCGTCCTTCGGCAGCGTCGGCCAATACGAAACGCTGACTGGTGTCGCCCAAGGCGAAGTCGATCCGAAGGATCCGCGCAATGCGATCATCACCGACATCGAATTGGCACCGAAAAATGCGCGCGGCATGGTCGAGTATTCGATGAACGTCGTGATCACGAAGCCAATCGATATGACCCGCGGCAACGGTACCGTCCTCTACGACGTGCCGAACCGTGGTCGCATCAGGAGTCCCGAGCTGAACATTGGGGGCAGCGCCAGCGCCATCGGCGATGGCTTTCTCGAGTCCGGGGGGTATACGCTCGTCGACAGTGGCTGGGAGGCTGATATCACGAGCGGCCTGCGCATCACGCTGCCCATCGCGAAGAATACCGACGGTAGCGACATAATCGGTCGAGTACGCTCGGAATACATCCTCGACGCGCCGGATTCCACCCAGGACGTCACTGCCCCCCCGGCCTACGAGGCGGACAGCTTGAGCAACGCGGACGCAACGCTGACGCGCCGCGTGCACCAGGATGATCCCAAGGAGGCCGTCCCGAATAGCGACTGGGCGTTTGCTGACTGCACGAGCACACCGTTCCCCGGCGTCCCGAACACGAAGAAGGTGTGCCTGAAAGGCGGATTCGACACCAATCACATTTACGAGCTGGTCTACACCGCGAAGAACCCGACCGTCGCGGGGCTGGGTTTTGCTGCTACGCGCGATCTCAATGCATTCCTGCGCAACAGCGCGAGTGGCAACGGCATCGCCAATGCGGCGGCACGATGCAACGCGAATCCCAACGCGAACGGGCACAACAAGTGCCCCGACAACACCTCCGGCCCCACGAATCCTCTGGGCGACGCAGTTAGGACGGCGATCATTTACGGCTCCTCGCAAAGCGGCCGCTGGATCCGCACGTTCATCGAGCTGGGCTTCAACGAGGACGAGAACGGCCACCAGGTATTCGAAGGTGCGATTCCGCACAAGGCGTCGAACCGTGGCGCGTTCAACGTGCGCTTTGCGCAACCCACGCGGCTGTCGGGGACGCAGCACACCGAAAAGCAGTTCCCGGGGGCCGAGTCGTCGCAGACATGGGGCGTCAGCCATGACCCGATCTCGGGCGTTACGGGTAGCCAACTCGACCGCTGCCGGCGCTCCAACACGTGTCCGAAGATCTTCCATACGAATACGGACACCGAGTACTGGCAGGCGACGATGGCGCTCAACACGACCGATTCGTTCGGCACGCGCGACCTGCCGCTCCCGCCGAACGTTCGCATCTACCTCTTCGCGAGCACGCACCATGGCGGTGGGAACACGCTCGCGCAGCCGCCCGCCGTAGTGCCGCCGGTTCCCGGGAGCTGCCAACTGCATGCGAACAGCAATCCATTCATCCAGGGTCAGCGCGCGCTGCTCGTCGCGCTTCGCGAATGGATCGTCGACGGAACCGAGCCGCCACGGAGCCTCTATCCGACGCTTGCCGCCGGGACGCTCGTCCCGGTGGATGCCATCCACTACCCGTACATACCCGCAGTCAATTTCTCGCCCGCCGGCGTGTTCGCGCGGAAGTTCTTCCTGGATCGAGGCCCGCTCTTCAGCGTTGCGGACATTTCCGGCGTAATGGCCGAGCCGCCTGAGGTTGGCGGCGCGTACAGCACATTGGTGCCGGCGATCGACGCCAACGGCAATACGGCCGATGGATTGCGCAACACGACGGTGCAGGTTCCGCTCGGAACCTACATGGGATCTAACGTGCGCAAGGCTGGTTTCAGCGAAGGCGACTCGTGCGACCTCACCGGATCCTTCATTCCTTTCTTCAAGACGCAGGCCGAGCGCGTGGCCGCCGGAGATCCGCGCCCGTCGCTGGAGGAGCGGTATCCGACGCATGCGGATTACGTTGCAAAGGTTACGTCAGCAGCGAACAAGTTGGTAAGCCAACGGCTGTTGCTTCCGGAGGATGCCACGTTCCTAATTAATCAGGCGAACGCGGCCGCCGTTCCGTGATTCTGTGTAGCTTCTATGCAACGCGGGTCGGTAAAGCAACAACACGACCCGCGTGTGCACACGCGTCGGAGCCTGCATATCAATTGGTTCATAGCGGCGGAGGTACGCCGTACTGCGTACGACTCCTCTTAGAAAGACCGTTGGAGATAAGAATGAAATACGGTGACGCCCAAGGCGACGCCGATTAGATTCTTCAGCAGAATCGTGGTGGGCCTTCTGCCGGACGGGTCAAGAATGACCGGATAAGCGCGGTGGACAGCTAACGCACACGACCCGCGCACCCCCGCGGCCCGACGAACGCTCGGGGAAGCTCTGAACACATCCTCGCGGCCTAGAAGGTTCCAAGTGCCCAAGCTGCGGCACTCTGGTCGCCGTTGCACCGGCTATGAAAGGTTTCGCCTGCGACTATTGCATGGTGGTGGCCAACCCCGAAATCATGGGCGAGTTTATCGTAGGTCGGCGGCATACCTTATTGGGCTGGCTCGCCAATGGCGTGATGGCGTTGCAGTCGCGGCGATGCTCGTCCAGATGCTGTGGTGTCCTAGGCGCCGAATAGATCGCCGCGGCACAGCAACGTCGAATCGCTCGTAGACTAGCGGACTCGGGCGGTGCGCCTGTCAGATCGATGTTCGAACGCGTCGACGCAGTAGCCGTCTACGCGACCTTCCGCGACCGGTGAAGCGACTGGGCACCCTGCAATCGAGGAAACGCGGTGGCTACAGCAAGCATGGGTTGGCGTTTGTACCTCGACCTGGTGAAGCGGTCGTGCGTCGCTTGGCTCGAGGATCGCGCGCCAACGATGGGGGCCGCTCTCGCATTCTATAGCGCCTTTTCGCTGGCGCCTCTGCTGGTTATCGTTATCGCCGTTGCCGGCGCTGTATTCGGAGTCGAGGCCGCTCGCGGCGCCATCGTCGGTCAAATCGCCGGCTTGGTCGGGGCGCCCGCTGCGGAGGCCATTCAGGCATTGCTCAAGGCTGCCCAAGAGAGAACGACCAGCATTTTCGCCGCCGTCGTGGGTCTTGTAACCATGCTTGTCGGGGCGACGACGATCCTGGTGGAGTTGCAGGATGATCTCGACCACATATGGAAGGCACCGAAGAGACAAGGCAGCAGCTTGTTGTCGATTCTTCGCGCGCGGATTCTTTCCTTAGGCATGATCTTGGGAGTCGGCTTTCTGCTCCTGATCTCGCTGGTAGTAAGCGGCGTGATCGCAGCCTTCGAGGCCTACGCGCAGTCGCATTTTCCCGGCGCAACGCTTCCGCTCCTTCAGCTTTGGAATCCGGTAGTCTCGGTGGGTGCCATCACGGTACTCTTCGCGATGCTCTACAAGGGGCTGCCGAACGTACCGATCGCCTGGAAAGATGTGTGGATGGGGGCATTCATTACCGCCATTCTGTTCAGCGCGGGGCGATTTGCAATCGGCCTCTACCTCGGTCGCAGCGCAATCGCATCAGCGTACGGCGCAGCTGGTACGTTGGCCGTGCTTCTGTTATGGCTCTATTATTCTGCGCAAGTATTCTTACTCGGTGCGGAGTTCACTTGCCTCTACGCAACGCACCGCGCGCGTTGCAGAAGTCGTGCGTACTCCGTCAGCCCGGGTTCCAATGAGTGAGCAGGCTGCGGAAGCGGCCCGGAGAGGGAATGCTCAAAGATCGCGCACCACTTCAGCCCCCTATTGAGCCGCCGTCGGAGCTTCCGCCGTCGGTGCTGCAGGCGCCGATCAATGTGCGCAGCACGTCGCTTGCCGTTCTGGCCCTCATCGCGGTGATCGGGCTTCTGTATTGGGCCCGCGCTGTCTTTATTCCGATTACTATCGCGACACTCGCGAGTTACGCGCTAACACCGGTCGTTGATTGGTTGAAGAAGAGGGCCAGGTTGCCCAAAGCCGTGGGTGCGGCACTGACGCTCACCTTGATTCTCACTGGCCTTGGTTTTGGTCTGGAGTCTCTTCAGCCGCAGGCGATTCAAATCCTGGACATCGTGCCCCGCGCGACCCAGAAGTTCAGCACGGCGGTGCGGCGCAGCGCAATCGGACCGCCGGGTGCCGTCGAAAAGATGCAAAAGGCCGCAAGCGAAATCGAGAAAGCCGCGCACGCGGCTTCAACGACATCGAATACTTCACCCGGTTCTCTCGCGAACGCGGCCACGGCGCCTGGGAATGCCTCCACCTTCAACGTGTGGGAATACGTAGTTATGGGGACAGCGAGCGCTGTTGCGGGGATTGGCCAGTTGGTCGTGGTAGTGGCGCTTGTGTACTTCCTGCTCATCGCCGGTGACACCTTTCGACGGACTCTGATGCGCATTAGCGGCGACACGCTGTCGAAGAAGAAGATCACGCTGCAGATACTCGAGGAGATCAACTCTCAGATCCAGCGATATCTGTTGGTCCAACTCGCGACGAGCGCGCTCCTGGGCGTCGTGACATGGCTCGTGTTCGCCTGGATCGGACTCGATAATGCGCTGTTCTGGGGATGCGTCGGCGGCGTGCTGCATCTCATCCCCTACGCGGGACCCACGGCGTTTGTGGTTCTTGTCAGCCTGGTCGCCTACGCGCAGTTCGACAGCTTGCAACCGGTCGCCCTTGTCATCGGCAGCGTCCTCTCAATCGTTGGCGTGATCGGGTTGCTGCTCGTGCCGTGGCTAACACAAAGAGTGGGACGGCTCAATGCGGTCACCGTATTCATTGCCCTGCTGATTTGGGGCTGGCTGTGGGGCATCTGGGGCCTTCTCCTGGGCATTCCGATCGTAATGGCGATCAACGCCGTGTGCGAACGGATTGCGGAGCTGCAACCGATCAGCGAATTCCTTGGCTACGCGCCGAAGAAGCAAGAATGAGGCAGGCTCGGCGCCGATGCGATCTTGTTCGGCGCGGCGCCGGACGGGTGCGGTTTCGACATTGACCGCAACACGTTCGGGCCATAACCTCCCGCGTGCTGAGAGCGAGCAGCGGGTAGTCGCGCAGAGTGCTTGGTACTGAGTACTAAATACTAAGGGGCCTCGTTCTCACCAGTGCGTGCGCGTAGCGCCGGCGCTTGAGCACGTAATCGCCCAGGTCGATGACGTTCGCCGGTCTTCGTGCGGGCGTCTTTGTGCCAAGTACGTCGTGCTTCGCGCCATTCAAGACAAAAGCTTACGCGGCCGGCACTTGCTGCAAATGGCGTTCTGTCCTACATCAGTATCCGCAATGCTGGCATTGGCGCGTCGGTGACAAAAGACGGACACTTCCTTCCACTCGTAACTGCTCGAACCAATGGAGGTGGCACATGAATTGGAACACGAACCGAACGTCCGAATACGCCGATCGTGCTGGCGAGAGCGTCCAATCCTTTGCAGACGACGCAAAACGTACTGCGGCAGACATGCGCAACCGCATGTCCGATGCGATGGCCAAGAGCGCGGATTGGGCATCGAAGAAGACCGATGATCTCAACACAACGTCCAGGGAACTGGTCGGCTCGATGTCAGATGCAGTGACCGCGCGACCCCTTCTCGCCGTCGGTATCGCCGTCTTCGCGGGATTCCTGATTTCGAAACTGTTCTCGCGCGACTGACTGCCGAGATTAGATCGGCGACCGCCAGCCTCCGAAGGAACCATCATGGCTGAACCTGTAAGTAATCCCACCATCGCCAAAGTAGCTGACCAAGCGCGCGCAGCCGCCGACAACGCCGCCGACAAGGCAACCAGTACCATAACGGCGGCGCGGGATTCTATCCGCGATTCGGTTGATTCGGTCGCCGCGCGCGCCGATGCTGTGAGTCGGCGGGTATCGGAACGGATCGAGGCCGTTAGACAGGGGCCCAATGATCTGCTGCAGGCCGGCGCCGAATACATTCGGGCCCGCCCCTACGCGGCGGTCGGTTTCGCGCTCGCGCTCGGTTATCTGGCGGGTCGTATTCGAAGCTGAAGGCAACTACTCTAGCTTCCCCGGCGTGGCGGCGACCTTCGTTCGCTGCCTTACAATATTCGCGACTTGACCTCGTTGGGGGAGCGCGATGTCAGCTAATGCGCCAACGCCTTGAGCTTGGCTCCACGACCACGGCTCGAA
>Ga0310810_10011095_pt1 | contig 10523 bp, 7 predicted proteins | sample NCmetagenome_FD_207641 | JGI IMG/M metagenome (GOLD analysis project Ga0310810, IMG submission 207641) | Soil microbial communities from experimental microcosm in Duke University, North Carolina, United States - NC | ecosystem: Engineered > Artificial ecosystem > Soil microcosm > Unclassified ... | reverse complement strand
CAAGCCCTTACGGGTCAACAACAGAGGGATTGCCCCTACCATTAATGAATCGATGCTCTAGAGCCGATTTATCGAGCAGTTCTTTTTAGTCTATTGATGCCTACCCTTGAGGGTCAAGATGCAACCTAAAAAAAATCCAATTTCCTGAATTTCTTTAAGGTATCTTTATGTTCTTATTTTTCCAATAAAAATTAACATCAAAAATGAGAATACAATTACAATTATTAAATAAATAACAGCTAGATTATTTTAAATTAAATAAATAAAATCCTGATTATTAGCAGCATAAATTGACCAATGATTAATAACTAAAAACTACTGATTTCTCCTGCCTGAACAGAAAGAATTTGAGAAGAGTTCAACCACTGGGAATCAAACGCTCCTAAGTGAGTTGTGGTAATCAGGGTTTGAAAGCGGTCTTGAATGGCTTCCAGTAGCTGATTTTGACGGTTGAGGTCGAGTTCTGCCAGCACGTCATCGAGCAACAAGAGCGGGGGTTCCCCTACAACTTCCTCAATCAGCTTGAGTTCTGCCAGCTTTAGGGCTAACACCAATGTACGTTGCTGACCTTGGGAGCCATAAGACCTAGCAGGTGTCTGGTTGATAGTAAACTCGACTTCATCCCGGTGAGGGCCAACGAGAGTCGTCCCCTGACTCTGTTCGGGGATTCGGCGCTGTTGGATTTTGTCTAAGAATGCCTTTTGGACCTCTTCGGGGTCATCTTTTTCAGGACGGATATTGGGAGCATAGGTTACTTCCAGCACCTCAGTTGCCCCACTGATACTAGCGTGCCATGCAGCGGCAAGGGGGGCTAGCCGTTCGATAACTCTCGCTCGACGCCGTGTGACGCGTGAACCGGCTGTCGCGAGTTGGACATCCCACAACGCTAGTTCTGTATTAAAGTCTCTGGATGATTCCTCAAGCTTGCCTTCTGCTGCCCCAACTCGGTATTTTTTCAGGAGGGCATTCCGCTGTCGCAGCACCTGGTTATATTGTTGCAAGATGTAGGCATAAATGGGTTCCAACTGAATGAGCAGAGAATCGAGCCAGTTGCGACGCCGTTCCGGTGCCCCCCTTACCAGTTCCAAATCCAGACTGGAGAACTGCACGGCATTGAGGATACCTAAAAAGTCCAACTGGCGGCGTAAGCCTTCCCGATTGAGGGCAACGGTGCGGCGTCCTTGAGTGCGCAGGATTAAAGCTAGCTCTACTGAACCATAAGCACGTTCCAGGTTAGCCTGAATTTGACCAACCGCTGCTTCTTCTAAAACGAGGTCGCGATCGCGTACTGCGCGATGGCTCTTGAGCGTCGAGAGCAACTCTACCGCCTCTAGTAGATTCGATTTCCCTTGAGCATTATTACCCACCAAAATCGTCTTGGGGGCATCAAAATCTACGACGCAGTCTCGGTAATTGCGAAACTGTCTCAGGTGCAAAGTTTTCAGATACATTTTGGTCTTGGGTCATTGGGTTGAAGGTTGAAGGTTGAAAGTTATACGTTAGAAGGATAGAACGCATCAACCTGCTTTCCTTGCCAACTATTAAGCTACCAACTTGCCAACTTTCAACCCCTCTCCAAACTAATGACTTAAGCACGACGACGGGAGAAGTAAAAGCGGAAGAAAAGTTTCTCCAGCTCAACCCAAACAAACAATAAGGAACTAAAGCCGAGGCAAATGGCAAGTTCTGTGAGGTTTAGGTAGTGAGTCCCGAAGAAATTTTGTAGGGGTGGAACATAGACGAGTGCTAGCTGTAGAGCGGTAGTCACAACCACAGCCCAGAGCAAATAGGGGTTAGAGAAGGGGTTCACCTGTATTACGAGGCGAGAGATCGAGCGAACCGCCAAGGCATGTCCCATTTGGGCAATACACAGGGTGGTAAACACCATTGTTTTCCAGGCATCTTTATCTCCCTGATAGCCAGTGGCATGAGTATGATTGTAGGCCCATACCATTAAAGTAATGGTAATAATTGAAAAAACAATACCGATGCGAATCATATAAGACCCCAATCCTCTGGCAAAAATATTCTCACGGGGACTAAAGGGAGGGCGTTTCATCACATCAGGTTCCGGCGGTTCTACAGCAAGGGCGAGGGCGGGTAGACCATCAGTCACGAGGTTCATCCACAGAATTTGTAACGGGGTCAGAGGAACGCCACCTAGTCCAATGATAGGTGCAGCGGCAATGACTAAAACTTCGCCAATGTTGCTACCCAGGATGTATTTGATAAATCGACGAATATTGGTATAAACGACCCGACCTTCTTCGACGGCGTGCACAATGGTGGCAAAGTTGTCATCAAGGAGTACCATATCGCTTGCTTCTTTACTGACATCGGTGCCGGTAATCCCCATCGCAATGCCAATGTCTGCCTGCTTGAGAGCGGGTGCGTCGTTGACTCCATCACCTGTCATGGCAGTGAATTGACCACGACTCTGTAGGGCTTTGACAATCCGCAGTTTATGTTCCGGGGAGACGCGAGCATAGATACTGACATTTGTGACGGCTTGTTCCAGTTCCTCTTGGCTGAGTCGTTGTAACTCCTGACCAGTGAGGACGCGATCGCCTTCTTCGGCAATCCCTAAACTCTGCGCGATCGCTTGTGCCGTCAGTTGGTGGTCACCCGTAATCATGATGGGGCGAATCCCAGCGTCACGGCACCGCGCCACTGCATCCCGCACTTCTGTTCGCGGAGCATCTAGCATTCCCACAAGACCCAGCCAAACCAACTCCCCCTCAGTCGAGTCCTCTGAGGCTTCTGGAGGTACACTGTCTAAGGGCTTGTAGGCAAATCCCAGCACCCGCAATCCTGCGCCTGCCATCTGGTTATTTTGCTCCAAGATTTGCTGACGCTGGGTATCGGTAAGCGTCTCAACCCTATTCCCTTGCTGATAGGTTTGACAACGTTCCAAAATCAGTTCGGGCGAACCCTTGGTAAACATTACAAACGGTGCATCTTGAGCGTGTTGGGCAACGTTTTGAGTTCTGCCTTGACAAATCACACTCATCCGCTTGCGCTCTGAGGAAAAAGGAAACTCTCCAACTCGCTTCAATTGACGGCTCAACGAGTCCTTTTCCAAACCACTTTTCCCAGCTAAGGAGAGTAAAGCCCCTTCTGTTGGGTCACCTAAAATGATCCACTCATCTGCTGAATTGGGTTTCCCTTTCCCTGTGCCGTTCTCTTGGCTTTTTGGTACGTCCTGCTGTAATACAGCATCATTGCAAACTACACAGGCAATCAGCAGCGTTTGTAGTTCTGGATACTGTTCCGCTCTAATGGCCTGATTGTCAATTGTAAACTCGCCTCTAGGGGTGTATCCCTCACCTGTAACGCTGAACCTCTGCTCGACCGTAGCTAATTGCTGAACCACCATTTTGTTTTGAGTCAGCGTGCCGGTTTTATCGGAGCAAATTGTTGTTACGCTTCCTAAGGTTTCTACGGCTGGGAGTTTACGAATTAAGGCGTTGCGACGCACCATGCGCTGTGTTCCCAACGCTAGAGTCACGGTAATAACGGCAGGTAAACCTTCCGGGACAACGGCGACAGCCATCGAGAGAGACACTTCCACCAGCTCTTGCAAGACCTTGCCATCAAATCTGCCCGTATCCAGGTAGGATTTGAGCATACCGCCTACCACCACTAGCGCTACCAGCACCAGTGAGCCAGTCACCAAGACGTTACCCAGTTGAGTCATCCGCTGTTGCAAGGGCGTCGGTTCACTTTCCACCGCTTGCAGCATCTCGGCAATTTTACCGAGTTCTGTCCGCATCCCCGTACCCGTGACAATGGCAGTCCCCCGTCCGTGAACGACTTCGGTTCCTTGATACACCAAATTAACGCGATCGCCCAATGGTGTTTCTTCACTCAGGTGGACATCAACCTGCTTATTTACCGCGTGAGCTTCCCCAGTCAGTGCAGCTTCTCGGATTTGGAGATTGGATGCTTCAATTAAACGGGCATCGGCTGACACCTGAACGCCCGCTTCTAGGAGCATGATGTCCCCCGGCACCAGTTGTTTGCCATCGATCTCAAGGGGTTTACCATCCCGAAGGACTCTTACCTTCGGCGAAGAAAGGCGCTTCAGAGCGGCAAGTGCTTTCTCCGCACGGCTTTCCTGAAGATAGCCGAGGATACCATTAAGAATGACAATCGCCATAATCGCGATCGTATCTTTGAAGGGAACTCCGCCTTCTGAGGGACCTTGTTGCAGCGCGATTAAGTCTAAAACCCCTGAAATAATCGCTACCACGATCAGCATCACCAACATGATGTTTTTGAACTGATCGAGCAGGATTTCCCAGGAACTACGACCGGCAGTTTCTTCTAATTCATTGGAGCCATACTGCTGCAACCGCTCTTCAACCTGTTGGGTCGTCAGACCCGTTTCTGCGTTAGTGCCTAACTCTAATAGCGTCTTCTCAACGTTTAGAGTGTGCCATGCATTTGCCAGAGCGGGCCGAGAATTTGAATGACTAGATGGAGCCACGGGTAATGTTTGCTGTAACACGGTACGAACTCAATCATAGTCTTAAAGACTAATGACTGAGTATGAAGGCAGTTGAGCGGTGCTCAAGTCTTAATTTTAAGCTCTTGGAGTGGGGGAAAATAAGGTACAAAAACGGTTATTGCCCTAGGGACAAGTTGAAATTTAGCCGGAGTGTAAGTCACGATTTCACCATCAGCATTGATCGGCTGAGGTCTACGAGTATAAATTTCAAATTCCTTGCCCTGAAGGGTACGCACTTCAGACCAGTCAGCGTGTTTACCTCGCCGCAGTGACGGAAATAGCCGAATAAGTTGCCACCAATGCTGACATTCCAGGCTATAAAGATCCAGGCGTTGGTCATCGATCGCGGCATCATCCGCCACTGCCATTCCGCCACCATAATATCGTCCGTTACCTACTGCAATTTGTATGGTTTTGACCCGAATTGACTCTCCCCTAATGCGAATTTCTGCCCAAAATAGTCGAGCTTTCCAAACCACTTTAATTGCAGTAGCCGCGTAAGCAAGAACTCCCCAAAAACGCTTGGCTTTTTTGTCCAATTGCTGGGTAATTTGTACAGAAAGGCCCAGACTAGCGACATTAAAAAAGTGCTTATCATTGACCCGACCCAGGTCAATCCGCTGACTGTAACCTGTAGCAATTACTTCGCAAGCTTCGGGGATCGACTGGGGGATTTTGAGGGTGCGAGCGAGGTCATTGGCCGTTCCCAGAGGCAAAATGCCTAAGGGCAACTGAGTGTCTACTAACCCCTCTATGGCGGCATTTAGGGTGCCATCCCCACCCCCGATGATGACTAAATCAACCTGATCACGATACAAACGGATGATGTTCGACAACTGCTGGGGCTTCCCTGTTGACTCTTCAAACAGTTCAAGACCCAGCGCTTGTAACTGGCTGATGGCTTGTGTGAGAGTCTCTTCACCTCGCCGAGAGTGGCGATTTACCAACAGCAGCGCTCGCTGAGTCATGCCGCGCCTCATTATTTTTGATAATGGCTCAATTGTCTCACAAAAGGATAGGAAAAAACTCTATCAGCTGGAATAGGTAGGAAGTAGGAAGGGGCTACAGAGTTGAAGGTTGGAACGTTCAACCTTCAACTTGCTTCCCTGTAACGATTACCCATCTTTAAAATTGATAGCGAACACTAAAGTAGAAGCCTTCATCCTGAGCATTCGTCCCCCGATCATCAACATCAATTAAAGGATAGCTATAGTCCACCCGCAGACTTAATCCGGGTTGGGCTTCCCAAATAATTCCCAAGCCAAGACCCGCTAAAAACTTTTGTGAGGGTAAAAATTGGTTATTCGGATTATCTGATTTATTCCAAATCACACCCGCATCGAAAAAGGGAGCGAGTTGAAAAATAGAAGCACCGGCTTCGTTGCGTTGTAGTGTAATACGATCTTCGACGGAAAAACGCACGCCATTGTCGCCTGAGCGGATGTTTTGTCGGTAGCCCCGTAAGGATTGACCACCACCAATCACAAATTGTTGAGAGGGCAATAAGCTATCGGGCGTCAGCTGAATGTCAGCTCCCACGATTAAGAAGTTATTCTCATTGAGAATCTGCACACGCTGTGCCTGACCGAGCCAGCTAACGAATCGCCCATCAGGTATTGGGTCGGGATTGATTGTGGCACCCAACGCGCCGACACCGATACTAAAGAGCGATCGCAAAGACCAAGCCCCTTTGACATCGCGGCGCAAATAGTCTTGTCCAAACTTGATGACCCGAGTCGCGCTGATCCCAGTTGTTTCATCTGGACCAATGCCAAAAGGAGACGGTGACCCAAACAGAAAGGTCTGACCTTCCTGGTAGCTAAAGCCTAGAGATAAGGCAAATTCTTCCCTGGGTGAGCGAATGAACGGTTGTCGGAAACTAATTTCATACAAATCCGATTGCCCTCGAATATCAAAAAGGTTGAGGGGTTCTTGAGTAATTCTATTGCGACTTGGGGCAGCTCTCAGTTGCAGAGTGCCGTTCATCGGATTGAGCGGGATGCGATAGCTGAAGTCAAAACTATCCGCACCGCTCGTTGTGGTGTGGTAGTAAGAGCCTGCAACTTCGTCCCCATTACCGGTTAGGTTGCGATAGAGCAAGTTGAGTCCCAACCGTTCGGAACCCACGCTGGGTGGCGAGTAGTTGTCAATGCTCACATTGCCTTCAAACGGATTGGCTTCGACGACACGAACAATCAGAATGCTCTGACCCACGCCAGTTCCTGCTCGCAGCGACGCCTCTACATTCTCAAATAAGGGGTCTGCTCGTAGCAACCGCAATTGGTCTTCCAACTTCCCCGTATTCAGAGGTTTTCCGGCACCCAGTCGCACACGACTACGAACGTAACTGGGCTTCACTCGGCGTGTTCCCTCGACTTGAATATCTTCCAAACTTCCCTCGATCACGGCAATTTCCACCACTCCATCAGCAGGAATCACTTGATTAGCCAAAATTGCTCTAGAGGTGATGTAGCCCTGGTCCAGGTACAACTGGGTGATTTTATCGGCAACTTCTCTGAGTTGTTCCAGGGTGAGGGTACGCCCTTCATAAGGTTGCACGATGGGATTGAGCTGTTGTGCACCAAAGACAGTACTGCGAGTGACTTTAATGCTCTGGACTCGAATCGTTTGAGCGTTGGGATCGGTTGTGGGTGTTGGGGTGGGCGCGGGTGGACTCGGTGCCCGGTTCTCCGGGGATTCTGGCGTTGGGGTGGGCGCGGGTTGACTCGGTGATGTTGAATCCGGTATCTCCAGTCTTGGGGTAAGAGAGGGTTGACTTGGTGATGTCGAATCCGGTGTCTCCAGTCTTGGGGTAAGAGAGGGTTGACTTGGTGATGTTGAATCCGGTATCTCCAGTCTTGGGGTAAGAGAGGGTTGACTCGGTGATGTTGAATCCGGTGTTACGGGTGCCGGATTTAAGGGCGGCTGCAAAAATCGATCTTGGTTTGGGTCGGCTTGTAGATTCTTTTGGGCGACGGGTGGGGGAGCCGTCGGAGTCTGTGCTTGCAGGAATGGTTTTTGGATGAAGCTTTCACCTGTTAGAGGCGTAAGTTTCGGGGGGGAGAAGGAAGGCAGGGAAAACACGGAGACCTCTTCTAGCCCAAGGAGCGAATTTTGACTAAGTTTCGCTTCCGTACCAAGAAGCCCCGATGCGGCTTTGCTAGACGCCGCTGGGTGTGGAAGCTCGTTATTGTCTGGGGTAGAGTTCCACGCTACCTTCTGTGTGAGGCAAGATAAGGACTGTTGTTCTAGGGCTTGCAGATGTTCGAGAATCGCTGGGGAAGTCGAAGAGCGATGTGCATTCTGAATTGGACGAGCGCCGGACGCGATCGCACCCAGCCCACCAGCAGAGCTAATTGCTGAAAGTGCTTTCGTCGAGAAGGCATTCTCGTACATGTATTCCGGAGGAGGAACTGAGGGGTAGGGTCGGGGTTTCCCTTCAGGGTAGCTGTCTCCACTGAATAGGGGTGAGGCGTCCTTCTCGAAGGAGACAGTAGAGATTTTTGAAGAGGATGGCTCCAGACATCCCGCTTTTTTGAGACTATGGAGATTACTTCCTGGGCTTTTTAATTCATCAGATGCCTTTAGCCAATCCGTCGGCGTTGCCGCATTAGCGTTTGTGCAGCAGGGTGCAGCCTCAACATAGCGGCTCTGAACTAGCAGTATGCCGATGCTACCCGTAACAGCAATTCCTACACCAAAGGGAGCAAGTTTCCGCAAGCGGGGCTTTGCTAGCAAGCCTTTGATTACAACCTCACACCAACACAATCCCATCTCCAAGCGCATGGGTTTTTTATTCTCCTTAGGTCAATGTATTGAGAGACTTTGGGTCATAACCCATCGTAAATGAGTCCATATTCCCAGAAAGCCTTCTCTGGATGACGGATACAAGCAAATATTTGGATCTTTCACGGTTATAGCCGATTGGTTCTCCTTCAGATCCCACTGGGTTTATTACAAATTGATCGCTGTTGAGTTTCCCTAAGGAAGGATGTTCTCGATCAACACTGTCTTTTCCGAATCCCGTTGCCCCTTTGCTACCCGGTTTTGACTGTCCTGATCTCTTCAGCAGGCGCATCTAGCCTCTCTTTTGTGTCAAATTGGGATGAAACCTTGAATTTTCGTGGGCTGAAGCAACGTAAATTTCTGGAATTTTCCCAAAATGACAGAAGAGGGTAGCTGTTGGGGGAGGTTGCGGAAGAACCAATTTCTTTCGGTAGATCGTCCGTTAGTTTAAGCAAGCCCTAAATATAACAAGCACTTAAAGCGATATTTACTTCAAGCTACCTGAAAATGAAACAATCTAGGACTAAAAACCAAAAAGGTTTTAAGCCCCCGACTGCAAGTCGTGGAGAACAAAAAAATTAGTTCAGTATTCCCAGCCCTCGACTTGTCGCTCCTTTGGAGCGCCCGCTTGCGCTAACAGTGGTAGGGACAAATCCATTATCCAAAAGCCAAAATCCAAAATCGAATGACAGCCTGGTCGTCCAGCCGTCACAGTACTGTGATCATCGCTTTCCTAAGAAATCAGCATGGTTTCTTACTTGACCTAACGGATGCGATCTCGTCCGTGAAAAGCTTCTGTCAGTCTCGGAAAATCATACTCAAAGCAAAAGCCTGAGAGCTTTTCTACATAACGATTTGAACGGTGAGTTTCTGATAAAAATTCAAAAATGTAGATTAATGGGGAAAGCTCCTGGCCTATCAGGGTTGCAGCATTTGCGATCGCCTACCCTGTTCCCTCTTGAGTGCAAAAGTCGCTTTTGCAATAGACCTATTGAAGGCGCGACCGCTTAAAGCTAACATTTAGGCTCTCACCTACTCAACATCAGACTCTCTTCCATCACCTGAGATGGAATAACAATCGTGTGACGAACATCTATTGCTGTGGCTCTAGTTCTTTTTAAAGCCAAAAGCTTCATTGAAACCTCGTGTGGCTTGGATCGACCCAGTATTTCATAGACGGCAAGCAGAAAATCTGGGGTGATGCTGTTCAATCCAAAGGTTAAGATTTGGGGGTTTCGCGTTACTAACATCAGGGGCTGACCAGAACACGAAATGAAGGGTGGGTTAGGACAATTGGGGTTAAACGGGCTGTAAATTCCTTTAAAGCCACCGTACTGACTGGAGCTATTACGGATACTCGTTGAAGAGGAAGAGCTGCCATAGAAGCCTTGCACGTTGATGATGGAGTAGAAAGAATAAGGCTTGCTCTCTAGGCGACCCAAGAATTGTCCGGAGTGAGACCGCAATTCTGCAATACCATCGAGCTTTTTGAGATATTCGATATATGTCTCTACAGTCATCATGCTTTTTTCCGGTGAGCCTATCATCGCCATTGGTGTCCTCAGACCCACTTGGCTCATTTATAAGAATCGCTGTTTCTGCCCCGGATTTAGATAAAGTAACCTTGAGGATGAACGGAAATTGAATGAAGATTAAGTGAAGCGCTCTTAGACACTACGCGTAAATTTCACAGATGAGAGTGATAAATAGTCATCCTGCATAGACTCTCCCCCATGAAAGCAACATTTAGCACGCTTGCGATCGCTTTTGTCGTTTGGCTACTAATTAAACAGCCTACGACTCTCAGTCAAGTCTCATCGAATCCAATCTCCAATAGTCAGCTCTCTCGTGATTTAACTCCCGTTCCGAACTTTTTCCAAGAAGGGCTAAAGAAGACGGAGGTCGAAATTCACCGCCTGATTCACACAGGAGATATTTCGACGCAACCTCCTCTTAATAATAAAGTGAACCCACAAGTAGAACTTGATCGCTTACCTCAGATACAGCCCAGCGATTTTCCTACTCCTCATCAATCTTCACCTGAATAGTTAGTTGCTCACTCAAGTAGTATAAGACTATCAGGTTGGCTATCAAGGGTCTCAAAGTATCCGCTGCCCACATAGCAACGTACTTACCACCGATGAGCTGGAGACTAATTTTTCTGTGCCTAACTCTATAGGTCGAAGAGTCTTTCTTCGGCAGAGTGCTAATCTACTGGGGTTAACAG
>Ga0310810_10011094_pt1 | contig 10523 bp, 8 predicted proteins | sample NCmetagenome_FD_207641 | JGI IMG/M metagenome (GOLD analysis project Ga0310810, IMG submission 207641) | Soil microbial communities from experimental microcosm in Duke University, North Carolina, United States - NC | ecosystem: Engineered > Artificial ecosystem > Soil microcosm > Unclassified ... | reverse complement strand
TGTTCGATGTCATGTCCACATCGGCCGACAACGTCAATGACGAATAGGGATTGAGCGCCATGCCTCCGCGTACTTGAGGCTCGAGCTTGATCTTCGTGCCGTCCGGTGCATCGAATTCGGGTTGATTGAGGTCCTTGGCCACGACCCCAAACCGCAGCCACGAAGAGGGGCGATAGATGGCGCCCAAATCGATGCCATACGTCGTCGAGATCGTCGCCTTGCCCAGGCTGTCGGATAATTTGATGTCCTGGCCGCCTTGGAGATTCTGGGTCCCATTATAGGCGGCGCCTTGAATGACTTTGGCTGTGACGCCGATGGAAAAAGTCTTGTCGGCAAACGCATAGGCATAGGAGAAGGCTGCCTGCCGGGCCTCCATCGCACGAACCGCCATCGCGCCGCTAATTGAGACGGAAGTCGCGCTGGAGCTGACTGTTAATGGAGTTGACACAAAGCTGCCTCCGGTGGGCACATCCGAAATATTGAAGCCGAACGCATGCTCACCGAAATGGCCTTTCACGTATAAGCCTGCCGCGCCGTTGAACGAGGTATTGGCACCGGGCGTATTAATGCGATTCGCAATATCCTGGGCTTTGGCGATATTGGCAGCACTAGGGTCATTGGGATTGAAGTTCTCCAGGTCGTGAATCGAATTAGCGATTCCCTGTCGGTCGATCGCCTGGCCGCCCCCGATGATGCGGACGTCGACCGTCTGGGTCATGGCCAGCCCGGCGGGATTCCAATAGGTCGCCAACGCATCGGTCGTCACGGCGACACCTGCCCCGCCCATGCCCATCTGTCTGGGTCCGACGATGACAAACTCCGCCCCGAGTGCCTGCCCGCCGATGGCCGGCAACAGCACGATGAGGGCCAATGAAAGGATCGAACGCCTGTGCATACCCCGGCGCCTTCCGGACGAACGCCTTGGTGAGTCTATTTGATGACCCTACGTCCGTCAAGGATTTGGGGACTGTCGCATTTCCGAGCGGCGACTGTCCACATCCGTGAGGACAGACAGCACCTACAAAGTCAGAGGCGGCGACATGAATGCACAAGCGGGAGAGGCAACGATGTGGTCGGACCCAGTCGCTCAGAGAATCTGACCGTCCTGCATGTGCACGATGCGATCGGCCTGGGATGAGAGCTTGTCGTTGTGAGTCACGATCACGAAGGTCGTCCCGCGAGCCTTGTTCAATTCGCGCATCAGAGAGAACAGCGCTTCGCCGGTATGGGTGTCCAGGTTCCCGGTCGGCTCATCCGCCAGCACCAGGTCAGGCTTTTGCAGCAGCGCGCGAGCAACCGCGACCCGCTGCTGTTCTCCTCCTGATAACTCACCCGGTTTGTGATCGAGACGGGCGCCGAGCCCGACATCGTTCAAAATGGCTATCGCTTCGGTCTTCACTTCCTCCGGCGGCCGTCGCTGGATCAAGGCGGGCATGCAAGCATTCTCCAACGCCGTAAACTCAGGGAGCAGATGATGAAACTGAAAGACGAAGCCGATGCGCTTATTGCGAAACTCGGCCTGCGAAGCTTCGGAGAATTGAAAGAGATCCTGTCCTTCAAAATACACGGTCCCGCTGGTAGGCCGGTCGAGCAATCCAATGATGTGCAGCAGGGTGCTTTTCCCGGCTCCGGACGCGCCGATCACGGCGATCAACTCACCGCGTGCGATGGTGAGATCGATGCCCTTCAGCACGGGCAGGGTACGCTCGCCCATGGGGAACGACTTATGGAGATTGGCGACGGTGATCATGCCATTGCTGGATTGAGTGGAGAGACTGAGCGTTCGGTCATTCATAGCGCAGCGCGGCGACAGGCTCGAGCCTCGCCGCTTGAAGCGAGGGGTAGACGGTCGCCGCAAAACTGATGAGGATGGCCGACCCGGCCACCAACAAGACGTCCTCGGCCAGCACATGCACCGGAATCTTGGATATGTAGTACACGGTCGGATCGAAGGTCCAAAACGTTTCGATCAACCACAAGAAGGCGTAGCCCAGCGGGATCCCGATGGCTGTGCCCGACAAGCCGATGATCAGACCGTTGAGCATGAAAATGCGCCGGATACTTCGCCTCGTCGCGCCCATGGCTTTCAGGATGGCGATCTCTTTCTGCTTTTCAGTCACGATCATGGTGAGCGTGCTCACGATATTGAAAGACGCGACGATCGTAATCAGGACGAGCAGCAGGAACATCATCGTTTTTTCGAGCTTGAGCGCCGAGAACAAATTGCGGTTCATCTGCATCCAATCCCTGGCGCCGTAGGAAAACCCGAGCGCCTGCTCCACCCGTCGGGCAATCTCTCCGGCATGGAACACGTCGGTGACCTTGATCTCGATGCCGGTCACGCTGTTCCCCATGCCGAAAAACTTTTGGGCTTCTGCCAAGTCGATGTAGGCGAGGGACGCATCGTACTCATACATCCCGGACTGGAAAATTCCCGCCACCGCGAACGTCCTGATTTTTGGCACCATGCCCATGGCGCTGATCGTGCCCGTCGGGGACACCACGCTGATCGTATCGCCGGGAAATGCGCCGAGACGCATCGCCAACTCCTTGCCGAGGATGATGCCGGGTTTTTCGGACGCCTGCAGGGGACCGGAGGGATCGTCGGGCGGGGGCAGTTTGACCGGAATGGGCTTTCCCAACTCCTCCAGAGTTCCGGACACCAAGTTCTGGCCGAGCGCCGTCACCTTGCCTTCGCGCAACGGGTCGACACCTCGGAGCACGACGCCTTGAGCGCTGCTTTGCGTGGTGAGCATCACCTGTTTCAGGATGAACGGCGTCGCCGCGACGACATCGGGGACGGTCTCGACCTGTTTCGCAGTGGCATCGTAATCGGTCATGCCGTCTTTCATGCGGTCCTGCACGATGATATGGGCGGTGGTGCCCAATATTTTGGCTTGGATGTCCTCTTTGAAGCCGGTCATGATCCCGACGGTGCCGATCAAGGCCGCCACGCCCAGCGTGATGCCGGTCACGGACACGAAGGTGTTGAGAGAGATCGTCCGGTTACGCCGCTTGGCGCGCAGGTACCGCAGGCCGACCACGATTTCATACGGAAGTGCCAAGAACCTATTTCTCCGGGCGCAACTGCGGGAAGAGGACGACATCGCGAATGGACGCCTGATTGGTGAAGAGCATGATCAACCGGTCAATGCCGATGCCTTCTCCGGCGGTCGGCGGCATCCCATATTCGAGGGCGCGGAGGAAATCCTCATCGACCACGTGGGCTTCGTCATTGCCGGACTCACGCTGCGCCGCCTGGCCCTCGAACCGCTCGCGCTGATCGAGCGGATCATTCAACTCCGAAAAGGCATTTGCGATTTCCCTGCCGGCGATGTACAGCTCGAAGCGGTCGGTCAACGCCGGATCGGCGTCTTTGCGCCTGGCGAGCGGGGAAATTTCAATCGGATAATCCGTAATGAATGTCGGCTGTTCAAGCCGGGGCTCGACGGTTTCTTCGAACATCTCGTTCACGATATCGGACAGAGACCACTTCGGATCGACCGACACGTTGAGTCCTTTCGCCGCAGCGAGCGCCTGTTCCCGATCCGCGAGTGCGGTGGGCGCAAGTCCGTTTACTTCCAGGATGGCCTGGTGGTAAGACCAGCGGCGCCACGGCGGAGAAAGATCGATCGTCCTGCCCTGATAGTCGATAACGCTCTTGCCAAGCACTTGCTGGGCCAATGAGGAAACCAGCTCCTCCGTCAGCCGGATCAGGTCCTGATAGTCCGCGTACGAGACATAAAACTCCAGCATCGTAAACTCTGGATTGTGAATCGTAGAGATGCCTTCGTTTCTGAAATTCCGATTGATCTCGAACACGCGGGGAAATCCGCCTACGATCAGCCGCTTTAAATACAATTCTGGCGCAATGCGGAGATACAGATCCACCCCGAGCGCATTGTGATGCGTGATGAACGGCTTCGCCATGGCGCCGCCGGGAATCGGATGCATCATGGGCGTTTCCACTTCGAGGAAACCCCGCTCGATCAAGAAGGCTCTGACCCCCGCGATGATCCGGCTCCGCATCGCAAAAATTCCATGGACGTCCGGATTGGCAATTAAGTCCACATACCGCTGGCGATAGCGAGTTTCGACGTCGGTGAGGCCGTGCCATTTTTCAGGAAGTGGCCGCAGGGCTTTGCTCAAGAAGGTTAGCCCATGGACTTCGATCGTGAACTCGTTGGTCTTGGTTCGAAACAAGACGCCGGTTACGCCGATCCAGTCCCCCAGATCCAACTGCTCGGTGACGGTGTATGCCTGCGGAGAGAGCAGGTCCTTTTTTAGATATGTCTGTAGCCGGTCGGAGCCGTCTTGGAGCACCGCGAAGGCCGCCTTGCCGAAACGGCGAAGGGCGACGATTCGGCCTGCCACCGTGCAGTGAATGCGTTCCTGCTCCAGCGTCTCCTTCGTCTTCTGACCGTGGAGCCTGATGAGATCGCCGGCCCGGTCTTTGACGTCGAACCGGGTGCCATAGGGCGCCACACCCGCCGCGCGCAGAACATCGAGCTTATTGATCCGCTGCTGCCGCTGTTCGTTCGCTTCATCCATGTTGACAGACCTTGATCCCACTTCGCCGCTACAGGTCGTCCATCTTTTCGGCCGGCGACATCTGACCGCTGCCTTTGGTCATCTGTTTCTTCAAGTACGCCTCGATAAAACCGTCCACGTCTCCATCCATGACGGCGGCGACTTGTCCGACCTCATAGCCGGTCCGATGGTCTTTGACCATCTGATACGGTTGAAATACATAAGAGCGAATCTGGCTGCCCCAGGCGATGTCCTTTTTCTCGCCGACGATCGCGTTGAATTCCGCCTCTTTTTTCTTCTGCTCCACCTCATAGAGGCGGGCTTTCAAAATTTTCATCGCGCCGTTTCGATTCTGCAGCTGCGAACGCTCATTCTGACACTGGACGACAATGCCCGTGGGCAAGTGAGTGATGCGAATCGCGGTTTCCACCTTGTTTACGTTCTGGCCGCCGGCGCCTCCGGCCCTGAAGGTGTCGATTTTCAAATCTTTGTCTTCGATCGCCACCTCGAGATCGTCGTTCAACTCAGGATAGACGAAGACCGAGGCAAAGGAGGTGTGGCGGCGCTTGTTGGCGTCAAACGGGGAAATGCGCACAAGGCGATGCACGCCGGCCTCCGCCTTCAGGTAGCCGTACACATAGGGACCGGTCACGGCCACTGTGGCGCTCTTGATGCCGGCTTCATCGCCCGCCTGAAAGTCCAGCGTCTCGACCTTGAACCCCTTTCCCTCCGCCCACCGCACGTACATGCGCAAGAGCATCTGGGCCCAATCCTGGGACTCCGTGCCTCCGGCTCCAGGGTGAATCGCGAGGATGGCATTGTTCTGATCGAGCTCGCCGGAGAGGAGGTGCTCCACTCGAAGAGCGGCCAGCAGCGGTTCAAATTGATCCAGTTCCGAAGCCAGCTCCCTTTCCAGTGCGGCGTCGCCGCTTTCCTGCGCCAGCTCCAGCAGGGTGGTGATGTCGCTCAGCTTCGTCTCGATGTCGCGCCACTGCTGGAGCTCCCGCTCCAATCTGACTTTCCGGCGGCTGACGCCGGCGGCCGCGCGCGCGTCGCTCCAGAAATTCGCTTGACCCATCTTGGCTTCGAGTTCCAGCAGTTCGGCGGTCATGCGAGAGAGGTCAAAGATGCCCCCGAAGTTCGGCGACCTGCTCATCGACGGTGCGCACACGAAGACGAATCTCATCCAGCATGAACACGATCCTTTCAGCGTTTAGACGGGAGTGGCCGCGACGGCGTCGGGTTCAGCCCCTTTAGTGCCAAAAATACCGTACAGACAGAACAGCAGGGAGATTAACATACAGCCGTAGGCAAAGACATCTCCGTGCCGGCTGTAAAAGGTTTGGGTCTGGCGCACCGCAATTTCACCTTGCAGGGCGGTCTGCATGAAGATGGGAGAGGCCGCAATGATGCGTCCGAACGGATCGATGAAGCCTGAAATGCCGGTGTTTGCGGCGCGCGCGAATGCCAGGTGATTTTCCACCGAGCGGAAGACCACCATGGAGAAATGCTGAGCCGGAGCGGATGAATCTCCGAACCAGGCATCGTTGGTGATTGTCACGAGAAATTCCGCGCCGCTGGCTGCCACGCGCCGAACCAGATCAGGAAAGATCACCTCATAACAGATAACGACGCCGAATTTGACCCGGCGGGCCGGATCGGCGCCGTTGGACTCCTTGAGTTGAAACGAGAGAATGGTGGGTCCCAGGCCGGCCTGGAAATCGCCGATGCCTTCGACCATTTTTTCCAAGAAGAACAGCAGCGAGGATTTGAGGGGAATATATTCGCCGAACGGGACGAGATGCTGCTTGTCGTACCGCCCCAGCAGTTGCCCGTCAGGCGACAGCAGATAAGCGCTGTTGAGCAGAAACGGTTTGCGATCGGCATCGAATCGGACCGCCGGACTGCCGAAGAGGAGGGGAGCGCCGGCGCGATTCGCCATCGCCACGAGCTGAAGTTGATACACCGGTTCCCGTTCATAGATGAAGGGAGTGGCCGCTTCCGGCCACACGATGAGATCGGCGCCATACCCGAACGATTCCGTCAGGCGGTCGTAACGGCGAATCGTCTCGTCTCGAAAGCCCTGATCCCACTTGACGGCTTGATCGATGTTCGGTTGCACGACGCCGACCTGCAGGGTCGCTTTCGAAGATTCGATTCCTTCGCGGGCAATCAGGGACGTGCTGTACGCCCAGGACAGGCCCACCAGCATTGCGGCGGTCGTCACCAACTCCCAAGGCAGGCGGGCAGGTCGGAATCCCCGAAAGAGCGGCATGAGCCAGAGATAGAGTTCGGCCAGCGCCACGTTCGTCAAGACGACCAGGAATGATACGCCGTAAACGCCAAGGTGATCGGCGATTTGAATCACATCGAGCTGACGGTATTGCGAATAGCCGAGAAGCGACCAGGGCAATCCGCTCAATACGTACGTCCGCAGTAATTCCAGCGCGACCCACAGGCAGGGGGCAGCAAACTGTCCGTACCGCGGCACAAGCATGCGAAACCACACGACGCCCGCGCTGTATAAACCGACATACAGGCCGAGGTATGCCGTAAGCAGGAGCATGATGCCGTAACTGAACACCAGCGGCACTTTGCCATAGGTATTCATGGCCGTGACGACCCACGCCATAATGCCGGTGGAACTGATGATACCCGCAATCCAGCCGAGCCAAAACGCTTGTCGGCGCCGGCTGAGACCTTCGAGCGCAACGTGAAGAGGAATCAGCGCGACCCAGGCAAGAAGGCCCAGGTCGTATCGTGGAAAGCAGTAAGGAAGAAGTACGCCCGTCGTCGCGGCGAGCAGGATCAGGCGGACGGGCCACTGACTCATCGCGGTAACTTAGCGGAAGGAGAGGCTTGTTGCAACTCAGCCCCGCTTTCGGATCGGCCGCCTCAATGCGTCATGGTCGAGCTGATTCCCTGCGGACGATGACCATCGCTTGCCAGTTCACCGACGGTCCCGCAATCCGCCTCGTTCAATTCCACGCCGAAATGCGCGTCATCCGCCCAACGCACCGTCGCCTTTCTGATGATGAGCGCGCGGCTGGAGGTCGGAATCAACAGCACGACGAGTTCCATACCGACGGTGACGAAATGCGTGCCCCGCAGACATCCACCGCGGTTCGTCATATTCTCAGTCATGCCGCTGGCGTGAAAAATGCCATTCGAGTAATACACCGGGCAGGACAGCGGGGACCGCATGTCGCGTCGTTTGTTTGAACGATAGGGCATAATAGGTCTTCTCTAGTTCTTATATGGTGAACGCAGGAATTTCGACGAGAACGCGAATGTCCGTGCCTCGGGCCCCGTTGCGATCAAAAGAGCCGCAGCCCCTATGCCTATTGCGTTGAACGCCACGTCATGGATATCAACGGTTCGTCCCGGAACGAATTTCTGAATGAATTCCATCCCGACACCGAACACCATAGCGGTCACGACGCTCGTTTGTAATGCCGTCTGCTTCGTCCAACCCCGGCTTCGTAAACCGCTCGCCAGCAACCACGTCAGCAGCGCGTAGGCCGGCGCATGAGAATAGTCGGGCACGGGCTGAGGAAGGGCAGTAAGCAGAGAACCCGTAATCCCTACGTCGGGTGTAGCCATGGCGCCGAAGGCCAGCAGCACCATATAAAGTGATGGACCGAACAATCCCATGACCAACCTCTGTTGAACAGAAGTGATTTGGAAAGTACAGGAAACCCTTAGTCAGAAACTATTGGGCAATGGTAGGGGAGGGACTATCCGGTCGGATAGATCGCAAGCATTCATCGTGCGAAACAACCCAACCAGGCTCTTTCTCTTCGGGAGGCGACGGTCGAGTTGGACCTTCCGAATATCATGGACTTAGCTCGTCCTTGGCCGTAGGATGCGATTATCTTTTGAACCTCTCCCACGCCCACGCTTCGGCGGCGTCTCGCAATACCGCCGCAGCCATCTTTCGAGGGGCCATGCGGGAAACACATGATCTTCGTGATTTCTCAGACATGAACGGGTATTCTGCGATGAACGCAGACGGTCCTGACCAACCGTTGCGACCATGAGGCTCAACATGCGGGGGCGCACGAGAATCACGACTTATGCCGGCGTGGCATCCGTATGTGCGGTGGTGACGTTTTCGGCGGGCGGCTGCGTGATGCGCAGCACATATGACGCCGCGCTGCAGGAAGGAATGACCGCCAAAGCGGAACTCGCGCAAGCGAAAGACGAACATCGTGGGCTCGCGCGTCAAGTCAGCGACATGGAACAGCGGAACGCCGAAGTGGTGCGGGAAGCCGAGGCAGCCGCTGAGGCCCTCAGGCAAGCAAACGACGAAGCCGAGCGAAAACGGCAACAGGCCGAGCAAGAGATCGCCAAATTACAACAGCGAGTGGCGCTGGCGACGAAACAACAACGCTCGCTGCAGTACGAGTTGACGGTCGCGAGAGAAAATGCGTCGGCGCTTCAGGACCTCGTCGACGGCTTTGAGAAAAAAGTTCGGGACGGCGACGGGATTGCCCCCGCTTCTTCTGCTCCAGAACCGGCGGTCCACAAACCTTTCGATCCTGCCGCGATTCCCGTTCCACAAGACTTACCCGCGGCCCCTGCTGTCATTCAGCAGCCGGCACCGGCACCGGCGCCAACGCCCGCTCCGATGCCGGCACCGGCGACAAGTCGTCCCAAAACCGTTCCGCCGCCACAGGACGATGATTGGATCACAAGCATCAAGAATTGGCTCATGTCGGTCTGGCATTCCGTCTTCTCCTGATTTGGAGAACATTCCTCTCAAGGGTTTGAATGCCCGTTCAGAACTCCTTGTGCTTTTCCTAGATCCTTTCGACAAGCCGCAATTCATTCTGATTTCGAACGAGCGATATTCGTCTGAACAGATCGGTCGAATTGATGTTGCGGGTGCGCGAACGCTTGCGGCTGTGGATATTTACGCTCATGTAACATGCCAACCACGCGCCTACGGCGGTAAACCGCAATTCTCACTTCTATCATTTCCGGATGGGTAGCCATTGGCCTTCACCCCGCCGCCCTCTACTATTACTGGGGGTCGCATCGCCTGAAGACCTATGCCTAAAAATTAGGCAGTTTGCTCGCCGGCTGCCTCAAACCCTGCATCCTCAGCAGGCGGATGATCTTTGTTCACAGACTTATCCACAGAAAATGGGGATCGACAATTCGCGTGCCGCGACGGTCAACTATTCAACGTCGTTTGTTGAGGAGAGCCTCGTTGGAGCGATCCACGAACCGGAAAGAAAATCGCAATGAGGAATCAGCAGCGTCGGAAAAAGCACAATAGGAGTGGGAGGAGGACGCACCTACCGAGAGTGATAGGTACGGTGGAGACCTTGGGAGGACTTTAGGCTTCCCAGTACGAGCTGGGCCTGCACACCATCCTCAACGCTCGGTCCCCTGTTGGACCACATTCCCTCTGGGCGTTAACTCCTCCCACAGGAAATACGATAGGCTTCTCCTGCAGGACCGTCAAGCAAACTAATGTAACGTTGCACGGCACGCGCCACTCTCGATCATGCGTCATCTCTCGCACGTATGAGGATCACCGTTGCCTCGGGCCCGTTTTTGTGGTACCAAGACGCACTGCTCACATCATCACGAGGTTGAATGTCGAAAAAGCAGACGTCCGCTCCCGTGACCGCCCCCCGTCCGACAACTCCGGAACAAGCCATCCAGAAGAAACCGCCGACGCAGCAACAGATCACGGCGGTGGAAATGGGCGCGCGGCAGCGTGAAATTTCTGTTTCCGAGTTCTTCACGAAGAACCGGCATCTCCTCGGCTTTGACAACCCGCGCAAGGCGCTGCTCACCTGCGTCAAAGAAGCCGTCGACAATGCGCTGGACGCCTGCGAAGAGGCCGGCATCCTGCCTGATGTAAGCGTCAGGTTGGAAGTCGTCTCCAACGGCGAACCGGTCGCTCCCAGTCAGGCCACCAAATTCCGCATCACGGTCACCGATAACGGTCCAGGGATTATCCGCCAGCATATTCCCCG
>Ga0310810_10011093_pt1 | contig 10525 bp, 7 predicted proteins | sample NCmetagenome_FD_207641 | JGI IMG/M metagenome (GOLD analysis project Ga0310810, IMG submission 207641) | Soil microbial communities from experimental microcosm in Duke University, North Carolina, United States - NC | ecosystem: Engineered > Artificial ecosystem > Soil microcosm > Unclassified ... | reverse complement strand
GTCGGGCCTGCCGCTTCCCGATATCCGGGGCACGATGGGCACCTTTTACTACTTCGCCACCGACCTCAATGCGCGAGAGGAAGGCGCCACCGAGTTCGGCGGCATTTTGAAGCGGCTCGTCGTCGATCGCGGAGTCGCGCGGGGCGAACTCGTCGGCCCGCCGAATCCGGCCGCGCCGCACCGCGGACCGGGAAACGATCTGACCGTTCCATTGGTCGTGCGCTGGAACCGAGGCGTCAAGACCGCGACGGTCGAAATCGCCGGGCAGTCTCTCCATCTCGAGCCGGGCATCACCAGCCGATGGATCGACCTGGACTTCCGCGTCAATTTCCTGGTGCGCTTGCACGGGATGACGCAGCTCCGGCTCCTCAGGGCCGACGACGAGCTGCAGCTCTACGTCTCGCCGATCAACTGGAAGCCGGACGATCCTCCGCTTCCCATCTCCTCTCCGTCATCGTTCGCGGCGGACCTCTTCGAACGGCTCGGCTACTTCCGAACCCTGGGCTGGGCGGAAGCCACCTGGCCCTTGAACGAGGGACGGATCGACGAGCAAACGTTCATGGACGACCTCTATCGCGCGTTCGACGACCGCGCGCAGGTGATCCTCAGCCGGATCGACTCACACGATTGGGATCTGCTCGTCGGGGTCATCGAATCGGCTGATCGTGTGCAGCACATGATGCTCCGCCTGGTCGATCCGACGCACCCCATGTACGACGCGGCGCTGGCCGGCCGGTTCGGCGATTCAATCGAGCGCGTCTACCGCCGCGCCGATCAATTCGTGGGCGAGGTGCTCGAACACGTCGATCCGGGTACGACGGTGATGATCGTCTCGGATCACGGCATGCACTCGTGGCGGAAATCGGTGAACCTCAACACCTGGCTGGTCGAGCAGGGGTATCAGGCCTTGCGGGGCTCGCAGCCCCCGGAAAAGACGCTCGAGGACCTCTTCGGCGGCGGCACGTTCTGGGAGAACGTCGACTGGGGACGTACTCGCGCGTACGCAATGGGTCTCGGACAGATCTATCTGAATCTCCGCGGACGCGAACATCAGGGTATCGTGAGCCCCGGCTCCGAGGCGCAGCAGCTTGCCGCCGAAATCGCGTCGAAGCTGTTGACGCTGCGGGACCCCGACGACGGCGCCCCTATTGTCCGCACGGTGTACCCGCGTGACGCGGTTTACAGTGGCCAGTACCTCGACAACGCGGCGGAACTGCAGGTCGGAATGCACGACGGCTACCGCGTCTCGTGGCAGACGACGCTCGGCGGCGCCCCGAAAGGCATCGTGTATCCGAACATGAAAAAATGGAGCGGCGATCATGGCGGGTTCGACTACGCGACCACGGCGGGCGTACTGATTTCCAGCAAACCCGTCGTTCCGGATCGCCGCGCCAGCCTGTCGATTATGGACATCGCCCCTACGGTGCTCAGATACTTTGGAGTGACCGCTCCGGCCGATCTCGATGGAAAGTCTTTTTATTAGATCGTCACTCGCCCTTCTGCTGGCCGTGATGGGGCAGCAGGCAGCACCGCAGCCTGACCGCGGCGCCGAGGGCGCGTCGCAGCGCGCCGCCGAACGCATTCGCGCGCTGCAGCGCGAATCGGACGCGCTGGCATCCCAGGAGCGAACGATTCTCGTGGATCTGCGGAAGCTCGAGGTCGAGCGGCAGCTGAAGAACGAACAGCTGAGCACTATCGAACGCGATCTGGCCGACACACGCCGCAAGCTCGCGGCATCGGTGAAGCGTGAGGCCTCGCTGAAGGACGTCGCCGAGACCGAGGGACCGATCGTCGAAGCGCGGCTGGTGCGGCTCTACAAGCTCGGACGCGCCGGCTACTGGCGTCTGCTCCTCGATTTCGACCACCTTGAATCGATTGGACGCGCCTATCGCATGGCGGCCGCGATGAACCGGCTGGATCGTGAGAGGGTCCAGCAGCATCAGCGCACGCTCGAGGCGCTCGCCAATGAACGCGCCGCGCTGGAGGCCCAGGCGAAGCAGATCGCGCGGCTCCAGCAGGAAGCGGCCGCCGCCCGCGAAGCGGTCGAGCGCGCGGTGACGACGCGCACGGCGCTGGTGAAATCGATCGATGAGCGCCGCGATTTGAACGCGCAGCTGGCCGGCGAGCTGGAAACCGCACGACAGCGGCTCGATAGCCGCGTGTCCCAGCTGGGCGCCGAGAAGCCGCCGCCCGTCAACCTGCCGCTGAAGGCGTTCCGAGGCGCCCTGCCGTGGCCCGCGAACGGCATCGTCACCGGGCACTTCGGGCGCCAGCAGACCAGCCGGTTCGGCACCCCTATCGCCCGAAGCGGAGTCGAGATTTCACTCGCCGAAGGAGTGCCGGTACAGGCGATTCACGAGGGCACGGTCGTATATGCGGAGCAATTCACGGGGTACGGAGACCTGGTGATCGTCGAACACGGGGACGGTGCCTACTCCCTGTATGGGTATCTCTCCGGAATCGACGTGACGCGCGGGCAACGGGTGGAATCGCGCGCGCGGGTGGGGGTGTCGGGACGGAACCCCAGCGGTAACCCCGCGCTGTATTTCGAGTTGCGCGTCGACGGCAAACCGGTCGATCCCTTACAATGGTTGAAGCGGTAAAAGAACCCATGACTGTAAAAACGCGCCTTTCCGTGCTGGTTCTGTCGACGCCGATCCTGATCTTCGTCGTGGTTGGCGGTCTGATGGGTAAAACCTCGGCCCGCGGCGACGATTCGCTGCAGAATCTCCGCGTCTTCCAGGACGTGGTGGGTCTCGTCCTCAACTACTACGTTGAGGAAGTGAAGATCGACAAGGCCATGGAAGGGGCGATGAAGGGGCTCGCCGACGGCCTCGATCCCGACAGCGCCTACCTCAATGCCAAGATGCTGGCCGACGTCCAGTCGACGGCGCCGCAGCCCGAGGGAGACGTGGGGCTCGAACTGACGCGCCAGTACTACTTGCGCGTCATCTCCGCACGCGACGGGTCGCCGGCGGCGAAGGCGGGACTGCAGACGGGAGACTACGTGCGCGGCATCGACGGCCGGTCGACGCGCGAGATCTCCGTGCTCGAGGGGACTCGCCTGCTGCGCGGCCAGCCCGGATCGAAAGTGATGCTGACGGTCATCCGGGGCAACGCCGCCGAGCCGCATGAGATCACGCTCGTCCGCGAGAAGCCGGGCTCGGTCGCGGTCTCCGGCCGGATGGTGGGGACGGACATCGGCTACGTCCGGATTGCGACCTTCCGCAATGGCGTTGTCGACCAGTTGAAGAAGCAGGTCGCGGATCTCTCCCACGCCGGCGCGAAGTCGATCATCGTCGATGTGCGGCACACCGCCGAAGGCTCCTACGAGAACGGGATCGACGCGGCGCGGCTGTTCGTCAAGTCCGGGACCCTGGTGATGAAGGGCGGACGCGAGTCCGACAAGGACAAGAACGCGGACGCGGCGCGCGAGAAGATCACGGCCGCGCCGGGAGATGGCAGCATCGAGCTGCCGGTGCAGGTACTGACCACGACGGGGACGTCCGGCGCCGCCGAGCTCTTCGCCGCGGCGCTCTCCGGCAACAAGCGAGCGGAGCTCGTCGGCGAGCGCACGCTCGGGCGCGCGGGGATTCAGAAGCTGGTCCGCCTGCCCGAAAACCGCGGGCTGTGGCTCACCTACGCGCGCTACCTGACGCCGGCCGGGGAAGCCATCCAAGGCAAGGGGCTGAAACCAGGCGTCGATGTCGAAGATGTCGATGTCACGGAATTCGGCGCGCCCGCGCCCGACAAGGACCCCATCCTGGACGCGGCGATCGCCCGCGCGAGCAAAAAAGCAGACTGACGTGTTAAACTAACCGTTCGGTAAGGCCAGTATTTTCAAGACATAGGCGCGTAGCTCAGTTGGTTAGAGCGCCTGCTTGACACGCAGGAGGTCAGCGGTTCGAGTCCGCTCGTGCCTACCAACCTTCGCTCGCTTCGCGAGCTTCGGTTGGCAAGCAAGCGCCGCTCGTCCACCGTAGCGCGAAGCTAGCAGGTCCTGTCGAGTCGATGAAGTCGCAGCCTTCCCGTCAGTAACCCAATGTCCGAGATCTCCGTCACGCTGCCCGACGGCTCGAACCGTCGCCTGCCGGCCGGGGCTACGCCCGCCGACATCGCGGGACAGATCTCTCCGCGGCTCGCGAAGGCCGCGCTCGCGGCGGTCGTTGACGGCAAGCTGGTCGATCTGACGTTTCCGATTCAGCGCGACGCGTCGGTCAGGATCGTGACCGCGGACAACCCGGACGCCCTGCCGCTCGTGCGCCACTCGACGGCGCACCTGATGGCGGCGGCGGTGACGAATCTCTTCCCCGGCACGCAGTGCGGCATCGGCCCGGCGACCGACGAAGGGTTCTTCTACGATTTCGTCGTCGATCGGCCCTTCGTGCCGGAAGATCTGGACGCCATCGAAAAGAAGATGAAGCAGCTCGCCGCCGAGGACCTGCGCTACGAAAGGCAGCTGTGGCCGCGGGCGGAAGCCAGCCGCTTCTTCGCTGAAAAGGGTGAGCCGCTCAAGGTCCAGCTGATCGACGAGAAGACCGAGGGGCAGTCCGAGGTTTCCTGCTACACGATCCGCGACAAGGACTTGTTCGTCGACTTCTGCGTCGGCCCGCACGTCCCGTCGACCGGCCGGTTGAAGGCGTTCAAGCTCCTGAGCACATCGAACGCCTACTGGAAGGGGGACGCGAAGAACCAGCCGATGCAGCGCGTCTACGGGACCGCCTTCCTGAGCGACGCCGATCTGAAGGCGCATCTGCAGCGGATCGAGGAAGCGAAGAAGCGCGATCACCGCAAGCTTGGCAAGGAGCTCGGGCTCTTCACGTTCCACCAGTGGGCGCCTGGCGCCGCGTTCTGGTTGAGCAAGGGGACCACGCTGTACAACCTGCTCGCCAATTACATGCGGGAGGTGCTCTTCCCTGCCGGCTACGTCGAGGTGAAGACTCCGCTCGTCTACAACAAGGCGCTGTGGGAGCGTTCGGGTCACTGGAAGCACTACCGGGCGAACATGTTCCTCATCGAATCCGAAGGGGAAACGATGAGCATGAAGCCGATGAACTGCCCGGGGCACTTCCTCACTTACGCGAGCGAGATGCGCAGCTACCGTGATCTGCCGATCCGCTTCCACGAGCAGACGCCGCTGCATCGCAACGAAGCCTCGGGCGTGCTCTCCGGGCTGACCCGCGTGCGGCAATTCTCGCAAGACGATGCCCACTGCTTCGTGACCCAGGAGCAGATCGGCGAGGAAGTGGAGCGGTTGATTCGGCTGGTGCAGCGTGTGTATGGCGATTTCGATCTGCCCTTCACCGCGAAGCTGTCGACGCGGCCCGACGAGTTCCTCGGCGAAGTCGCGACCTGGGACCACGCGGAGGCGCAGCTCAAGCAGGCGCTCGAATCGGCGCGGATGCCGTACACCATCAACGACAAGGATGGCGCGTTCTACGGGCCGAAGATCGACTTCGACATCACCGACGCGCTCGGACGGAAGTGGCAGTGCGCGACGATTCAGCTGGATTACGAACAGCCCCGGAACTTCGACCTGAAGTACATCGGGGCCGACAACACCGAGCATCGGCCCGTGGTCATCCATCGCGCGATCTTCGGGAGCTTCGAGCGCTTTATCGCGATCCTGATCGAGCACTACGCGGGGGCGTTTCCGCTGTGGCTCGCGCCGGTCCAGGCCATCGTGCTGCCGATCGCCGATCGGCACATGGCGTATGCGCAATCGGTGCGCCATCGCCTCGCCGCCGGGGGCCTGCGCGTCGAGCTCGACGAGCGGCAGGAGAAGATCGGATATAAGATCCGCGAGGCCCAGCTGCAGAAGATTCCCTATATGCTGGTAGTTGGGGACAAGGAAGTCGCAGACGGGGCCGTCGCCGTCCGTTCCCGCGCCGGCGGGGATCTGGGAGCACGTTCGGTTGATGATTTCGTGAAGGATGCACTGCGCGAGGCGCAGCGCAAATCAGCAATCGAAAATCAGCAACCAACACTCGCTTAGGAGGTACTTATCGCTTTCGACCGAAGCCCACGGCGGGACGACCGCACACGGGTCAATGAACGGATCAGGGTGCGCGAGGTGCGCGTCATCGACGACACGGGTCAGCAGCTGGGCATCATGGCTCCGCAGCAGGCGCTCATCATCGCGAAACAAAAGGGACTCGACCTCGTGGAGATTGCGGCCACCGCGACTCCGCCGGTCTGCCGCATCATGGACTTCGGGCGCTACCAGTACCAGGAACAGAAGCGCGCCCGGCAGGCCAAGAAGCACCAGAAGATCATCGAGGTCAAAGAGATCAAGTTTCGTCCCAAGGTGGACGAACACGATTATCAGTTCAAGAAGAAGCACATCGAGCGCTTCCTGGCTGAAGGGGACAAGGTCAAGGCGACGATTTTCTTCCGCGGGCGCGAGATGGCGCACCCGGAGATTGGACGGCGCATTCTGGAACGGCTGATCGACGACCTGCAGGACGTGGCGGTGGCGGAAACCTCCCCGCGGCAGGAAGGCAACCAGATGCACACGATTCTGTCTGGCAAGGCGGGCAAGAAGCCGGCAGCGCCGAAGCGCGAAGCGGAACCGAGAGAAGTTGAAGGATAGGAAACCATGCCGAAACTGAAGACGCATCGCGGGGCCGCCAAGCGGTTCAAGAAGACCGCGACCGGAAAGTTCATGCGCAGCAAGGCGTTCAAGCGCCACATCCTGACCAGCAAGACCCGCAGCCGCAAGCGCAGCCTCAGGGGAACGTTCGCGGTGTCGGCCGCCGACCAGGCGCAGCTGCGGAAGATGTTGCCGTAAACAGCTACCAGTTACCAGCTGCCAGCTACCAGCTGCCAGCGTGAGCCGCGATGGCGAAAGATGATGCCGTAAGCGGGCTCAAGGCTTAGGCCCACGATGGCGATGCATATTGAATGAGGCCGAGCGCTGACACGCCAGCGCCTGCGGCCCGAGCGAGAGCGAGTGGGGGTGGGGCCCCGCGAGCAGTAATAAACGAGAAAGCAAAAATGCCGAGAGTAAAAAGAGGGAACGTCCGGCGCGCGAAGCGGAAGAAGCTGCTTTCACGCGCCAAGGGGTTTTATCAGACCAAGAGCAAGCTCTATCGCTCCGCCAAGGAGTCGGTCGATACCGCGCTGAAGTACGCATTCGTCGGGCGGCGCAACAAGAAGCGCGACTTCCGGCGTCTGTGGGTGGTGCGGATCAACGCGGCGGCGCGCGAGAACGGGCTCACCTACGGCCAGCTGATTGCCGGCCTGAAGGCGGCTGGCAACCCGATCGATCGGAAGACGCTCGCCGAACTTGCGGTGACCGAGCCCGCGGCGTTCGCCCGGCTCGCGAAAGTGGCGGGCGACGCGAAGCCCGCGCCCACGAAGCGCCCGGCATCGACCGGCGCGAAGGCGCCGCGTCCGAAAGCAAGAGCCGCAGTTTGAGGCTCATGGCTTAGGGCTCAAGGCTCAAGTAGATCTGCGCCGCGTGAGCCCTGAGGCCTGAGCCCTGAGCCGTTCATGTCTGACTCTCAGATAGACGCGCTCCGCGCGGAGTTCGAGCGCGACCTGGCCGGCGCGACGAGCGTCGCCGCACTGCGCGCCGTCAGGGATCGCTATCTCGCGCGCAAGGGCGGGCTGGTCTCCGGGCTCTTGAAAGCGCTCGGATCAGCTCCTCCCACGGAGCGTCCCCGGCTTGGAAAACTCGCCAACGATCTCAAGCAGCAGATCGAATCGCAGCTCGAGGCGCGGATCGCCGCGGCGGACGCGTCGCGCCCCGCGGTCGGCGCCGTCGACGTCACGCTGCCGGGGCGGGTCCCCTCGCTGGGCCACCGCCATCCCCTGACCATTCTCCGCGATCGGATCGAATCGATCTTCATGCGCATGGGATTCCTCGTCATCGAGGGACCCGAGCTCGAGGACGACTACCACAACTTCGAGGCGCTCAACATGCCGCCGGAGCATCCTGCGCGCGACATGCAGGACACGCTCTATCTCGCCGCGCCGGTGAAGTCCGCCGCCGGCACGGCCGCTACGCTCCTGCGCACCCACACGTCCGGCATGCAGATCCGCTATATGGAGAAGCACAAGCCGCCGGTGCGGCTGATCGCGCCGGGGCGTGTCTACCGCCGCGACAATCTCGACCTGACGCACACGCCGATGTTCACGCAGGTCGAAGGATTGGTTGTCGGGGAAGACATCTCGCTGGCGGATCTGAAAGGCACTCTGTTCGCCTTCCTGCACGAGTTGTTCGGACAGGAACGCGATCTTCGTTTTCGCCCGAGCTTCTTCCCCTACACCGAACCGAGCGCCGAAGTCGATATCAGCTGCGCATCATGCGCCGGCGCGGGTTGCGCGATGTGCAAGAGAACCGGCTGGCTGGAAATTCTTGGCAGCGGCATGGTGCATCCGGCGGTGTTCGAAGCCGTCGGCTACGACCCCGAGCGTTACACAGGCTGGGCGTTCGGGATGGGCATAGAGCGCGTCGCGCTCCTCAAATGGGGCGTCGAAGACATCCGCCTGTTCTACGAAAACGATCTGCGATTCCTGGAGCAGTTCCCGCTGTGAAGCTCGTCTACGAATGGCTGCGCGAGCTCGTGCCGGTCACCGCCGACGTCCAGACGACGGCGAAGGAGCTCGGCCTGCGCGGATTCGAGGTGGCATCGGTCGAGCAGGGCGTCATCGATTTCGAAATCACCGCGAATCGTCCGGACTGCTTGAACCATGTCGGCTTCGCGCGAGAGGCGTCCGCGATCTGGGGATTGCCGATACGCTGGCCGGAAGGCCTCGAGTTACTAGCAGGCAGTCAGCGCGGACCCCTCGATGAACGTGGTGGCGCGCAGGCCGGGCTGGATGTCGTCATCGAAGCGGCCGACCTGTGCCCGCGATATTGCGCGCAGCTGTTCGACATCAAGATCGGCCCCTCGCCGGCATGGCTCCAGCACCGGCTCGAGGCTGCCGGTATCCGTCCGATCAGCAACGTCGTCGACGTCACCAACTACGTGATGCTCGAGATGGGCCAGCCGATGCACGCGTTCGATTTCGAGCGGATTGCCGAGCGCCGTCTCGTCATCCGCCGCGCGAGCAATGGCGAGCGGCTACGCACCCTCGACAATCTCGATCGGCAGCTCGATGCCGAGATGCTGGTCATCGCCGACGGCAAACGTGCCTCGGCCGTCGGAGGCGTGATGGGAGGAGGCGATTCGGAGATCTCGCCCACGACGACGAGGATTGCGCTCGAGAGCGCGTACTTCCAACCGGCATCGATCCGGCGGACGAGCAAGCGGCTCGGGCTGAAGACAGAGGCCTCGACGCGGTTCGAGCGCGGTGCTGACATCAACGCGACTCCCGTGGGCATCGCGCGGGCGGCCGCGCTGTTCCACCAGATTGGCGCCGCCACGCCCGCAGGGCCTCTGATCGACCGCTATCCTTCACCGCGCCACCCATTGCAGATCAACCTGCGCGCGCCGCGCATTGCGCGGCTGCTCGGGCGTGAGATTCCGGACGCAGACGTACCGACACTTCTCGAGCCGCTCGGATTCAACGTGGAGCGGTCCAACGCGGCGGAAGCCGGGTGGAACGTTACCGTGCCGACATTCCGCGTAGACGTCCTCCGCGAAGTCGACCTGATCGAGGAAGTGGGAAGACATTACGGTTTCGAGCGGATTCCGGCCCGTTTCCCCGTGCTCGCTGCTCCGCAGCGGCCACCCGATCCAGGAATTCTGCGCGATCGGATGGTGCGGCGGGCGTTGACCGCCGGCGGGTTTTCCGAGGCGATGACGTTCGCGTTCATCGAGCGCGGCGCGGCGCTGCCGTTCTGCGAGCCCGGGACCGAGCCGATTGCGATTGCCAATCCGCTGTCCGAGAAATTTGCGGTGCTGCGTCCGTCGCTGCTGCCGGGCCTGCTCGATTCATGTGCACATAACCGGCGGCGCGGCCGTAAAGATGTGCAGCTGTTCGAAACGGGCAGCCGTTATACGTCCGCAGGTGAGGGCCGGTCGATCGGACTTGCGTGGACGGGAGCCGCATCGGGAACGCATTGGTCCGGCAGTGCGCGCGACGCCGATTTTTTCGACGTCAAGGGCGCCGTCGAGCTCCTCTGCTCCGCGTTCCGCGTGGGTGTGCTCGACTTCGTACCGCTCGACGCCGGGTATCTGGTGCGCGGACGTGCCGCCGAGGTGCGCGCCGGCGGAACCGCGCTCGGCGTTCTCGGTCTCCTTGCGCCCGCAATCGCCGACGCCCGCGGATTTCCGGCGGGTGAGGAGATCTACGTCGCCGAGATCGATGCCGAAGCGCTCGCGCGCGCCGCGGCGGGCGACGAGCTGCGCGCGGACTCGCTGCCGCGATTCCCATCGATCGTGCGCGACGTCTCGATTCTCGTCGACGACACCTTGCCTGCCGCCGCGGTTCGTGGCACTATCCGAGCGTCAGCTCCTTCGACACTTGCTTCGATTGCCGAGTTCGACCGTTACCAGGGCAAGGGGGTGCCGGAAGGACGCGTCAGCCTCTCGCTTCGTCTGACGTTCCGGGATCCGGAACGCACGCTGACCGA
>Ga0310810_10011092_pt1 | contig 10526 bp, 10 predicted proteins | sample NCmetagenome_FD_207641 | JGI IMG/M metagenome (GOLD analysis project Ga0310810, IMG submission 207641) | Soil microbial communities from experimental microcosm in Duke University, North Carolina, United States - NC | ecosystem: Engineered > Artificial ecosystem > Soil microcosm > Unclassified ... | reverse complement strand
ATGCAGGATGCCGGCGCCGATGTCGAATCCGTCGAGGACGACATAAGCGGTCAGCATCACGGCGACGAGCAGGAACCAGACCGTTTCCATATCGTGTGGCGGTGGACTTCAGGCCTGCGTTGCCGGCCCGTGCGCAATCTCCCGAGAGACAAGCAGCAGGAACAGCATCGCCAGCGCGGCGTACAGCCCCAGGAATCCGAGCAGCGTGAACAGCCCGTTCGCGGCGTTGATCGTGCGCGAATAGCCGTCGGCCGTCCGCATCAACCCGTAGACGAGCCACGGTTGACGACCGAGCTCCGCGGTCATCCAACCGGCCGTGTTCGCAATGTACGGAAACGGCGCGGCCAGCATCAGGATCCACAGCATCCATCGCGTTTCGTGCAGCCGTTTCCGCCACAGCAGCACCGCCGCCGCGGCCATGACCGCCACGAACAGCGTGCCGAGGCCGGCCATGATGTGGTAGCTGAAATAGAGCAGCGGGATGTTCGTCGGCCATTCGTCGCGCGGGAACTCGTTCAAGCCTCGCACTTCCGCCGCGGTCGTCCCGTAAATCAGGAAGCTCAACATCCGGTTCACGACAATCGGATTGTCGATGCGCTGCCGCTCGGCGTCTGGCTGGCCGAGAATCACGAGGGGCGCGCCGATTTCGGTCTTGAAAAGCCCTTCCATCGCCGCCGTCGTCGCAGGCTGATGCCGCGCCATATAACGACCGTGCAGATCGCCGGTCGGAAAGATCTGCGCGGCCGAGGCGATTGCGCCGGCGACGACGCCGACGCGCAGAAAAATGCGCGCCTGTTCACGGTGCGTGCCGTCGAGCAGGTAGTACGCGCCGACCGCGGCCATCACGAACGATCCGGTGACGAGGGCGCCGCACATGTTGTGCGCGTACTGCAGCAGCGCCCATGGATTGAGCAGCAGACCCCAGAAGCTCGCGACGTCGTAGCCGCCGTTCGCCAGGCGCAGGTAGGCAACTGGATGCTGCATCCACGCGTCGGTGACGATGATGAAGAAGCCCGACAGCCACGAGCCGAGGAACACCGCGACCGCCGCCCACCAATGGCCGCGCGGACTCAGGCGCTTCTCGCCGTAGAGGAACAAGCCGAGAAAGGCCGACTCGAGGAAGAACGAAAAGACGCCTTCCATCACGAGCGGCTGGCCGATGACGCCGCCGGTCAGCCGCGAGAACGGCGCCCAGTTGGTGCCGAACTGGAACTCCATCGGGATGCCGGTGACGACGCCGATCGTGAAGTTGATGCCGAAGATGCGCGCCCAGAAGCGAGCGGCGCGGTTGTAGCGGTCATCGCCGCGGCGCAGGGCGAGCGTCTTGAGCGCCACGATGAGCGGCGCCAGCCCCATCGTAAGCTGCGGAAACAAGTAATGAAACGTGATGGTGAAGGCGAACTGCAGCCGGTGCACGAGCAGCGCGTCATCCACGGGCCTTCCGCCTCGCCGCCGGACGTTTGGCCGCCTTCGCCAGCGTGAGCGTCCGCGACACGGCCAGCAGGTCGCGCAGCGCGTCGTCGTTCACGTGCTCGAGACGCACCAGCACCAGCGGATATTTCCGATAGTAATCCGTCAGGTAGTACGTGTCGGGCGCGTCCTCGAGCAGCCACTCGCGATCCTCGATGGCGTATCGCACGACGAGCGTATCGGCTTCCGCCGATTCGTGCGTGGCGAGGCCCGCCATGAAGCTGCCGCCCACTTTCAAGACGGGGGATCCGTCGTATCTGGTCGACGCCTCGACTCCGGGCAGGGAGGCGCCGACCAGCCGAACCCGCTCGAACACATCGGCGGACTTGCGCCCGCCTGCACTCGTCATCGACCTCGCGCGATTATGCCCACTTCCTGAGCGTCGCGGTATCTTCGTTGAAGACGCCGGTGAAGAAGCCGTCGATCATCGCGAGTTCGTCGGCTTCGGGCATGCCGGGGAACGCCGGGAAATCGCCGGCCAGGTCCACCTTGGTCTTGTCGCCGACGGCCGTGTACGAGTGCGTGAAGCGCGCGCCATCGAACGGGCCGCCCTTCATCGTCGTCTCGACGCCCTTCGGCTGGTTCAGGGTGTGCGTGATCGTCGTCGTGAACGTCGAGCCGTCCGGGTTGTAGACCTCGGCTTCGACCGTCACGATGTTGCCGGCGACGCCGACGAGGCGGTGGCTCTTGAACGCCGCATGCGGATGGTTGCCGGCGCTCATGTACTTGAAGACCGTCGTCGGCGGCACGTCGAACGTGGCGATGCTGTCTTTGCGGTAGCGCACGACCGGCTTGGCCGCGGGCTGCGGCACGATGCGGATGTAGGGACGCGGCGACTCCCAGCCGTCGGGGTAGATCCTGCGCGCCTCATCGTCGGATACGGAGCCGGAAATGATGACGGGCTCGCCCTGCTTCCAGTTGACCGGCGTCGACACCTTGTGCGTCGCCGTGAGCTGGAGCGAGTCGATCGCGCGGAGAATCTCGTCGAAGTTCCGCCCGGTCGACATCGGGTAGACGATCATCAGCTTGATCTTCTTGTCGGGGCCGACGACGAAAACCGTGCGCACGGTCTGGTTCGTCATCGCGGTGCGCCCTTCGGAGGTGCCCTCGGTGTCGGCCGGCAGCATGTTGTACAGCTTGGAGATCTGCAGATCGCCGTCGCCGATCATCGGGTAGTTGGGCGCGTACCCCTGCGTGTCGGCGATGTCGCGCGACCAGCGCATGTGGCTCTCGACCGGGTCGACGCTGAGGCCGATGATCTTCGTGTTGCGCTTGTCGAACTCCGGCTTCAGGCGCGCCATGTAGCCAAGCTCGGTGGTGCACACCGGCGTGAAGTCCTTCGGGTGCGAGAACAGCACGCCCCAGGAGTCGCCGAGCCACTCGTGGAAGCGGAGCCGTCCCTCGGTCGTGTCTGCCTGGAAGTCCGGAGCGGTGTCGCCGAGTCTCAGTGCCATGACCAACCCCCTCTGCGCCCGGTGCGCGCTCGTCACGGGCTCAATTGCCTTGGTGACTTCGACGCGGACAGTTATAGTTCTCGCCTCGCCGCGCATCCATGGATAGCGCCTGAGATCGAGATGAGTTTTCGATGAGTGCCCCTTCGCTGCTGCGGTTCGGGGCGTTCGAATTGAACCGGATGTCCGGGGAATTGACGCACCACGGGGATCTGGTCAAGCTGGCGCCGCAGCCCTTCAAAGTGCTGGCGTTTCTGGCCGCGCGGAGCGGCGACGTGGTGCCGCGCGCCGATATCCGCGACCATGTCTGGAGCGGCGACACGTTCGTCGATTTCGAGCAGGGGCTGAACTTCTGCATCCGCCAGATTCGCGAGACGCTGGGCGACACGGCCGGCACGCCGCGATTCATCGAGACGCTGCCGCGGCGCGGCTATCGATTCCTTATGCCGGTGACCGTCGTGGCGGCCGCCGGCGAGGCGCAGCGCGCCCGCGTGACGCGGCTGATCGTGCTGCCGTTCCGGATGCTGCGGCCCGACCCCGACACCGATTTCCTCGCCTTCAGCCTGGCCGACGCGCTGACCACCTCGCTCAGCGGCCTCGGCTCGCTCGTCGTCCGCTCCAGCATGGCCGCCGCGCGATTCGCGACGGAAACAGACACGAAAAAAATCGGCGCCGACGCGGACGTCGACGTGATTGTGACGGGTACCCTGCTGCGCGCCGGCGACGCCGTTCGCGTCGCCACGCAGCTCACCGATGCGTCGACCGGGACGCTGATGTGGTCCGACACCGCGCAGGCGTCGGTCGGCGACGTCTTCCGCGTCCAGGACGATCTCGCACAGCGCATCGTCGCGTCGCTGTCGCTGCCGCTGACCGCACGCGAGCAGCAGCTGCTGCAGCGCGATGTGCCGGCCAATGCAAAGGCGTACGAATATTTCCTCCGCGGCAACCAGCTCAGTTACGACCCGAAGCAGTACGCCGTCGCCCGCGATCTGTACCTCCGTGCGCTCGCCGAGGATCCGAAGTACGCACCTGCCTGGGCGCGGATCGGCCGCATCCATCATGTGATGGCGAAATACGTCGAGACCGGTGCGAGCGACGGCTTCGCGCTGGCGGAGGCCGCGTTCCGCCGCGCGCTCGAGCTCAACCCCGAGCTGCCGCTGGCGCACAAGCTCTACGCGCAGCTCGAAGTCGATCTGGGCCGCGCGCCGAGCGCGATGGCGCGGTTGGTCGCGCGCGCCGGCAGCGCCGATCCGGAGCTGCTGGCGGGGCTCGTCAGCACCTGCCGCTACTGCGGGCTGCTCGACGCGTCGGTCGCAGCGCACACGCGTGCGGTGTCGCTCGAGCCGCGAATCAAGACCAGCGTGCCGCACACGTGGTTCGTGCAGGGCGACCACGCGCGCGTCGCCACGATCAAGATCGCCGAGTTCCCGTACATCGTGCCGCTGTCGCTGGCCGAGCTCGGACGCGGCGCCGAAGCGCTGCCGGTGCTTCGCGAGATCGAGCAGACGATGAAGACGCGCGTGCCCGGCTTCGTGATGGCGGCGCGCACGCTGCTCGAGGGCAAGGTGACCGACAGCGTCGCGACGATTCATCTCATCGCCGCCTCCGGCTTCAAGGACCCGGAAGGCTTGTTCTATCTGACGCGGCAGCTCGCGCACCTGAACGAGAACGGGCCGGCCCTCGATCTGTTCGAACGCGTGGTGGCGGGCGGGTACTTCTGTTATCCGGCAATGGCGCAGGACCCGTGGCTCGCGCCGCTGCGCAAGAAGACGGCGTTTACCAAGTTGCTGCGGCTCGCGGAGACCGCCCATCGGCAGGCCGCCGACTCCTTCGCACAGCTGAGCGGCGATACCATCTGGAGGACATGATGAGAACGCGTTTCGATATGACGGTTGTGTTGTGCCTGATCACGGGCGTCGGATTCGCGACTGCAGTCGGCGCGCAGACCGCTCCGGCTCCTGGCGCGCCGCAATCCACGAATGTGGCAGTGGCCAATCCGCACTACATCTCGATTCCACTCGAGATCGACGTCAACAAGCCGGCGGCCGACGTGTGGAAACGGATCGGCAAGTTCTGCGACATCGGCGAGTGGCTGCGCATCCCGTGCACGATCACGTCCGGCAAGGACGGCGAATTCGGCGCGGTGCGGTCCGTGGCGAACGAGGTGCTGGTCGGCAAAACGGAGCTGTCCTACACCTACACGCAACCCGCACGCGACGGGCGGCCGTACAACCTCTATCACGGCACACTCGAGGCGCGGCCGGTGACCGCAACGACTTCGAAGATCGTCTACACGCTGTTCTTCGACAACTCGATGCTGGCCGACGATGCGGCGCGTGAAGCGGATCGGGCGCGGCGCGTCACGACGTTCAAGGGCGCGCTCGACAATATGAAGATCCTGGCCGAAGGCGGGACGCTGCCGCCAGCGCCGGCGCGGGGACGCGGCGAACGGTAGTAGCAAGCAAGCGCTACCTCGACAACGTCACTGGTCGTCAACGTCAGGAACTGTCTCTTGCGGAGCATCCTTCCGCTCGACCATGATGTACGGCCGCATGGAACCGCGAGGCGACGCTGGCTCGTCCGTTCCGATCGACGACGACGGAAGCGTCGTCGACCCATTGGCGCGGTTTCCCGCGGAACCGCCCGTGCTCCGCGAGTCGTACCACGAAGACCAGTACGGCCGGTTGATTCCTGAGACATTCGACATCGCTGACGTCGCGACCAGGCCGGTTGCAAACGCGCCGCGTGAAATCCGCTGGCGGCTGGCCGTCGGCATCGCTGCGGCGGTCGTGGCGATCATGGCCTACCGTTCCAGCAGCAGCTCCGGATCGCTCGGGTCGACGCCGCCTCGCGTCGGCGCGACTGCACCGTTGCTCAGTCGATCGTGGCGGATTGCCAACGTCTCCGTGTCGGGGAGCATGCCGCGCGCCGATATCGGCAGCGCCCGATCGACGCCGGTAGTGGGCACTCGAGGGCGCGCGGGCGCATCGATTCCGGTGCGCGCGATCGGATCGAGAGACGCCGACGCCGTTCCCAGCGCGCGGCCGCGGGCGCCGATCTTTGTGGGATCGCTGGCGATCGACTCGGACCCGATCGGTGCGACGGTGTTCATCGATCAGAAGCGCGCCGGCGAGACGCCGCTCGTGCTGACCAATCTCCGCGCCGGCTCGCATGCCGTCCGGCTCGAACGTAACGGCTATGAGCGATGGACCTCCGCCGTCCTGGTCCCCAGCGACCGGCGGACGCGCGTCGTTGCCCGGCTGCAGCCGCAGTAAATCAACGTCGCACGACGTCGCCGGCTACGGGAGCATGCCGGCCATCATCGCTTCTTCGAAAAGCCAGCCCGTTCCGCCCTTCACCAGGCGCACGACCGTGAGCGCCTTGACGCCGGAGGCCAACCCGCCCTCGACGTCCAGAATCGCCGAGTCGCCGCGCAGCGTGCCGCCGGTGATCTTCACGTCCTTCACCGGCAGCCAGAAGTTCAGCGTGTCGAGCATGTCGGTGAGGTTTTCCTTGTCGTCGTTGTAGCTCTTGACGAAGCGCGACGTCGCCGCCGGCGACAGCACTGCTTTCAGCGCGGGCCAGTCCTTCTTGTCGCGGGCGGCGAAAAACGCCGTCAGCGCTTTGCCGGGATCGCCGCCGCCCGCCGCGAGCGGCGTCCCCGCCGGCGGCTTCGTGATCGGCGCCGAAAACGTCAGGTCGACGCTGTAGGTCGTGCCGTCGCGCGTCTTCACCGGCGCGGTCGTGAAGATCCGTCCGGCTACTTTGTCTGCGGTGTTCGTGGCCAGCTCCGCCTTGAAGGAGCTGCCGCCGGTCCGTTCGATGTACTGCGTCATGGTCTTGCTGAACGTCGCGTTCATGCTCACCGCGCCGTCGCCGTTGATCCAGACCAGCACGTAGTTCGTGTCCTTGAGCGCCGCGTCGTTGATGACGGTCGTGTGCGGCACGATGTCGGCAACGGCTTTCGCCGCGTCGACCGGCTTCGTGGACAGGACGATCTCCACCTGCGTCTGCCGCGGGTTGAACTGATCGCGAACGGTGTAGGCCGCAGCGACCGCCGGAGAAATTGTGCCGCCGGGTTCCGCCTTGAAGGCGCCGCTGGCAGTCTGGGCGTGAACAGACGACGCAGCGACGAAGACGAGAGCGCCAGCGCGCGCGAACGATGTCCACATACGGTGCACCTCGAGACGCTTATTGTCGCGCAAGACCTGCGCTCGGCGACCGAGGTTGACGTAGGCTGTGCAGCGGTGGGCCAACCATCTGCAGTGGACTCACAACGGCATCCAGCCGCGCTCGCGGGCGCCATTACGAAAACATGGCAGCCGTACCGCTGGCGGGCGTACGCGGTCGGTATCGCATCGGGACTGCTAATCGGCGGCGTCGCGGGACCGATTCTGACGACGTCACTGCTCTTCGCAAGCGCGATGGCGGGAGTCGCGCTCCCGACAACGGCGCGCTGGGCCGACGTCGTGTGGACGGTCCTGTTCGCCGTGACGGCGCCCGTCGCCGGCGCCGCGGCATACGTACGGTGGCAGCCGGCGCGACTCCGCATGGCCGCGCAGACGTATCTCTGGCTGGCGGCGCAAGCCGAAGCTCACTGGCACGACCTGTTCGGCGCCCAGCCGGTCCCGCGCGATGAAGCTGGCATTCGCGCGGCGCTGGCGTCGATGGCGGAGACAGCGGAGACTGCCGGGGAACGCTTCGGTCTGTGGATGGCGATGCTCGACCTCGATCGCGCGCGCGCCGCGCTCCGCGACATGCCGGAAACGAGCGCCGACGATCGCTTTAGTCGCGCGTCCGCGGCCTGGCTCGTCGCGTTCACTGAAGGATCAACGCCGGCGCTCGACTCGCTGGAGCAGCTCGCCGACGAGATTGCCGAACCTGATTCCCGCTTGGAAGCCGGCGTGTCGTTGGCAGTCCTGCGCGCGCGGATCGCCCTGGCCGAGGGCGGCGACTGGCAGGCGCCGCTCACCGCCGTCCGCGCAGCAATCGGCGACAGCGCGAACGTCCTTTTCGATCGCTTCCTTCGCCAGGCGATGTTCAGGAGTCTCTTGATGGCGACGACGATTGGCGTCGTCGTGTTCTGGATCGTCGTGCTCGGCCTCGGCCCGCACGTCGCGGGCTGATCACTTGCCTGCGGCCTTGACGACTTCGAGCATCGAGTCGTGAATCCAGCCGTTGGTCTCGTTTTTGTACCAGCGCATCACCATGCCGGTCTTGCGCAGCTCGGGCGACAGGCTGACCCGCACCCATTCACCGCGATGCTCGAGGACCGGCAGCGTCGTCCCCTTGGCCGCGAGGACGAGCACCTCGTTGCCCGATGTCGGACCGCTGTGAACGTTGGCGTGGCCGGTCTTGACTCGCACGATCTCGCCCGTTGGCGGCGGCGCCTGCCCTTCGACGCCGGTGCCCTGCCCGCCGCGGCCGCGGCCGCGCTGCGCCGCGAGTCCATCCGGGAACACAAGCACAATCGCCAACAGTGTCGCGGAGCAGAAGGCAACCGCGGAGAACGCTGAGTACGCAGGGCCACGTTGTGCTTTGCGATCGCTGCGGTTGCCTTGCAGTGTGCCGCGGGTGGGGGTGAAGCGCATGGGCCGATAGTCAACACCCGCGTTGCGAGGCTGTCAAGACAGCAGTCGCTGCTGTAGGATGGCGCGAACCGAGTAAGTCCGGTTGAGGCCGGCGGCACGAGCGTCGGTCGACGCCGGCGCCAAGGAGTCACTCATGCGCGGCATGCCCACGCTCATCGCCTCGTCGCTCGTGCTCGGCGCGCTCCTGCTCGCCGCCAGCGTCTCGCCCGTGAGCCAGGTCAGCGCTCAGCAAACGACGAAGAAAGTCGACATGGGCGACTACGAGCCGGTCGTGCCGTGGCCGAAGCCGCTGCCCGACAGTGACCTCTCGCACGACGGTTGGACGTGGGGATCGGGCGCAGGCGTCTGGGCCGAGAGCCCCGACAAAGTGTGGGTGATGCAGCGCGGCGAGATCTCGCTGCCGCCCGGCGCGGAACCATGGATCTGCGCGTGCCTGCTCAACCCGCGGCGGACCAACACCGGCCGGCGCGACTATTCAGGGACGCCGTATCCATATCAAATGCGGCGGCATCATCTCGTTTTCGCCGTCGACGGCACCGGCAAGACGATCGTCGAGTGGCTGCAGCACGACAAATACCTCGCGCCGCCGCGCGGCAGCGGCCTCGGCGAAATGGGGCGCGGGCCGCACAAGATCCTGATCAATCCCTACGACTCCGCGAAACACATCTGGATCGTCGACGACGACATGCACGAGATCAACATCTTCACGAACGACGGCACACTCGTGAAGACGATGGGCGAACGCGGTGTGCCGGGGCGCGGGCCGAACAACTTCAACCGGCCGACCGACATCGCCTGGCTTCCCGATGGCACGTTCTTCGTCGCCGACGGCTACGCCGGGACGCGCGTCGCCAAGTTCGATCCGAACGGCAAGTTCCTGATCGACTGGGGCCAGCCGCCGGTCGATCCCGACCATCCCAAGGCGAATGAGTTCTGGTCGGTGCACAGCATCGGCATCAGCCGCGATCGCCGGCTGTTCGTCGCCGATCGCGAGAACCACCGGATGCAGGTGTTCGACGAGAACGGCAGGTTCCTCACGATGTGGCCGACCGGCTACAACTCGTCGGTGCTCGCGCACATCGTCACGCAGGACGATTTCGTCTGGGTCGCCGACTGGACGACGGATCGGCTGGTGAAGTACGACCTCGAGGGTCACTACATCCTCGACATCGGCGGGCATGGCGCGCTGCCGGGGCAGTTCGACGGCGTGCATCAGATTCACGTCGACGCCGCGCGCAACTTGTACGTGACGGAAGTGTCGAACGATCGCTCGCAGATGTTCCGGCCGAAGGCGAACGCCGATCCGAACAAGATCGTGGGGCCGATGGCGATCGTGAATCCGCGCGCAGCGCGTTAACGGCACTTCCAGTTTACTGCAGCCGCCGCCCTCGCGGCGAGACTGGCGCGTTTGTCTGTCTTCCACTACAGTGCCGGGCCACCATGGTGAAACTGTTTCGTCTGCTCACGCCGTATCGGGGATACGTCGCGATCGTGCTGGTGCTGGCGCTCGCCCAGTCGATCGGCTCCCTGCTCCTCCCGCGCCTCCTGTCGGACATCGTCGACCAGGGCATCGTCCGAGGCGATCAGCGGGCCATCCTGCGCATCGGCGGGCTGATGCTGCTCATGTCGATCGTTGCGACCTCGTGCGCGATCGCGGGCAGTTTCTATGCGGCGAAGGTGGCAACCGGTTTCGGACGGATCCTGCGCGGGACGATTTTCGCGCGCGTCGAGCGGCTGTCGATCCACCAGTTCGACCAGTTCGGCGCGGCGTCGCTCATTACGCGCACGACCAACGACACGACCCAGGTGCAGCAGGTGCTGGTGATGCTGCTGGCGATGGTCGTGCCGGCGCCGATGATGGCGATCGGCGGCATCATCCTCGCGCTATCGCAGGACGCCCAGCTGGCGTGGGTGCTGATTGCGGTGATGCCGGTGATGGCGATCGTGTTCGGACTGATCATGCGCAACGCGCTGCCGCTGTCGCAGGCGATGCAGGAAAAGATCGATCGTCTGA
>Ga0310810_10011090_pt1 | contig 10526 bp, 8 predicted proteins | sample NCmetagenome_FD_207641 | JGI IMG/M metagenome (GOLD analysis project Ga0310810, IMG submission 207641) | Soil microbial communities from experimental microcosm in Duke University, North Carolina, United States - NC | ecosystem: Engineered > Artificial ecosystem > Soil microcosm > Unclassified ... | reverse complement strand
GATAGTGCGTGCCGGTTTTGCTCATAAGAGAAAAATTCTTAAAAGAAATCTCGAAGCAACCCTAGACAAGACTATTATCGACGCTGCATGGCACAGTCTCGGTCTCGATGAGAAAGTACGTGCAGAGGATATATCACCACAACAGTGGCTGCGTATAACTGAAGCGACAAAACATATAAAATAAAACGACATACATATGGATACATTTGTTGGACGTATAAAAACTTTTTTTGAGACAATACGTATCAGCCCGCTGCAATGGACTGTATCGTTCGGCGCGATCATGATCATTCGCTTTTTTCTCGAAGCATTTTCTAGCCCTTCATCGAGCGGCATCATTGCCAGCGACTTGCCGACATTGACGCACTATTTTCTATGGTTTTTAACGCTTGCATTGAGCCTCATGCTCTTTATGCAGATTGTATTGCCAGAATGGAAAAAAGCTTTGTTTGCAGCCACGCTTTTCGGTTTTATGATCACATGGCTCGCACCAATCATCGACTTTATAGTGAGCAGGGGGCATGGCTCCAAAATGACATACCTCTTCCAGGATTGGAGCCACCTATTTGATTCCTATTTTACATTCTTCGGTGCGCCACGATACGGTATCACTATCGGCATCCATATTGAGGTTATCCTCGTATTGATATTTTTTGCGACAATATATTATTTCACAAAGAAAAATATAAAAAAAACTATCGGGGTTACACTCATCTTGTACAGTATCTTTTTCATCTTCGTGAGCGCACCTAGTCTGATCTATATTTTTGACACACAGCCAGGCAGCCCTATCAACTCGATGATAGATACGGTCACCAAATCATCTACCATCTTTGATAACCTGCACGGTAACTTGCGTTATGGAACGAAAATATCGCTTATCGAGACCGGTTTTGACTATTTCATGTCACGCATATACATTGTCGCCACGACCATCTTGCTTTCAATATTATTTTTTATCAACAAAAGAACAGTATTCATTGCAATCATCAAAAACTCTCGCCCTGAACGAGTGATTCATTACTGGTTGATGGCTGGGCTCGGCATGTATCTTGCATGGCATATATCGCCATGGCATACATTCAACATCAATGACATATTTGTATTTATATCGCTGTTTTTGGCTATATACGGCGCATGGATGTTCTCTGTGTGCACCAACGACATCACAGATACAACGATAGATACTGTGAGCAACTCAGGAAGACCTCTTCCTTCAAAATCAGTTGAGGAATCTGATATGCGCACAGCAAGCCAAATCTTCTTGCTCATATCTATTGGCGCGAGCTACCTCGCAGGATATTATGCCTTTTTCGCTACTATAGTCTTTATTGCCTTGTACTATATCTATTCTATGCAACCAACTCGACTCAAAAGAGTCCCGTTCTTATCGACATTCCTGATAAGTTTGGCGTGCGCCTCGATGATGGTGGCCGGCTTTTTCACTTTTTCACAATCAAAGATCACTTCGATCTTACCAATCACTGCAATCATCGGAATAATTGTTGTTTCATTCTTCTGGGCGCATATCCGCGACTTAAAAGATATCGCTGGCGATCAACAAGAGGGAATACTCACTGTTCCTGTGCTGTTTGGAAAAGTATGGGGACCTCGTATTGTAGCCATATTTGGAGGTCTAGCGTATATTTTTGCAGGAATATTCATAAAAAATATTTCTGTATATGTTTTATCTGTCATCTGGGCATTCGCGACATATTATTTTTGCATTCGAACACCGTATAAAGAAAAACCTCTTTTCATTTTATATTTTTTGTGGGTGATACTGACAATCATTATTTTATCCACAGAATATTAAGGTTTTCTCTGCTATAATTGGACGTAGCATGGCAAAATACTACCCGCACAAACAGACAATTGTAATTGCCTTTATATGCATTTTGGCTGTGGGTGGTACAGCAGCGTACGCGTACTGGCAACCTGCACCAGAAACAACGCCACGTGTCATAGTTGAAGATGTGCAAAGTAGCGATGGCGCACCTATATCTACAAGTACTGATTGGAAAAAAGATTTTTTTGCAGTCACAGCAAATTCAAACACGATAACCACAAAAAACAGCGCTGCTCCAGTTGCTTCAGACACCCCATTGACTCTTACCGACAAAATCGGACGAGATTTTTTCGCACGATATATACAGCTCAAACAAAATAACCTCGATTCCAACCAACAGCTCGTCCAAGGAGTGATCGATCAGACGATTGATACCGCTCAAAGCTCTGCAAGCCAAGGACAAGTTTACTCAGAAAAAAACATACTGGTGCTGAGCACTTCAAATACAAGCACTATTCGTGCATATGGAAATGCAGTAGGGGATATATTTGGCAAATATGCGCCCATAAAAAGTCCTGCGGACATAGCGTACAATGCTTTTGACCAGAATGACATGAGCCAACTTACCCAGATCGATACGATTGTAAGCAATTTAAAAAAGATGACTCAATTACTCATCTCAACACCAGTTCCTCGTGATATGGCCTCCAATCACCTTTCTCTGATCAATGGGATAAGCTCTCTAGCCGCAATATCACAGGGCATACGTAATCTTGAAGGCGACCCGATGCAGTCGCTGATTTCACTCAAGAGTTATGAGCAGACTCGATCGGACATCATGTCTGCTTTGCTGAATATCCAGTCATATTTGAGAACCAATAATGCCACGTATGCTTCGACCGAGCCCGGTAATCTTTTTTTCACATTAACATTCCACTAATATCATGAAAAATTCACTTATAAAGAAAGTTGTTTTGGGAACGATGATGTTCATAGTGATACTCGGCACGCTCAACATACAGCCAAAACAAACGCATGCGCAGTGGGCAGTGTTCGATGTGGTAACAGAGACAAATACGACCTTTGATAGAATCAGAACATGGGTGCTCGATGGTCTGGCATGGCATATTGCAAAGATGCTCGTGCAGCGCATCACCGCGAGTGTGGTTCAATGGATTAACTCTGGTTTCAGTGGCAGTCCTTCATTCCTCACTAACCCAGGTGGCTTCTTTGCTGATTTGGGAGATCAAGTGACAGGAAGTTTCATCGCAAATACAGGTATACTATCCGGACTTTGTTCACCGTTTAATATCGATGTCAGACTATCTCTAGCCCTCGGCCAAGCAGGGTATGGTCAAGTAGAAAAATACACCTGTACATTGAGCTCAGTGATTCGTAATGCCAAAAACTCAACTATCAACGGTGCGACCATCGAAGGTTTTACCAAAGGAGACTTCAAACAGGGAGGTTGGCCTGCATTCATCGAGATCAGCCGTCCTTCAAACAACGCTTCTGGTGCATATTTGAAAGCCCACAGCGATCTCTTGCAGCGTATCGGTTCAAAGCAGGGCGCACAGAGCCAGCAGCTTTTGCAGGGAGGAGGTTTCCTTTCATGGGATAGTTGTAAAAATATTGATGATAACACTGCATCAATGGCCGTAGCTGACACGGGAAATGATCAAGCTATCAGTTCATTCGTATCAGCATCAGACCTTTCTGACAAAACTCAGTATGAACTCGCTCATGGAGGAACAGTCGACAAATCATCTCCTCAGCAATTCAAGTATGCCACAGGGGATGGGACAAGTATTCAGAGTAAGATTGATCCAAAAACTGGCGAGCTCTCATATCAAGACTGTCACACTGAGACACCAGGTTCAGTCATCGAAGGTCAGTTGAACCACATCCTTCCATCTGGTGCTGACGCTCTCAATCTCGCCGACTCTATCAATGAGATTGTCGACGCTCTCATGGGACAACTCGTCAACAAGGTACTTGAAACCGGTCTTGCAGCTGTCAGTTCACACTCATCTGGTGGAACAGCTTCTATCATCCAGCAATTAACTGATTCAACGAACAGCACCTCGACATTTGCACAGGATGCACAAAACATACGCAATGAATTTGGACCGTATATTAAAAATGCTCAGATCGTGATCGGTTATCGTCAAGACGCCGTCGATGCATTTAATAGTCCAAAAGAGGATTATGCGGCCGCACAAACGTGTTTTCAGGGCTTACTTAACAGCACAAATTCATCAGTCGATAAAAGCACTGTTCAGTCTGCACTAAATGGCATAGCTTCGGACTTAAACAACATGGCAGCTGATGAAAAATCATACGACGACAGTCTCGCTGATGCTACAAAATCACTCGCACTCGTGACCTCAAGTGCAGATACGACTTCAGCTGTCAGTAGTCCTGAAGATTTGCAGAAGGCGAGTGCCGCTCTCACACAACTTGTATCGAGCCAATCAGCGACAATTGACACTCAAGGGCTCAAGAGCAATGTAAGCGTGGCTACTAGTATTGCAAAAAATTATGATACGAAAGCCAAAGCATTCTACAGTCAGTGTAGATCTCTCGGAGGAAACTAAAGTTAAAACATGCTCAAACGCTACCTATCCAACATCATACGATATGTCATACTCCCGATCAGCGGATGGGTATTTTCTTTATCTTTCGCGCATGCAGATGCAGTAGCAGGTAATAATGTTGTTAAATTTCTTGGATTTGGACTTAACGATCTCCTTGCCGAAATAGCCGCATGGATATCGAGCATGGCTATCACGGTCATGTCCATCTGGGTTACACTGACAGGAGCATTACTGAATGTTTCTATCACTCTCACTTTGCGAATAAAAGATTTCGTAGACAGCACGCAAGGTGTATATATAGTGTGGCAGACCATACGCGACGTATCGGGCATGTTCATCATATTCATGCTTTTGTATGCTTCATTCAAGATTATACTCAGCAGAGACGGTTCGGTGAGTGGTGTAGGTAGTCTCATCAAGAATGTCGTTATTGTAGGAGTTCTCATTAACTTCAGCTTTTTTATCACGAGCCTCCTCATCGATGCTTCAAATATCGCATCGTTGACTTTATATAGAAGCATAGTGGAGAACTCAAGCTCTACTCCTGCAATAGTTGATGCACAGACCGCAAAAGATTGTCAGTCATCAAGTGGGCATGGTATCGGAAAAGTTAATACCTGTATTATCACTTCCCAGATGTTCAATGGTATAGATGGAGGCATATCAGACATATTCCTGACATATCTCAATCCACAAAGCATATATAGCAACGCAAATCCAACAAGCCCAAACAGCGCATCAGATGCCAAGCCGCTTGAGATCCTGATTCAGGGTATTGTAGGCACTATAATCATGTTTACGATCGGATTGTCATTTTTCATTGCATCCCTCGCATTCATTGTTAGATTTATTGTCCTTATTCTTCTTTTGGCATTTTCACCTATTTGGTTTGCATCATGGGTCATACCTCAGCTTGCCGACAGAGCAAAAGATTTCACAAAACAACTCAACGCCCAGCTTATATTCATGCCGGTATATCTGCTCCTTTTGTATGCTGCGCTTCGTATATTGACAGCGAGCACGGTATTTACAAATCCAAGCGGCAATGCGTTCTCAGGATCAGGCGCGTCGCTGACGTTTATACCTTTGAATTATGTCGTGTTGGCGATAAACGATTTCTTCATCATATTCTTGCTCAACATTCCTCTTGTCACAGCAATGTCTATGGGCGGCGTTGCTTCAGATTGGATCAATACAGATAAGTTCGGAGCAAAGGGGATGTGGAAGAATATCGGCGCAGGAGTCGGACGAAATACTGGTGGCAGATTGGCGCATATTGCTAATAACAGCGGCGTCATGAAGAACATATCAGCTCGCGCGCCATTGGTCGGCAATATCGTATCTAAGCAGCTCGACAAGGCAGCAAACTTTGGCTTTGGACAGAAGAAGGGAGGATTTAAGGATAGGACTGATGCTTTGGCAAAAGACTTTACTAAACAATATGACACTGTGGGCAAAGCTTCTGCTGCAGAAAAGGCACGCTATGATCACACCGATAAGACACGTGATGCAAGCGGCAAGACTGATTTGGATCGATTCCTACAGAAACGCAAAGATACCCATTTTGAAAATATTTCTAAACCAACTATTCTCTCAAGAATTGTTAACAAGGCATCTAATACAGCCAAGGGGGTATCAGATAAACTTGCTCCGGGAGCGGTTAGTGCTGAAGCTTTTGATGCTGTAAAGCAAAACATATCATCAAGCTTTAGTACTTCAGAGAACGCTGCGATGATGGAAATAAAGAAGAAACGCGACGCGGACAAGACTGAGGCGGAATCAAAAGCAGCTGCATCTGAATTGGCTGCTGAACAGAAAAAATTCGACCAGACAGCTACCGAGCACGCTGCTAACCTCAAAAAACTGGATGAAAAGCTGGAAGGTCTAACTAGAGCGGTCAAAGATGCCGAGGAGGCAGCAGCGAAGCGCTTAGAGGCAATCGAAGTTACACGCGCACAAACAGGCGTAGACCCAAAAACGATAACAAGAATGAATGAAGTTCTTGCTTCATCAATAAAGTACACAGACGCACTTAAAATTCAAAAGGCGGAAACTGAAAAAGAAAGGAAGGAGACGATAGATTCATTCGATGCAATCAAAAAATCTTTTACTGAGAAAAAGGGTGAACTGAACAAAAAAATAAAGAAAGGCGATGACTTGAAGCAGAAAAAATTTGAGGAACAAATTGCTGGAAAGCTTGATAGCTTGGAAGGTAAAATTGGTGGTAGTGGAGGTGGCGGGGGAGGTGGCGGAGAAAAACTCAAAAAAGATGAGTCTAAACATTAATCATCATGCTTCAATTCAACGCTGAACAAATACAAGAAAAATTTGAACAACTTCCAAAAGAGGTGCAGGATGCTGTCAGCTCTCCAGAAGTGCACGACAATCTTGTCTCGATAGCAAAGAAATACGGTCTTCATATCGATCAAGAAGGCGTCTTGGTTGATCAAGTGGGACAGGTCATGCTTGGACTATCTCCTTCAAAAGATTTTGTCAAAAACTTCATGAATGCCGGGGGAGTGACCAGTGCCGTAGCCACCTCGGTTGCACAGGATATAAATGCCGAGATATTCAGCAAGATAAAGAACTCGATGCAGCTAATCGAAAAGCAGATACTTGAGAAAAATCGAACAGCAATATCTGACGTTGAACAAGCTGGTGATTTTACCGTAGAAACTGACCACGAGGCAGCTGCCAATCAAACTGAGCAGGGCATAGAGAGTCATGACGAATTGATCGCGGGCATAGAAAATCCTGTATCTTCAGAAACTATGCTTGTTGACCACTTATTATCAGGACCAATCGTTTCTATTGAAAAGAAAACAATTGTCGACCAGGAACCGCCTGTTCCACACAAACCCGCTCTAGCTCAACCAAAGAAGCCAAGCGGTTCAGATTTGTATCGGGAACCTATCGAATAGGGGAGATATCTACAGCTATTGCAGGGTAAATCTAAGGTATAATAGTACCAATGCGCTTTCAAGTTCCCCAATTTATAGAAGTTGAGGATAAAATCTTCGGACCACTCACTCTGAAGCAGTTCATCTTCGTGGCTGGAGGTGCCGGATTATCCTTTGTCATATATATCACGTTGAATAATCTCATCTTTTCATTGGTGCCGATCATCGTCGTCATGGTAGCTTCAGCAGCTCTCGCCTTTTATAGAGTGAATAATCGCCCACTGATCAATGTTGTTGAATCCGCTTTCAAATATTTCTTTACCAACAAGCTCTATATTTGGAAAAAAGAAGAAAAGCCGCGTCCAAAAGATACTGCTGCAGCGATGAGAGATGCAAAAAGCTATGCATCAGTGATGGTTCCAAAGATTGCCGATAGCAAACTCAAAGACTTGGCCTGGAGCTTGGATATCAAAGAAAGCATTTATTCTAATAAGAGACAAAAATAATGGCCGCTAAACAATCAACAACTCAGGAATTCATACCGATCCAGGAGATTCGAGACGGCATTGTCATACTCAGAAATGGGGGAATGAGGTCAGTTGTCCTTGCAACATCACTCAACTTTGCCTTGAAATCTGGCGATGAACAAAATGCAATTCTTTCCGAATTCCAAAATTTCCTCAACTCTCTTGATTTCTCGATCCAGATATTCGCACAATCAAAAAAGCTAGACATACGCCCGTATATAGCCCTTCTTGAAGATCGTTACAAGGAACAAACGACAGATCTTATGAAAATTCAAGTTAGAGAGTACATTGAATTCGTACGATCATTCGTCGAAAGTACAAACATTATGTCAAAAAGCTTTTTTGTAGTGGTTCCGTATGATCCGCCTATCATGTCAGCAAGCAAAAATCCTATGAGCAGCATTCTTCCAGGAAGAAATAAAACAAGTGGCGAGAAAACTGCATCCATAGATGCTCAGTTTGCCGAGTATAGAAGCCAGCTCGAACAGCGCGTTGCTGTTATCGAACAAGGTTTGGTTAGATGCGGCATCCGTGCAGCAGAACTTGGCACCGAAGAAGTGGTAGAATTGTTCTACAAGATATTCAATCCTGGAGAAACTGAGAAACCGATACAGATAACATAATATTATGTCTTTACTTTCAAACCTATTCGGTAAAAAACAAGAAGCGCCAATAGTCTCTATCCTACCAGAAGAGATATACCAGGCTGGCGTACTCGAACTCAAAGACGTCATCGCACCATCCGCGCTCAAGATCAGCCCAAAAGAGCTTAATCTCGGCGAAAAAGTCGGCCGCACGCTTTTTGTCATTTCATACCCTCGTTTCCTCGATGAAAGCTGGTTCGCACCGATCATCAACTTGGATAAAGTTTTTGATATCTCTATATTCATCCACCCTGTCGACACAGCAAAAATACTCCGTCACTTCCAAAAGAAGGTTGCCGAGGTACAGAGTCAGATATCAAGAAGGGAGGACAAGGGTCTCGTCCGTGATCCAGCACTCGATACCGCTTATCAAGATCTCGAACAGCTCCGCGACCAACTCATGCAGGCTCAAGAACACCTTTTTGATGTCGGTGTTTATATCACCATATTTGCTGACACTGAAAATGAGCTTGATAAACTCGAATCTGAGATCAAATCGATCCTCGAAGCCAAACTCGTCTATCTCAAACCAGCTCTTTTCCAGCAAGAACAGGGATTCAAGAGTGTCATTCCTATAGCAGATGATCAGCTTAATGTGCACTCAAAACTCAATTCATCACCTCTTTCGAGTCTTTTCCCATTCGTATCGTTCGATCTTACCTCGAACAAGGGTATACTTTACGGCATCAATAGGCACAACTCTTCGCTTGTCCTTTTCGACCGGTTTTCTCTTGAAAACTACAACTCGGTGACATTTGCTACTGCAGGTGCCGGTAAATCATACACGACCAAGCTTGAGATTCTCCGTACACTCATGTTCGATGTAGACGTGATCGTCATAGACCCTGAAAAGGAATACGAGTATATGGCCGAAGCAACAGGAGGGAAGTATTTCAACATTTCGCTCAACTCAGAGCATCACATCAATCCATTCGATTTACCGATACCTCGCGAAGACGAATCATCTGCCGACGTTCTCCGTTCGAACATCATCAACCTCGTTGGCTTGTTCCGTATCATGCTTGGCGGCCTCTCACAAGAAGAAGATGCTATCATCGACCGTGCTATCACTGAGACTTATGCTTTGAAAGATATCACTCCTGACTCCGACTTTAGAAATGTCGAACCGCCACTGCTCTCTGACTTTGAGCTTGTACTCGCCGGCATGGAAGGAGCAGACTCACTCGTTCAGCGTCTATCGAAGTATACAAAGGGAACATGGTCAGGCTTCATCAACCGACCATCCAATGTCGATATAAACAAGAAGTTCATTGTCTTCTCACTCCGCGACATGGAAGATGAGCTCAAGCCTGTTGCTATGTACCTCGTCACGCACTATATCTGGAATGCAATACGCAAAGAACTCAAAAAACGTCTGCTCGTCATCGATGAGGCCTGGTGGATGATGAAATCTGAAGATACGGCTTCATTCCTATTTGGTTTGGCAAAACGTGGACGCAAGTATTTCCTCGGCCTTTCAACGATTACCCAAGACGTGGATGACTTCTTGAACTCACCGTACGGTATGCCAATCGTAACGAACTCATCTATCCAGATGCTGCTCAAACAATCGCCGACTGTCATCGATCACATCCAAAAAGTCTTCAATCTCACGGACGAAGAAAAATATCTTTTGCTCGAATCAGATGTGGGGGAGGGTATATTCTTTGTCGGTCTCAAGCACGTCGCCATCAAGGTCATCGGATCATATACCGAAGATCAGATCATCACCACTAACCCTCAGCAGGTATTGAATATAAAAGAAGCGAAGAGGCAGCTTGAAGAGACTGGTGCTTAGCAAGGGTGTTATAATAGGCACATGAAGGAAAAGCAAACATATCGTCTAAAGAATGGTGCCGTCGCACTATTCTTGATGGCAGCAGGAGTTGCAGATTTAACAACGCTCATACCGTTTGTTGGAGACTTTGTCGGTCCTATTTTTTGGACTTTGGCGGCTGTATATCTTTGGAGAAAAGGATTAGGCCTCGTAAACGCAAAGCGGCTGGGCGCTGAGCTGATTTCATTTGTTTGTGAGCTCATTCCAGGTGTCCAAGAATTTCCAACTATAT
>Ga0310810_10011089_pt1 | contig 10526 bp, 6 predicted proteins | sample NCmetagenome_FD_207641 | JGI IMG/M metagenome (GOLD analysis project Ga0310810, IMG submission 207641) | Soil microbial communities from experimental microcosm in Duke University, North Carolina, United States - NC | ecosystem: Engineered > Artificial ecosystem > Soil microcosm > Unclassified ... | reverse complement strand
TGCGCCATGTGTGCCTTCCCGCCCCCGCGGCCGCCGCCCGCCGCCGCGATCGTCTTGATCAGCTGGTCGGCGCGCACGCCGCGGTCGCGCAGATCGTCGGTGACCACGGCCAGCAGCGTGTTCCGGCCGTCGCTGAACGACGACCCCAGCACGCCCACGCCGCTCCCCAACTGCTCGCGCAGCGCGTCGCCCAACGCCTGCAGCTCCTTCACGTCGTTCGCCTGCACCACCGCCGACACGATCCGCGCCCCGTTCGCACGCTCCGCTCCCGCCACCAGCTGCTGCACCTGGTCGCCGCCGCCGCGCAGCGCCTCGTCCAGCCGCTTCTGCAGCGCGCGCCGCTCCTCGAGCAGCGCCTCCACGCGCTTCACCAGGCCGTCCGCCGGCGCGCGAACGAGCTCGCCTAACCGTTCCAGCCGCCGCTCCTCGTCGCGCAGCAGCTCGTACGCTTTGGGACCCGTCACCGCCTCGATGCGCCGCACACCCGCCGCGACGCCCGTCTCGGCGACGATCTTGAACAGCGCGATCTGCCCCGTGTTCCGCGCGTGCGTGCCGCCGCACAACTCCATCGACCACCCGGGGATCGACACCACGCGCACGACGTCGCCGTATTTCTCGCCGAACAGCGCCATCGCGCCGCCCGCCACCGCATCCCGGTACGCCTTCTCGGTGGTCGTCACATCCACGTCCGCCCAGATTCCGCGATTCACCCACTCTTCGATCTCCGCCAGGCGCTGCGCGCCCACCGGGCCGTGATGCGTGAAGTCGAACCGCAGCCGGTCGGGCGCGACTAACGATCCCGCCTGGTGCACGTGCTCGCCCAGAACCGCGCGCAGCGCCGCGTGCAGCAGGTGGGTCGCGGTGTGGTTGCGCTCGGTGTCGCGACGGCGATCGGTTGGCACGCGCGCCACCGCAGGGCCGAACCGGAAGTCGCCCACGAGCGTGCCGACCGCCGCGTTCGTCCCCTGCACCTTGCGCACGTCGTCCACGTCCACCCGCCAGCCTTGCCCAACGATCTCACCCACGTCCGAGATCTGTCCGCCCGATTCCGCGTAGAACGGTGTCTCGCGCAGCATCACCGCGATGCGGCCGTCGTCCAAGCGGCGCGCGGCGGTCACCTGCGTCTCGATCTCGACGGTGTCGTAGCCCACGAACCGCGACGACGACTTAGCCGGTGTCGCGCGATCCCACTGCGACCCGTCCGCCAGCTCGTCCGCCGTCACCGTGATGTCGCGCGCCCGGCGCTCCTCACGCGACTGCTCCCGTTGGGCATCGAGCGCGCGGTCGAAACCGGCGATGTCCACCGTGTAGCCGCGCTCCCGCGCCATGAGCTCAGTGAGATCGATCGGGAAGCCGTACGTGTCGTACAACCGGAACGCGTCGTCACCCGAAATCGTCCCCCGGAGCGCGGTCGAGCCCTGCGTGCTCCGCGCCGGCGCAAGCTGATCGAAGCGCTGCATGCCGCCCTCGATCGTCGCCAGGAACCGCTCTTCCTCGGCCCGCGTCGTGTCCAACAGAAATCCGCGGCGCGCCTCGAGCTCGGGATACACGTCGCGCATGGTGTCGATCACGCGCTCGACCACGTGCACCAGCGTCGGCTCCGCCCTGCCTAACAGCCAGGCATGGCGCACCGCCCGCCGCAGAATGCGACGCAGCACGTAGCCGCGTCCATCGTTGGACGGATACACGCCGTCGGCCAGCAGGAACGCGACCGCGCGCGCGTGGTCCGCGAGCACGCGAAAGGACGCCGGCTGCACGGTCACACGCCGCGACGCCACTTGCACCACGAGCTCGTCGTCCGATACACGCCCACGATACGGAATGCCCACCGCATGCTCGGCCGCCTCGAGCAGCGGCGCGAACAGATCCGTGTGATAGTTGGACGTGACGCCCTGCATCACCGCCGCGATGCGCTCGAGGCCCGCGCCCGTGTCCACCGACGGACGAGGCAGCGGCTTGAGCTCGCCGCTCGCCTGCCGGTCGAACTGCATGAACACGAGATTCCAGATCTCGAGGAACCGGCCGGCCTCCGCGCCCTCCACGAACGCATCGCGCGAAAACTCGGCGCGCTCGAGATCGGTCCATTCCCCCGTCGCCCCGGGCGGAAACGCCCAGTCGGACGCGAAGTGCGCGAGATCGACGTAGATCTCGCTGCACGGACCGCACGGACCCGTGTCCGCCATCTGCCAGAAATTGTCCGCCTCGCCGAGACCGTAGATACGCGAATCGGCCAGACCGGTCACCTCACGCCAGAGCGCGCGCGCCTCGTCGTCCGATTCGTAGACGGTCACGCGCAAGTGATGCTTGTCGATCCCCATCTCCTCGGTGACGAACTCCCACGCGAACCGGATGGCGTCGCGCTTGAAGTAGTCCCCGAACGAGAAGTTGCCGAGCATCTCGAAGAAGGTGTGGTGACGCGCGGTGTGTCCCACCTGCTCGAGGTCGTTGTGCTTGCCGCCCGCGCGCACACACTTCTGCGCGGTGGTGGCGCGCCGCCCGAACGATGTCTGCTCTTGTCCCAGGAAAATCTTCTTGAACTGGACCATCCCCGCGTTGGTGAACAACAACGTCGGGTCGTCCTTGGGCACGAGCGACGAGCTGGGACGCACCGCGTGGCCGTTCCGCTCGAAGTAGCCGAGGAAGCGCTGGCGAATTTCGGAAGCGCGCATAACGCAACAATATACTCGGACTGGTGGCGTACGAGTCAGTAGGGCGGCGGCGCGCGGCGAGCAAGCCTTACACGACAGCTACCGTACGAGTCGGTCGACCACAGCGCGTACGTCGTCCAACTCATAGCCGCGCCGCGCCAGAAAGGCGTACAGGCGCCGACGCTGCACGTCAGGCGGGAGCTCACGCAGCGATCGCATCTTGCGCGCGCCTACCTTCTCGCACGCGCCGGCTTCATCGACCTCATCATCAACCACGACTTCGTCGATGGCTGCGTCGGAGATGTCGCGCGCGACGCCTCGCCGTGCGAGCTCGGCCTGCATGCGTCGGCGAGACAACCCGCCCGCGAGTTTGGTGCGCGCGAACTGGCGTGCGAAGGATGCGTCGTCGAGAAATCCCTGCTCGGTAAGGCGCGCGACAGCAGCCTTCGCGAGCGCGGCGGGCTCTCCCTTCTTTACCAACAGCCGCTCGAGCTCTTTGGACGCGCGCGCGTGCGCGGCCAGCAAGGTCACCGCGCGATCGTACGTGTGCAGCCTCTGCGTCTCTCGCGTGATCTCGGCGATGACGCGATCCGAAACCTCCGCACCGACATGGATATCGAGACGCTCGATGGCATCGAGCGAGAGATCGCCCAACGTCGCGCCGTCTACGGCAATGCTGTACCGGCTGCTGACGCTTTCGCCTGTTTCGGAGCTCGCGCCCGGACCTCGCTGCGCGCGGCGGGCGGTCGGCGTGACGGCAGTCACGGTAGGCACAGACAGAGCCTCACTCTCTTATCCGCCAAAGAAAGTTCCTACCCTCATCGAAAAACACTGCAACGGCTTGAAAGAATAACAAAGTGAAACAAAGGCGATAATGAAAATGATCGTTCTGCGCGGAGGAGGGTGGGCTGCCTAACGGTAAGCAAAGAGCTGTTGTTGTTCAACAACAAAAGCATTTTCTAGCAACGAGACAACGCTCTCTCTTCCGCGCAGAACGATCACTTTCGTTATCGCCTTTGTTTCACTTTTGTTATCCTTTCAAGCCGTTGCAGTTTCTTTCCGAGACACACCGCGCACCGTACTTCTCCTCACACCGCGCCGCCACTCCATCACGCACGGAAAAAGAAAGTGCCGAGGGAGGAAATCGCGAGAGTGGAGTAATTTCCGGGTACCCCTCATCTCGGCGTTCCGCCCCCTCGGCACTAACACCGAGTGATGCGCGTGGATCATTCGTCGACGAGATCGCCCTCCGCGCCCGTGGCCAGCCGAATACCGAGCACACCCTTCACCTTCTCCTCGATCTCGGCGAGCATCGCCGGATTATCCTTGAGGAACAACTTGGCGTTCTCACGCCCCTGGCCGATGCGCTGCGCGTTGTAGCTGTACCACGCGCCCGATTTCTCGATGATGCCGGACTCCGCACCGATATCGACCAGCAGCGACGTATGACTGATCCCTTCCGCGTACATGATGTCGAATTCGGCCTGCTTGAACGGCGGCGCGACCTTGTTCTTCACCACCTTCACGCGAACGTGCGAGCCGATGACATCCTCTTTTTCTTTGACGGGCCCGATGCGGCGGATGTCGAGACGCACGGATGCGTAGAACTTGAGTGCTTTACCGCCCGTGGTCGTCTCGGGATTGCCGAACATCACACCGATTTTTTCACGCAGCTGATTGATGAAAATGACCGATGTCTTGGAGCGCGCGATGGCACCCGTGAGCTTGCGCAGCGCCTGACTCATGAGCCGCGCCTGGAGCCCAACGTGCGAGTCGCCCATTTCCCCTTCGATTTCGGCCTTCGGCACGAGCGCCGCGACCGAATCGATCACCACGACATCGACCGCTCCCGATCGGACGAGAATCTCACAGATCTCGAGCGCCTGCTCACCGGTGTCGGGCTGCGAGACCAACAAGTTTTCGACGTCCACGCCCAACTTCGACGCGTAGTCCGTGTCTAACGCATGTTCGGCGTCGATGTACGCGGCGACGCCGCCGGCGCGCTGCGCGTTGGCCACCACGTGCAAACACAACGTGGTCTTGCCGCTCGACTCGGGGCCGTAGATCTCCGTGACGCGGCCGCGCGGAATGCCACCCACGCCGATGGCCGCATCGAGATTGATGGCCCCCGTTGGAATCGCTTCCACGCGCACACGAGCGCTGTCCGATCCCATCTTCATGATGGAGCCCTTTCCACAGCTCTTCTCGATCTGCGCGATGGCCAGATTCAACGCCTTCTTCTTCTCATCTTGCAGAGTAGAAATCGCCATTCTCGTGTGTCCCGGTGAGAGATGGTGAGCCTGCTGGTTGATCTGGCCGGCTCTCGAATTTACCCGACATCTGCGGGGATTCGCATACCGAAGAAACTACGAAGCTCCGACCAGCGCGTCAAGTTTCTCTAGGCAACCGAAAATGCGTTCTGCACGTGCCGAATCCGGACGCGACCACCGTCCATGAGCACCCCGATCACATCGAACCGGTAGCTGTCGGTGGGCTTGCCGAACCGGTCGACCCAGACGTGCGCCGACCGGATGAGCTCGCGACGCTTCCGCCAGTCGACCGCCTCCACCGGATCGCCGAACTCTCTGCCCCGCCTCGCTTTGACCTCGACGAAGACCACCACCCCGCCTCGGCGCGCGACGAGATCGAGATCGCGATGGCCATTGCGAAAGCGCCGCTCGAGGAGCGTCCATCCCAGATGTTCGAGCCATTGCGCGGCGTAGGCCTCGCCGGCGAGTCCGAGAGCCTGTGTCGACATGGGCGCCAATCTAGAGCCGGGCGCGCCGGAGCCAGGCCCAAAACAACGCGGCGCGGTGCAAAATCGTGCAGACGCTACGGGTGAGCCGTTTGGACCCCGTTGAGTCCGAGGAGCATCTCCACGCTGGCGCCTGCCATGCCGGCCACCGGCAGCTCTTCGCGCAGCACGACGCCGTCGCTCTTTCGTACCCAGAGCTTCTCTTCGCTCTTGCCTAACGTGAGGGTGAGGACCCACGCGTCGAACAATCCGTCGGGGACGTTGATCTTGTCCTGTCCGACGGTGGCGAGCGCGAGCGACACGACGCCGCTGCTGTCGCGGCCGATCGCGATCATGCGGGCCGTCGCCGACCAGTTCGGGCCTAACGGCGACGCCGACAGCAGCCCTTCGACCAGATAGAGCGCCGGCAGCGCGCCCGACACGGCCGGCATCGCCGCTGCTGCGTGCCCCGCGCTGTCGTCATCGAACGCGGTCCGGATGCTGTCCCGCGCGTAGCGCGATACCGTTTGGCCCGTCGGCGTGTGCTCCACCCGGTACAGCGGCCTCAGATCCGCCCGCGCCACGTACAGCGATTCGGCGTACGTGACCGTCTGCATCTGCCGCGAGTCGATCACGAGCCACGCCGGCACGCCCGCATAACTGGTGTCCGTTAGGCTCAGCGTACGGAAGCCGATGCGCTGCGGCGTCCCCTCGCCGGTCACGAGCGAGATGACGTACAGCCACTTCATCGGCTTGAGCCGGGCGACGGTGGCCGGCTGGGCCAGCCGCGGGCCTGGCGCGCGCGGCGATTGTGCGGTGATCGGCGCCGCCGCCGCGAGCGCCGCCGCCGCGGCAACGAGCCACTTGAGCGTCATGTCTTCCTCCCTTTTGCGCGCCGCGGCACGGCTCCGTTAGACACGCGGGCCGCAGATGCGATCGAGATCCTCGAGCCCCATGAGCACGTCGCGCGGTTTCGATCCATCCGGTGGTCCCAGAATGCCGGCTTCGTGCAGCTGATCAATGATACGCGCCGCGCGGCCATAGCCGACCTTGAGCCTGCGCTGCAGCAGCGACGTCGAGCCCAACTGATGCTGAATGACCACCTCGGCGGCATCGCGGAACAGCTTGTCGCGGTCGCCCGGATCGTCGGCGTCGAGCAGCGCGAGCCCCGATTCGAGCGCCTCCTTCTGCCGCACGATCTCCAGGATGTCCGGCTCGGACACCTCGTCGGCCGCGAGGCCCTTCGCCGCCAGCGCCGCGCGCTTGGCCGTTTTGCGCTCCTCGTACCACCGCATGAGCCGTTCGGTGTCGTCGCCGCCGATGAAGGCACCCTGGAGGCGCGACGGCTCGGACTTGCCGGGCGGAATGAACAGCATGTCACCGTTGCCTAACAACGTCTCGGCGCCCACACCATCGATGATCGTGCGGCTGTCCACCTGCGACGCCACACGGAATGCGATGCGGCTCGGGAAGTTCGCCTTGATCAAGCCCGTGATCACGTTCACGCTCGGGCGCTGCGTGGCGAGGATCAGGTGGAGGCCGATCGCGCGCGCCTTCTGCGCAATGAGCGCGAGCGGCGTCTCGATCTCCGCCTGCACCGTCATCATCAAGTCCGCCAGCTCGTCGATCACGAGCACGATGTACGGCAGAATGCCGCCGGTATACGTGAGATCTTCGAACGCCACATCGGGATTGCGCGGTCGCGTGAGCGTCGCACCCGACTGCAGGCGCCGGTTGAAGTCCTGGATGTTGCGGCACTGATTTGCCGCGAGCAGCTCGTAGCGCTCCTGCATCTCGTCCTTGGCCCACTTGAGCACCGACGCGGCGTCGCGATTGTCGGTGATCACTTTGTGCCGGAGGTGCGGGAGCATGTTGTACACCGACAGCTCGACCATCTTGGGGTCCACCATCAGGAACCGCAGCGTGCGCGGCGTGTGGCGGTAGATGAGGCCCGTGATGATCGTGTTGACGCACACCGATTTGCCCGAGCCGGTGGCGCCGGCGATGAGGAGGTGCGGCATCTTGGCCAGGTCCGCGATCACCGGCTTGCCCTCGAGGTCCTTGCCTAACGCAATGGGCAGTGCCGCCCGCGCCGTCTGGAACTCGCGGGATTCGAGCAGCTCGCGGAACGCGACGATCTCGGACGTCGGGTTGGGCACCTCGACGCCGACCGCGCCGCGGCCCGGGATCGGCGCCACGATGCGAATGCTCGCCGCGCGCATGGCGAGCGCGAGATCGTTGGACAGGTTCGCGATTTGCCGGACCTTGACGCCCGGCGCCGGCTCGACCTCGTACTGCGTCACCACCGGACCCGTCGTGCGGCCCGTGATCTCGGCGTCCACGCGGAACGTGCCTAACGCTTCCTTGAGCTTGACCGCCATCGCGTCCAGCTCGCGGCGGTTCGTCTCCGCATTGTGGGGCGGCGGCGGCGCCAGGAGCTCCGCCGGCGGCAGCTCGTCGTCGGCGATGTCCGGATTCGCGGATGCATCGATGGCGGCCGCGATTTCCTCATCGTGCTCGGCGGTGATCTCCGCCTTCGATTTCTTGCGCCGCCTCCCGCGCGGCGCGTCGACACCGACGCCATCGGCGTCGGCCGGCTCCGGCGCGTACGGGTCGATGGCCGGCATCTCCTCGGGGGCCGGCTCGTTGACGTCGGTCGCCGCCGGGGATGCCGCGGCGCGGCGCCACGGCAGCCGCAAGCCCCCCGCCGGACCCGCGCCTAACAGAACGCGCACGGGATTCCACGCCAGCGTGAAAATCGTCAGCGCGCTGAACGCCAGCGCGACGAAGATCCACGCGCCCCACAGCAGCGCCTGCGACAGATAGAACGCGAAGAAACCGCCCCAGAAGCCGGTGTAGTCGCTCCAGGCGTGCCCGAGCCGCATCGCGAGCGCGATCGAGACCGGCAGGAGCAGTACCAGGCCCAACACGAAGAGCAGCCAGTTGCGATCGGTGTCCGACTGCATGCGGCCGAACAGCCGCAGCGCGTGGATCGCCGGCAGCAGCGGCACCAGAAACGCCGCCGGCACGCCGATCAGCCAGACGAGTCCCGCCCGCGTGCACGCGCCCACCGGCCCCATGAGCGATCGGGTCTGGTGGCACGCGCCGCCGGCGCCCGATCGGCTCGACGCGATCGACAACGCGAGGAACAGCGCCAGCGCCAGCAGCGCGACGCCCGCCGCTTCGCGCTTCCGGTGCGAGGGCGTCGTGGTCACTGCCTAACGCTCACGGCCGGGGCCGAGCAGCGTGATCTGCCGGTCCTGGTAGATGGGAATTACCGGATGGGCGTTCAGCGCGGCGCAGGCGACGAGATCCTCGCCGAAGCCGGCCTCGGCGAGCGCACGCCCGTGCTCGGAGTCGGCGAACAGCTTGTCGAGCCGGTCGCCGTAGCGCCGGTCGAGCACCGTGCACGCGAACGCGCCGTCGCCTAACTCAGCGCCGTCGATCTGTTTGGTCACGAGCCGCACGTAGCGCCCCGCGCAGGCCATGTCCTCGAGCGAAACCTGCCGGTCGCGCCCCGCGCACACGATGCTGATGTCGGTGCCGCCGCGCGCCGCGGTGCGCAACAGCGACGTCACCGCCGCCACGTTGACGTAGGACGCGATCGCCACGTCGCGCGCCCCCTGCACCGCGAGCAACGTCGCCGTGCCGTTGGTCGTGGTGAAGAGCACCGTCTTGCCGTCCACCGCGTCGCGCGTCATCTCCCGCGGCGAGTTGCCGAGGTCGAATCCCGGGATCGGTTGCATCCTCCGCTCTCCCGCCGTCCGCACGTCGGCGCGCTCGAACTGTTTGGCGCAGGTGATTACGGCGTCGGCGCTTTCCAGAGGTACTACCTTGCGCGCGCCGTTGGCAAGCGCCGTCGCGATCGTCGTCGACGCCCGCAGCACATCGATCACCGCGACCACCCGTCCCGTGACCGCCGCCGGCGCCAGCATCGACGGTCCGAACAACACATCGATTCGCATCCTCAGGGCTCCCGCAACAGCGACGCCTCGCGCTCGAGAAACTTGGTGTCCACCTGTCCGGCCTGAAAGGCCGCGTTCTGCATCACGCGCGCGAGAAACGGAATCGTCGTCGTCACGCCCTCCAACACGAAACTCTCGAGCGCTACTTGCACACGCTTCACCGCTTCGGCGCGATCGCGGCCCTGGCAGATGAGCTTGGCGAGCAGCGAATCGTAGAATGGCGGCACGGTGTAGCCGGCGTAGACGTGCGAGTCGATGCGCACGCCCGGACCGCCGGGCGGATGAAACACGTCGATGCGCCCCGGGGATGGTTGGAAGTTGCGCGCCGGATCTTCGGCGTTCACGCGCACCTCGATCACGTGTCCGCGCAGCGCCGGCAATTCCGCCACCGAGAGCGGCTCGCCGGACGCCACGCGCAGCTGTTCCTTCACGAGGTCCACGCCGGTGAGCATCTCGGTCACGCCGTGTTCGACCTGGATGCGCGTGTTCATTTCCATGAAGTAGTACGAGCCGTCTTCATCGAGCAGCATCTCGATCGTGCCGGCGCCCACGTAGTCGATGGCTTTCGCGCCGCGCACGGCATCCTGTCCCATCCGCTCCCGTAAGGCAGGCCCAACGGCGGGGCTCGGCGCTTCTTCGATGAGTTTCTGGTGGCGGCGCTGCACCGAGCAATCGCGTTCGCCCAGATGAATCACGCGCCCGTGCTTGTCCCCCATGATCTGGAATTCGATGTGGCGGGGACGCGCCAGATACTTCTCCACGTACACGTCGCCCGAGCCGAACGCCGATAGCGCCTCGGAGCGCGCGAGCTGGAAGGCGCGCATGAACACCTCGGGGTCCTCGGCCACGCGCATGCCCTTGCCGCCGCCGCCCGCCGCCGCCTTGATGATCACCGGGAATCCGATGTCTCGCGCGAACGACAGCGCCTCGTCCACATCTTCGATGGGACCCGGCGTGCCCGGCACGATCGGTACGCCGACGGCGGCCATCGCTTTTCGCGCCGCCGCTTTGTCGCCCATCACGCGAATCTGCTCCGCGGTGGGACCGATGAACGCGATGTTGGACGCCGCACACGTCTCGGCGAACTCCGCATTCTCGGCGAGGAATCCGTAGCCGGGATGGATCGCGTCGGCGCCGGTGATCTCGGCCGCTGCGATGATACGCGGAATCTTGAGATAG
>Ga0310810_10011088_pt1 | contig 10527 bp, 11 predicted proteins | sample NCmetagenome_FD_207641 | JGI IMG/M metagenome (GOLD analysis project Ga0310810, IMG submission 207641) | Soil microbial communities from experimental microcosm in Duke University, North Carolina, United States - NC | ecosystem: Engineered > Artificial ecosystem > Soil microcosm > Unclassified ... | reverse complement strand
CTCCTGCGCGGCGTCGTGAGTGAGCATCGCCGCCTGTCCGACGACGAGCTGGTATCCTCGCTGATGAGCGCGCGGGCTCTGTTGATGCCCGCCTTCGCCGAGGGCTATGGCATGCCGCTTGCGGAAGCGCTGGCCCTCGGCGTCCCCGCTCTCTGCAGCGATATCGCCGTGTTTCGCGAGGTCGGACAGGGCGTGCCGGAATTCATGCACCCGCTCGACGGGCCGGCATGGCGATCGGCGATTCTCGACTATTGCGACGAGACGTCAGCGAGACGGCAGGCCCAGATGACGCGGCTGAAGGATTGGCGGCCGACGTCATGGGAGGATCACTTCAGCCGAGTGTCCAAGCTGCTCCGCGAGCTCGACAGGTCGGGTGAGCCGCCAACAAGGTGACGTTGCGATCGGCGGCGCCAGGCCTGGCCGAATTGTCATGAACCGAGCGGGGTCACTCCCGCTTGTCGGAAACGACTACGCCTTCCTTCAGCACGAGTTTGAGCTGTCGCACGTTCTGGATGTCGTCCAGCGGATTGCCGCCGACCACGATCAGATCGGCCAGCTTGCCGACCTCGATCGTGCCAAGCTCGTGTCCCACGCCGCAGATGGCGGCACCATCGCGGGTTGCGGCGAGCAGCGCCTGCCACGGCGTCGCGCCGTCGCGCACCCACAGTCCCAGCTCGAGCAGGGCGGCCTCCTTGAGCGGGCGGATGTCGGACCCCAGCGCCATCTTGACCCCGGCCTTGATCGCCTTGGCGAAGCCCTCACGATGGACATCGGCGGCCGCGTCGGCGCGGCAGCACAAGGCGTGCGCCATGTTGCGCTGCTTGACCCAGCGCTGCTCCCAGTCGTTGTTGGCCTGCTCGGGCGTGAGATGGCTGATCGCCAGCGTCGGCACGTACCAGGTGTCATGCTTCAGGAACAGCTCGATGCATTCGTCGTCGAGGATATAGCCGTGCTCGACGCTGTGGGCGCCCAGGCGGATGGCGTTCTTGACCGCCTCGGGGTTGGTCGCATGGGCCATCACCTTGAACTCGCGCAGGCGGCAGATGTCGAACGCCGCCTGCAATTCGTCCTGCAGCAGGAACGAGTGCCGGTGGAGATCCCAGGCCGGCCCCAGGATGCCGCCCGACAGGTTGAGCTTGATGTGGTCGACGCCGTTCTTGATCTGCTCGCGGATCGCCCTGACGAAACCGTACGGCCCGTCGCATTCGAGCGCATGCCCGGAGGTCAGGAAGTGGCCGCCGGTGGTCGTCAGGAAGTGGCCGCTGGCGAACAAGCGCGGGCCGATATACTGGCCCGAGTCGAACGCCCGCTTCCAGGCGACATCCATGTAGTGGTGCGCGCCGGCGCAGCGCAGCCCGGTGATGCCCGACTCGGTCAGCGCCGCGATCAGCCGATGGCCGAACAGCGCGACCTGATCGGCGAGCGGCATCTCGGTCGGCAGGTAGTAGTCCGGATGGATGTGGACGTCCCACAGCCCCGGCATGAGGTAGGCGCCCTTGAGATCGATCGCGATGCCCCCGGGCTCGGGCGTGCTGCCGTCGGTGCGGATCTCGGCGATCCGTCCCTTCTCGATCACGACCGCCGCGCCCGCGACCGCCTTCGGCTGGACGCAGTCGACGAGCGTGGCGTTCGTGAGGACGGTTCGCATGTGCGCCGGAGTCAGTCGACCTAGAGCCAGTTGACCTAGAGCCAGTTGACCGGGCCGAGGAAGTCCCGCTTGCCGACCGGCACGCCACGATGGCGCAGGATGTCGTAGGCGGTCGTCACGAAGAAAAAGAAGTTCGGCAGCGCGAACTGCTGCAGATAGTCGGTGCCCTTCAGCTTGCGTTCGTTGCCGCCGGCGGTCCACGCAACCACCTTGCCCTCGGCGCCGTCGAGCTGGGCGGGCTTCAGCGACTTCACGAAGCCCAGCGCCGTTTCGACCCGGCTCTTGGCGGCGGCAAAGCTGGTGTCGTCAACCGCTGGCGTGGCGGGGGGCGTGACGCCCGCCAGGCGGCCGCCGGTGTTCATCCCGAAATCCGCCGCCTGACGGATCTGGCGGGCCAGGCAAAACATGTCGGGATACAGCCGGTCCTGCAGCAGGGCCGCTTCGTCGATCTTGTTGGCGGCACAATGCGCGGCCGCCTTGTCGATGATGCTGGCCAGCGCTGCAAGCTGCTGGGCACACGGGGTTACCGCCGCGTCATACAGGGAATACGCCATTTGGATTTCCTCCTTCGATGGATCCTGGACGTCAGACCATAGGCGGTGCCCGGCCTTCCTGCCAACACGCCGTCAGCCGAGCTCGGCGATGCGCGGCAGGACCTCCTTGCTGAACAGGGTCAGGTTGTCGACCGTGTCCTCGTGAGTGATGTGGCCGCCCTGGCCCATCATCAGGAGGTGGCCGAAGCCGCCGACATGGTCGTGGAACGCCTTGATCTGCTCGGCCACCATGTCGGGCGTGCCGGCGAAGGAGATGCCGGCGTCGATGAACTCCTCGACGGTCGCCGCATTGGGATCGACCAGCCGGCCATTGCGCAGCGCGATGGTGCGCATGGCGACGCCGGCGCCGTAGCCCGGCCACTTCAACGCCTGTGCCGTCGCGGCGGCCGACTGATAGCCGGGCGGAAAGGCGAACTGGGCGCCGACGCGCAGCGCTGTGCGGCTGTAGTCGAGGATCTGGTCGGCGCGCCGGTAGCCTTCCTCTTTATTGGATCCGACGCCGACGATCGCCATGTAGGCGAACCGGTCACGCGTCGCCTCGCGGCCCTTGCTCGCCGCGCCCTTGCGATAGGCGGCATAGATCCCCGGCGTGCGGATGTAGCCGGTGTTGAGCGAGCCGATGACATAGCCGCGCTCGCCGCCAACCTGGGCGGATTCAGGGCTGTTCACGGTCAGCCAGACCGGAGGATGCGGCTGCTGATAGGGGCGTGGCCAGACGTTGACCTGGCGGTACTGGTAATAGCGCCCCTCCCAGTTGAACGGGCCGTCATGAGTGGTCATCGCCTTCAGGATGAGGTCATGCGCCTCCCAGAAGCGCGTCATCAGGTCGGCGGGGTTGCTGTTGGCCGGCGTCACCTCGAAGGGCGCCCCCTTGACGAAGCCCATCTCGACGCGGCCGCGCGAGATCACGTCGAGCATCGAATATTCCTCGGCGACGCGCACGGCGTCGAATCGATTGCCGATCGGCATGCCGAGGCACAAGAGCCGCGCCTTCTTGGTCTCGCGGGCCAGGATCGCCATTGGGATGGTGCACACCGAGTCGATGCAGGTCGCCGTCGCATGGTGCTCGTTCACCATGATGTTCAGCCCCAGCTCGTCGCACAGCGCCCATTCGTCGAGACCGCGGTGGTAGAGATCGGCGGCGATCTTGGGATCGCACAGCCGGTTCGGGACGACGTTGCGGAGCTGGGCGCCGAGGGCCTCCCACGCCGGAGGATAGGCAAGCTCGCTGAAATGCCAGACCTTCATCGTGATCGTTCCTTCACTTGCGCACGAAGGCGTCGATGGCGCGGATCGTGGCGTCGGCTTGCTCGATCTCGGGATAATGTCCCGCGCCTGGGATGAGCGTCAGTTCCGCTTTGGGGAGCGCGGAGGCAAGCGACTGTCCATAGGACGGCCGGGCAAACCGGTCCGCCTCTCCCCACACCACCAAGGTCGGCAGATCGACCCGATGCAGCCAGCGCCTCAGCGCCGGATTGTGCAGGTAGGGCCGCCAGCCGTAATGGGCGAGCATCTGGCGTTCGCGCGCGAGCTCCTCGAGCTCGGCAGCCGACATCGTCGCGTAGTTCGGCGCGTGCCGCTTGGGCTCGGCGAACAGCATCGGAAAGGCCTCGACGTCGGTCATGTAAAAGAGATCGGCGAAGTCGCGCTCTTCCCGGCCGGAGAATTTCACGCCGACCGACGAGACGAGGACCAGCTTGGACAGGCGCGCGTGGTTGCGCACGCACATCTCGAGCGCAATCCACCCGCCCAAAGAGGCGCCGACCATAACCACTTTGTCGAGTTTCAGCTCGTCGAGCAGATCGAGATAGAGGTAGGCGAGATCGTCGACCGATCGAAGATCGGTCGCAGCCGACGCTGCGCCGTAGCCAGGGTGCCGCGGCGCAATCACCGTCCACTTGCCCGCCAGCGCGTCGAGGTACGGCCTTACCCGATCGACATACTGCTCGGCGTGCAGGTAGAGCAGCGGCGGGCCCGAGCCTCCGCCATGGATCTCGACAGGAATGCCCCTGACATCGCGCGTTTCCATTTCGACCGTCCTGTGCAGATCATTTTCTGCGCTGGAATGCGCCACGAGCCAAGGACGCCTGCGCGCATCGCCCCGCTGACCGAAACTAGAGAAACCTCCGGCAAGTCGGTCGCGCCCATCGCGCGCCGCCTCGATGACAGTCGACCAAACTGTCGCGCCCCCGTGACACGCTGAAAGTGCACGCCCGCTTGCGTTTCGGGGCACTACTGTCACCTGTCATCCACCCCCCGCTGGAGTCCACAGAGCTCCTTCCGAAGGACGAACTGCGGCACTTGAGCAACATCGGGCAAAAAGCCGCCGAATTTTTTGCCGGCCGTCGCGGCAAATCCGGCGCGGCCGCCGTCAGCGCCCCTGTCGCGGGGCAGTCGCCATCGCGAGCGCGGCGAGGGCCTGGAGCGCGGCGGTCAGCGCCAGCGCCCAGCTGTAGCCGTCGGGATCCCAGCCGTCCGACGCGGTGCGCGGCCAGAGGTCGAGGATCCAGCCGATCGCGGCCTGGACCAGGAAGGCAAAGCCCAGCGTCAGCGTGTTCACGGCGGTCGAGACGCGCCCGGTCTGCTCGGGCGGAAACATCTGGGCCATCACGACATAGCCCGCCGGTCCCGCCGCGCCGCACACCGCGATCGCAAGCCACAGCACGAGCACGACCGAGGGCTGGCTCGGCTGCAGCATGAGGCCCATCTGCAGCAGCACCATGCCGGCCAGCGACACGACCGGAACGATAAAGGACGGCAGGCCGGCCGCGGTCGCCCGGCTGGCGGCGCTGCCGGTCAGCACGCTGCCCGTGATCATCGCGAACGTGTAGAGGAACAGCACGCCGGCCCGGGCCGGTCCGTCCATGCCGGCCACGTCGCGCAGCCAGGGACCTGCCCAGAGGCCGAGATAGGCAAAGTTGAACAGCGACAGGGTCGCGACCGCCGGACCGAGCCGCCAGAATGTCCGCGACACGAGAATGCGACCGCTCAACGCAATGTCGCCGCGCAGGGTTCGCACCGAACCCGCGACGCGCGGCTTGTCGGGCACCGACAGGAATATCCAGGCCGCCACGCCCAGCGCGAGCAGGCTGAGCCCCCAGAAGATGCCGCGCCAGCCGAACGCGGGCAGCGCCGCCTGGACGGGCGACGTGGTGAGCGCGCTGCCGAGCGCGCCGATCGCCGTCGCGATGCCGGTCACGTGCGCGACCCTGCTGCGCTCGAACCAGTCGGCGTGCGCCTTGATCAGCGCCATCAGGCCGGCCGAGATGCCGACGCCGAGGACGATCCGCGCCGCAACGAGCCCGGCAAAGCCCGGCGACAGTGCGAAGATCGCGAAGCCCAGCGCGGCGAGCAACATCAGCACGGTCTGCACGCGGCGCGCGCCGAACGCATCGAGCGCCACGCCGAGCGGCAGTTGCGCGGCGGCATAGGCTGCGAACAGCGAGGCTGCCAGCACGCCGAGCTCGACGGCGGACAGGCCGAGCTCGACGGCGAGCACCGGCCCGACGATCGCCATCACCATGCGCGCGGCCTGGTTCATGACGTTCGCCGCGGCCAGCGGAAACGTCACCCGGACCAGCGGCCGGGAGAACACCCGCCGGCCTCAGGCGAGCTTCGAGAGCACGCCGTCGCGGAAGCGATGCATGTTGTCGATCGTGCCCTGCAGGGTCTGCGCCTCGCCATAGCCGAACAGCCGCACGTCGACGGAGCTGACGCCGAACTCCTGAAGCCGCCTGATATCGCCGACCCAGTCGGCGTCGCCGCCGGTGAACAGCTCGGCCTCGCCGCCGATGCTGCCGCGCGGACGCACGCCCGGCCCGGTGAGCACGCGGTAGGCGAGCGTGATCTCCTTCGGGTCGCGGTTACCGCGCTTGCAGAACTCGTGGAAGCGTTCAAGCCCCTGCCTGAAGGTCGAGACCGTGTTCATCGGGTGCTGGGCGTTCGTGCCGACCGGATACCAGCCCTGGGCATAGCGGACGGTGCGACGGAGCGCCGGCGCACTTTCGCCGCCCACCCAGATCGGAATCGGCTTCTGCACCGGCTTGGGCGTGAACACGACATCGTCGAAGCGCACATACTTGCCGTCGAATTTCGGCGCCTCGGCCGACCAGAGCTCCCGGCACGCTGCCATCCATTCGTCGGTCACATTGCCGCGATCGTCGAACGGGGCGGCGCCGATGGCCTCGAACTCTTCCCGGCACCAGCCGACACCGATGCCCAGCGTCAGGCGGCCCTTGGAGAGGTAGTCGATGGTGGACAGCACCTTGGCGGTCAGCACGGCCGGGCGGTGCGGCACCACCATGACCGACAGGACGAAGCGAAGCTTCTTCGTCAGCGCGGCGATATAGGCCGTGGTGGTCAGCTGCTCGAGCCACGCGGCCGAGGCGCCGGCCGGGAACTCGCCGCTTCCGGTATAGGGATATTTCGACTCGAGATTGCGCGGCACCATGATGTGGTCGCTGATCGTGACGTAATCGAAGCCCAGCGCCTCCCCTTCCGTGACGATCCGGCTGAGGCTATCCGGCCCGATCAGCGGACCCGTGGTGGGTACATTGAAACCGATCTGCATGATGTTCTCCTCCCCGCGGACAAGACCGCGACTCCGACTTGTTATTGGTAGGCAGCCTTGATCGTCCGCGTGAGCTCTTCGCTCAGTTCGTCGGTCGGCTTCTCCGGCGCAACGCCAGGCTTGGTCGCCGGCGCGACGGGATCGTTCGTCATCGACCGCACGCCGGGCACCGTGAGCACCCGCCGGCCGACCTTTACCCGCTCGCCCGCTTGCGGAAGGCGCTTCTTCTTCATCAGCCCGCCCGAACGTCCTGGTCTTCCAGGATCTCAAGGATGTCCAGGTCGCCGATCGGCACCCATTTCACGCCGTCGGGCCAGTGCACCGGGCATTGCATCATCGGTGCCCCGTCGGCGCCCAGGCCGACGTGCCGGAAGAAGTCCTCGCGGCCGACGACGCGCTCGAGGCCGGGCGCCAGGGTGTCGAGTCGCACCGGACGGTAGATCGCGCGCACGCGGTCGAGATACTGGACCGCCGCGCGGTCGATCGGTTGCCGCTCGGCGCGGCCGGCGGGCGCACTCGCCGGTGCCGGCGGGTCCCGGTCCGTCATCGAGGGCACGCCCGGCACGAATGCTTTCCCGCGCATGGCTTGATCCTGCCACGCCGCCCCGATCGGCGGTAAGACTAACCGGCGCGTCGAACCACAGGGAGGAATCCGATGAAAGATCTGTCCGGCAGGATTGCCGTCGTCACCGGCGGCGGCTCGGGCATGGGACGCGAGCTGGTCCGCCTGCTGGTGGCCGAGGGCTGTCATGTCGCCATGTGCGACGTCTCGCGGCAGGGCATGGCGGAGACGCGAGCGCAGTGCGAGGCCGCGGGCCTGCCGCAAGGCCTGCGCGTCACGTCCCATCTCGCCGACATGTCCAGCGAAGCCGACGTCATGCGCTTCCGCGACGAAGCCGCGGACAAGCACGGTGACCGTATCCATCTGCTGTTCAACAACGCCGGGATCGGCGGCGGCGGCAGCATGATCGTCAACGGCCGCGACGAATGGGAACGCACCTTCAACATCTGCTGGGGCGGCGTCTATCTCGGCACCCGCGCCTTCCTGCCGCTGCTGCAGAGGGCGGACGCAGGGCACATCGTCAACACCAGCAGCATGAACGGTTTCTGGGCCTCGATCGGCCCCGAGGCGCCGCACACGGCCTATTCGGCGGCGAAATTCGCGGTCAAGGGATTCAGCGAGGCCCTGATCACCGATCTGCGGCTCAATGCGCCGCACATCAAGGTCTCGGTCGTCATGCCCGGCCATATCGGCACCGGCTTTCGCACCAACTCGCTCAAGGTGCAGACCGGCAACGAGTCCGACGAGCTCGATGCCCGGCAGATCGCCCAGGCCCGCGCGCGGCTCACCTCGATGGGCAGGGACGCCTCGGCGCTGTCGGACGACGCGATCAAGGCCATGCTCGCCGAGCGAGCCCGGCGTTTCCTGGCGGATGCGCCGACCACTGCGGCCGAGGCGGCGCGGATCATCCTCGACGGGGTCAAGGCGGACCGCTGGCGCATCCTGGTCGGATCGGACGCCCAGCTGATGGACCGGATGGTGCGCGAAGACCCCGAGCACGCCTACGAGGAGCCGTTCTTCACCCGCTTCGCGGCCGCCGCGGGCTGGCATCCGGGACGGTGAGGCCGCTCCCTCGTCCCGACCGGAGCCTCGCGAAGCGAGGCGCAGCGGAGGGACCTTTTTTTCGGCGATTTGCGACTCGTTGAGAAAAGGTCCCTCCGCTTCGCGCCTTCGGCGCTTCGGTCGGGACGACGGGAAGATCAGCCCTTTGCGTATTCCAGCCGGAAGCCGTCGCCCCAGCGCTTGATGTGGCCGACCGAGGGCGATGGGAAGTGCATGGTGCAGCACAACGTGTCGGTGTCGCAGTAGCGCTCGAGGAAATTCCGGCGCGTGCGGACGGCCTGGTCGCGGTCGGTGTCGACACGCATGACCAGCTCGGGATAGCGGGCCTGGATCGGCGAATGGATCAGATCGCCGGTGAACACCGCGGCGTCGGAGCCCTTGCCGGCGCAGACTGCGAAATGGTCGGGGGTGTGGCCCGGGGTCGGACTCAAGCGGATGTGGTCGTTGAGCGCATGATCGCTGCTGACCAGTTCGGCCCGGTTGGCCTCGATGATCGGCAGCACGCTGTCGCTGATCTGGTCGAGCGGCGTCTTTTGATGGATCTCGCTCCAGTAGGAGTATTCTTTTTTCGAGAACAGGTAGCGCGCCTTGGGAAAGGTCGGGACCCAGCGGCCATTCTCCAGCCGCGTGTTCCAGCCGACGTGATCGCCGTGCAGATGCGTGCACATCACGAAATCGATGTCTTCGACCCCGAGACCGGCCGCCTTCAGCGCCGTCATCCAGTTGGGATCGGTCTTCTTGTTCCAGGCGGGCCGGTTCGGGAAGTTCTTGTCGTTGCCAATGCAGCTGTCGACCAGGATGTTATGGTGCGGCGTCTTGACGACATACGACTGGAAGCACAGCACGACATTGCCGCTCGCGCTGTCGTAGCCGCCGGGCGCCAGCCAGGCGAGGTTCTCGCCGAGGGTTTCCTTCGACAAGGTCGGCAGGAAGTCGAGCATCGGCGTGAAGCCGCTCTCCTGCTCGACGATCCGATGGATAGTCATGTCGTTGACCGAAAAGCTCGTGCGCATCGCTCGCGTCTCCTCCCCCGTGGGCTATCCGAATTTGCCGGTTATCGTAGCCCAGCCCGGAGCCGATGACGAACGGCGCCGTTCGACGGCTAGCATCCGCACAGTGGTTTTGACCGGTTGCATTCCCGTCAGGCCGGGCCTGAGGATGCGCAGCTTGCAACGCAATGAAAGGCGGCGAACATGGGACGGGTCGACGGCAAGATCGCAGCGGTGACGGGTGGGGCATCGGGCATCGGCGAGGCGACGGTCCGGCGTCTCGTCGCCGAGGGCGCGAGCGTGGCATTCTGCGACCGCGATGGCGACCGCGGCCGTCGCGTGGCGACCGAACTCGAGGCCACAGGCGCCAAGGTCGCCTTCACGCAGGCGGACGTCGGTAGCGAGGCCGCCTGCCTCGCCTTCGTCAACGGTGCAGCACAGCAGTTCGGGCGCCTCGACATCCTCGTCAACAATGCCGGCATCCGCAAATACGAGAAGGTCGACCAGGCGAGCGCGGCGAGCTGGAACGAGATCCTCGGCGTCAACCTGATGAGCTACGTCTTCTGCGCCAAGGCGGCCGTTCCGCTGATGCGCCGCGACAAGGGCGGCGCCATCGTCAACGTCGCCTCCGTCCGTTCCATCGTCTCGGGCGGCGGCAACCTGCAGTACGACACCACCAAGGCTGCCATCGCCGGCCTGACGCGGGCGCTCGCCGCCGACCACTCGCCGGAGGGCATTCGCGTGAACGCGGTCGGTCCCGGCCCGATATTCACGCCGTTCCATCAGCGCCGCATCGCGGCGGCGGGCGAGACCGTCGAGCAATACAATGCCCAGGCCGCACGAGGCACCATGCTGAAGCGCCCGGGCCGGGCCGAGGAAGTCGCCGCCGCCATCCTGTTCCTGGCCTCCGACGATGCCTCCTACGTCACCGGCGCCCTGCTGTTCGTCGACGGCGGCATGACGGCGCTGTGAGGGACACCTAGTACGGCGTCGCCCAGCGGGTCTCGAGGGCCGCCTCGATGCGGCGGTGGCGCGCCTTGATCACGTCGACCGGCACCGCGCTCACGAAGGCGTAGAAGGTCTTGGTGCGGATCGCATCGATCACCCGCTCGCCGACCAGCTTGGGATCGATGCCGGTCCGC
>Ga0310810_10011086_pt1 | contig 10530 bp, 7 predicted proteins | sample NCmetagenome_FD_207641 | JGI IMG/M metagenome (GOLD analysis project Ga0310810, IMG submission 207641) | Soil microbial communities from experimental microcosm in Duke University, North Carolina, United States - NC | ecosystem: Engineered > Artificial ecosystem > Soil microcosm > Unclassified ... | reverse complement strand
CTCGAGGCGGCGGTCACGCCCCGCACGGTCGGCATCGTTCCGGTGCACCTCTACGGCCAGTCGGCGGATATGGACCCGATCCTGGCCGTGGCGCGGAAGCACGGGCTCTGGGTCGTCGAGGATGCCGCTCAGGCGCACGGCGCGCGCTATCACGGACGCCAGACCGGCACCATGGGCGACATGGCGGCCTACAGCTTCTATCCGGGCAAGAATCTCGGCGCGTGCGGCGAGGGGGGGGCGCTGGTGGCGCGCGAGGCGGGGCGGCTGCAGACGGCGCGCCAGCTACGGGAGCATGGCCAGTCGAAGAAGTATTACCATGATACCGAGGGGTACAACGGCCGGCTCCACGCCATCCAGGCGGCGTTCCTCCGGATCAAGCTCCCGCATCTCGAGGCGTGGACCGAAGGGCGACGCAAGGTCGCCGCGGCCTACCGCGATGCGCTCGCCGGCATCGACGAGATCCGCCTTCCCGACGAGGCCGCGTACGCGCGGCACGTATACCATCTCTACGTGATCCGGGCCGACCGCCGCGACGGGCTCCAGCAGCATCTCACGGCCGAAGCGATCGGGACCGGGCTCCACTATCCGCTGCCGCTTCATCTCCAGGAAGCGTACCGCGGGCTCGGGCTCGGTGCCGGGAGCTTCCCGGTTACGGAGCAGGCGGCGGAGTCGCTGCTCAGCCTGCCGATGTTTCCCGAGCTGGCCCAGCCGCAGATCGAGCGGATCGCGGAATCGATCCGTCGCTTCTACCGCGGCTGAGCGGGCGCCAGCAGCTCTTCATAGAGCTGCCGGAGCCGGGCTGCATCGTCCGCCCATCGCAATCCGCCGGCCGCTTCCTGCGCCGCACGCGCCCGGGCCTCGCGCCCGGCCGGCGTCGCCGCGGCGAACTCGCGGATGGCCCGCGCGGCGTCCTCCGCGTCATTCGGCTCGAAATACCACGCACATGCTTCGGGAAAGTACTCCAGGTACGTCGGAATCCTCGGCGCGATCAGCGGGATGCCGAGGTGGACGTACTCGAGCAGCTTCGTCGACAGCGAGAAGCGCGTCATCACGTTGAGCCGGGTGGGAACGAGGCCCGCGTGAAAGGTCGTCAGCCGCTCGCGCAGCTGATCGTGGGTCAGCACGCCGCGGAGCCGGACCCGCTCGGTGAGGCCGCGCCGCGCGATGTCCTCGCCCAGCGCGGCCACTTCCGGTCCGCTGCCGAACAGATCCAGCTCGACGTCGAGGCCACTCCGGCGCGCGCTGTCGACCGCGGTCACCGCCAGGTCGAGGCCGTACATGCCGGTGATCGTGCCGTGGTAGACCAGGCGGAGCGGCCCGCGAATCGTCCCGTCCGGCGGCCGCTCCGGTCCGAATTCCGCTGGATCGGTCAGGTTGTGGATGACCTCGATCCGCTCGTCCGGTCGTGCCCGCCGGGCCTGGAACGCCGCGGCGATCGTGCGGTTCACGGTCACCGTGATGTCCGCCTGCCGGCGCGACCACCGTTCCAGGACGCGGGCAGCGCGCTCTGCCACGGCGCCGGCCCAGCCCGCAAAGCGCGCGCGGGTGAACTCGGGAAAGATCTCGTGCAGGTCGAGGATGGCGCGTGCGCCGCGTCGCAGGGCGGGGCGCGTTCCCGCGATCAGGAAATCGGGCAGCGTGTGTACATGGACCACGCGCGCATTCCGGAAACGTGCGTCGCGCCGGAAGAGCGCATGAACGCGGACGATGAAGTCCGTATATTCCACCAGATATTTCCCGACCGATCCCCGGCGGCGGCGACCGGGCAGGCGCACGACTGCCACGCGCCCATAGTGGCCCACCGGGCGCGGGTCTCGCCCGTCCTGGAGCACCACGATCGCTACGCGTCCGGCGGTGTCGGCCGCGACCATGGCCTCGCGCCGCGGGCGCGGGTCCTCGGGAAACGAGGTATGGGCGACGTGGACGATGTCGAACGGGCGGCGGGTTCGGCGCAACGGGCATCCAGGCTGAGAGGGTTACCATCGAGACGCGCGAAAGGTGATGCAGCCAGCCAATGAAGCAAGGGGGGAGGGCGGTCGGATGACCGGCGGCATCGCGCTCTGCTACGGCACCCGTCCGCAGGTGATCAAGGCGAGCCGCGTCCGCCGGGCACTCCTCGCGATCGGCGACGTGCTCGCCGTCGACACGGGCCAGCATTACGACTACGCCCTGAATGAGCTTCTCTACGCGCAGCTCGAAGTCGCCCCACCGGACGTGTGCCTGGGCGTCGGCTCGGGGACGCATGCGGAGCAGACCGCCGCGATCCTCACCGGGATCGAGCCGATCTTCCGGGAGCGGCAGCCGCGGGCCGTCGTCGTGATCGGCGACACCAATTCGACGCTCGGGTGCACGCTCGCCGCGGCGAAGCTGCGGATCCCGGTGGTGCACGTGGAGGCCGGGCTCCGCGCGCTCGACCTGGGCATGGCGGAGGAGATCAACCGCCGCGCGGTGGATGCCGTCGCCGCCGTCCTGTGCACTCCGTCGGCAGAGGCCACGGCACGCATGCGCCGCGAGCACCCCGACGCCGCCACGGTCGAGACCGGAGACGTAGCCTATGACGTGCTGCGAGGGCAGCTGCAGGCGTTGCCCGATATCTGCGGCCTCCTGCCGGCCGGCGGTGAGGACGGCTACGCCTTTGCCACGCTGCACCGGGCCGAGCTGACCGACGCGCCCTCCGTGCTGCTGGGCGTGCTCGACGCGCTCGGCCGCCTTCCGGTTCCCGTTGTCCTTGCCATTCATCCGCGCACGGTGGCCGCACTCCGCGCCGCCGGTCACACGGAGCTGGGCGGCCCGCGCCTCCGCGTGGTCCCGGCTGTCGGGTACCACGAGAGTCTCGCGCTCACGCAGCGGGCCCGCTTCGTGATCACCGATTCGGGCGGCGTGCAGCGTGAGGCGTACTGGCTGGGCGTGCCCTGCCTGACGGTCCGCACCGAAACCGAGTGGACGGAGACGGTCGCGGCCGGCGCGAACCGCCTCCTGCCGCCGGCGGATGCCGCGACCACCCTGTCAGCGGCTGCGCTGGAGCGACTCGAGGCCGCCCGGGACTGGGACCGCTCCGCGTATGGCGACGGCACCGCGGCTCCCCGCATCGCCGCGGCGGTGCGCCGGCTCCTGGACGCGGCACCGAACGCCGCGAGCCCCTGACATGTGCGGCATCAGTGGCATCCTGGGCTCGGACGCCCGCTTCGACGCGGGGCCGCCGCTCGAGCGCCTGACGGCCGCCCTGGCGCATCGCGGGCCGGACGGCACGGGCCATCACTTCCTGGCCGGCAGGCGAGCGGGGCTCGGCCACCGCCGGCTCAGCATCGTCGACCTGGCCGGTGGCGACCAGCCGATGACCAACGAGGACGGCTCGGTCTGGCTGGTCTACAACGGAGAGATCTACAACCACCTCTCGCTCCGCTCCGAGCTGGAGCGGGCGGGCCACCGGTTCCGCACCCACGCCGATTCCGAAGTGCTGATCCACGGCTGGGAGGAGTGGGGACGGGGGCTCCTCGAGCGGTTGAACGGTATCTACGCCTTTGGACTGTCCGATGCACGCGACGGGAGCGGCAGCGTGTGGCTGGCGCGCGATCCCGTCGGCGCCAAGCCGCTGTACCTGGGACGGCGGGACGGCATGGCCTGGTTCGCGAGCGAGCTCGGCGCGGCGCGCGATGCGGGCGTCGCCGACGAAACCCTCCGTCCGGAAGCGATCGACGAGTATCTGGTCTACCGGTTCGTGCCGGCGCCAGGGACCATGTTCCGGAACACGTGGAAGATTCCGCCGGGACACTGCTGCCGTATTGCCCTCGACGCGCCGCTCGCCGAACCGGTGTTCCAGCCGTTCACCGCGAAGTTCGCCCCGCCCACCACTCCGCGGAGCCTCGGCGAGTGGACCGAAGCGATCCGCACCGGTCTGAGCGAGGCGGTACGCCGCCAGCTGATGTCCGACGTGCCGGTGGGGTCGCTGCTCTCGGGTGGCGTGGACTCCACCGTCGTGACCGGTCTGATGCGCCACGGGCTCGCCGCGCCGCCGGAAGCCTTTGCCATCGGCTTCACCGATCCCGGCGCACCCGACGAGCTCGGAGCGGCCCGCCGGGCGGCGGACGCGCTCGGCGTCCCGTTGACCGAGGTGGGGATCTCCGAAGCCGGGTATCTGGCGCGCTGGCCGGCGCAGATTGCCGCCATGGGTGAGCCCATCGCCAACTCCGGCGCGCTGCTGCTCGGGCGCCTCTGCGAGGAGGTGGGGAAGACCCACAAGGTGGTGCTGACCGGGCAGGGCGCGGACGAGCCGCTCGGCGGCTATCCGAGGCACGCGCCGGAGCGCTTCGCCGCGGCGCTTCGATTCCTGACGCCGCTGCTGTCCCGGCTGCCGGAACGACTGGCATCGAGCGATCGCGTTGCCCGCGTGCGACGCGTTGCGGCGGAACCGGATGAGGCGCGCCGGTTCGCGGCGACGCTCGCGGTGTTCGCGCCGGCGGAGGCCGTGGCGCTCACGGCGCACCGGGTCGACCCCGACGCGCTCGTTGCGCCGGTCCGGCGCTGGCTGCCCGCGGCGCGGGACGCCGACTCGCTGAACCGGCTGCTACAGGTGGATGCCCGGCTCTCGCTGGCCGACGACCTGCTGACCATTGCCGATCGGACGTCGATGCAGTCATCCGTCGAGCTCCGGGTACCGTTTCTCGACCTGGAGTTCCTGGCCCTGATGGAGCGGATGCCGAGCCGGTACAAGGTCTCGCTCCTGGGCGACCGGAAGTGGCTCTATCGCCGCGCGATCGCCCCGCTCCTGCCGCCGTCGCTGCGGCGTGATCTGCTCGGCGCGCGGGCACGGCGCGGGCGGAAGCTGGGCTTCTCCACGCCGCTCGACCGATGGTTCGACGGCTGGGTGCACCGCGAGGCGGATCCGTATCTCCTTGGACCCGGAGCACGCCTGCCCGATGTGGTGTCGGCGGCGTCAGTGCGCGGAGTCCTCGACAATGTGCGCCGGAAGGGCCTCCCACGCGGCCGCCAGCTGATGTCGCTCTACGTGCTCGAATGCTGGCTCCGCGCCGAGCGGTCCGGCGCCGCCGTCCCCGCCGTCGCATGAAGGCGCCACGCGTTCTGGTCGTCACCAACATGTTTCCCAGCGCCGAGCGGCCGTACTTCGGCATCTTCGTGGCCCGACAGGTCGAGGCTCTCGAGGCGCTCGGCGTCGAGACCACGGTTGAGACCATCGCGGCGGGGCGGGGAGAGGCCGATTATTTCCTGGGCCGGCGGCGGGTGCGACGCACCGTGCGGGGCTTCCGTCCCGACGTGATTCACTGTCATTACGGGTACACGCCGCTCGCGGTGGTGGGCTCCGGCGTGCCCTACGTCGTCACGCTCTGCGGAGATGACCTCAACGGCGAATCGAACGGACAGGGCGGCGTCACGCTCAAGAGCCGGGCCGGCATCGAAGTGACCCAGGCGATGTCGGCGCTCGCGCGGCGCGTGCTGGTGCAGAGCGAGGCGATGCGTCGGGCGCTCCGCCCCCGGGCGCGGTCGCTGGCCGAAGTGCTCCCCAACGGCGTGGACGCCGAAGCGTTTGCGCCCGGCTCGCGCCGGGCGGCCCGCGCCTACCTGGGCGTGCCCGACGATCGCCTGGTCATCGGGTTCGTGCACAGCATTCGCCAGCCCACCAAGCGACTCGACATCGCGCAGGCGGTGCGTGATGAACTGGAGCGCCGTGGCGTGGCCACCCACCTGCTGGTGGCCGAATCCGTACCGGCCGCGGCCATGCCGTGGTACTATCGCGCGGCGGACTGCCTGCTCATGACGTCGGATCGCGAAGGCGCGCCGAACTGCGTGAAGGAGGCACTGGCCTGCGGCGTTCCCGTCGTCGGCCGCCCGGTCGGCGATCTGCCGGAGCTGATCCGCGACCCGGCGATGGGGCGCGTGGTGGCGAGCCGGGATCCGGCGCGCCTGGCCGATGCGATCGTGTCGCTGGACCGCGGGCCTGACGTACGCGCGCCGATGCTGCCTGCGCCGTTCCGATCGGAGAACATCGCGGCACGGCTGGTGGAGATCTACCGTTCGATTGCCGGAAACTCCTCGGGCAACACGCCGGTGGGGTCCGTCTGACGTCGATCCCGGCCGCGGGTCAGGAGGGCGCCCGCTTGGGCGCCGAGTCGACGGGCGTACCGTGGCAGCGCTGGGCGCGCTGGCTGGCGATTCCCGCGGTGGCGATCGGGGTCGTCATGTACCCCGACATCCAGCAGAACATGATGCCGCTCTCGCTTGCGCTGGCGGCGCTCGGCCTGGTCGCCGGGGCGGTGGTGCTGTCCGGACGGCTTCGGCTCCTGATCCTGCTGCCCCTGGCTGCGGCGTACCTGCCGGCGAGCGAGATCGGTTTCGCCGCCTACCTCATTGCGCTCGTGTATTTCGTGGTGGACTACGGCGCCGCACGCCTTACCCGTCCGCTCGATGCGCTCGACTGGGCGCTGCTCGCCGTGCTCGGCTGGACGCTCCTGAGCTGGATCGCCAACCTCGGGTCAGAGACCGATCTCTGGTCGCTCCCCGTGTTCCTTCTGACGTTCCTGACGCCCTGGCTCCTCCTGTTCGTGGCGCGGGCGGCACCGTGGACCGGCCGCGAGCTGGCGGTAGTCCTCGGCGCGTACGTCGCCACCGGTGTGGCCCAGCTGGCGCCGGCACTGATCAAGCCCATCGCGACCGGAAATCTGGAGGCGTACGGCGTCCCGCTGCTGCCGCTTCAGCTCACGCGTCTGGCCCTGCTCCAGTCGCTTACGGCCGGCAGTGCGGCCGATCTGACGACCGGCACCGCGGAGAGCGCCCACCACCTGGGCATCGCGATGCTGCTCCTGGCGGTGCTGCTCACGGGGCTGGCCCTGGCGCGCGGCCGGCGGGTGCTGTCGCCGCTCCTGGTCGTGGTGCTGTTCGTATTCCTGATGACCGATTCGAAACACGTGATCCTGTCGGCGCTCCCGGCGGGACTGATCTTTCTCTGGGTGGTCGTGCGGCCGGCGCTCACCCGGCTCTGGCGGCGGCGGATCCGCTTCGTCCTGATCGCGCTGGCCCTCACGGTGGGCCCATGGGCGGCGGTCCGCGTGGCGGACTTCGCGGTCAACGGGCTCTGGCGCCCGTACGTCGTCCTCGCGACGATCAACCCCAAGGTGCAGCTCTTCATGCGGACCGGCGAGCTCCTCGGCCGCAACGACGTGACGACGTGGATTGGCCTGGGCCCCGGCAGCTTCGCCACGCGGGCGGCCACGATCCGGGCCACCGACGTGCTGTTCAAGGAAGGCAACCGGCTCCCGGCGTTCATCCCGCCGTACACATCGCCGGCCTACCGCTCGGTGGCGTACGACCTCTACACGAGCGCCATCGTGGCCAGCGCGCAGTATCGAAGCGGCGCGTTGACGAATCCGTTCAGCAGCCTGATCGGCATCGTCGGGGAGTATGGTGTGATCGGAACGCTGGTGATGGCCGGATTCTTCTGGCTGCTGGCCCGGAGCGGCTACCGCCGGTGGCGGGACGCGTCGGCCGATTCGTGGTGGCGGGCGGCGGGGGCCACCGTGGGGTTCGCCGTGCCGTTCCTGGTGGTGCTGGGCATCTTCGACAGCTACTTCGAACAACCCGACGTGACGGCGCTGATCATGATCCTCGCCCTTGTGGCGCTGGAGGGACCGCGCGCAGTCTCAGCGGCGGGACGAGAGCGCTGAGCGGAGCTCCCGATAACCTTCCGGGTCGAGCGTGCGCGCCGACCACCCGGTGGCGCGCACGGCGACCACACCGACGCCGAATGCCAACCCGAGCAGAAGCCCGAGCAGCGTCATTCGCTTCCGGAGCGGATAGGCCCGCTGAAGCGGCACTTCGGGCGCTTCCACCAGCGTGAAGACCGGCAGGTCCCGCACCTCGGCAATCCTGGCGTCCTGAAGCTCCCTGGCCATGCTCGCGAACACGTCTTCCGCGATTCGCACCCGGCGCTCGAGACGCTGGCGCTCATAGGAGAGGCGCGGGACGTCGAGCCCACCCCGGTTCCCTTCGAGGAAGCCCCGCAGCGTCGCCTCGGTCCCCGCCAATTCGTTCTGCGCCCGGGTGAACTCCCGCTCGGCAAATCGGCGACGCTCGCCGGCGGAGGAGCGGCGGGTGTCCGTGTTGAACTGCTCCAGGTGGTCGTGCAACCGGGCGGCAACCTGCGCGGCGAGAGCGGGGAAGGGAAGGTCCACCGAGATGCTGATCATGCCGGTGCGATCGTTGGTCGTGGTCTTCACGGCGCCCGTCTGAAGCCGGTCTACCGCCGCGGCGATCCGCTGCGCCGGCGTCTTCCCCGGCACGTGCAGAATGTCGAGCAGCGGACGCGACTGTCCCGGATGCTCGGGGTCGGGGAACGTATCCAGCGCCACTTGGGTGAGCAGATCGCGTCCGGTCACGACCTCGGCGTAGAACTGCAGCGAACGGGTGCCGACGAAGCTGCCCGCGCCGAACTGCGACGCGAGCGCGGCGAGTCCGGTAGTGGCCGGCCCGGCCTGCCGCTCCTCGAGCGCTATCGTCACACCAGATCGGTAGCGCGGGGTGACGACCAGCGACACCGCGGCGGCGATCGCCGCGCCGAGGAGCCCGCAGCCCAGGATGAAGACCTTGTGGCGGAGCGAGGCGGCGGCGAGGCGCAGCAGCGACGTCGAGGCGGTATCGGTCATGGGAGCGCGAAACGTCGCGTCCACCGCTCGCGGCGTCAAGGGATGTGAGGCCCGCGGGCCGGTGCTTATCTTCGGGCGTCCGCCACCCATGCTTTCCGTCTCGTACCGGTGCTGCCTCATGGCGGTTCGGATCGCTTCGACAACCCGTGCTGTGACCGGCCGCATGGACCGCGGCCCGGCCCGCCCGCTGCGGGTAGCGCTGGTGGTTCCGAGCCTCATGGTCGGCGGGGCGGAGCACCATGTGGTGAAGCTGGCCCGGGCGGTCGATCGCGCGCTGGTCGATCCGGTCATCCTCCTCCTCAGGCGCGGGCTGCCCCGGGAGCTCGCGCCGCTCGTGCCACCCGACGTGCCGGTGGTGACGTCGCCGGTCAGCCGGCGCGACCCCCGCATCGTGCCCTGGCTGGCGCGGGAGCTGCGCGCGCGACGGATCGACGTGGCGCAGTCGTTTCTCTGGTATGCGGACGCGATCGCGGCCGCCGCGGCACTCCTCGCGCCCGCCGTTCGCTTCGTGTCCTCCGAGCGGGGCGACCGGAGCACCGAGTATCACATTGCCACCCGTCGGGCCTACGATCGGGTGCTCACGTTCCGGCGCGCCGCCGCGCTCACGGCCAATTCACGGTTCGGCGCCTCACTCCTCATCCGGCTGGGCGCGCCGGCGGAGCGCGTCAGCGTGATCGCGAACGGCGTCGACGTCGCCGGCATCGATGCCACCGAGGCGGCGCCGCTCCGCGCCACGCTCGGCTGGCCCGCCACGGCGCACGTCGTCGGGAGTGTGTCACGGCACGTCGAAGGCAAGGGTCTCGATACGCTGGTGGGCGCCATCGGACGGATCAACGGTCCCGATGTCCGGGCCGTCCTGATTGGTGACGGCCCGATCCGGAGCACCCTCGAGTCCCTGGCGCTCGCGCTCGGCCTGGGCGACCGGATCGCGTTCCTCGGCCAACGGGCTCCAGCCACGGCGCTGCTCAAGGGCTGCGACACCGCGGTGCAGCTGAGCCGGGAATCGGAGCACTGCTCCAACACCATTCTCGAGGCGATGGCGTGCGGGCTCCCCGTGGTGGCCACGGCGGTCGGAGGCAACCCCGAGCTCGTCGCTCACGAGAGGACCGGCCTTCTGGTGCCTCCCGGAGATGCCGATGCGGTGGCTGTCGCGCTGACTCGCCTGGCAGCTGATCCGGAGGCGGCCGCGGAAATGGGCGCGGCAGCGCGTGAGACGGCGGCCAGCCGGTACAGCATGGTGTCGGTGGCGGAGGAGTTCACGACGCTCTGGCGGACGGCCGCGCGCCGATGAGCGGTGAGGCCCGGAAGCTGGGCGGCGCCGTGCTCGTCTACGGGCTTGGCGAGGTACTCGGCCGGTTCGTCAACTTCCTGCTGCTGCCCCTCTACACATCGTATCTCACGCCCGCCGACTACGGCGTCGCCGCAATCCTCGGCGTCGTGACCTTCCTCATCCGGCCGCTGTTCTCGCTCGGGCTCGAGACCGCGATGGGGATCGAATATTTCCAGTCGGACGACCGGCGCGAGCGTGCGGCGGTCGTGTGGACCGCGTTCACCATGCTCGTCGTCGCCTCCGGCGTCATGCTGCTCGGCGGTTGGCTCCTGTCCGACACCGTGAGCCGGATCGCGTTCCATGGCGACCCCCAGTATGGTCGCCTGGTCGCGATGGCCATCGCGGGAAGCGCCGCCAACATCGCGGTGCAGCCGCTGATGCAGGCGGTGCAGTTCGAGCGAAGGGCCGGGCTCTACGTCACGCTGACCACGGTCTCCACCGCCATCTCGATCGGGCTGAGCGTGCTGATGGTCGTCGGCCTGCACCGCGGGGTGGCAGGCTGGATCGAGGCCGACATGCTGGGCCGGCTGGTGACGCTGCTGATGT
>Ga0310810_10011085_pt1 | contig 10531 bp, 8 predicted proteins | sample NCmetagenome_FD_207641 | JGI IMG/M metagenome (GOLD analysis project Ga0310810, IMG submission 207641) | Soil microbial communities from experimental microcosm in Duke University, North Carolina, United States - NC | ecosystem: Engineered > Artificial ecosystem > Soil microcosm > Unclassified ... | reverse complement strand
CGCTCAACGATCGACCGTGACCGCGGCCGTCCCGCGTCGATAACGCACCCCGCGGTTCATGTCACGGCGTCTCGGCGCCGGCGGCGACACGGCGCCTCGGCCGCAACCGGTACGGCAACCGTACGAGTCCAAGAGGATACGTTAGGCGCACATCCATCACGGCGCGATCCGGTGGACGTACTTGACCGTGAACGTCGCGGTCAACGGCCGCGCGATGGCCCGGCTGTCGGGAAACCGAAACGGCGACAACGGATCGTTCGTATATCCCGAATTCCAGACCACGTACAGATCATCGCCGATGACCGGCGTCCAATGGAAGCGGAAGTCAAAGTCGCTTCGATGCAGCGCATTCTCGTACTGCGCGAAGGCGAGGAGGTCCATGCGCGTCGTGAACGCGTACTCGACGCGCCCGGTGGACTGGACGGCCACGAAGTGGGCGGCCGGGAGCGTGACATCGGTCCGGGACGCTCCCACGCTTAGGATGAGATGCCCGCTCGATCGCCACGTTAGGCCGCCGTCGGTCTCCGTGCTGTGCCCGTTGTAAAACGTTCCGGTCGAGAACAACGCCGCCGCGCTGATCGGCCGGCCGAGCGAGGACTGAAACTGTGCGCCCGCCTGCGTCCACCAATACCGACCGCGCTGAATCGCGACGCCCCGGGCCAAGCTGAACGTGTCGGTCGGTGCATCGAGGTCGCGAATGATCAGCACCTGGAAGTCATCCCCGCTCTCGAACATCGCGCCTATGGGATGCCATTCGATGGTCGCGTTCTGCCAGTCGCGTGCATGCAGGAGCGAACCGTCGTGGTTGGCGTAGATGTCCCACGATGGCAGCTCGAATTCGAGCTGTCGAATGCCGAGTGCGTGCGGTCGCGGCATGAAGTCGACGTGCCCGTACGTCTCCCACGCGCCGGCGCGGCTCACGAACCCGAGCGTCGGCGCGAAACCGGCATCGTACCGCGCGAGTGCAACGAAGTTGTCGAACAGGTCGTTCGGGAAGTCGGTCGCGGCGCGCCACGCGATCTGCGTTCCGGGTGATGCGGGCGTCCGCGTCCCCGCGACCCACACCGTCGGCTCGATGTTTTGCGTGCCGATGACGAGTGGGAAGTCCGCGTCGACGCCTCCCGCGATTTCGGTGCCGCGCACGCCGGGTCCCGTTCGCATCGTCGCCATCGCGCCGACGTACGAGCGGTCGAGGAGGTCGTGCTTGACGCGCACCACCGCGTCGTTGGCATCGTCGTCACCGCCCGTGCGCGCATCGATGACGCCGATGCTCCACGGGCCGGCTCTCCCGTACAGGCGCGCGCCGGCGAGAATCGGCACGATGGCGCCGCTGTCCGTTAGGCCCATGCGCCGCGAGTAGAAGAGGAGGGCCTTCTGATTGAAGCCGAACTCGAAGATGCCGCTCGACTCGAGGAAAAATTCTCGCTTCTCCGGAAAGAACGTCGGGAAGCGCGTCAGGTTGATCACCTGGCTGTCGACCTCGACCTGCGCAAAGTCCGTATTCACGGTGAGGTCGGCGGTCAACGTCGGCGACACCGCGATTTTGGCATCCGCGCCGACTTTTCCCGCTACGCCGGCGCTGCCGGTGCGATCGAGCATCGAGTCGTGCGGTGCTTGATGCGCGGTCGCCAGCACGTACGGCTCGACATCCACATCGCGCGCCCGGCTCACGCCGCCTAACCCGAAGAGGTCGCCTTCGGTCAGCAGTCGATCGATGCCCTCGGTGCGCCGCCATCCGCGCCACAAGTCCTCTTCGTTCTTGCGCCGGATGAATCGCCTAACGTTGAACCCGAATGCCGCGCCCGCGCCCGAGCTGAAACGAAGCGTCCGAAACGGAATGCGAAAAATCGCCGTCCACCCGCTCGCGTCGCGGCTCGTGGCGACGTACCAGATCCCGTTCCAGTCCTGGTTGGTCTCCTGCGTCGTGATCTGGGCGTCCCAGCGCGCGCCGTTTGGGTTCGTCTGGAACAGGTACGCGCTCCGCCGGTCGTGAAAGCTGTCGATCAGAATCGTGACATTGTCGTCGGCCGAGAGGTCCGCATCGCGCCGAAGCTGCGTCGCCCTGATGCGACCGGCGTCACGATCCCATGCGCGGACCGCCACGTAGAGCGCATCGTGATCGTGGAGAACCTTGACCACCGTCCGCTCAGTAGCCGATGTGCCCTCGTTAGGATCGCGCTGGCGAAACGCCGTGATGGAATCGGCGCGGCTCCATACGGCAGCCTCCACGCGCGCATCCATCGGCGGGGGGGAGGCGATCGCCCGTGCGGTGATCGCGTTGTCCGGCCCCGCGGCACGGCTCGCCGTCGAGTCTTGCGCCCGCACGGGGCGGCCGATGATCGCCGCGGCGAGCGGCAACACGAGACCTCTCGCAAGCAATCCAAACGAGCCCCGGTTCCGGTACGGCCGGGTTCGCATCGGTGAGACGGCGCGATCGACGTCCGGCACCGGCTGCCGGTTACGGTTTCGCGTTAGGCGCCTGGGAATGCGTTTGTGCGAGTGCGGCGGCGAGCCCACGCGCGAGCGTCATCGCATCGTCGACCGCCCAGAAGTGCATGAAATACAGATGGGGCGTATCACCGATCATGTGGCTGTGCAGTGCGGTGACCGCGATCCCATTGTCGCGCAATGCGCGAATCACCGGATTCACCTCGCTGCCGATCAGCACGAAGTCGCCGGTCACCGCCGCCTTACCGTTGCCGGCCGGCTGAAAGTTGATCGACGTGGCGGTGCCCATCGACGAGGGCACCTCTTCGCCGTCCTCCGTGATGCGCTCGGCCCGTGGCACGCCTACCTGGTACACGCCGCCGGAGACCCGGCCATGATAGCCGAGCGCCGTTGCGATGGCCGCGGTGTCCAAACCGACCGCGGGGGGCGGACCGGCAGCCGCGGTGTCGAGCGGCGTCTTGCTCGCCTCGAGCGCGCGTCGAATGGCTCGCGCGAGCGTTACCGCGTTGCCGCGCGCGACGATATGGAGGTACATGGTGTTCGGCACGCCGCCAAGCAGGTGGTTGTGCAGCGCGGTCAGCTCGATGCCGCCCTGCTGCAGCGCCGACATCACAGGACCGATTTCGTTTTCCGTTAGGACGAGATCGCCCATGACCATTGCGGCGCCGGCGGACGTTTGCTTGAACGCGACCCAGCCACCGAGGGCGAGCGCTGGCCGCACCGCGATGTCGCCGACCAGCACGTGCAGGTCGCGCCGCGGGAACGCGAATTTCACGACGCCGCCGGGCTGCGTGGCGCCGGTGCGCCCGAGGGCTTCCTCGACCGGCGCCCAGGTCTTTGTCGCCTGCGCATTCGCCGCCACACTGAACGCGGCGAAGATGACCGCGAGGCCGAGAGCGACCGCGCGTGACCGCGAACACGTCATAGAGTCCTCCGAGTTGGCGACGCTCGCACGCGTCTTAGCGAGATTCAGTTGGGATAATAGCATTCGTGCTCGAGAGAGCAAGTTGGTCCGGCGCGCTCGGACCGCACCGGCATCGCGATACCAAAACGAAGCCGGGCTCGGCACTGCCAATCCCTCGTTAGCCATTGCGATGATTCAATTGTGATTCTAGCATTTGCCCATGACCGTCACGGCGCCATGGCTCGTCCTCATCCATCAGATTCCCCCCAAACCGGACTATCTGCGCGTCAAAATCGGCCGACGTCTGCAGCGACTCGGCGCCGTGCCGATCAAGAAAACGGTGTACGTCCTGCCGAACCGTCCGCAGTCGCTCGAGGATTTTCAGTGGGTCCGCGCCGAGGTCAACGAAGGCGGCGGCGACGCGTCGATCTGTACGGCGGACTTCGTGGATGGCCTCACTACCGAGCAGATCGTCGCTCAGTTTCGCGACGCGCGCGACGCCGACTACGCCGAGCTGGCCGTCGCGGCCCGCGAGGTGCGCGGTGGGTTGCGCCGACGCGATCGGGATGCCGACCGGCGGAGTGTACGTCCGGAGGACGATCTCGCGCGGCTCAAGCGGCGCTTCGCCGCAATCGGTGTCATCGACTTCTTTCACGCTCCCGGTAGACCGATGGCCGAGGAGGCGATACGCGCCCTGTCGGACGCACTGGAAACCGCACTGTCGCCGCAGAGCAGTCAGTTAGGCATAGCGGAGTCGGCGCAGGTTCGCGGCCGCACCTGGGTGACGCGCGCCGGCATTTTTGTCGACCGGATCGCGAGCGCGTGGCTGATCCGGCGCTTCATCGACCGCGACGCTCGCTTCAAGTTCGTCGATGCGGGCACGTATCGCGCGGCGGCGGGGGAGCTTCGCTTCGACATGTTCCACGGCGAGTTCACCCACGACGGCGATCGGTGCACGTTCGAGACGCTGCTCGACCGGTTTCGCATCGACGATCGAGATCTGCACACGATCGGCGAGATCGTGCACGACATCGATCTCAAGGACGACAAGTTCGGACGCGGCGAGGCGCCGGGCATCGAACGCGTGCTGGCCGGAATCGCCGCCGCCAATGGCGACGACACCGCGCGCTTCGAGCGCGGATCGCTGCTCTTCGACGATCTCTATGCGTCGTACTCGGCGCGCCTGTAAAGGATGCGGGCTCGAGGATCCCGAACGTCCCCATGCTGCCTAACGCACGACGCGGTTCGCGTCACGGCGTCTCGGCGCCGGCGGCGACACGGTGTCCCGCATCCTGCAACGCCGGCCACCCGTCCTCCGACCGACGCGCGCGGAAGCCGCCGCGCCGCAGCATCGTCACGGCCTCGAGCGCGAACACGCAGTACGGACCCCGGCAGTACGCGATGATTTCGCGGCGCTTGGGCAGCTCGCGCATGCGTCGCCTGAGCTCGGTGAGCGGAATCGAACGCGCGCCGGGGATGTGGCCGGATGCGTATTCGTCGCGCGGCCGAACATCGATCACCGTCACGCCGCCATCGTGCACGAGGCGTTTGAGCTCGGCGACCGTGACCGGTCCCAGGTCATCCCGATCCTCGAGGAATTGTTTGGCCACGTGTTGCACCTCGGCCAGACGACGGCGACCGAGACGCTGGAGATCGCGCACGAATCGCCCGACCTCGTGGTCGGCATGGCGATAATAGATGTAGGTGCCATCGCGGCGGGTGTCGACCAAGCGCGCCTGTCGCAGCACGCGCAGGTGCGAACTCGTGTTCTTGATGTTGGAACCGGCCTGTTCGGCGAGCGTCTCGACGGTCTTCTCGCCCTGCGAGAGTAGATCGAGGAGCTCGATGCGCACCGGGCTCGCCACGGCATGACCGATGCGCGCGAATTGGGCGTAGAGCGGGTCTTTCAATCCTCGATGGTCCATGGCGCCTTGCGCTTATTCGTCTATTCTATAGAATACTGGTGACGCCCGAGAGTCAAGCCGCCGCTTTCCATCGCTGCACCGACCACGATCGCGAGGACGAACATGACAGCGCCCCCCGACCACCTTCCCCACGTCGCGCGCCCGATCGACGGTCTCGATGTCGCCACGCTACGCGAAGCGATTCGCGAGGAGTATGACGCCGTCGCACTCCATCCGGAGCGCGGCTTCCACTTCAACACCGGACGGCCGCTCGCCCGACTGCTCGGCTACGCCGACGCGTGGCTCGCGGACGTTCCCGATACCACACTGGCGTCCTTTGCCGGCACGGGCAATCCGCTCAGTCTCGGCGTTCCGGCGACAGGCGATCACGTGGTCGACGTGGGTTCAGGCGCAGGCCTGGACAGCTTGATCGCCTCACGCATGGTCGGACCGTCCGGTCGCGTCATTGGCGTCGACATGACGCCCGCCATGGTCGAGCGCGCACGCGCCGGCGCCGTCGAGATGGCGGCCGAGAACGTCGACTTTCGACACGCACTCGCCGAGTCTCTGCCTGTGGAGGACGGTTGGGCCGACGTCGTCATCTCGAACGGTGTATTGAATCTCTTCCCGGACAAAGTCGCGGGACTTACCGAGATGGCGCGCGTGCTCAAGCCCGGTGGTCGGCTGCAGATCGGCGACATCCTGGTGCAGAAACCGGTGAGCGCCGCCGGCAAGCGGAACGTCGATCTCTGGAAGGGCTGAATCGCCGGTGCTCTGCTGGAAGCAGAGCTTCAAGCGACGGTCATCGCGTCGGGCTTCGTCGGTTTCGAGATCACGTGGCGGGGCGACGTGTACCGGCACGCGGCTCAGGCATCGAGCGCGGCGCAGTTCGGTACGTTAGGCATCAACTTCAGGGCCCAAAAGGCGCGCGACGATGACGAATGGGCCGCCGCGTTGCGCACGCTCACCTGCGCGGCCTAAGACCGGAGCAGTTCATGTTCAAGCGCGTCGCTCAAGTGTTCTTGTGCGCCTGCCTCGTGGCCGGCACATCACACGCGGCAGACGATCCGTTCGTCGGCCAATGGAAACTCGTCCAGCTCACCGACGAGATGAAAGTCACGAGCGTCGGCGCGCACACGTATGCCTTTGACTTCGGCGGCGGCGTCGAGACCATCGTGGTCGATGGAACCGACCAGCGCGGCGGCGCAGGCACGACGCTGTCCGTCGCCGCCGTCGGGCCTAACTGGAAGGTCGTCCGCAAGCAGGATGGGCGCACACTCCTCACGGCGACCTGGACCCTCTCCAAAGACGGCAACGCGCTTCGAGACCACTTTACGCAGTTCGCACCCGATGGTTCGCCGTCCTCTGCGGACTATCTGTATGCGCGAAGGGCAGCCGGATCCGGTTTTGCGGGCACCTGGGTCGGCACGATCGCACCGCTCGGAGCGGCCATCGTGCTTCAAGTCCGTCCCCACGAGAGCGACGGACTCTCCGTGATCATTCCTGGTCAACCCGACACGACCAGCGTCACCTTCGACGGCAAGGATCATCTCGATGCACACTCGAGCTCGACGTTCTCGGCGCGGCGGCTCGATGCGCGGACCGTCGAAATCCTGCGCAAGTCGGGAGGCAAGATCACGCTGACCCGGCAGCTCGCGCTCTCTCGAGATCTCAAGACGCTGACGATGACCGTGCGCATCGCTGGGGAAGGCGAGCCGCGGATCTACGTCTTTGCACGGCAATAGGCGGACGAACCCGAGCTCAATCGGCCTGGCAATCATTCACATTTGAACGAGGCAGCGCGATGGGATTGTTCGATGGAGTGCTCGGCGGCATCGTGGGTGCCGAGATGGCAACCGTCGTGAACGGATTGATCGAACGACACGGCGGTCTGCAGGGGATGATCAGCCACCTGCAATCACAGGGGCTCGGACCCACCGTGCAATCGTGGGTCGGCAACGGGCCTAACCAGCCGGTCTCGCCGCAACAGGTGCACGCCGCCGTTGGGCCGGACCTGATGGCGCAGCTCGCGGCCAGGATCGGCGTAACCCCGGAGGAGCTGTCGGCCAAGCTGTCGCAGGTGCTGCCGGGCGCGATCGACAAGCTGACACCGGGCGGTCAGGTGCCGGCGGCTGGCCCGACACCACCCGCCTAACCGAACGTGAAGACGAACGCCTGGACGCCCGGGTCGAGAAACTCGATCTCGACCGTCCGGCCCTCGGCGGGCTCGCGGAGCCGGATGAGCTGATAGAGGCGCGGCCGGCGCACCTCGCCGGTCCCGTCCGCGGCCACATCGGCGCCGTGGTCGGCGCCCGGCGGCGCACCGTCCACCGTGACCGTGAAGCGCACCGTCGTGCCGTTAGGCGGCGGGCCCAACACCACGTGCACGTCGCGCCCGCGGAACCGGAACCGGATACGCCCCGGCGCGGCAGCCAATACGGCGCGCTCGGCGCCGACGTTCCAGGAGCCGCCGAGCCCCCATTCATCGAGACCGGGACTGGCGGGCAGGCTATAGGTCGTCGCACGGTTTTGCGACACCTGCTCGGGCGACGCGAAGTTTTCGGCACGCGCATACCCGATGTACGTCTCCGGCGACCAGCGAAACTCGTCGTTCGGCGGTGCCTCGATCCCGGTCCCCGTTGGGCGAGCCGTGCTCTCGCTCACACCGGTCGCTCCGTTCTCCCGCAGCAGTTCTCGAATGACGCGCTCGGACTCGTCGTAGTCGCCCTCGCCGAAATGGTGGTGGCGGATGCGTCCTTTCGCATCAATGAAGTAGTCGGCGGGCCAATAATGGTTCTGGAAGGCGCGCCAGATTTTGTGGTCGCTGTCGATGAGCACGGGGTAGGTCACGTTCAGCTCGTGCACCGCGCGGTCGACATTCGCATTCACTTTCTCAAAGCCGAACTCGGGCGCGTGCACACCGATCACCACCAGGCCCTGGTTCTTGTACTTCGCCGCCCAACTCTCGAGGTACGGCAGTTGCCTGAGCGAGTTGATGCACGAATACGTCCAGACGTCCACCACCACGACCTTTCCGCGCAGCGACTTGGTGGTCAACGGTGCGGAATTGAGCCAGCCCGTGGCGCCGTCCAATTCGGGCATCGGTCCTTCGTCGCCGAGAAGCGGCTGGACGGGAGCCGAGGTCGCCACGGCGCTCCTCGGGCTGTGCACCGCGGCAACCAACCCCGCGGTCATGGCCGTTAGCAACGCACGAAAAATCCACGTAGTCCGCATCGGCCGTCGAACCGCTCGTGTTTTACTCTGCCCGCAGCGCGATCATGGGATCGCTCGCCGCCGCGCGCCGCGCCGGTGCCCAGCTCGCGACGAGCGCCACGGCCGCGAGCAGCGCCCCTGCGACGCCGAACGTGAGCACATCCGTGGGCGGAACGCCAAACAGAAAATCGGTGAGGAGCCGCGTCGCCGCCAGGGCCACGGCCATGCCGCTCAGAATGCCGACGCCGGCGAGCACCAGCCCCTGGCGCAGGACCATCCCGAGAATCATCCCGCGCGTCGCGCCTAACGCAACGCGCACGCCGATCTCCCGCGTCCGCTGCGCAACGGTGTACGCGATCACGCCGTAGATGCCGAGCATCGCGAGCGCCAGCGCGACCACGCCGAGTGCACCGCTCACCAGGGCGGCGAGCCGCTGGGGAAAGAGCGACATCGCCGTGGCGTCCTCCATGGTCTGCTGATCGAGAATCGGCAGGTGCGGGTCGAGGTCGGTGACGACGCGCCGGAGCGTCGGCTCGATGCCGCGCCCGGGACTCGTGCGCACGAACAGATTGGTGGCCGGCCGATACCACTGGGCCAACGGCACGTAGATGTAGTTGAGAGGTGATTCGTCCAGCGACCGGTACTTCGCATCGCGAGCCACGCCCACCACCGTGATGACGCGCCGTTCGTTCCGCAGCGTCTGTCCAACGACGTTCGTCGTGCCGAAGACGCGCCTGGCAAACGTCTCGTTCAGGATGGCCACGTCCGCGCCGCCGGTCTTGTCGGCATCGGTGAAGGCGCGTCCGGCGACCAGCGGGATGCCTAACGTCGCGAAGTAGCCGGGGGTGATCACATCCCAGTCCGCGGTCCACCCCTCATCACGTCCGGGCGCCGGGTGGCCGTCGATCGCGATCGGCCCGAACCCCATCGCGCTGCCGGAGAGCGGCAGCATGGCCGACAGCGCCGCCTGCGTCACGCCGGGCACGGCGCGGCTCTGCTCGAGCAGTGCCTGCGCCTGGGCGATGCCGCGCGTGGAGTCGTAGCCCGCGAGCTCGAGATCGAGCGAGACGATGTCGATGCCGTGTGTCGTGAACCCCGGATCCACGGCCCGCGCGCGCACGAGCGAGCGGGCGAACAATCCGGCCACCACGAGCAACAGCATCGACACACCGAGCTGCGAGACGAGCAGCACGCTGCGCATGCGGTGCCGTCGCGCCGTCGCACCGGTATCGAGTTTGAGCGCGGGGACCAGGTCGGGCCGCACGCTCTCGAGCGCCGGCAGCGTCCCCACGAGCACCGCCACGATCAGCGTTAGGCACAGGGCGAAGCCGAGCACGCGCGCGTCGATGACAGGATGCACCAGCAGCGGCACGGGGAGCTTCGGTACCAGCGACATCAACGCCGCGACCAGCCACCGGGACAGCAACAGTCCGGTCGCACCGGCGGCGAGGCCGAGCACCATGCTTTCCGTGGCCAGCTGGCGCACGAGACGGACACGCGATGCGCCTAACGCAAGCCGGAGCGCGATTTCCCGCCGCCGGCGCACGGCGCGCGCGAGCAGCATGCCCGCCACGTTGGCGGCGGCAACCACGAGCACGAGGCCGGCGACCACGAACAGTACCAGCATGAAGGCGCCGACCACGGCGTGCCCCTCGCCCGGAATCAATGAGAGCGGTGCCACGCGCACGCCGTCCAGGTCGGACTCCTTCGGGTAGGCGGCGCGCAGCCGCGCCGCAATCGATCCGATCTCGACCTGTGCTTGACTCGCCACGCGTCCCGGCCTCAGGCGCCCAACGCCGATCAACCACACCGACTCGCGCTCGGTGAACAGCGTGCGCGACTTCGAGAGTTGCGCCCACGCATGGAGCGGCAACCACAGATCCGGTGCGATGGCGAACGGTCCCTGGAAGCCCGGCGCGGCGACGCCCACCACGGTAAAGGGCGAGCCGTTGAGATCGACCGCGCGCCCAACGACGCTCGAGTCTCCGCCGAAGCGCTTGTGCCAGTACCGGTCGCTCAGCACGATCACGGGAGCTGGATCGCGGTCGGTATCCTCGCCCGG
>Ga0310810_10011084_pt1 | contig 10532 bp, 6 predicted proteins | sample NCmetagenome_FD_207641 | JGI IMG/M metagenome (GOLD analysis project Ga0310810, IMG submission 207641) | Soil microbial communities from experimental microcosm in Duke University, North Carolina, United States - NC | ecosystem: Engineered > Artificial ecosystem > Soil microcosm > Unclassified ... | reverse complement strand
CCGGCCGATCAGCGACTCGAGGTCGAGGGAGCGCCGCTCGGGAGCGCGGAGCCGCTCAGGGCCGATTGCCGGCTCACGGAGGGGCAATCGCTCCGTGTCGGTCAGTGGCTCGGGACGGGGGTGCCGTGGTTCCGGGACAACGTGGGTGGCAGCGCTTTCGGGCGGAAACAGGTCCGCCGCCGCGCCGTCACGATGCCGGTCGAGACGCTCGACGACGGTCCGAAGCGCGCGCAGGTCGCGCGCGAGATTGGCAACCGTTTTCTCGAGAGAGTCGAGGCGGTCCTGGAACGAGTCGGGAATCGAGGTCGGCACGGTTGGGGGTACGGTCGGCCTGACGCGTCCGCACCAACCTACGCCGCGTTCGCAGTCGCGGTAGGCGCTCGAACGATTTCGACGGTTCGCTTGTCCCAACGTACGACCGGTGTCGCCAACCTCGAGGTGTGCATGGACACGCTGCTCCGCGACCTGCGGTATCTCGTTCGCTCGCTCCGCTCCAATCCGGGATTCTCGGCGGTCGTGATGCTCACGATCGCAGTGGCGGTTGCAGCCAGCACCGCGTTGTTCAGCGTGGTCAACCCGTTGCTACTCCGCGCCGAACCGTTCGCGGACCCCGAGCGCCTGGTCGCGCTGTGGGAATCGCCACCCCGGGCCGATGGTGGCGTCGCTCCGGGGAAGAACGAGGTTTCGGCCGGCGCGTACGGCGATTGGATCGCGGAGGGAGCCGTGTTCGACGGCGTCGCTGCCGTGGCGCCGTGGCGACCGAACCTCACCGGGGGGGACGAACCGGTTCGTGTCCAGGGGATGGCGGTATCGCGTGACTTCTTCCAGACGCTCGGCACCCGACCGATGCTCGGGCGCGTGTTCGTGCCGGAGGAAGCCACGACCGGTAAGAACACTGTGGTCGTGCTGTCGTACGCGTTCTGGCGTCAGCGATTCGGTGCGGATTCATCGATCGTGGGACGCGAGCTCTCGCTCAACGGGCGGAAGTACATGGTCGTCGGCGTAATGCCCGAGCGGTTCCAGCTCCGGTATCCGCTACCCGAAGCGTCCGATCTCTGGCGGCCGATGATTCTCGAGGGCGAGACGCTCGCCAACCGCCGGGCGCACTACCTGTATGTGTTCGGCCGGCTGCGACGTGACGTATCGGTCGAGCGGGCACAGTCGGCACTCACATCGCTCGCCGCGAGAAGGGCGACCGACTTCCCTGGCACCAATCGCGGCTGGGGCGCGCGGGTCATTCCGCTGCGAGCGGACATCGCGAGCGACGTACGTCCGCTGCTCGTGATCGGATCGGCGGCAGTGGCACTGGTGCTGCTGATCGCGTGCGCCAACGTCGCGAACCTCTTGCTCGCACGGGGGGCAGCACGCGCGCGCGAGGTGGCGCTTCGCACCGCACTGGGTGCGACACGCGAACGGATCGTTCGACAGCTCGCCACCGAGAGTGTTGCGCTTGCGGTCATCGGCGCCGTGATCGGGCTGCCGCTCGCACGCGCGCTCGTCGCGATCCTCGTTCGTTTCGGGCCGCCCGCATTCCAGTCGAACAGCGACATCGCGCTGGACTGGCGCGCCGTAGCGTTTGCGGCCGTGCTCGCGGTGCTCACGGGCGTCGTGTTCGGGCTGGCGCCGGCGTTGTACGCGGCACGCACGCCGGCCGGCGACGCGCTGCGTGAAGCCGGCCGACGCGTGTCGAGCAGCCGATCGGGCGCGCGAACACGCGACGCGCTCGTCGCGACGGAGGTCGCGCTCGCCGCGATGCTCCTGATCGGCGCCGGCCTAACGATCCTGAGCTTTTCGCGCCTCCTCCGAGTGGACCCGGGATTCGACGCCCGCAACGCCCTGACGTTCGAGCTCGGATTGCCGGCGTCGAGCTACCGCACCAACGACGAGATCACGCAGGCGCATCATCGACTGGTGGCGATGCTCCGTGCCCTTCCCGGCGTCACGGAGGCCGGTGCGTCGACGCACGTGCCGCTCGCCGGCGGCAACATGACGACGGGCCTCGAGATCGAAGGCCGCCCGGTCGTGCCTCCGGACCAACCCGCCGAGGTGGCGTACCGCCTAACGACCGACGGGTTCACCGCGGCGGCAGGCATGACCATGCGTCGCGGCCGGGCGATCGCGGCGAGCGACGCGGCCGATGGCTGGCGTGTCGTGACGGTGAGCGAGACCGCGGCGAACACACTCTTCCCCGGCAGCGACGCCGTCGGGCGTCGCGTGCGGATCACCGGCGACTCGGCGTGGCTCACAATCGTCGGCATCGTCCGTGACGTCAGGCACGCATCGCTCGAGAGTCCACCGGGCGTCGACATCTACGTGCCGCAGGAGCGCGAGCCGCCGACTTACATGCGCTACGTCGTCCGCACGACCGGGTCGACCTCTGCGCTGGTGCCGGCGATCCGGCGTGTGGTCCGGGCGTTCGACCCGACACTGCCGATCGTGGGTCTCGAGAGCCTGGAGAGCGTCGTGTCGCGGGCGAGCGTTCCGCGGCGTTTCGCCATGTTGCTGCTCGGATCGTTCGCCGTCATCGCCCTCATCCTCGCGGTGGGAGGCGTGTATGCGATGGTGGCATACGCCGTAAATCAGCGTACGCACGAGTTGGCGGTGCGTGTGGCGCTCGGCGCCGGCCCGGTCGAGGTGGTCCGCACGGTGATGGCCCACGGGCTCGGGGCGGTCGGCATCGGGCTGACGGCAGGCGTGCTGCTCGCGTTAGGTATGGGCCGCGTGATATCGACGCTGCTCTACGGCGTGAGTGCGCACGACCCGGCGATCTACGTCGTGGCACCGGCGATCCTGGGTGTCGTGGCGGGGCTGTCCGCGCTCCTCCCCGCGCTGCGGGCATCGCGGGTCGACCCGATCACGGCGTTACGCGACGCGTAAGGGACTCTTGTTCAATGGGCGCGAAAGGCGTCTCCATCCCGAGAGCGTTGAAAAGAAAAAGGCTGTAAGCCGCCCAGGAGCAGCCCGAACTCAGCTCGTGACGCCCAGTCGTCGTTCCAGCTCCTCGCGGCGCGAGCGACTGACGCGCAGGCGCGCGCCGCTCTTGAGCTGGACCTCGTAATCGCCTCCGGCGCCGCGATGAAAGGTGTCGATGAGGTCCACTCGCACGATGATCGAGCGGTGGATGCGGAGGAATCGATTGGGATCGAGCTTCTCCTCGAGCGTGTGAATTGCTTCGCGAATGAGATACGCGCGCTCGCTGGTATGCAGCTCGACGTAAGGACCGCTCGCGGTGATGTACTCGATCTGCGAGACAGGAACCACGCGGACCTTGCCCCGCATCTCGACCGCGATGCGCTCGAGATACGCCGATCGGCCTGACATTGGAGGCGCGGGTGCGCTCGGCGCACTGCTGCGCGAACCGCCGTCCAGCACCGCGAGCAGTCGCTCGCGAAGCTCTCCCATTTCCTCGAGCTCGACGTATCGACGGGCGCGCTGAAATGCCTGCTCGAATCGCTCGTCGTCGAACGGCTTCACGAGGTAGTCGACCGCGGCGAGGTCGAACGCCTGTAGCGCGTAGCGGTCATAGGCCGTCACGAAGATCGTGAGCGGCATTGCGTCGGGGCCGACCTCGCGCACGACGTCGATGCCGGTCTTGCCGGGCATCTGCACGTCGAGGAACGCGATGTCCGGGTGCAGTGACCGAACGGCGTCGACGGCGGCCTCGCCGTTGTCGACGCTGGCGACGATGTCCACCCCGTTTTCCGCGCGCAGCAGGTCCTCGAGACGCTGGCGCGCCAACGGCTCATCGTCCACGATCAGCACGCGGATGGGCGGGCGTTCGGCCATGGATCGACGTTAGGCGTTCGCCGGTGCCGCTTCGGCGTGGAGGTCCGCTGCCGTATGGTAGGGCAGGACGACCTCGGCCACGGTGCCGACGTGCCCCGCCCGGCGCAGCGACAGGCGCTGGTCCGGGCCATAGAGCTGCTCGAGGCGCGCGCGTGTGTTGCTGAGCCCCACGCCGCCCGTACCGCTCGTTTCGGTACGTGAACGGGTCAGGCTGCCGTTGCCGTCGGTCGCGATCGCGGCGTCGATTCCCGGGCCGTTATCGTGAACCGTGATCACGAGGTCGTCACCGGCGCGCCGCGCGCGCAGCTCGATCCGGCCACTCCCCTGCACCTTTGCGACGCCGTGCATCACGGCGTTTTCGACGAGTGGCTGCAGAACGAAGTTCGGTACGAGCGCGTCCATGACGGCGTCGTCAATTTGGATGTCGACGTCCAGCCGCCCCTGAAAGCGGACCTGCATGATGTCAAGGTAGAGGCGAAGCAGCTCGAGCTCACGCGACAGCGAGATCTCCTGCTCGCTCGTGCCCTCGAGCGTCACGCGAAGAAGCTCGCTCAAGCGAGCGATCATGCGACGTACGCCACGCGGGTCGCGTTCGACGAGTGACGATACCGCGTGGAGCGTATTGAAAAGGAAGTGCGGATTGAGCTGCGCGCTGAGGACTGCGAGCCGCGCCTCGGCGAGTTGCGCCTGCAGTTGTGCAGCCTGCGCCGTCAGCCGAACCGTCTCATCGTGTCGGGCGCGATAGCGCGTGAAGATGTCACGCGCGATGCCGGCCGCGAGCACGGCGAAATAGACGGTGAGGTCGTCGAGGAACCACAGTCGCTCGATGCCTGTGAGCCACGTGATCGGCGGGCCGCGGCGCGGTCGCGGTGGAATGTCGAGCAGTGAGACGCGCATGAAGTGGATGGCGATGTCCACGAACATCGCCGTGACGACGCCCACGCCGAGAAACAACAGGACTCGTCCGAATCGATTGCCTCGCGGCTCGAGGCTCACGCGGCTCGACAACCAAAAGATCGGGACGGTGAGCACCGCCCAGAGGTAGTACTCGGCGAACGCGAGCGTGATCGGTGTCGACGCCGGAAACGGCTGCTGAAACGCGGGGCCTCGCGGGTCGAGCAGCCGACTCGCGGCATTGAGCACGGCGAGCACGGTCCAGAACGCGAAAATGAGCAGCAGCTCCGTGCGCCGCAGCGGGAAGCCGATGCTTCGGCGCTCGCTCGCGGCGAGAGAATCGCTCATTGGGAGGGACGCGGTGGCCACGATCAAAGGATACGACCGACGGCAGTCACCCGTCAGGCCAGCCCGAACGAACGGCACCCTGACGCACACGAGATGCACGACAGGATAGTGCGCAGCGATTCACGGTGGCCGTGCGGAGCCAGCGGTAGACGCCGCCACCCATCGGCAGTCCGTTCGGGCCTCCGTGCAGTTCGTTACGCCCCAGTGCACTTGGCGAATTTTGCATGCACGGAACGCCCCTTGATTCGTATTCCTCACGATAGGAAACGGGTGAATCCCGTTAGGCTCGCCGTCGAAAGTCGAGCCGATCACTTGTGAGGAACACATGACCAAGAAAACGCGTTTCGCAGTAGGAGCCATCGTCGTCGCCGCGGGCGCTCTGGGGCTGTGGATCTACCGGAACGCCGAGGCGCGTGAAGCGCCGTCATATCGGTTCGCGACCGTGACTCGCGGGAACCTCGAATCCACCGTGTCGGCCACAGGCCAGCTCAGCGCCGTGACGACGGTTCAGGTTGGCACTCAGGTGTCCGGTCAGGTCTCGGCGATCCTGGTCGACTTCAATGACCGTGTGAAGAAGGGTCAACTGTTGGCCCGCATCGACCCAACGCTGGCGCAGCAGGCCGTGCTCGACGCTCAGGCCGGTGTCGTTCGCGCACAAGCCGACCTCGATCGGTCGAAGGCCGAGTACGAGCGCAACAAGACGTTGTATGACCAGAAGGTGCTGACCGCGACCGAGTTCACGACCGCGCAGTACAACTACACGGTCGCGCAGGCGAGCGTGAAGTCGGCGCAGGTCGCTCTGGATCGTGCCAAGCAGAACCTTGCCTACACGCAGATCTACGCGCCGATCGATGGCGTGGTCGTCCAGCGTAACGTCGACGTGGGCCAGACCGTCGCGGCGAGTCTTTCGGCGCCCCAACTCTTCCTGATCGCGAACGACCTGTCTCACATGCAGATCCTCGCGAACGTGGACGAAAGCGACATCGGATCGATCCACGAAGGCCAGGATGTGCGCTTCACGGTCCAGGCATACCCGAACCAGACGTTCAGCGGGAAGGTGCGCCAGGTTCGACTGCAGTCGACGACGACCGAGAACGTCGTGAACTACACGGTCGTCGTGACCGTCGACAACCCGAAGGGCACGCTGCTGCCGGGCATGACGGCAACGGTGTCGTTCCTGACCGGCGCGGCCGAGAATGCTTTGATGGTGCCTAACGCTGCACTGCGTTTCCGCGCGACGCCCGAGATGATGGCGGCAGCCGGCGTCACCAACGCGACCGGAGCGCCGCGCACGGCGGCCGAATCGCTGGCGTTCGCCGCGCGGCGCGACAGCATCCGGAAGGCGCGCGCTGCCGCTGGCGGGACCGGAGGCGGCGGTCAGGTTGGCGGCGGAGCGGGCGGCCAGGGCAATGGCGGTGCGCCGGGCGCGGGCGGCGCGACGCGTTCGCGATCGTCCTCCGGCGGCCGTGGTGGCCTCGCCCAGCTCTGGTACATCGGCGCCAATGGCAAGCCGGCCATGATGCGCGTCCGCACCGGTCTCACGGACGGTCAGAACACCCAGGTCATCGGGCCGGACGTGAAGGAAGGCATGCAGGTCATCATCGGCACGAACGCGTCGACGACCGCAGCAGCCTCGCCGTCGCCCACCAGTAGCCCGTTCCAGCAGCAGCGCCGGCCCGGGCCGGGAGGGTTCTGACGATGCCTAACGTCATCACGAGCGACGCCTCGGCGACGCCGGTCATCCGGATCGAAGGCGTTCGCAAGGATTACACGATGGGCGACAACGTCGTCCACGCACTGCGTGGCGTCGACCTCACCGCCGAGCGGGGGGAGATGATCGCGATCATGGGGGCGTCAGGGTCGGGGAAGTCCACGCTCATGAACATGCTCGGCTGTCTCGACACGCCCACGTCCGGGTCGTACTGGCTGGACGGAATTCGCGTCGACGGGTTGAACCGCAATCAGCTCGCGGACCTGCGAAATCAGAAACTCGGATTCGTCTTCCAGGGCTTCAACCTTCTGGCACGAACCTCGGCGCTCGACAACGTGGAGTTGCCGCTGCTCTACGATCGCGCCGGCCGCTGGAAGAACACGAAGGAGCTCGCCGCGAACGCACTGCGACGTGTCGGCCTCGGCGATCGGCTGGATCACCAGCCAAGCGAGCTGTCGGGCGGCCAGCAGCAGCGCGTGGCGATCGCGCGTGCGCTCGTCACGGAGCCGACGCTGCTCCTCGCCGACGAGCCGACGGGCAATCTCGACAGCCACATGACCGTCGAGATCATGTCACTCTTTCAGGAATTGAACGATCAGGGGATCACGATCGTCATGGTGACCCACGAGCCCGACGTCGCGCAGTACTGCAAGCGCATCGTCGAGGTCCGAGACGGGCGCATCAAGCGCGACCATCTGGTGGGAGAGCGACACAACGCCGGGGCCGACCTGCGGGAGCTCCTGGCGACGGAGCCCGAGGAGGAGGAAGACCCGGGTCTCGTGGTCGAGGAGGTCGTATGAAGAGCTCAGTGTTGGTCCGCGTTGCCGGAGAAAGCATCAGGAAAAACAAGATGCGAACCCTCCTCACCATGTTGGGCATCGTCATTGGAGTCGGTGCCGTCATCATCATGGTGGCGGTCGGTCAGGGCGCGCAGCGCGGCATCGCCAACCAGATCAACGCGTTAGGCACCAACCTGCTCGTCATCACCGCCGGGGCGAGCAACACGTCCGGGGTCAGTCAGGGCGCGCAGGCGTTCAACCGCCTGACGATCGACGACGCCGAGAAGCTCAAGCGCGAAGGGACGCTCTTCGCCGGAGTGACGCCGGTGGTCATGACACGCGTGCAGGTACTCGCCGGCGGGACGAACTGGCGCACGATGATCAACGGCGTGAGCACGGACTGGCAGACGGTGCGCGACTGGCAGACGAGCTCCGGCGACTTCTTCACGGAGAATGACGTCCGGGGGATGCGCAAGGTCGCGGTCATCGGGCAGACGGTCGCCGACAATCTGTTCCCCGGCGTCGACCCAGTGGGCTCTCAAATCCAGATCCGTAACGAGCCGTTCGACATCGGCGGTGTCCTCGCGAAGAAAGGGCAGAACGCGGTCGGGCAGGATCAGGACGACGTCGTAATCATTCCCTACACGACGGCGCAAACGCGGCTCTCCGGCAACACGCGGATCTGGCAGATCCTCGTGAGTGCGACGTCACAGCAGGACATCGCGGCGGCGCAGCAGGAGGCCACGGCGATCATGCGGGAGTCGCACAAGATCGGCGACGGCGACGACGACTTCACCGTGCGCAATCAGACGGAGATCGCGAATGCGGCGCAAGGGACCACGAAGATCATGACGTGGCTGCTCGCCTCGATCGCGTCGGTGTCGCTGATCGTCGGCGGCATCGGGATCATGAACATCATGCTCGTGTCCGTGACGGAGCGGACGCGCGAGATCGGGATTCGCATGGCGATCGGCGCGCGGGGGTCCGACGTGCTCACGCAGTTCCTCGTGGAGAGCATCGTCATGAGTGTGCTCGGCGGGGCGGTCGGGCTGGTGGTGGGCGTGGGTGGCGCGTCGCTCGTCGCGCGCTTCACCGGGTGGAGCACGGAAGTACCGGTCCAGGCCGTCGCTCTGGCGATCGGATTCTCGGCCGCGGTGGGGGTCTTCTTCGGCTATTACCCAGCGAGGAAGGCGGCCGCCTTGGACCCCATTCAGGCCCTGCGGTACGAATGATTGGGAACCGGTACGACCCTCGCTTCGCTCGAACAAGGGTGGAACCGGGAAACCGGCGTCTCTCTGGGGACGCTTCCACAACTCGTGAAGGTATAGATCCATGAAGACTCGATATCTCGTCTCACTCATCGGCCTAACGTCTGCGCTCGAGGCGCAGACCGCCCCGCCAGCGACGACCGCGCGCACAACGACCATTGCCGCGCAAACCGCGGCGCCGACCCAGACCATCACCTTCGACGAGGCCATCAACATCGCGCTGCGGCAGAACACCACGCTCAAGCAGGCGAACAATTCCTCGGCGCTCAATTCGGCGACCGTCAAGCAACAGCGGCTGTCTTTCCTGCCGGATCTTCGGTTCAATACCACGACGGGGCAGAACTACGGGCGCGGGTTCAGCGAAACCGAAGGCGGGATCATCGATCAAACGACGCAGTCGGTGAACACCGGCGTCTCGTCGAGCGTCACGCTGTTCAACGGGCTGAGCAACATCGCGAGCCTGCGCAGCGCGAAGCTGTCCGAGGACGCGGGCGAGCGCAACGTGCGGCGGGCCGAGCAGACCGTCGCGTTCACCGTTGCATCGAACTTCCTGGCGCTAGTGCAGCAGCAGGAACAGGTCGCCGTTCAGCAGGAGAACCTCCGGGCGCAGGAGGCACAGGAAAAACAGATCCAGGCGTACGTCAACGCCGGTTCGCGAGCGATCTCGGACCTGTATCAGCAGCAGGCGACCGTCGCGGCGGCGCGCTCGCAACTCGTGAACGCCCAGCGCGCGCTCGAGCTGGCGAAGGTGGACATCATCCAGGCGCTGAACCTCGATCCGCGCGGCAACTATGCGTTCACCCCGCCTGCACTGGACACGACGACGGCAAACATCAAATCGGTCGGCTTCGATTTGGACAGCCTGCTGACGCGTGCGCTCTCGCAGCGTTCGGATCTGTTTGCGCAGCAGGCAGCGGTGGGCGCTGCGCAACAGGAGGTGAAGGCGGCGAAGGGCGGCCGGTGGCCAGCACTTTCCCTCACGGCGGGCTACAACTCGGCGTACAACAGTGCGACATCGATCGGGTTCTACGACCAGCTCAACCAGCGCCGCGGGGGGTCGATCGCGCTCGGGTTCTCGGTTCCGCTGTTCGACCGCGGCAACGTCGATCTCGCAACGCAGAAGGCGGAGATCGCCGAGGACAACGCGCGGCTCGATCTCAAGGATCGGCAACAGCAGATCGGACTCGAGGTGCGTCGGGCGTACCTCGATTACGTGGCCGATAGACAGCAGCTGGATGCGGCTGGGGCTCAGCTTCGAGCGGCGCAGCTGGCGCTCGAGACATCGCAGCAGCGGTACAGTGTCGGCGCCGCGACATTGGTCGAGGTGACACAGGCGAGAGCGACTCAGCTGCAGGCACAGAGTGCGCTCGTCACGGCGCGGTATGCGCTGCTATTCCAGCGGACGCTGATCGGGTACTATACGGGCGACCTGAATCCGCGGGCAGTATCGATCCAGTAGCGACATCGCGGTCGGGATCAAAGGGGTCAGAGTCGGTTGAATTGACAGATCTCGACCGTTCCGAGATCTCGAATTCAACGACTCTGGCCCCTTTGATCGAATTATCATTACATCGATGGCTGACGACCCGATCATCTCACGCGGATTCCGCGGTCGGCGCCCTGCGGCCGGGCGGCAGGGCCGCATTCCGCCGGGACAGTACGAGGAACGCGAGTTCCCGGTGCTCTCGGCCGGACCGACGCCGCACACTCCGCTCGCGAAATGGGATTTCACGCTGCGAGGCGTGG
>Ga0310810_10011083_pt1 | contig 10532 bp, 15 predicted proteins | sample NCmetagenome_FD_207641 | JGI IMG/M metagenome (GOLD analysis project Ga0310810, IMG submission 207641) | Soil microbial communities from experimental microcosm in Duke University, North Carolina, United States - NC | ecosystem: Engineered > Artificial ecosystem > Soil microcosm > Unclassified ... | reverse complement strand
CCACAAATTCAGGCAACTTCTGCCAGCGCTGAATAGTTCTTTCGGAGACATTAATCGACTTGCCAATCACACTAGGGGTTGTACCCTTAGCGATGCCCGAAACTGCTTCTAATTGCTTTGGCGTCAATCCTGACATTGGGTGACAAAATCCGACACGCTACACCCTCATTATCACCCAAAAATATGACCCTGAGAGGATTGTAGCTGCGACATCAACCCGACAGCTGCCAATGATTAAATGCGGCGCTTCCGATTGAGCCACTCTTGAAAAAGCAACCGAAAACACTCTTTCTGGTTATTGTTTTGCAGAGCGTCAAGGAATTCTTGACAAGGGGGCTTAATTTGTTTTTTCATTAAAAACTCCTATGCGCGATTCACCGCGTATTTCTCATGTGACCAATTCCCAATGATCCGGCGCTATCAAGTTCGCAGTTTCAATCATCCTCCCGAAAAATTCACCTTGGACTCGAAGTAGAGTCTGAGTCGCAGTTTGAACGACTCCCTCAAGCCACTTGAGTTCGGAATCCGGGTGATAGAACCATACGCGATCGCCCTCACGATAGGTCTCCAGCGGTGGGTGACATGCTACTTCTTCAGTACTTGGTTTAGTCGAAGGTTGAAGGTCGAAGCTTGAAGGTTGAAGTTCAGCTAACCATTTGCTTAACTGCTTGCGCTTGGGCTGGGATGAGGCGAAGGCGATCGCATCCTCAACTACCCCAATCTCACGTCCCCCAGCAACCTCGGAAAACTCCTCAAGGCTCGTAACTGTCTCTAACACATCAACTAACCTTTCTAGGTCAGTTCTGGAATCTGCCACCCCTTCATCCTGCCTACTGACCCCCTGGCTTTCTGCTAAATCTGATTGGTTCCACGAAGCCTCATTAATATATATATACTCTGTAGGTGTTCGTGGAACCGGGTCAAAGCCTTGCCCAGACTGAGTTTGGGCTGGTTTTGCTTGTTGAGAATGACCCCAGGCTTGTTGACAGGTAGTGTTCTCAATAATCTCGACTTCTTGAGATTCAGATTGAGGGTTAAGGACGGGTTGCCAGTCCAGGATTTCAACCTCTTTCTTGACATAATTTTCCCATCGGCGGTCAAGACATTGAAGGGCATTTCTCCTGTCTGGGTCAGATAGAGTGTCTCGGTCAAGACGGTAGATGCGGTAGTCTCCATCTTCACTCTTGACTTTCTGACCCTTGAGTTTGAGACCCAGCATCTTTAACAGACTTCCCAGGAATCGAATCCTCGCTTGCTGACCTGGATGTCTGCCGAGAGCAGCTGCGATCTTCTCATCCTTGCATTGCTCAATCAGCTGCACTAGCTCTGGGCTTTCCTCCATCCAGACCTTCTCTGGGTTTAAGAATTTCTCAAACTCGATAGCCCGTAACGCTCTGACCCGTGCCATGCGGCTTCTAATGCCGCCGATGAAGGTACGTTCTCTGTGGGCTATTCGGTGGTAGCGTTCAAGGTTCATTCTGTTGGCTTCTTCTGGATGGGAGTACAGCCAAAACAGCTCCTGCTGGTTGATGAAGTCGGGGTTGTCGTACCGGATTTTGTAAATGAAGTCCTCAGTCCAGCTTGGAGTTTCGTCAATACCAGGTAAGCGACTGAGGTAGAACGCTTGTATTATCTTCACCCGTTCCTCCCAGCGAGCATCAAACTTTTTCGATAACTCATCCGAAAGCTCAGGCGCTATCTTCTCCGCCGTGAAGATGTCGTGGCAGTTCTGGCGTTTTGTTGCCTCAGTGGCGTCCTTGACCTTCTCCCTGGCTTCCTCCGATGGATTGAGGGTACACAGCCGAACTGGGTAGCCAGATGCCTTGAGTGAATCTAGAACGCATTCCCTGAGATTTGATTTCTCATAGTTAGTAATAGCCTGAATTTGATTACTAGCTTCAAAATGAGCATTCTTGCTACCTTGAATGATTGCCCAGAGCTTGCTGATGATATCTTGGTCACGGTCAATCCCTGAAACAGTATCGGTAATATCACTACAGAGCATTTTCTCAATGGCTTGCCCTACCTTCTTAGCGAAGGGGGATTTGGAATGACTCTGTTCTGATTGGGCAACCCACTCTCTGACCCAGACAAATTTAGTACATTTTGAGTCCCTGATGCGACCGAGCATCTGTAGGATTGCATCTACCCCTAAGACCCCAAAGAAGAAAGCAAAGTGATGGCTGAAGTAGCCTTGAATCGAAATATCGACACCCGATTCAGCACTTGGTGTGTAGAGGATTGCATCTGGCTGATGCTTCTCAATGTACCCGTTGCAATCTTTGAGGAAGTCCTTTACATACTCTTCCGGTACAGTTTTGGAGTCTACCCGAAGGGTTTTTAGTCCCTGCTCAGTTAGCAGGTTGTCTAGAGATTCGATAAAAACCTGACTATCTGAGCAGATCGCTGGGACTGGGGAATCATTAAGAAGATAGTGAAGCCAGGGTGAGCGGTCATTTTTCCTTACTTCCTCCTCAATATCGACGGTTCCTAGCAGGTAATTGACCAGCGGCTTGTCACCCTGAAAGGTGTTTTCAGCCCGAACGATTTTCTTCCCCGGTGCAAGTTCATGGAGGTATGCAACTGCCCAGTCAGCCATACAACCATCGAGGCAGATAACCTGGCTTGCCCTTTGTAGACAAGCTTGAAACAGCTCTAGAATGTTGTCGCGACCTTTGACCGTAGGTGAGTGTAGCAAGTGCCTGATCACACTCATGACCTCATCAAGAATCAAGACTTTACCGTCAAACTCTTCTGGGTCAAATCGCCAGAGAGAGTCGGCACACAGAGCAATGCCGCTGCTTGGATCATGACGCATCATAGCTGAATCACTCTCGTGGAGATGGTAGAATCCAAGCTTCTCGCATAATTGCAGCAATAAAGTGTTGCGGTAGCCAATGCAGATAAAGCCCTTACCTTCCTCTTGCCAACTTCTGACCCAGTTCCGCAGGCGAGTAGTTTTGCCCCGACCCAGACCGGCCCGACCAAAAAAGATTGAATTTTGGGGGGGTAACTTCCAATCACACCATTCGGAAGCTTTCTTGATATCTGAATTAAACTGCTTAGCCCTGTGCCATGCTTCCTTGGCTTTTTCCTGGTAGCCGCTAGCAAAACCTTTCTTCTGCTCTGTCGGCTTATCCTCTGTCGGCTTACCCTTTGCCAGAAATTTTTCTGAGCTGATGTACTCAACTTTGCTGTAGTCGGTCAGCTCGTCAACATCTGGGCTCGACTTATCTCGTTGACCCCACCAACCGATCGCGACTGACCAACCCCACTCCTCTAGCAGAGCAATCACCCGCTGCCATCGGGTCATAACAGATTGATTGAGGATGTCGCCTGAATCAGGGAAGATTTTGATTGATTTACCTTCGACCTCAAGCGCTGCCTTCTCCAGTGTTTGCTTGAACAGCTCCGGGCTAGACGCCCACTGCCCACCGGCCGCGCCGATGGTGAGTAGGTTGAGCCTTTGACTGACTAAGAAAGGCTTCGGGCCCGTGCCTTCAGCGAGAGCAATCCCCTCTGGCTTGCCCTGTGGTCTGAAAACTGCCAAGGGTAACTCACCCTCTGGCTTACATCCTTCAGAAAACAGGTGAAGCGTTTGTCCCTTACTGCTTAGCCATCGGTAGCGATTGCTCTCACCCGCAGGCAATGCCCTCAGCCGCACTTGGCAACCGACGATTAACCCGTCAGCATTGCGAACTGGACACAGATACCCTCCATGCTTAACAACCAACTCTTTACCAGTTGCGCTGATACCAGGTAGGAGGGTGCTGAATTGAGATTGAAGCCGCTGATAACTCTCAACAGACTTGAACCCAGCTAATTCAATTTGCTCGTGGGTAAAGCCGCGTCTTACTAGATCTGCTTTGTCGTCCGGGTGTAAGGTCAACTCACCCAATAACCGGGTATACTGCTCGTGTCGCTGCGCCGCCGTCAGTGACCGCCGCCGCCGCTGCTCATCCTCGCTGGCTTTCTCATTCCGCCGCCGTTGATTTTCCTGCTGCCATTCGAGCCGCCGTTGGTCGCTCCATTCCTGGGAATTGTCCAATCTGAATTGACCCCAGAGCTGATCTCTAGTGTGACCTAGGCACTTGTAGCCATTGACGACCTCGCCCTTTCTGGTATCGGCGTAGAGCATACACTGCCAGTAAGCCTGATCCTCTTTGCCTTGACGGCATTTACCAGCAGTATCCTCACAAATTGGGCAAGCATTATTTTTACTGGAGGGGGTAAGACTCATCGCGCACCCCCTATTAAATTCAGCAGGAAAATTACATCATCGCCCTCAAATCCTTTCTCGCTAAGGATTTCCAGGCAATTGGTCAGTTCGCGATCGCGATAAAGTGAAATGAAATCGCTCTCCCATTGGTACTTTGTAAAGTTATGCGAAGAAAAACGCGGCATACCGCGTATTTCTATGGCCCAATAATTGATGGTGTCGGCAAAGGCTGAACCTGTTACACTGGGAGGAATTGAAGTAATTGCCGGGTTGTTTTTTTTCATGAAGGACGCTGTATTTTAATGTGATACGGCGTCCCTTTGCCTTTATTCGCTGCTCGTAACTTGTTACTGTAAATTTATCTATTTTGAAGACTTCGGTTGAGTTTCCGATGTCTTGGAGCGCCGTGAGAAGCGTTCATTTGAGCAAGGCAAAGGGATTCAGCCGTTTACTTTTTTTGTTGGGTAGTTTTGATGCGATCGCGTTGCTCCTGCCTGCGCTGTCTGCGGCTCTTGAGTGGCTGGGCGCGATCGTGTGGCGAGGGAGTGTCAAGATTGCGAATAAGTTTGAGTGTGCTAGTCATTTTCAATAATCAACTCTAGAACCAAAGTTAAACTGGAAAGCGCTATTAAGAAAAGCTTTGGGAAGCTTTTTGGATAATCTTTACAATCTAAGCATCAATCTCCGGAACCACGTTTCAAACTTTGTTTCGCCTTCCCTCGCTGACCATTGCTCAAAACCCTTGGGCTTCCGTCAATGTTGGTTATTATTCCAACGAGTCGGGAGTTTTTGATCTGTCGATAGAAACGTTTTGTTGATCGTTGGTAATCGAGAAAATGGGTTTGCTTGAACTGGACGTCTTTTTTCGCAATGTATGCGGCTCCTGCTTCAAGCGCTTCTATAGGGGGGCTTTGAATTGTGCCTTTAAAAGCCGACTGGCTTACTTGATTAAGCCAGTCGCAATGTTTGAGTGCCAATTCATACTGAGCTACTTTACCTACAGGGTTCAGGGTTACTGAGTAATAGCTGTTGTGTAAAATGTTTTCACAATTCTCAATTTCACAATGGAGCATCCATGTTATGGGATATAGGTTTTGAGCCTGCGCCCAATCAGCCCTTGGGTAAACCTCTTGGGCAAGCCTCAGATATGCCAATGCTCGTTCAGCAAATGGCTTGTATGCGACTTTGTTGGTGAAGGTTAGTTCCGGTAATAGCTCAGTTTTATTTAAGAGGTAGTATTCGAGCCAATCTGCTTCAGCTCTGTACTGCTCCCTGATTATATTGAGGGCTACTTCATCTTTGTCTTCAAAGGACAATCTGATGCCATGCCGATGTTCCATTAACAAGTCAGGCGCATTTCTGATTTGCCAAATACACTGCTCGTTGCTCAAAGGCGTCTCTGGTAGCTGATACCCAGTCTTTTGTAGGTTTCTATTCATTGTGTTGGAACTAATGAATTTATAGGTACGATCGCATTCTCACTCCCAGGTCAGCATCGGGCTGGCTTCAACGACGCTGCGATAACGAGAGATAGTTCGCTTGGCAATAGTTGGGGGTAGTGTCTGCTTGATTTTGGCAATCTCGTCTGAGCAGAGCGCCGCAATGTCATCTTCCCCCGATACCTGCCTGAGTGCTTGGATGAAGACGTTAATGTCATCAATCGCTTGTAGCGCCTGGTGAACTGTTTTTGTGTCTTTCACTCCTCACCCCTTTGCTGATTCAACAAATAGTCTAGAACTCTGTCAATTCGATCCAAAGCTGCGGTAGTTGTTTTCTGAAACTCTTGTAACTGAGACTGCTGTGCTGAGTGGTTGCGGTCTAGGCGTTGAAATAGGGCTTCTAACCTCTCCGTTTGTCCTTCTAGTCGAATCAGCCTTTCAGCACTTTGGGTAAACAACCGTTGAGCCTGGAAAACAAACTCGTCTACTCTATTAGAGAGTTGCCTTAACTGCGTCTGGGTCTGAGTCTGAGCAGTTGTTAGCTCCTCAACCGTTATTGTTAGTCGGTCAAGTTGTTCCTGAGTTCTATCCTGTCTATTGCCCAATTGGTCAAGCTGAACCTGAGTTCTGTCTTGTCTCTCGCTCAAGCGGTCAATTTTTTCATTAGCTGACTCAGCATAACGAGCTGCTGATGCTAGCAGTTGTTTAACTGTCTCGAACTCATCCTCAATGCGGTCTAGTCGTTGATTTGGTGATTGTGTCATCTAACCTCCAGTAATGCTGGACACTTCACAAAATTCAGGTACAGATTAAAACGCCTTGGGTTATCCCGACACGGGTAGAGGGTCTTGTTGATCTTGTAGAAAAAACCTGAACGAGCCAGGGCATTGAGCACCAGGTCTATTTCTTGTTTGTGGCCGGTGATGCGGATAGAGGCTGAGGTGTGTACGAGATGCTCTTCAAATTTTGGCGGCTCATTGGGCTGTGAGTCACCAACGTCGTAGATACCGGGTTCTTCTGTCATTTGGCTTGCTCCTTCGTTGGGAACGTGCGATCGCACAGTTCAGCCACTAGTTCCTTTGGTATGTCCAGATTGCTAGCGATGCTCGCAATCTCGGTAGTCGTAGGTTTGTGACCGAATGCTAGATCCTTTAACCGAGAATGACTGATCTTCCCAGTATTCATTAAAGCGAAATAGTTATTCCTGACTAGCTCAGTTAAGGTTGAAGGCGGCTTAGGGGTTTCGTGGGCTGAAAATTCAGGTTCTTGGGCTAACAGCGTTTCTACAGCTTTTTCCAAACCTTCGCTTTTAGAAATTTGCTTAGAGGCGCAGTAAATACCAAATCGGCGTGCTAAATCAACCGGAATGTGCCCTGTTACCTGAGCATAGTTTGGGTCGTTGCGTTTGGTGACCAAGGTTAATGATAAGTCTTGACAATCTGACCTCCATTGTCTCACGAGTGTCATAGTTGATGCTTGTGTGTGACTTCGCAACTTTAATTTTGTTGCGAAGTTGTGAATTGATGTTATTCTACCAAAAGAAGCCTCTGACACACCACTGACCAAAATGACAAAAACGTCACAGGTTAGTCAGGGGAAGGCTAAAGGAGCTTTTGTGATAATGAAAACTCTAGTGCAATGGGAGAAGGTACTAGCTGAGCAAATAGTTCTACCAACTCGGAACCGTTGGAGCAGACGAGCTATTTGTCAATACCTCGGTATCTCCAAGAACACACTCAAGACTTACATAGAGAAGATTGCCATCGTCGTTAAGGACTTCCGCTCGCGAATTCCCAAAGATACCAAAGGTAACTTCAAAACAGGCTTCAGCCTAGATCAATATCAGTTCTGGCTTGTAGTGAAAATCGCTCACTTTGCCGCGCTCATCCGAGCTGACCTGAACGGCACGAGCTACATCTGTGACATTGCTCAAGTCTTCGCCAAGAGTCAGCAGTATGTCAGTTACGAAGTGTTTCTCTATGACAGCAGTCTGCATAGTGACGCTGCCTAGCCTATCTACCAACCATCTATAGGAGACAAAAATCATGGCCCGCAAATCATCGACCAAGACCACGGAAAATCCCACGGAGCAAATCATGAACGCAATCGACACCCCAATAAACCTAGAGTGGAGTGATACTGCTGAAAACCTCAATACCTCTATTCCAGACCTGCAAGAGCGCGTTGCTGCCAAGCTGAACGATTCCACTGTGTTTGCTTGGGATAGCTTACCTGCTGAGCATGAGTCACTTGTTGACGCGATCGCCCGTGACCTAGAGGCTGAAAATTCAGTCCGTCGTCTGGGCCCGACAACCGAACCCCCAATTCCACAACCTCAAGAGCCGCCAATACTCGAAGAGGAGCCTCAACCCCAAGGTAAGCTGACCCGAACTAAGCAACCTGCTACAGGTCTAACCCAGAAGCGCAAAGGTGCAATTGACAAAACTGCTAAGACCTCAAAAAAACTGGGCAAAGGACTGGATGAAGCTGAGTTGCTGGTAGAAGCCCAAAGGGGTCGCAAAAAGGGAGCTAAGAAAGCAGCTGTACGTCTGGTAGCTGAGGAAGAGACCTACAACGAAGTCCTCACCAAAGCAGCTATTCAACGTCTGGCGGATGCAGTTGGCGAGACGGAGGAAGAGGAGGAATTTGACCCCCTGGCTTACGTTCGCCAAGCAGGCTCGCAGGATGTCGATGAGACCTTAAAGACTGCAATGGAGAAGATTACCCCAGTACTGGGAAAGTTGGGGGAAGCGGCGAACGAGGTAGTGGACAACAGTTACAGCAACGGCTCGACATTAGACCTCTCACGCCTGGAGAAATTGATGCGGTCAACCGACTAGCGTTCTCTATTCGCCTAGCTAGAGATTTATCAAAACTTCAAGCCCACCTAGCAAATACCCAACAGTCAGAGGAGCATCAAGACATGACTTTAGTTACAGAAGTTGCGAAGAAAGTTTGGTCTGGACTTAACGCAGATATCACCCCAGTTTTTAAAAACTTACTCAGCCAAATTCGTGCAGTCTATGATCCGCAACTACAACCAGTTATCGTCGGAGGCTGCATTGTTGACTGGGTTGATGCTCGCACGGGTGACAGACCTTGGTTCAGTTAGTTAGACAGACTCATGGGGGAGACAGCGGCGAAGTATTGGATGTGCTCTCCGCTGCATCCCCAGCCCTTACCAATCACAGATAGGAGCAATCTTCAATGATACCCCAGCAAAGTTTCACCCAATGGCAAGAAAACCCAGTTCAGGGCGCGGTTCCCTGTCCATCACCTCTCACCCCGGCTGATGAATCCTTCCTCGAAGAAACCCTCGTAGAGTGCCAAATCCGCCTAAAGATGGCGCTCGCAACAGCCCAAACCTACAACCGATTGCCAGACCTGGCTACTGGCTTGGGCGATGCAGTTACCGCGTGTGAGGAAGCGCTCGCTGTTGTCCGTGACCCGCAAAAGTACATCGATTAATAGCAGGAGAAGTCGAATTATGAGTGATATCTCACCAAATCCAGAGGCTAAAGTACCATCGCACCTAAGAGATTACATGTCAGAAGTAATGGCTGGGCTGCGCCAACAAAGCATGGATTTGCTCGTCCACGAGTTGATGCTCGCGTTTGACGAGCAAAAATACAACCTTGACGAATTCATCGATTCCATAGCTGGTTACGCCTACTCACAGCCCGGTTGGGATGAGGTCGTCTCTTATCTCGAACTGGCTAGCGAAAAGATTTCAAAGTTTCGCCGATTAAAAGAAGGCGCGGTGCAACGCGAGTAAGTAACAGCCTCAGAGCATTTCCGTTATGACCAACAACGATAACCGAGGTACAGGTAGATGACCTATCAATCCTTTGAAGACTCGCAAAAATCCCCCATCCAGGGCGAGATTCCCCCCACTGACGCTTCCATGCCTACCCTAAAAAACCTCCGGCAACAAGCAAAAGCCCTTGGCTTAATTCGCTACTCCAAGCTACGCAAAAAGCAGCTTCAAGAATTAATTGAAGCACGCTTGACAAAGCAGGATATTCCGCTCAATCACTTATCTCCAAAGATTATCCTCAAGCGCTTGACACGCAAACGTGCGTGGGAATGGCAAGTAAAGGAGCTTCAAGCCCTCAATGGGGCATGCCTAGAGGCTTTGGCTGTGATTATGGGCGTTGCGAAATCTGGCACAAAAGCTCAAAAAGTTGAGCGCTTGTGGGCAGTAGCAGAAGTACGGGGAGCCATGCAAGATTTTGATAATCCTCAGTCGCACGAAGCGGTTGTGGAGATTGCTGAGGAAATGGGCAAAAAATTCCTGGGGAGGGAACTAAAAGCACTTTGCAAGAAGGCTAAAATATTCACCCCCAGTACCAAGTATGGAATGGCAGCCGCCTTGCTCAATTGGCGCAAAGCTTGCAATTTTTATGGAATGCAAGCGCTAAAAAACCTCAAATCAGCCTAATTAGTAACGGCGGGTGCAATTCCCGCCTTTCCTTATGGATGAAGAGAATTTTTCCCCTCAAGAAATCTCATCCGAGCAAATCGAAGAAATCCTCAAAACATCAGACATTGACGAATCCCTAGAGAATATTCTTCTGACTTTGGATGAGCAGTTACGCAATCTAGAGATTAGATTTCAAGCCTTAGTAAACTCACGAAGGAGCTAATTAAATGGCTAGACCAAGACTATCAAGTAACCGCAAAAATGCCGCCAAGGCTGTTGCTAATAAAATTGCTGGCAAGACCTCAAGCACAGCCACAGCAACCGCTCCAACGCCTACAGCTAGTATCTCATCGCCACCAAGACCAAGTGCAATTTCCACGAGCCAAGGTGACATTTCCGTACCGGGGTTGATGGATTTCACCCCTGACAAAATAGAGGGGATGTTGCCGCA
>Ga0310810_10011082_pt1 | contig 10532 bp, 4 predicted proteins | sample NCmetagenome_FD_207641 | JGI IMG/M metagenome (GOLD analysis project Ga0310810, IMG submission 207641) | Soil microbial communities from experimental microcosm in Duke University, North Carolina, United States - NC | ecosystem: Engineered > Artificial ecosystem > Soil microcosm > Unclassified ... | reverse complement strand
CATCACTCGACCTCATCACCGTGGCCTTCGGGTTTCGCAACCTGGCGAATTACCGGCTCGGCCTGGAAGAAATGTTGCGCGTGTTGAAACCCGGCGGCGTGGCCGCGATTCTCGAATTCTCGCAGCCGCCAAATGCCGCCTTCCGCGCATTGTACGGTTTTTTCTCCAGGAGCGTACTGCCCCGCATCGGGGGAATGATCTCGGGTTCGCCCGACGCGTATTCGTACCTGCCCGAATCCATCCGTAAGTTTCCGGGCGCCGAACAACTCGCCCAGGAGATGCGCCAAGCCGGATTTTCACGCGTCGAATTCGAGCGCATGACCGGCGGCGCGGTGGCCCTGCACCTTGGTCAAAAATAATGCCGCCGCAAAGCGCCAGCCGCTATTTGATTCTCTTGCGGAACTGAAAATCGATCCCAAACACTCCGTTAGGATCCCGCACCGCAATCGCCGACCAGCTCTTGTCCAGGTCCCACTGCACCTGTATTAGTTGCTCCTGCGTGCGATTCAAATTGGTAATGTAGGTCAACGTGACGTCCTTCGACACTTGCTGCTCCCACGTCAGACGCGCTTGCGGAAGATTGTCGACGCCGACCAGCGTGGGATCGATCTTTACCCGGGTGGCTCCGAAGAATCGCTGAAACCGGCTGTTGAGCTGCGCGTTGAGCGCCTGCCCCACCAGACCCGTGCCGGCTGCTGCGAAGTTGCTCCCGCCGCCGCCAGAGACGCCCGGAGCGGTCTGGTTCAGCGCCAGCGACGGATCCCGCCCGGTTGCCAGCAAACCGATAATCTCGGACTGCTGGAGGGGCGGATCAGAGCTCCAGTTCATCTTGAGGTTGCCGGGCGGGCCGGCTAAAGTCACGTTTACAGTTATGCCCCTCAGCTTGGTCTCCAGATCCATGTCGACCGTCGGCTCAATCTTCACCGGATTCAGGAACCGGATATCGCCGCGATTGATGGTGTACCGGGTCCCGAAAACTTGCACCTCGCCCTGGTTGACCGAAACCGTGCCCTGAAGCACCGGCCGCACGGGTGAGCCACGCAGCCGCAGATCCACCTCTGCCTCCACGTTGCGTGTCAGCGAGGTCTCCACCTGGAAGTTCGAGGCACTCTGGATACGAACATCGAGCCGCATGCCTTGCAGATACTCGTTGGGCGCGGTGGGTATGGCCGTCGGCGCGGACGCTTGGGCCAGCAGCTGACCCAAGTCGCTGCGGGGATTGAAGGAAGCGCGGTTCAGAGTAACCGAGCCGGAAAGCGTGCTCGCGTCGGAGGCCCCGGTCAGACGTAAGCTCGAATCGAACGTAGCGCTCAAGTCCTGGGGCAAGCGCACCCGCACTCGCCGCGCTTCGGCTTGCAGGCGGTACACCAGCGCAGTCCCGGAATCCAGTGCCGCGCCGAAGTCCAGGCTGCCCGTGAAATTGATGGTCCCTCCGCCCGTCTCCGCCGCCAACCGTTCGATGGTCGCGCGGTTCCGGTCAAAGGCGATCGACCCATCGGCGTTATCCACCACGTACGGCAGATCCGCGTAATATAGGGACGCTTTGCTGAACTGCAGGCGGCCATTCACGTTGGGATCCTGCAGGTTTCCCCGGATCGACACTTGCACGTTCGCGATTCCCTTGGCCACCAGATCCCGATTGATCAGCTGCAGGATCACCAGATCGATGTTTCCCCGTACCGAGAAATCGGCGCCGGCGGCGCCCCGGAACGGAATCGCGCCTTCCACCGAAACATTCGTATTTCGCCCTGTGAATTGGGACGGGCTGAGCTGGACCCGGTCATGCGTGATATCGACCACCAGCGGCTGGCTGTTCTTGAGGATCACGTCTTGCTGCTGCACCCCCAGGCGCAGTACCTGGCTGGGCCGTGGATTGACTTGGACCGTATCGAGCGTCACTCTGGCGCGAAAGGCGTCCAGCTTTTGCAGCGGCAGCGTGACCGTAGCCCCGCCTTCGACAAACCCTTCGAAGGGCGGCGCGGCTGGCGAACGATCCCGCGTTTGTCCAAGCATTGCTAGGTCGTGCACGGAATCGATGCTCATCCGCGAGAACCGCACCGTGGCTTCGCCCGGAGCATCCCCCTCCAACCGCCACTTGCCGCTCACCTCCACCACCGATTCCCGGATGTTGCCGCCCGCGCGCACGGTCATCTCGGTCCCTTTCGTCTCGGCTGTGACCGTGAGGTCGCCAATCGGCTCCCCATCCACGGTGATTCGCTGCCCGGTGAGATCAACAGTCGCCGCCGTGAGTTCGAAGCTTCCGTTCGCGATCCGCCCATTGCCGCGCAGCCGCCCGCCCACTTGGCTGTCCACGGGCGGAGAAATCTTGGCGACGTGCCCGATCCGCGATGCGGTGACGTTCTGCGCGGTCACGTCGAAGCTTACGTCGCCGGACTTCAGATTGCCCTCCGGATGCCGGTAGTTCCCGCTGAATCGCAGCTCGGACATCCCATCGTTGGCGATCCCGTTGGCGATATCCAGTTCTCCAGGCCGGTAATGGGCGTCCGCGCGCACGCGGTCGACGTGCTCCCCGAAGGCCGCCGGCTGCTGGACATCCAGCGCTACTTCCAACTCGGGCCTTCGGACCGATCCGGCCAGGCGAACGTTGGCCGAACCCGTCCCGGTAATCTCCACCGTGCTGCCCGCCTCCCGGGCCAGTTCGCCCACCGGGGCATTGCGCAATTCGATCTGTCCCGTCACGCCAGCGTCCGCGAAACTTCCCTCCCGAGCCGTCACGCGAACCGCCCCGGATGCCGTCGTCGAACCGCGTGAAACCGCCAGCCGTGTCCCGTTGATTTCCATCCGCGTCGCGTCGATCTCGCCGGTAAACCGCTCGAATCCGTGCCCCTGGATCTCTCCATTGCTGACCGTCACCTGGCCCCTGAACCGCGGATCGTCTAACGGCCCCGTCACGGATCCGTCCGCTGTGACGCTGCCGTTACGGAGCTTCAGCGGAATCTCGGTCGGCGGATTCTCCTCCACCATGGCCAGCGCCGGCAGCAGATCGTTCAGGTCCGTGGACCGCAGCCGCACCTGCAGCATTTTCCCCAGCGTGCCGGAAACCTCCGCGCGCGTGGCCGGAGTGGCGAATGAGGACGATCCCAGAGCCACGGTTCCGGCCGCCTGATCGTAGGCCACATCCAGATGAGCTTCCACGGGCGCGCCGCCGGCCACCGGAATAACACCCAGAATGGCATGGGCCTTAGTCTGTGGCTGCCCCACCGTCGCATCAGCGGAGAAGGTCCCTGCCATCGTGCCGCTCCACGCGATCGGCCGGTCCGTCAGTATGGCTGCGGCGCGGCGCAGATCCAGGCCGTCAATGGTTCCTTCCACGTGGAATTCCCGCCCATGCTCCAGATTCGCCTGGCCGGCGACATCAGCACCCATTACTTTGGCGGTCATCTGCTTCAACGTCAGCCGGTCGCGGTCCAGCTGCAGATCCCCCCGCACCTCCGCACCCTCGATCTTCAGACGGTCTTGGGTGTAGCCTAAACCCCGCGCGATCACCCGCCCGCGCAGGATGGACGTCAGCGGCTGGTCAAAGGCGACGTTGACCTGGCCGTCGAAGGACGCGGACCCGGTGGGCTCGATCGGCAGATGGAATATCCGCACCGCTTCCCGCACGGACGCATTGCTTTTCATCGAAAACGTCCCATGCGGCGACCGCGGATCGTCCAGCGTCCCGCTCAGATCGGCGGAGGATTCTTTGGTCGCCACATGCACGCGGGGAAGAAGGATGCGCGATTTTTCGAGCGCAAACGTCGCGCTCATACTGGTGGGGATGGGCCCGTAACCCTCGACCGTGACTTGCAGACTATCGGTCGATACATCGCCGCGATAGGAAGGAGTCTGCGCTTCGTAATTCATCCGGACACGCAGATGCTCGCCCTTCAGGTGCAGCGGGATCCTGCGGCCGTCGTACTCCACCAGCCCGTCGACGATTTCATAAGCGCCAACCTTCAAGTTCAGCAATTCTTCCGACCAGAGCTTATCGGACCGGCCGGGCGGTCCGGGAAAGTTGGTGGAACCATCCGGGTAAACGACGAAATATGCCTGCGGCCGTTCGACTCGTAAGGACGCGAGGTCGATCTTGGTCTCCAGCACCGAAATAATCCGCAGCCCCAGAATCGCCGAACTCACCTGCAAGAGCGGCGGCTCCGCCGGTGTTTCCCTGCCATGCAGCACCAGGCCCTGTACCTGCACGGTCAGATTGTGCCAGTCGAGCGCAAAGCCACCCAGCTCCACGTGGGCACCCGTGGCGCGTTGGGCCTCTTCCACGATGCGCCGCTGGATGTACTGGTGAAACCGGTCGCTGCGTACGATCAGGACGCCCGCGACGGCCGCCAGCAGCACCAGGGTGGCGAGCGCCGCCAGCATCCACAACACGATCTTCCTCAGCCGCCTCATTCAAACGCCTTTTCCCGATATTGGACGCGCGCTGCGCTGCGTGCCGAATCGAGCCACTTATCGAGAGCCTCAATCACCCGCTGTTCCACCAGCAGTTTTTCGATCTGGTCGCGGCTGTCTTCAAATGATGGGGGCGGCGCCGCCGCCGAGGCGGGCTGCCGGGCTAATGAGTCGTAATAGCTTCGAATGTCGTCGGCGGAAACCACGACGTCCGGCCGGAACCGCAGGTCGGTAAAGGTTAGCGTGCGTAAGCCCGACAGAAGATGGGCTGCCAGATCGCGTTCCGAAATCCCGTAGTGTTCCAAGTCCGCTTGGTAGCCGGTCTCGGCCGCATACGGCGCTACCAGACCAGCGGCCGCTTCGGTGGAAGGCAGCGTTAGGTGGCTATCTGCGGCTTCCCGCAAGACCAGCAGCTGATCCACCAGCCTTCTTGCCGATAGGCGCTTGGCCGCGCCGCTCAAATCCAGCGGCTTGTGTTCCAGGAACGCGGCTACGCGCAGATCCAGAATCACTTGGCTTTCCGTGATTACGTCCTGGCCCACCGTAACGGCAATGCGATCCAGTGTCTCGGCCTGCGCCAGTCTCAGTGCCAAAACTGCCGCAATCAGGGCGTGTGTCAACATATTCAGAACGTCTGCCCCAGAGAAAAGTGGAACTGAAACCAGCTGATCCGCTGATTCGAACAAGTCGGCGACGGCGTCTGCGGAGCGCACACCGGCTGTGACGGAGGCACTTTCAGCAGATCATCCCGCGAGCCGTTGAATCCGAAGAAGCCGGGCGAGTTCGGGCTGAAGCTGAAATCGCCGCGGATGGGACCCACCGGCGTCCGGACCCGGATTCCGAAACCGATGCTATGCACCATATAGTCAAAGTCTTGCAGGTTTCGCTGGTGGAAGCGGAAACCGATCGAGGTGACGTCCGAATAGACGTTACCCATGTCATGGAAGAGTACACCGCCGATGTTATCTCCGATCAGCGGAAACCGCAGTTCGGTGGAGTGAAACAGGAGCGCGCTGCCACCGATGGGGAACCCGGTCAGCGTGTCGCGCGGTCCGGCCTGATTGTCCGGAAACGCGCGATTCGTGGACGCGCCACCCGAAAAAAAGCGCTCCGAAAGTGGAATTTCCGAGAGCCCGCCCCATCGCTGGATATAACCGACCTGTAGCGTCCGTGCCAGCACGATCTCGCGCCCGATGGGATGGTAGGTCGCGTTCCGCAGCAGCAGCCGAGTGAAGGTTGTCTCCGATCCGAATCCTTTCGAGGCATACGCCAAATCGACCGTGTTCAGAATCCCGCGATGTGAATTGACCGGATCGTCCCGGCGATCCTGGATGAACGAACCGCCGATCAGCCCCACGCGGACGGGTTGCGACAGCAGGCCGATCAATTGTGGCTGTATCTGGAGCGAGTTCGGATCCAGTGTGACCCGCCGGAACGTATAGCGGTATTGAAACGTATTGGCGCGCGAGACCTTCTGGGCCAGTTGCACGGTGCCCTCCCAGCGCCGTGCCGCGAACGTTCGCACGTCGCGCGAATCGTCAAACAGAGCCGAAAAGGTCAGCGACAGGCTTTCATGACCCTCGAACTGCGGCGCGACGTAACTGGCCAGAGCCCGCCGGCGCAGCGTGGAAACCTGGGTTTGCAAGCTGACCGTGTGGGCCAGGCCCAGAAAGTTGATGCGGCTGACGCCGATCGAGAAGCGCGGGCTGAAGCCTGTGGCGCCCGCCGGGTAATCAAGCGTGTTGGCACCGCCCCCGATGCGCGCCAGCTCCGCGCCGACGCCGAAGTTGAACGAGTACTTGCGGGCTTCGTCCAGGTGGAACAGGACATATTTCTGTTCTTCTTTGCCCTCCGGATTCTGGAGAGCCGTCTGCACCTTGGCGAAAATCCCCAGGTCGTACAACCTTTGCTGGCTTTGGGCGATACGGCTTTGCGAGATCGGATCGCCCGGCGCCAGCGAGATTCGGCGGGCCACTAGCGATGGATTCGTGGTTTCCAGGCCGCGAACCAGAGTGCCTCGCACATACTGGCGTTCTCCGGTGACCACCTTGTAATGAAGGTTGACTTGGTTGGGGACCGCCGCCGGATCCTGGTTGCTCTCGAATTGCGCGTCGGGATAGCCGTCGTTGTAGTAGAAGCCCAGAACCGTATCCCGATCGGCCGCGATGTTGGCCGCGCTGTACGGTTGCCCTTCCGTGGAGCGCACCGTCGAGCGCAGATACGCCTCGTCTTCGGCGGGGACTCCTTCGATGTCCAAATGGTTCACCAACCATTGCGTGCCTTCGTTGATCTGAATCTCCACCGCCAGGTTGCCGTGCACGCCACCGTAGTTATCCTGGACGGGCGGATGCGTCACCATGACGTCGGGGAATCCGTTGGCTCGGTACAGATCGGCGATGTTTTCCTCATCCTGCTGCAGCAGCCGTTCCGAATAGAGCCCATAACGACGCCGCAGCAGGCTGGCCGTCTGCAGGTACATCCGTTCGCGCAACGTCGCCGCATTAAAGTAATGATTGCCTGAGATATCGATGTGTTTCAGCTTGTGCCGGTCGCCGGACGTGATGCTGTACTCGATGAGCGAACGGTTCGGCTCCGGGTCGGTCTGCATGAAATCGACCTCCGCATCGAAATAGCCCTTCGAACGGAAGTATTCCACCAGGTTCCGCTGTCCTTCCACCAGGAGGCTCCGGTCCACCGTGCGCTCCTGATAGATCGGCACCAACTCTCGCAGCCTGGTCCCGGACACTTTGGCTCCCGTGGTGCGTACCTCGACGATGGGGCCGCTATCAATGGTCAGATACGGAGTGGCTGTGTTCGTGGCGGGGTGATAATCCAGCTTGTCCAGCGTGACCTTCGCCTCCAGCCGGTCTCCTTTTTGGAAATCCGAGCGCAAGCGCTCCAGACCGGTCTGGACACGGTTTTCCGTCACTTGCTGCCATCCCGGAAGCGGGATCCAGCCAAAACCGCGATGCCAGCCGGTGGCCTGAATCACGGATTCCTTGGGGCGGTTGAGCTGCCCCGCTAGCTCCACCCCGTCGAAGCGGGCCCGGTCCCCCGTGTCGAGATCGAAATACACGTTCGCCTCTGCCGTCTCTGGACGCCGATCCACCCGGCGTTGAATGGTCGCGTTGTACAAACCGTTCAAACGCAGCTTTTCCTGCATGTTGTCGACAGCCTGATCCAGGTCCGATTCCACAAACAGCGTACCCAGATCTAGTTTCGACGCCGTAATCAACTGGTTACGGTTGGGGGGCTCGTTTTCACCAGCGATGTTCACCCCACTGAGGAAGTAGTTCAGTTCCGTGGAGATACGCAGCGCCACACCCGGCCCATCCTGATTCGCGTCGATTGACACGTCGGAAAACCGGCCCGTAGCATAGAGTTTCTGAATCGCGTCGCGCGCCTGCTCCAGACGGAGTGGGCTCCCTTCTTTCAAAGGAACAATGCGGTTCAATTCCTCCCGCGGCAAAGGCTGCTGGGGCGGGTCGAATTCGATGCGCGAGATCGGCCGCCCTTCCCAGCGGGCCGTGGGGGTTTCTTGGCCGAACGCGGGGCCGAACGCTGGAGCCAGGCCGGCGAGCAGCGCGACAAGCATCCGCAATCGCACGTTCCCCAATGATAACGCATGGGCCATTGTTATCATGTTGGTCACAAGCGGATATATAGGCGCTGCGGGGACAACACCGGCGGCACGCTATCTCTATGACGCAACCCACCGAGTCCCGTTACTCCCGACAGAGCCGCTTCGCTCCCTTAGGTCCCGGCGGCCAGGAGCGGATCCGGGCGGCTTCCGTGGCCATCCTGGGCTGCGGTGCCCTGGGTACGGTCGAAGCGGAGATTCTGGTGCGTGCCGGCGTGGGCCGCCTGCGCATCATCGATCGCGATTTCGTCGAGTGGAGCAACCTCCAGCGCCAGTTTCTGTTTGAGGAGTCCGACGCCGCCGAGGGCCTTCCCAAAGCCGTCGCCGCCGCCCGCCACCTGGCGCGCGTGAACTCCGAGGTCACCCTCGAGCCCCTGGTCGCCGACCTCACGCCCGCCAATATCAACGACTTGCTCGAAGGCGTCGGTTTGATTCTCGACGGAACCGATAACTTCGAAGCACGATTCCTGTTGAACGACTACGCCGTGAGCTCGGGAATCCCCTGGATCTATGCAGCCGCCGTGGGTAGTTACGGCTTGAAACTGGCGATCGTGCCGGGACGTACGGCCTGCCTGCGGTGCGTCTATCCCGAGCCTCCTCAAGGAGTTCAGCCTACCTGCGAAACCGAAGGCGTACTGGCTTCTGTAACCGCGGCCATCGCCGCTCTCGCCGCCGGCGACGCCCTGAAGCTGCTCGCGCGCGGCCTCGAGTCCGTCGCCACGCGACTCACGACGGTAGACACATGGTCGGGCGAAATCCGCCAAACTTCGGCGCCGGCCCGCGATCCAGATTGCCCCTGCTGCGCCCGGCGCGAATTTGTTCATCTTACGGGCCAGCGTCGCGCGCCCATCAGCTTGTGCGGCCGCAACGCCGTCCAGATTCATGAGCGCTTTCGCCCCGTGGATTTGACCGACCTGGCTCGCCGTCTGGCCCCGCTCGCCACCGTCCGGGCGAATGATTTCGCGGTCCGCGCCAGCATCGATCCCTACGAGCTCACCGTGTTCCCCGACGGCCGCGCCATCATCAAAGGCACCACCGACCCGGCGGTCGCGCGCAGCATTTATGCCCGCTACGTCGGGATGTGAATACCCCTTTGTAAACCGCAGCCTATGCACGGTCCCTCCTTTTTCGCCGAACCTTCCTCAGAATGCGGCACACCATCTCTCTGCTACTCCTGGCCACTGGCCTTACAACTCTCGCGGCCAATCCGGAACACTCTCTTCCCATATTCTTCATCCCCAACCACGGCCAGACCGATCCCACACTGCGCTATGTCGTGCAAACGCCGGAGTTGCAGGCCGGATTCGCGCTGGACTCCGTGGTCTTCCAGATTCACGAAACACAACTTCGCGTGCACTTCGCCCGCGCGAGCCCCAGCGTAGCCATTCACGGCCTGGACCCGATGGCCGCGCGCGCCAATTTTCTGATTGGCGACGATCCCGCATCCTGGCATACCAGCCTTTCCACGTATGGCGGCATTGTGTACCGCGGTCTGTACGCCGGAATCGATATGAACTACAGCGGGAGCGGTTCCAAAATCAAATCGGAATTCCTGATCGCTGCCGGTGCCGATCCTGCTCAGATTCTGCTGGAATATTCCGCCACTGATCGCATATTCGTCGATGCTGGCGGCGATCTGGTGGTCCGCGCCGGCGCCGCCGAGTTGCGCGAACAAGCGCCCACGGCCTACCAGGAATGGGAGGGCGTACGGCGCCCCGTCGGAGCCGGATACAGGATCATTGGTGGCAACGCAGTCGCGTTCGAACTGGCCGACTACGACGTCACCCGGCCACTGGTCATCGATCCCGTGATCTCCTATTCCACCTACTTGGGCGGCACCGCGCAAAGCGCCGTCACGGCCCTGGCCGTGGACGGATCCGGTAATCTGTACGCAGCCGGCTGGACCGAGGCCATCGACTTCCCCGTGTCGAATGCCATTCAGGCGGTCAACCGCGGTGGCGTGGATGCCTTCATGTTCAAGCTGAATGCCGCGGGCAGCACGCTCCTCTACGCCACCTACATCGGCGGCCGAGGGGATGATCGCACCGCGGCCATCGCAGTCGACTCTTCAGGGCAGATCTATTTAGCCGGCTCCACCGCCTCCACCGACTTCCCGCTGGTGTCGTCCCTTCGCACGACACTGGGCGGTACCCGGGACGCGTTCGTGGTGAAGCTGAACGCCATCGGGAATCTGCTGCTCTACAGCACCTATCTGGGAGGATCGGGCTTCGATGCGGCCACCGCCATCGCCGTGGACGCCGCGGGCAATGCCTACATCGCGGGCGACACCCAATCCACCGATTTCCCGCTATCTGGCGCCGTCCAATCCGTGTTCGGAGGGAAGACCGACGCGTTCGTAACCAAGCTCTCTTCCGCCGGCGCGATCTCCTTCAGCAGCTACCTCGGCGGCGCTAACGACGAGCACGCCGGCGGCGTCGCAGCGGATACCTCCGGGAACATTTATGTGGCCGGCGGCACGCTCTCG
>Ga0310810_10011080_pt1 | contig 10533 bp, 9 predicted proteins | sample NCmetagenome_FD_207641 | JGI IMG/M metagenome (GOLD analysis project Ga0310810, IMG submission 207641) | Soil microbial communities from experimental microcosm in Duke University, North Carolina, United States - NC | ecosystem: Engineered > Artificial ecosystem > Soil microcosm > Unclassified ... | reverse complement strand
CAGATCGCCGGACGCGATCGCGTCGAGGTTGTCGTTGTTGCCGTGGATCCAGTAAACGGGCGCGCCGAGCGGCTCGTAGGAGCCGGCGGCGGACGCGATGTCGCCGACGCACAGCCAGAATGGAATCGCAGGATGCGCCGCGATGATCGTGCGCGCCGCGTCGAAGGCGCCGTGAATGTCTCCGAGCGCGCCTATTTGGGCGACGCCGGCACCAGCAGGTCCGCCTTGTCCCAGATGAAGTCCTTGTTGCTGTAGACGGCCAGCTCGTAGTCCTTGCCCATGAAGATCGCCGAGACCGGGCAGGCCTCCTCGCACATCCCGCAGAAGATGCAGCGCGTCTTGTGAATCTGGTAGACCTGCGCGTAGCGCGGGCCGGCCTGAACGCTGCCGTCGTTTTCAGCCGCTTCGAGGTAGATCGCGTCGGCGGGGCAGGCCACTGCGCAAAGGCCGCACGCCACGCATTTCTCGAGGCCGTTCTCGTCGCGCATCAGCACCTGTTTGCCGCGCCACTTCGGAAATACCGGGATTTTCTGGTCCGGATAGTTGACCGTAATGGGCTTTTTGAAGATGTGCTTCAGCGTGGTCGCAAAACCGACGATGAACGGACGAATCATATGAGTCAATTATACTTATAAGAGCTTGCAGGGGCCGTCCACGCTGCTCTCCGGCGAACAGTTCGTCCTGACGACACTGATGGCCAAGCTGGCCGTGGGCGCCGTGCTGGCCACGATGCTCGTGCGGTTTCCGTGGTTCCGGCGAATCCTCCTGACCGAAAAACGCGACTGGCCCGAGCGGCTGGTCTTCGCCGCCAGCCTGGGCATCCCCTTGATGGCGGGAGTCGTCTGGCGCATCCTCCTCAACAACAACGCCGCCGATCTCACGCTCGCGGGCGCCTTTCTGGCAGGGCTGCTCGCCGGACCATATGCCGGAGCGATCGTCGGCGTCATGGTGGGTGCCCCGGCGTTCTTCGCAGGCGAATGGGCCGCCCTGCCGTTCGCGATCGGCTGCGGATTCGCCGGCGGCGGCTTGCGCGAGATCTGTCCGACGGAAGCCATCTGGCATTTTTCGCCGCTGTTCTTCACCGGCCTTCACCGGCACGTCTGGAAACTCGTCCGGCGCTTCGACATCGATTGGGTCGTGATTCTGCTGGCCGCACCGATCGGCCTCGAAATCATCCAGCAGGCGATTCGATTCAGGTGGCCGCACCGCATCTACGCGATCGATGCGTCGACGCCGCTGCTCGGTTTCTTCGTCATCCTGGCAACCGTGCTGTCCGTCGCGATTCCGATCAAGATCTGGAACAGCGCCCGGATCGAGCACCGGCTGCAGGAGCAGGAAAAGCTGCTGATGGCGTCCCGGCTCGACGCGCTCGCGAGCCAGATCAACCCGCACTTCCTCTTCAACACGCTCACGTCCATTTCGTCGCTGATCCGTTCGCAGCCCGAGACCGCGCGGACGCTGATCGTGAAGCTCTCTGGGTTGTTGCGCCGTCTGCTCCGCAGCCAGGAACACTTCGTCACCCTGCGGGAGGAACTCGAAGCGATCGATGAGTATCTCGATATCGAGAGCATCCGCTTCGGTCCGAAGCTGCGGATCGAAAAGGACATCGACCCCGACACGCTCGGACTGATCGTGCCGAGCATGATCCTGCAGCCCCTCGTCGAGAACTCGATCAAGCACGGACTGTCGCAGAAACTCGGGGAAGGACGCATCACCATCCGCAGCTCGCGAGAGCGCGATCACGCCATCGTCGATGTCATCGACAACGGCGTCGGCATCGCGCCGCTCGACGCCGGCCGTGTGAAAGGCAGCGGGATCGGACTCAGGAACGTCAACGAGCGGCTGCGCGTCATCTACGGCGCGAATTACCAGCTGCAGCTCGACAGCGTTCCCGGCGAGGGCACGTGCGCCCGCATCGTGATCCCGGAGCTCGCCGAGCCTGCACGGATCACCGCATGAATGTGACGGGCGATCTCGAACCGCTCCGCACCATCGTCGTGGACGACGAGCAGCTGGCACGCGACGAGCTGTGTTTCCTCCTTCAGCAAATCGGCGGCATCACCATCGTCGCGCAGGCGGGCAACGGGGTCGAGGCGCTGCGGATCATCGAGGAGTTCCAGCCGGATCTGGTCATGCTGGACGTGCAGATGCCGGGGATTACGGGCTTCGAAGTCGCACGCCGCGTCATCGAAGCCGGACTCGAGTCGCACGTCGTGTTCGTGACGGCATTCGATCAATACGCCATCGACGCGTTCGAGGTGAACGCTGTCGACTATCTCCTCAAGCCGGTCGAACCCGCCCGGCTGACGACCGCGGTGGACCGCGCCCGCAAGCGGCTGGCCGTCGAACGGACCTCCCAGAGGGGCGGGGGGCAGGACTTCGAACGGCTGGTCCAGCTGCTGGCCGACCGTCAGACGCGCCGGGACCAGCTGGCCATCAAGGTCGACGACCGTTTCCTGCTGGTTCACGCGGACGAGTTGGTCTTTGCCTCGGTCGAGAGCGAGGAAATCCGCGTCGTAACGAACAGCTTGTCTGGAACGTCCAACTATCGGACACTGGATGAATTGCAGGCCAGGCTCGATCCGGCGGTGTTCTGGAGGGTGCACCGTTCGCACCTGGTGAATATCAATAAAATAAAGGAGATCGTCCCCTGGTTCAGCCGCAATTACATCCTGAAGATGAAGGACGCCAAGGGCAGCGAAATCCCGGTGAGCCGATCGCAGACCCGACGCCTCCGGGAATATCTGAAGCTATGAGCACGAGCAATCCCGACGACTCGATCCACACTCCCGGGCCGCACGACGAAGGGCGCGTCGCCGAGGCATACGCCGGCGACAGCTACGCCCCGGTACCGCCATTGCCTCCGGAGATCGTCGCCGCCGACGGCGCGGCGGTCGCGACGGCTCCGCCGCCGGATTCGAAGGCGCTGGACGGCGCACCGGCATGGCTCAACCGCGTCGGCGAAGAGCTCGTGGCGTGGTTCAAGACCCTCGCGTCGGCTGCGGTCTATGCGACGCTCATCGTCACCTTCGGCTTCCAGGTGGCCCGCGTTGAAGGCATGAGCATGGCCCCGACGCTGCAGGATCAGGATCGGTTGATCGTGAACAAGCTGGCGTACCGGCTGCACGATCCGCAGGTCGGCGACATCGTCATGCTCTACTATCCGCTCAAGCCGGATCGGTCGTTTGTCAAGCGCGTCATTGCGGAGGAGGGCGACAACGTCCGGATCGTGGACGGCCGCGTCTATCGCAATGAGGTGCCGCTGGACGACAGTTTCGTCCCGCCCGAATATCGCAGCCATGACGACTGGGGACCTCAGGTGGTGCCCGAAGGGTACTACTTCGTGATGGGCGATCATCGGAACAACAGTTCCGACAGCCGGCACTGGGGCTTCGTTCCGAAGAAGTACATCATCGGCAAAGTGCAGCTGCGGTGGTGGCCGCTCGCGCACGCGCGCGTTTTCTGAGCGGAGGTTGACGGCTGCGTTCGTCACGACACCAGGCAGTCAGCCGCGTTCTTTTCCAGGTTCTCCTGCTGAACGTCGTCGTGGCGCTCGCCAAGCTGCTGCTCGGCTACTCCACTGGCGCCGTCAGCATCGTTTCTGACGGGTACCACTCCCTTACCGATTCCGCGTCCAATGTGATCGGCCTCGTCGGCCTGCGTGCAGCGCGGAAGCCGCCGGATGAGGACCACCCGTACGGCCACCGGAAATACGAAACGTTGGCCGCCGCGGCGATTTTCGTTTTTCTGCTGCTGACGGTTTTCGAGATCGGCCGCAGCGCCATCAAACGCCTGGCATCGCCATCGCCGCCCGAAGTGACGGCATTGAGCTTTGCCGTCATGATCGGCACGCTCATCGTCAACGTGCTCGTCGTCCGGTACGAAGCGGGCGCGGGCCGACGACTCAACAGCGAACTGCTGGTCGCCGATTCGGTTCATACGCGGAGCGACGTCTACGCGACGATCGGCGTGCTCGTGTCGCTGACGGGCGTCTGGCTCGGATACCCCGTGCTGGATCCGATAGGAGGGATCGTCATCGCCGTGCTCATCGCCAGGACCGGCTGGCAGATTGGTGAGGGCGCCTCGCGCATCCTGTCCGATCGAATGGTGATCGACGAGGAAGACATCCGCGAGGTCGTCATGAGCGTGCCGGAGGTGCTGGGGTGCCATCACATCCGTACGCGCGGCTCGCTCGATCACGTCTTCCTGGACCTGCACCTCTGGTGCCCGCCGGCCGCTCCGCTCGCACACGCGCACCACGTATCGCACATCGTGAAGGATCGCCTGATGGAGCGGTATCCGGAGCTTGCCGACGTGATCATCCACATCGAACCACCGCCGGTGGACTACGGCCGCTAATCCGACTAAGAGGCACGGAGGACACGAAGGCGGGCTGTCCTGCCAGGCCGGCGTAGCCGGCCTGGCCGAGAGACGAAAAGATCCGGGAAATGAGCCGCAGCCGTCGCAAGCGCGGTTCATTTCCCGGATCCTTTCGTCTCCCGGCCGCGCGTCCCGCGCGGCAGGACAGCCCTCCGTGGTCTTCGTGGCTCTCAGTGAAAAACCGTCACTGAACGCCGTACATCTGATCGATCGTGTCGCGCCAGCGGTCCTCGACGATCTTCCGCCGGACCTTCAACGTGGGCGTCAGCTCGCCGCTGTCGATCGAGAACTCGTGCGGGAGCAGCCGGAATTTCCTGATGCGCTCGTACTCCGCCAGCTCACGGTTCAGCGAGTCGAGAATCTCCTGATACAGCGCGACGACATCTGCGCGCCCCAGGAGCGCTTCCCTGTCCGCCGGAGGGCGGCCGAGATCGCGCAACCGCCGTTCGAGCGCGGCGAACTCCGGCACGATGAGCGTCGAGATGAACCTGCGGCGGTCGCCGACCAGCACGGCTTCGGCGACGAGCGGACTGCGCTTCAGGATCGCCTCGATCGGCTGCGGAGCGACGTTCTTGCCGCCCGCGGTGATGATCAGATCCTTCTTGCGATCCGTGATGTAGAGATAGCCCTCCTCGTCCAGTCGGCCGATGTCGCCGGTGTGAAACCAGCCGTCGCGCAGCACTTCGGCCGTGGCCTCGGGCTTGTGATAGTAGCCCGCCATGATGTTCGGGCCGCGCGCGAGGATTTCTCCATCGTCTGCAATCCTGATCTCGACGCCAGGGATCGCCTTGCCGACGCTTCCGAGACGCCACGCGCCGGGGGGATTCCCCGTGAGGACCGGTGCGGTCTCGGTCAGGCCGTAACCTTCGGTAATCGGCATTCCAATGCCGTGGAAGAACTCCGCCACCGATGGCGCCAGCGGCGCGCTGCCGGACACGATGTTCCGGAGACGTCCGCCGAGATTCTGCCGGATTTTCGACCACACGAGGCGGTCCGCGAGTCTGGATTGAACCGAGTTCAACAGGGAGGGGCGCCGGCCTTGCAGTTCGGCTCTCGCGCGGGCCCGTCCGACGTTGATGGCCCAGCCAAACAGGGAGCGCCGCGGTTCGGGCAACTCGCGGCCTCTTTCCAGAATCCGCGCCTGGAGTTTCTCGAACACGCGTGGGACGCCCGTCATGAGCGTGGGCTTCACTGTGAGGATGTCGCGTGCGATGGTGTCCGTGGATTCCGCAAAGACGATCGAGATGCCGTTCGCAAGGCACACATACGACAGCATGCGCTCGAACGAGTGGCTGAGCGGCAGGAACGACAACGCGCGCTCGTCGTCTGCCAGCGCGAGAATCGAGACGGACGCGATCATGTTGGATGCGAGATTCTGATGCGTGAGCAGCACGCCCTTCGGCTCGCCTGTCGTCCCGGACGTGTAGATGATCGTCGCAGGGTCCGACGGCGCCACCGCCCTGGCTCGATCGCGAAATGCCCGCCCGGTTCCCCACTCACCCAGCATGCGCGCGTGCCCGCGGCCCTTCACCGCCTCGAAGCTCACGACCGACGGCGACGATCCAACGGCATCCGCGTCGTAGACGACGACGGCTTCGAGCGCCGGGAGATCGTGGCGGATCGACTGCACCTTTTCGAGCTGCGACGCGTTCGATACGAATGCGAGGCGCGCCCCGCTGTCGCGCAGGAGATAGCGCGCCTGCGCTGACGACAGCGTCGGGAAGACCGGCACCGTAACCGCGCCGCCTGCGAGGATCGCGAGATCCGTCGTCAACCACTCGGGACGGCTCTCGGAAAGGATTGCCACGCGATCGCCGGCAACGATCCCTGCGGCCTCGAGTCCCAGCGACAGATCGCGGAGGTCGTCGAACCACTCCCGCGTCGACTGACCGACGATCCCGGCATCGCGGCAGCGTCCGACCAGGAGCGCCATGGGATGCCGGCCGAGCACGTGAAACGGCAGATCGGCAATCGTGCGCAGTTCGGGCGGGGGTTCGCTCGTCGGCTCGGCCACGGCAAGGGATTTTACGCGCAAAGATCGGCGCCGTGAACGTCAGGTCCTGGGATTGAGGGATTGATTGGTGATTGCGTGGACTCTGTGTGATCAATAACCTGCGCGTTTGTCGACGACGTTCCGTAGCGGCTCGCCGGCCTCGTATCGCCGCAGGTTGTCGCTGAACAATTCGACGACGTCGTGCCAGTAGTCGGCAAAGAATCCTGCGACGTGTGGAGTCACGATGACGTCCTTGCGGGCCCAGAGCGGACTTTCCGGCGCGAGCGGCTCGTGCTCGAACACGTCGAGCGCGGCGCCGCGCAGCCGCCCCGTGCCGAGTGCGCCAACGAGCGCGGCTTCATCCACCAGCTTTCCGCGGCTGACGTTGATGAACACGGCGCCGTCTTTCATCAACGCAAGTTCGCGCGCCCCGATCAGGTGCACGGTCTCCGGGGTCTGAGGCGCCGAGAGGACGACCACGTCGGCGAGCGGAAGCTCCTGCTGCAGATCGGCAGGGCTCGCGGTTCTCTCGACGCCTGGCGGCGCGCCAGCGCCGACGTGACGTCGAATGCCTGTAACTGCCGCGCCGAACGCGGCGGCCAGCCGTGCGACCTCGGTTCCGATCGCGCCGAGGCCGACGACGAGCACACGGGCGCCGCGCAGCGAGCGGATCACGCCGATGAACTCGTCCTGCGCCCAGACACGCTGCTGCTGGCGGTCGAACGCACGCGGCAGGCCGCGAAACAATGCCAGTGTCACGAGAATCGTGTGCTCGGCAATGCTTGCCGCGCTCAGGCCCCGCGAATTCGTGAGCACGACGTCGCTGTCGACGAGCGCCGGGAACAGCATGCCTCCAACGCCCGCGGCGTGGCTGTGGATCCAGCGGAGCCGATGGGCAGCGCCGAACTGCGCCGCATTGATGCGCGCACCGAACGCGACCTCCGCGCCGCCGATGGCCGCGAGCGCGTCGGCATCGTTGCGGGCAACCGCAAACTCGTGGCGTGAAAATCGTTCGCGCAGCCGCTGCACCCAGGCGTCGGGGATGCACCACGACGAGAACGGGCTGTAGATCGCGACAAGGACCGTCATCGGCCCCGCCGCCAGGTGCCGCTCTTCCCGCCTCGCTTCTCGATCAGCCGTACGTCGCTGATGGTCATCCCCTTGTCGACGGCTTTCACCATGTCATACAGCGTCAGCGCCGCGACCGAGACGGCGGTCAGCGCCTCCATCTCGACGCCGGTTTCCGCCGTCGTGCGCACGCGCACTTCGATGTCGTAGCCTCCGCGCGCCGGGCCGATCTGCACGTCGACGTGGGAAATCGGCAGCGGATGGCACAGCGGAATGAGGGACGAGGTCTGCTTGGCGGCCATGATGCCCGCCAGCCGCGCCGTCTCGACCGGATCACCCTTGCGCGTCGTTCCGCCGCGGACCTGCTTACGCGCCGCCCGCGACATCGAAACGTGTCCGCGAGCGACGGCTTCACGCGCCGTCGGCGTCTTGCCGCTGACGTCGACCATCCGGATCCGTCCTGCGTCATCGACGTGCGACAGCTTATTCCGCGTCATCCTGCTCACCCCTGGCGAGAAAGAACGAGAGACTTTCGAGCGACACCGTCAGATCCATGCTCTTGAGTTTCACCCCGCGCGGCACCTTCACCGCGCCTGGCGAGAAATTCAGAATCGCCTTCACGCCGGAGGCGACGACGACGTTCACGACCTCCTGGGCCGACGGCCCGGGAACGGCGACGACCGCGATCCCGATGCCTTCGCGCCTGGCCACCCGCCGGAACGCACGCGTATCGTAGATGACGACGCCGCCGCGCGACCGCCGCCCGATTTTTTCCTTGAGCACGTCGAACAACGCGACGATCTCGAACCCGTCGTCGCGGAATCCTGGATAGTCCGCCAGGGCGAGACCGAGATTGCCGGCGCCCATGACGCCGACCTTGACGCCGCGATCGAGGCCGAGAATCTGCCGGAGGTGGCGGCGCAATTCCTTCACGTAATAGCCGATCCCGCGGACGCCGAACTCGCCGAAATACGCGAGATCCTTTCGGATCTGCGCGGCGTTGAGATGAAAGCGTTCGGCGAGCGCCTGCGACGAGATGGTGCGGATGCCGTGGGCGTCGAGCACGCTGAGACAGCGCAGGTATACGGAGAGCCGATTCGTCGTGAGCTCCGATATCGGTTCGATCAACGGCCGCGAACGAACAAGGTCACCGCGCTTGTTCTCCTTTGTCACAAGCGGATCGTAACAGCTGGAAGCGGGCCGCTGGAAGCGGCGAACTGGAAGCCAGGTGCCGGCCCTTCGAGTAATATCTGGCCCTATATGAATACCAAGCCCGCAGTGGCGACCAGACCGGCGTTTCAGCCCTACGTCCCGGCCAGCCAGTCCCCGGCCGAATTCACGGCAAAGGCAGTCATTCTCGGCGTGCTCTTCGGGCTGATCTTCGGAGCGTCCACCGTATATCTGGGGCTCCGGGCAGGGCTCACGGTCAGCGCGTCGATTCCGATCGCGGTGCTGGCCATCTCCGTCCTCAAACGCCTCGGCGGATCGACGATTCTCGAGAACAACATCGTCCAGACCATCGGGTCAGCGGGGGAATCGGTTGCCGGCGGGGTCGTGTTCACGATTCCCGCGCTCATCTTCCTGGCGCCACGCGGACCGCAGTTCTTCAACTATCCGCAGATTCTGATGCTCGCCTTCGCCGGCGGCATTCTCGGCGTGCTGATGATGGTGCCGCTCCGCCGCGCGCTCATCGTCAAGGAGCACGGCATTCTGCCGTATCCGGAGGGCGCGGCGTGCGCGGACGTCCTCATCGCCGGCGAACGCGGCGGCGCGCTGGCGACTACGGTGTTCACCGGTCTCGGCGTGGGCGCCTTCTGGAAGTCCCTGTCATGGATCTTCCAGATCTTCCCGACGGCCGTCGGCTACACGATGGCGCGCACGAGCTTCTTTCCGAATGCCGCGCTCAACGTGGACGTCTCGCCCGAATACATGGGCGTCGGCTATGTCATCGGCCCCCGGATCGCCGGCGTCATGTTCGCGGGCGGCGTGCTGTCATGGCTGGTGCTGCTGCCGCTGCTGAGCATCCTGGGCAATTACATGACGGTGCCGTTCCCGCCGATCCCGGCAAGCGGCCTGATGATCAAGGAAATGTCGGCGAGCCAGCTGTGGAGCGCGTACATCCGATACACCGGCGCGGGCGCGGTGCTCGCGTCCGGCATCATCACGCTCGCGCGGACGATACCCACGATCGTGTCGTCCTTCCGCGACAGTGTGAAGGACTTCAGCACGAAAGGCGGCGGCAGTCAGATCCGGACCGAGCGCGACATGCCGGCCGTCGTGGTGCTTGCGGGTTCGCTGCTTCTCGCCGTGTTCCTCGCGGTCGCGCCGCGGATGCCCACCCAGGGCAACTTCCTCGCGGCGATCCTGATTGTCATTTTCGGATTCTTCTTCGTCACCGTGTCGTCCCGGATCACCGGTCTCATCGGCTCCTCATCGAATCCGATTTCCGGAATGACGATCGCGACGCTGATCCTGACCTGCACGATCTTCGTCGCCCTCGGCTGGAGCGGTGATTACTACGCTCCGGTGGCGCTCTGCGTGGGCGCGGTGGTCTGCATTGCAGCAGCCAACGCCGGAGCGACGTCGCAGGATCTCAAGACGGGCTACATCGTCGGCGCGACACCGATCTACCAGCAGACGGGGCTGCTCATCGGTGTGGTGACGTCCTCCCTGGTCATCGGCGTCACCACGCTCTACCTGCACAACGTGATGGGCGTAGGCTCGCAGGCGCTTCCCGCGCCGCAGGCGACGCTGATGGCTACGATCATCAAGGGGCTGCTGGCGCACAACCTGCCGTGGGGCCTCGTGCTCGTCGGCGTCTTCATCTCGATCACCCTCGAGCTGTGCGGGATCCACTCACTCTCGTTCGCGGTCGGATCATATCTGCCCATCGCGACGACGGCGCCGATCTTCGCCGGAGGGCTGGTGCGCGCGTACGTCGAACGCAAGACGGGCGTCGTCGAGCAGTCCGAGGTCGGATCGGGCACGCTCTTCAGCTCGGGCCTCATCGCGGGCGGGTCGCTCGCCGGAATCCTGTACGCCGTGCTGTTCGGACGCCACATCATCGGAGCGGCCGACGATTCGGGTACGCT
>Ga0310810_10011079_pt1 | contig 10533 bp, 12 predicted proteins | sample NCmetagenome_FD_207641 | JGI IMG/M metagenome (GOLD analysis project Ga0310810, IMG submission 207641) | Soil microbial communities from experimental microcosm in Duke University, North Carolina, United States - NC | ecosystem: Engineered > Artificial ecosystem > Soil microcosm > Unclassified ... | reverse complement strand
TTATCTGGTCGCGGATCCCATCAATCGCCTCGAGGTAATCCTCGTGCGCGCAGACCACGCGAGCACCGCTGTGATTGATGATGTAGGCGAAATCCGCCGCCGTCAGCCGGAAGTTGACCGGGACAAGGACCGCACCGATTTGCGGGACGGCATAAAACGATTCGAGCTGCGCGTGAGTGTTCGGAGCAATGTAAACGACACGGTCGCCCTGCTTGACGCCGAGCGCCTGTAGTGCGGCCGACCAGCGATCGCAGCGCCCGAGGAATCGTTCGTAGGTGAAGCGCTCGTCGCCGTCGACGACGGCTTCACGCGTCGGGTACAGGCGGCCGGCACGCCGCGCGAACTCGAGTGGGGTAAGTGGAACTTCCATGCCCGCGGACCGACGGACGTCCGCCCTACCCTCGCTCTTTGGTGACGATGTGCTGCAGATCCTCGTCCTTGCACGGAGGGTCTTCCCAGAACGCCGCCTTCGGATCGGTGTTCAGGTTGATCATCCTCGGCGTCCACACCCACGGCTTCTGCAGCACCTGGGGATCTTCGACGAGGACCTCGTACTTGATCGTGTTGCCGGTGCGCGTCAGCCTTTCGACGACGTGCAGCTCGTCGCTGTGAAAGTATCCAGGCCAGCCAAGCCACGTCTCGTCGTTGAAGTTGTCGGTGTCGATGACGAGCGTGTCACCCTCCCACTTCGCAACCGAGTCGCCCTTATAGCTGGGGTCACGTTCGGTGTGATGCGGCTTGCCGATCGGGATCCAGCGGAACGTGTTTTCGTTGTCGTAGAGGAACACGACTTCCGTCTGGTTCATCACGATCTTGTTGGGGAAACCGATGCGCGGTACGCCCGCGGGACCGCAACTGAACGTCGGGTCCTCGTGGTTGCCATTGACGTCGAGCTCCTGCACTTTGTCCCAGAACTGCGGCTTGTAGATGGGTTTGTTCGCATCGGCACGCTGGCGCACGCCGCTGTCTCGCTCGAAATTTTCGGCGAGCTGCCCTTTGCTCGTCCCCAGCGCCGAGCCCTGACTGCGCGCGTTCAGCTGCAGCGTGACGTTTCCCTTCTCGTCGGTGAGATCGGCGAGCGTGCGGCCTCCGCCGAACCCGCCGCCACCACCACCCCACCAGCCGTTCAAATCCGGATGGCCGTCGCCCATGCGCGGCGTCGGCGGCGCGTTGTCGGGCTGCCGCGCGGCACTCTGTCCGCGCTCCGCGCCGACTGATGCCCACGTCAACGAAACGATCGCGACGCCGATCATCCAAGCCTTCATGCGGACCTCCGGGCCGACATTCTATGCTAAAGTTTGCGCGCTTTTCAGATGCGCACACGCGTCTTAATCATTGCTGCGACAGCGGTTCTGGCGGCAGTTGCACTGCACGCGCAGAACGGTCCGGCTAAAGCCGGACCCTACAACGGAGCCGACCGTGCGTCGGTGCTGCGCGACATCGGCATCGCGCACGGCATGCTGCGCGGCCTGCAGTACGCGGACGCGACGACGACAGCGCAGTTTCAAGCCACGGGGACGCAGTACCTCGTCGGGCAGGCGTTCAAGCCTGGCGGGCCGTGGCCGGCAGCCAGGCTGACGAAATACAACGTGTGGATCAACTACGCCGTGCCGGGGATGCGCATCGATCTCGAGCGCACCAACCCCGATGGTCCCGTGCAGGGCGGCGGCGGACTCCCGTTCGCACAGCCGCAGCGCCAGATTACCGTCATCGGCGGCACGCGAGCGTGGAACGAAACGATGCTGCCAGGCGGACCCGCAACGCCGGCCATCGGTCAGGAAAAAGATCGCGCGGCGCAGATCTGGATGCTGCCGCAAGGCGTCGTCAAGGCAGCGCGGATGGCGGGCGACAAGCTGGTGGTCGGCATGGACGGAAACAAGATCACCCTCACCTTCCCGCTGCCGCCGCCCGCGTCGAGCTACACGGAGAAAGTGCGGCTCGACGAGCGCAAGCTGGTCGAGCACGTGGAGGTAATGGTCGACAATCCGGTGCTTGGTCCGGCACTCCTCGAAGCCGATTACGACAACTACAAGGATCCTGATCTCAGCGACATTCCGTTCCCGTTCCACATCGTCCAGAAGTTTCGTGGTTCGCCGATTCTCGACATCACTGTCACCAACGCGCGCATGTACAACCCGTACGTCGTGGTTCCAATACCCGACAACGTGGAACAGGCGTACGCCGCAGGTGCGCCCGATCCCCAGTCGAAGGTCGATATTCAGAAGGCGGGCAGCGGCGTGTGGTTTGTCACGGGCGCGAGCCACAACAGCGTCGCTGTGGAATTCAAGGACTACATCGCCCTGGTTGAAAGTCCCATCGGCGAGAACCGCGCCGGCCCTCTATTCGACGCGCTGAAGAAGCAGTTCCCGACCAAGAAAATCCGCTACGTGATCAACTCGCATCACCACTTCGATCACGCCGGCGGCTTGCGCCACGTCGTGGCCGAAGGCGCCACTATCGTCACGTATCGCGATAACAAACCGTACTACGAGAAGGTTCTCGCCTCGGGCGGGAGGAAACCACGCGTCGAGGCAGTGGCGGACAGGCGCGTGCTCACGGACGGCTCGCAAACGCTCGAGCTCTACAAAATCCAGGGCAGCAATCACGCGGACACGATGTTGATCGCATACCTCCCGAAGGACAAGCTGCTGGTGGAAGCCGATATGTGGAATCCGCCGGCGCAACCAAATACAACGGCACTGGCCGGTGTTGCCGCAGCCGAGCCGCTGAACTTGTGGGCCAATCTTGAGCGGTTGAAGCTCGACGTTGCTCAGATTGCGCCGCTGCACGGGCGCATGGTGCCCTTTACCGAATTCCGCCGCGCCATCGGTCAAGCGAACAACACGAATTAGCTTCCAACCTCGAGCTTCCCGTTCAGGTCACGTCGTTTGCACTCGACCTGAGCGGAGGAAACGTATGGGTTGGCTTCAGGTGTTGCTGCTTGTGATGCTTGCGGTTTCCACGTCAGGCTGCGAGCTGGCCGGCGGCATCTTCAAAGCGGGTGCATGGGTTGGCGCGCTCGCCGTGATAATCGTCGTCGGTCTCGTCGCGTTCTTCGCGGCCAAGATCCGCGGGTAGCCTAACGCGTCCCGAGCGGAACGATGCCCCCGACATCCGTTTTCGGGACGCCCTCGTACATCAGGCGATCCTGATCCGAGAAGATTGCGTAGGCGCACGGGTCGCGCGTGTCCTTCAGCGCGAACGTGTAGGTTCGCGAGTCGCTATTGAGCTGGATGGTGAACCCCGCCGGCAACGGCGGCAGATTCAGCTGCTCGAGCGGACGGTACGCGCGCGGCGCGATCGCTCCAATTCCCTCCGCGGCATTGATCTTCGTCGCGTAGTCGATTGCCTGCTGCCGCCTCGCCCGCTCCATAGCGGATTCGACTTCCCCGTGTAGACACAAACGTGGGAGGGGCCGCTGCGCGGCCAGCGGATTGCCCGCCAGCGTCAGCGTCAATCCAACCAGCAGTGATTTGATCATTCGCGCCTCCAACATGCCTTGAGACGCTGATCAGCGCCGAGTGGCCTTTATTCGCGCGCGCTGTTGTGACGGCCCGCTGGCCACCAGACCTGCTGGTTCAGCTCGGGATAGCGAAACGCCGCGATCTTCGCCTGCGTGGCCGGCGCGAGAAGAAACGCCTGAAACGCCTCCGCCCCGGCGCTGTTCACCGCATTCACTTTCTTCGCATCGACGACGATCGCAACCATGATGCGCTGGAAGATGGGATCGGCCACGACGAGTGGCTCGAGCGCGAGCGGCGTCTGGCGCTTGAGGCGCAGAAACGGCGGCACGCCCCACAAGGTATAGGCCCCGTCTTTCGCGGCCTCACGCGCAGCCTCCGGACCCTGCACATGTCGATCGAGATACCAGTCGCCTTTCGCGGGCGCTCCCGCTCTTGCCCAGAGAATCTCCTCGATGTACTTATTGCCCTCGCTGCTGTTCACCAGAAACCGTGTCCGCGACGCTGCGATGCGACGGAATGCTTCGGTCGCATCCGTCAGTCCACGCACGTGCGCAGGATCGCCCGGGGGCCCGAGCAGCGCTATCTGATTGGCGAACACGGCATGCGGCCACAGACCGTACTTCTCGGTGATGAACGGTTCGACCCCTTCGTGCCCGTAATGTGCGATGACGAGATCGGCTTTCCCCTCGCGCGCGATCGCAAATGGATCGTTGCCGGTGTAGACAATCTCGGCGCGCTGACCGGACTGCGCCGCAAAATCTCCGAGCAGCGGCCGCACGACGTCGTCAGGTACGTTCACCATCGCCAGCCTGACCGTCTTCGCCTGCGGCTGCGCGCCAACGCGAAGGGCGGCCGCGGCGACACAACAGACGAGGACCGCCGCACGTACGCGGATAGTCATCACAGATCTCCCTTTAGCCATGCGCGCGCCACCAAGGCCGCAGGATCTTCATTCTGTTTGGTCACATCGCCGCGCGCGACGGCGCTGACCCATTCTGCCCCATCGCAGGCGGGTATGCGGGACCTGATCGTTGCGGTGTATTTGGCTGTTCGGGATGGACCTGGTTCGGCGGGCGCTACATCAATAGCTTCGGCTCTTTCCTCAGCCGCGTCGTTGCCGCTTTCTCCGCCTGTGAAAATTCATTCGGCCAATCTGTTGCGCGTCTGCCGCCACGCCATGACGAGCGCCGCGACTCCTGCTGTCTGCGGTCGTACATCAGTTCCGGCTTGCCCCAGATGGCTTTCATCAGGCGATCCTCGGGAGTGGTCATGCCGTGCGTATCGGCAGATTGGATCGGCGGATTAGAGCCGTCTTCGCATCAACACCACGCCCGAGTCGGGTGAGCTGAATCCCATGCGCTCGTAAAACGGCACAAGTTCCGGCCTGCAATACAGTTCGACGAGCTCCACACTCTTCACCTCTGGGTGTTCCAGTACCCGATCGACCACCCATCGTCCCAGGCCGCGGCCGCGCTGATCCGCCGCCACAATGACGTCGAAGATAAAGGCCCGAGCGATCCGGTCTGTCAGCACGCGCGCAAACGCGACGAGCCGATCGTCGGCCTCGTCGCAGATGCCGATGACAACATCCGATCCCTTCAAAATGGCCTGCGTGTGTTCGATGGTGCGGTTGTTCGTCCACCACTCATGTTTGTAGAGCTCCATGAGCTGATGGAGTCGTTCGTTACCGATCGACTCGATAACGCGGTATGTTGAGGGCATGAGCCATTGTTGGCTCGGTGGTTGATCGGATTGTCAGACGTGCATTCATCGGGCGGCGGCGATACAGAAGCTCACGGACGCCGCGATGCGGGACTATGCGAGCGGTGCGTCCACGCAAGACAGATCCGGTCCTCGCGTGGGTCCGTGTTCTATCTGTGCGAGTTGTCGTCGGTGGACAGCGCGTTTCCGAAGTATCCGCGGCTGCCCGTGGTTCGATGTGCCGGTTACCGCAGAGTGACTACTTCTTCGGTTTGACCACCGTATCCCGTCCACCAGCGGCGATGGCGCCGTTGAACGTCGCACCCTCTCTCATGATGACCTTCGGCGACAGCAGCGTTCCAGAGACCGTTGCCGTGTCCGTCAATTCCACGCGCTCGGCCGCGATATCGCCCTTCATCGTGCCGTGAATCATCAGGCGGGTGGCCCGGATGCGAGCGTCGATACTGGCGCTTGGCGCGACGAACAAGGCGCCCTGTTCCATGGCGATTTCACCGATTACGCGGCCGTGAATCGTGATGTCTTCCTGACTCGTAACGTGCCCGTTGATGGTGAGCGATGCTCCGATGGTGGTCATAGATAGACGGTTCCTCAGGGTTGCGCCTTTCTTCTCGGCGCAGATCGTCAAAATCTATAGACCGACACGAATTAACTCTGATCAACCGGAGGCGCTCACAATGCGGAGCATTGCGAGGTACCGACCTCGTGCTGAAGGTCGATCGTGAGCTCTGCGAACCTCGGGGTGGAGTCGGTGGCGTGCTGCGTCACGACGGTTCGATGGGACGCGCTGCACGACAACTGCGCTGTGCCTCTTAAGATCACTTTGGAACCGTCGAGGATCTTCGATGCCGAGGATGCAATCTTCAACGACAGCGTGAAGTCCCCTTCATCGACGAACGCACCGACCCCGTCGGCTTCCAGTCCGGTGATGAGCGAACCGGCACCGGTCGTCTGCGCGATGTGCAGTTCGAGAGCGGCGGTTGTGTTGCCCGGTATCGCGGCGACGGCTTGACCTGTGTACGTGCCGCTTATTGTGCCGGTGATTCCGTCAGCCGTTCGTAACGTGATGCTGAACACGCCGTTGATCAGCGGAAAAGAAACGGTCACTCGACCCGGCGTCAAAACCGGATTCGACGCGGAAACGGAGACCGGGGTTGCTCCCTCCGCAAGCGGGCCGAGGGCCGTCGGCGTTAGCGGTGAGGTGCATGCCGGAAAGAGCGCACTTAATGCGGTGACCGTGACGATGCGGCGCAGCGTTGCAGGAAATGGGGGAAGGCCTTGGGTCATGGCGCACGTGCAAAGCAATAACGCGGCCTGAAATGAACCAAGGTGCTAATAGGGGCGCCCTTAAGGACAGTCGCGCAGTTAGTGGGTGCGACGTGTCGAAGTCATAGGCAAGAACTTGGCGACCCAGGACAACATGTCGTCACCGGCCACAACATTTCGTGACGTGCGTTGCGCGGCGAATCAGAGCACCGTCAGAAACGTGTAACCGTATTCCTGCGCACGATTCGCGGCCAGTACGCCTGCTGTCACGATGTGGCCGTTCGAGACGGTGTTCGCAATTAGTTCTTTATAGATGGATTCGGAGTCGCCGCCGGAGTCTGCAGGAATACTTCCGGCACGACCGCGTGGACCCAAGTTCGGTAACGCCAGACCGTAATCAACGGAGTAATACAAATTCCTGGAGGGCGGCTGATTCGTTTTTGGATCGGTCAGCTTCCGCGGTAATGCGTCCAGTCACCCCTGTGGACGACGCGTCGGTTGGAAGCGCGTGATGCGGCTTTGCCCGGTCGCGGCTCGTACGCCCAGCATCACAGCGAATGCGGCTCCTAGCCCTTGAACCAGCGAGCGGCAGGTTGGTGCGTCGGGCCTCATGCTGCCTCCTCGTGCGTGGAGGCAGCCTATACCTCAAACCCCTCGCTTGAGATCCGTTCGATCCGGCGGATTCGTCAACTTTCGTCAATCGGTTCATCGTTCGAATAAATGCGCCATCCCGTCAGCATGAGTTCCGGCTGGCCCCAGATGGCTTTCATCAGGCGCTCTTCGGAGTGGACATGCTGTGGTTGTTCGCACGTCGGATGGATCGGAGGCGCTGCGCTCGATTATCCGCGGCGGCGTGCGAATTGTCGGCGCGGTTCGATACGCGCTGATCGAAAAGCATCCAGGTTCGCGGGCGGCACCGTAGCACGGCAATTGCACCCCTCACCTTTCTGTCGACTTGCGACACGCGAAGGAGGGCGCGATGAAATGCGGCGTACTAGTGTTATTGCCGGTATTTGTCTTTTTCGTGGTCGGCGTGTCGCCGGCCTATGCACGAGATGGTCGCGGCGCCGCTGTGGAGGGACAGCAGGGAGTTCACACCTTACAAGTACCTCCGGGCCCGCCGAGAAGGAATCCAAGCCCGCCGTGTTTCGACGACGCGAATCGGTACGTCGACTGCGGAAACGGCACGGTGACCGACACGGTCACTGGTTTGGTCTGGTTGAAAGATGCGAGTTGCCTCGGAAGCGCCCCGTGGGCCGCTGCAAATAATCTCGCCGCGGCGCTGGCCGAGGGAGACTGCGGATTGACAGACGGCTCGGTGCGAGGCGACTGGCGGTTACCGACGATGCTCGAGTGGGCGGCAACGGTCGCGCAGGCGGTGCGGCTGGGGTGCGTATTCGCGAGCAGTCCGTCGTTGACCAACGATCCGGGCACTGCTTGCCTGTCGGCTGGACCCTCGGCTTTCGACCTGGGAGCGTCAGATATCAACTTCTGGTCGAGTACAGCCGACGAGGTTCATCCGTTCTTTGCCCTGAACGCTTATCTGGTCGACGGTATCGTGAGTTACGCGAGCTTCAAGACCGCCGCGCTGCGGGTATGGCCGGTGCGAGCTCACTAGCGCGGGCTTTGACGAGTGACCCGGCCGACGCCGCACTAACGTTCTCGCTAAGTCGATACGGAACCGACCAAAAAAGAGCCGCTTCACGAGAGGCGTGAAGCGGCTGAAACATTCGCGATTCGCATTCGCTGCTGCGTGCGCACAGCGTCTGGCGGGCCAATTGCTCCACCCATAGATCCACTCGCGGCGGAGTACAAATTCGCCGCAGCCACCAACGCGCGCTGCGCGCGCTCGATTAACAGCGCCAGTGAGCAGACGTCGAATGACAGCGTTGGCACCATTGCCGTCAACTTCGGCCATGTGCCGCAATTCGTTGGCGATGGGGCTGGGGAAGACGAATACGCTGTAGGCATTGCGCGCGCCACTGCTGACGTTATCAAGCCAGCTTCGGCAACGATTCGGCAATGCGGGGGAAAAAATTTGGTCGGGATGGCGGGATTCGAACCCACGACCCCTTGACCCCCAGTCAAGTGCGCTACCAGGCTGCGCTACATCCCGATCTTCTACCGCCGGTGCGGACCTGACAAAGTCCGCGCTGCTAATGCTTACGTGTCGCCTTCTTCTTGCGTGACGCCGCGGGCGCGACCTTCCGAGACGCGACGCGTTTCGGAGCAGCAGCGGCGCGCTTTGCCGCCACCGCACGTTTCGGCGCGACGCGTTTCGCCGGCCGGCGCGTGTCGTGCCCATTCGACGGCGAGGGCGCGTCGTCGAGCATCGACTGCAGTTCGCGCAAACCCTCGCGCACCACAGCGATGCGCTTCTTCACGTCCGCGCCCAGCGCATCGAGCACTTCCGCGGCTTCGGCCTGCGAGACGACTGACACCAGCGGCGCTTCGGCTTCGAGCTTCCGACGCGCACCTGCGACGGTCAGCCCCTCGCCGAACACCAACTGCTTGATCCGCTGAACGTGCTCAAGATCGCTCTGCCGATAGAGCCGCGGGCTGTCCGGCGACTTCCCCTGCACGCCGATTCCGGGAAATTCCTTCTCCCAGGACCGCAGCACGTACGGCTGCACCTGCAGCAGCTCGCAGACCTCCCCGGCCTTGTACAGCTTGGGGGTCACTTCCGAAAGTATACAGGGTTCATTGCGTTCAGGAACCTCCTGCACTCCGCCTGCGGGTTCGCACGTGAAAACGAATCGGCGTGCCTTCGAATCCGAACCGCTCCCGCAGCTGGTTGACCAGGAACCGCTCGTACGAGAAGTGGAACTTCGTCGCCACGTTCGTGAAGAACACGAACGTGGGCGGCGCAACGCCCGTCTGCGCCGCGTACAGGATGCGCACGTGCTGACGCCCGGGGCTCGCCGGCGGATGCGCAGCGGTCACCTCCGCGACGAACTTGTTCAGCTCCGGCGTCTTGACGCGCTTCTTCCGAGATTCGGTGACGCGATCGATCGTCTCGAGCAGCTTCGGCGCACGCTCGCCGGTCAACGCCGAGATGTGCAGGATCGGCGCGTAATCCAGGAACTTCATCTGAAGCCGCAGCGCCTCGTCAAAGGTCTTGACGAAGTCTGCCCCGCGATCTTTCAGCAGGTCCCACTTGTTCGCGACAATGATGATGCCGCGCCCGGCCTTGTCGGCTTCGCCCGCGATCGCCGCGTCCTGATCGGTCGCGCCCTGCGTCGCGTCGATCATCAACACGACGATGTCCGCCGATTCGATCGATCGCTTGGCCAGCAGCACGCTGACCGATTCCACCTGGCTTTTCGCCACTCGACCCGGACGACGGATACCCGCGGTATCCACGATGCGGAACTTGCGCCGGTGCCACGTCAGCAGAGTGTCAACCGCATCGCGGGTGGTGCCCGGAATCTCGCTGACGATCATCCGCTCTTCACGCAGCAGACGGTTGACGAGCGACGATTTCCCCGCGTTCGGCCGGCCCACGATCGTCACCGCCACTTCGTCTTTCGGCGCTGCCTCATCGCGTACCGCGCCTTCCCACGAGCGCAGCCGCTGAACGATTTCGTCGAGCAGATCGCCAACGCCTTCGCCGTGCTCCGCGGATACTTCAGTGATCGGATCAAATCCAAGCTGATAAAACTCGACGCTGCCTTTGGCGCGTCGATCGTCGGTCTTGTTGATCGCCAGCAGCGCAGGCTTGTTTGCGGCGCGAACGGCTTCCGCAATCTGCTGGTCGCCGGAAACGAGCCCCTGCCGCCCGTCGACGACGAAGACGAGCAGATCGGCGGACTGAATCGCGCGGCGGCCGCGTTGCAACACGACCTCGTGCATCGGATCCTCGCTGGCGCCGAACATGCCGCCCGTATCAACGACCTCGAACGGTACGCCCCGCCAGTCGGCGTGCTGCGCAATCACGTCACGCGTCGTGCCCGCAACCGGCGTCACGATCGCGCGCCGCGTTCCCGTGATGCGATTGAACAGCGTAGACTTGCCGACGTTCGGGCGTCCGACGAGCACAACGGATGGAAGGCGGCGCGGCACCGCCCTAATTTAATTGGATCCG
>Ga0310810_10011077_pt1 | contig 10534 bp, 8 predicted proteins | sample NCmetagenome_FD_207641 | JGI IMG/M metagenome (GOLD analysis project Ga0310810, IMG submission 207641) | Soil microbial communities from experimental microcosm in Duke University, North Carolina, United States - NC | ecosystem: Engineered > Artificial ecosystem > Soil microcosm > Unclassified ... | reverse complement strand
GATGAACGTAGCGCGCTTCCGCGTCGGCCGTAGCCTCTTTTCGGAGCACTGCGACGGGCTCGCGCAGCGCTGACGCAGTCGCGGTTTTGGTACCGCCGGCGGCGCGCCGCAACTTCTCCAGCGAGTTCTCTATGAGACTCAAACCTACACCAAACGTTGGAGCAAAGCCGGCAGCGTCAGCCGCAGGCCGTTATGGCTAAGAAGAAGTACACCAGCAAAGACTAACACGAGGCCCGTGCACGCCCCGCATATCTTCATGATCTCCCAACGGGCGGCGCGTTTGCTGCGTTCGGGATAAGCAGGCCCGAAGACAGCGAGCACTTGCACGCCGGTGGCACTCACGAGCCCGCTCGAAGAACCTACCAGTGGTCGGAATCGGTCCAACCTGTTGGCCGCAGCGCCGCCGAGCGCCATCGCTGCCAACAATACGCCGGCGAGAAATGTCGTTCGCCGGGGCCATACCGGGCGGTTACTGACAATTGGGGGCTCCACCACCTGAAACTTGACCGACCCAGCGCTGTCGGCTCGTTCACCGAGGCGCGCCTTTTCAAAGCTGGAAAGCAGCGCGGTGTACTGGGCCTTGTTGACGTCGTAATCACGGTTCAGTTGTGCGAACTCGGCTTCCACCTGTGGGGCTGTGTTCAGCAGCTGCCGCAGTTGCCGCGCTTTTTCCTCGTGCTCAGCGAGCTGCGTGCGGAGGTCGGCAATATCGACGTCCGCATGATTGAGCTCCAGCTGAATACTTTGGTAGACGGGATTGGCGCTCGCTCCACTCGATGCAGCAGCACTCGCGTCGCCACTTCTCAGGCTTTCAATTTCCGCAGCCCGGCGGCGCTCCAGCTCGGCAAGATTCTTGCGCGTTTCGATCACATCCGGGTGTTTATCCGTGTATTTCAGCAGCAGCTCATCCAGGTGAGCTCTGGTCTGCGCGAGCCGCGACACCGTGTCCACGCCCACGGTGCCCGCGGTCGGGCCCACAGCTGCGATCGCAGCGGTGGCTGATACGGCCGCGTCGCCATGTAACTGCTTTTCCAGTGCGGCGCGTCGATTCTGCGCCACCAGCAGCTTGGTGCGCGCCTCTTCGGTCGCCATCGTCTCTTTCTGCAGTTGCTCGAAGTACCCGCCCCGCTCGGAGGGCATGAGGCCAAAGTGGTGCGATTTGAAATCAGCCAAACGGTCTTCCGCAGCCCGCAGCCGCTTCTCGTAATCCTTTACCTGCGCTTCCAGAAACACCTGCGCGTTCTCGGAACCCTGTTTCTTGCCGCCGAGGGTCTCATCGACCAACGTCTGCAGCAGCACGCTCACTACATTGAGAGCACGCGAGCGAACGGTGTCCTGATAAAGAATCCCATAAGTGGTGCCGCCCGAGGTCGCAGGATCATCGCCGGTGCGCGTCGTTAGCACGATATGGTTCGCCAACGTGGCAACGGCTCGATCGTTGCGCTCAGCACTGGCGTTTGCCGGCACCATCCCGATCAGCCTCGCGATGCCGAGGAGCCGGGCATCGGTGAGCAAAGACTCACGAACGAAACTGAGTTCGACACCGACATCCTGCTGGGTCGCCAAGCCGTCGAGCGCTGGCTTCAATGCGGTTCGTGTATCCACCAGCACCGAAGCGCGGGCCTCGTAACGGTCGGGCAGCATGAATACCAGCGCCCATCCGGCGAGCGCTACTCCTAATGCGATGGCGAACGCCAGCCAGCGAAAGCGCCACGCCCCCCTCACTTCGTCCATGAGCTTATCGACGTACGGATTCACGACGGCATTTTGAGCGGCCCGTATTCAGGCGGCCATATAGTACCGGCCCTTTTGGGATGCCGCAGGTCCATGGGTTGCAGAATAGCCACTGGCCGAGCTTAAGTTCACACGATTGCTCCAGGCTGCGGCGTCCAAGGCCCCGGTAGCGGGCAGCAGGTCGAAAGTGTGGCGCCTGTCTCATTCCTAAGGACCGGGACTCACACTGCCTTGCAACGGCAACATGCGGTCTGTCACACTTTAAAAAGCGCGATTAGCCTTTGGGCAGTTCTCAGGGCGCGTGGCAGGCGAATAAACATCCCGCGCGTTAAGAAGATTTCAGGGCAAGCGCAAGCAAGAACTAAGCTGTTGAATTTAAAGTAGAACGCAACAGATCCAATTAAGATCATCACTCTCTCGATCGTCCAGTCGGTCCGAGAGAGTGAGGAATGGCGCGTGCCTTGGCTGCACGCGATGGGCTTAAGGGTACGGAAGCCGAATGTCGACTGTTCTCGACTCACTTACTGACCGGCGCGTCCGCCTGGGGAGCATCGAGCCCGCCGCCGTAGCGGTGCTGAAGCGCCTTGATCCGGCGATCGTCGTGGCGTGCCTGTTCGCCTGCCAGGCCATGTTCAGGCAGCACGTTATGCTTGCGACCGGGTATCTCGCCCTGTTCGCTTTTATCGTCTCCAGCCCGCTCTTCGGACGCTTTGATCTGCCCTATTCGAATTCCGCCGGCGAGACGCCGTTGGCGAGACTTCCCGCGGTCTGCTCGCGGGTTCTGGTGCGGTGGGGCGCGATCGTTGCTGTGCTGCTGTTCGTGATGTTTGCATTCCATCTCAGTACCACCTTCTCGCGACGCGTTGTCCTGACCTGGTTCGTGATCACGCCGGTTGCGCTCTGCCTGTCACAGGCGGTGCGTTTGCGCGCCAGTTGGTTCGCCGAACATACGCCAATGCGACGCTACATCATCGTTGGCGTCAACGACGTTGGACTCGAGTTGGCGCGGCGACTCCCGGCGCGTGGGTTCTCGGGCTACTTCGACTTCAGAAGCCCCGACCGCGTCAGCCCGCTACTCGATGCGGATCAGTTTGCCGGTCATTGTCGCGACCTTGCCGACTACGTGCGCTCGCACGCGGTCGGCGTGGTGTACATCGCGCTGCCACTGGCCAACGTCCCGCGTCTCAGCGCCCTCATCAATGCATTGCGCGACACGACCGCTTCGGTCTACTTCGTGCCGGACGCCTTCGCATTCGATCTGATTCAGGGTCGCGTCGCCGAGGTCAATGGCATGCCTCTGCTGTCGGTTTGCGACACGCCGTTCCACGGTACCGATGCAGTACTCAAGCGCACCATGGACGTCACGTTGGGCGTATGCGCTCTTTTGCTGGCGCTGCCACTGATCATGCTGATTGCGGCCGCAGTGAAGCTCAGCTCACCTGGGCCGGTGCTGTTTCGTCAGCGCCGCTACGGGCTCCATGGCGAGGAGATCACCGTCTACAAGTTTCGCTCGATGACGGTGTGCGAAGACGGACCGGTGGTAACCCAAGCGACGGCTCAAGATCATCGGGTCACCGGGATCGGCCGCTTCATTCGCAAGACTTCGCTCGATGAGTTGCCCCAGCTCTTCAATGTCCTGCAGGGCACGATGAGTCTCGTCGGCCCGCGCCCGCATGCCGTGGCTCACAATGAGAAGTACCGGCGGCTCATCAACGGCTACATGATCCGCCACAAAGTTCGCCCGGGTATCACCGGCCTCGCTCAGGTGAATGGCTTGCGTGGGGAGACGAATACCGTGGACAAGATGGCCGAGCGCGTGCGCTATGATCTCGAGTATCTGCGCAACTGGTCGCCGTGGCTGGATCTGACGATTCTGATCAAATCGCTCCGGGTCGTCTGGAGCGATTACCGCAATACCTACTGAGACCGGCACGCCCCGGCCTCCCTTTAGATATGGTGACCGCCGGCCACAACCCACGCCGGCGTTCGGCGTAGACTGCACCCATGTTTAACGCTGCAATCGTTGGCCTCGGCAAGATGGGACTCTCCCACCTGTCGATCGCTAACACTCATCCAGAAATTCAGGTGCGCTGCGTGTGCGATCCCGCGCGCTACGTGCGCGAGATACTGGATAAGTACACCACTGTCAAGACGTACAGCGACTTCCGCGCGATGTTGCAAGCCGAGCAACTGGACTGCGTCATCGTTGCGACGCCTACCAAATATCATACCGAGATAGTAGAGGCAGCTCTGGAGAGAAATCTGCACGTCTTCTGCGAAAAGCCCTTCGCGCTTGAAGCGGAACACGGCTACCGTCTCGCTGACATGGCCGAGCGCAAGGGATTGGTGAACCAGGTCGGATATCACTATCGCTTCGTTGCTTCCTTCAACGAAGCCAAGCGCCTGCTGGACGCCAAGCTGATCGGCGATTTACATCATGTGCGAGCCGAGGCGTACGGCCCGGTGGTGTTGCGCAAGAAGGGCTTGACGTGGCGCTCGCACCGGAGCGAAGGCGGGGGATGCCTGTTCGATTACGCCTGTCATGCGATCGACCTGGTGAACTACCTGGTGGGGCGCCCCGCGAGTGTTTCCGGGTCGGTTTTGAACGGCGTGTTCTCGAGCGGCGTCGAAGATGAGATCTACTCCACATTGCACTTTGCCCAGGGATTCCACGGGCAACTGGCGACCAACTGGAGTGATGACTCCTTTCGCAAGATGTCGGTGAGAGTGAGTCTCTGGGGCACTAACGGTCGCATCAATGTCGATCGGCAGGAGCTGCAGATTTACCTTCGTTCCGTGGACCAATCTGCAGAGAATCTTGTCCCTGGGTGGAATGTGCGCTACACGACGGATTTAACTCCCGCGGTTTGGTTCTATATGCGTGGCGAGGAGTACTCGGCCCAGATTGATCACTTTGTGCAGTGCATTAAGAACGGAGCGGGCGCCCGGACCAGCTTTCGCAGCGCCGCCGATGCCGTGCTGGTGGCCAGCATGATGCGCAAGGATGCGCACGGTCAGCGCACTCCGATCAAGAGCGCTGCGGTCAGTGGCAGTACGGCTGCAGCCCGCGACTCCAGTGTCAGCTCGCTGCCAGGACGCGCTAGGGAACTGGTACAGGTGCTGTTGGGCCGATCGCGGCAGGGTTAGTCGTGCGGCTCGTGACTGTGGAACGGTCGCAACACAATGGACAGAGTGCTGATCGGTGACAACCAATTCTTCGGCATTAACCATATGTCGGAGGAAAAGGCACGCGCGCAGGGGATGCGGTTTCAGGAGACCGCCGCCATCATCGAGGTGCTTGATGCGGCTTATGCCGAAGGGATCAAGACCTTCATGTGCACCACGCACGAGCGAGTCGCGGAGGTGTGTGCTCATTTCCGTGATAATCGCGAGAAATATCCGGATTACAAGTTTTACCCTTGCATGCCGTATGCCCACAAATACGCTAATGCGGCCACGGAGCACGGCGTCGTTGGTGCATTCCGCACCTTTCTTCCGGAGGAGAACGCATTCTCTGCCCTGCTCAGCGGCGGAATCTCTCTCGCACGCAAGGACGTCGAGGGGCTCGCGGCGTTGCTGATTGATGCCGAGATGAAGATGTTCTCGGGCCTCCATACACCGGTGGTCCTGCTACAGAACGTCGCCACCGATTTCTTGCTCGGGCTGGGGTTCGACGAAGCATTTAGAATATTCGCCGACCGCATACGCAAACGTTACCAGGCTGAGCCTGGCTTCATTACGATGAATGCGCCGCGCCTGCTGCACACGTTGCAAAAAATAGGCATCGACAATCCAATCATTTGCACGAACATCAATAAGCTCGGCTTTCGCATGAGCGGCGACATCGAGAAATACGAGCAGCTGATGGCGCACGGCGAATGCCGTCTCATCGCCATGTCAGTGTTCGCGAGTGGCGCCCTCCCGGTTCGGCCGGCATTGGAGTACGTGTGTAGTTTTCCACAGGTTAAATCCATCGTGTTCGGAGCCTCCAGCCGCGCACACATTGGACAAACCAGACAGCTGATCGAGCAGCTTACGCCACGGAGCTGACGCCCGATGTACCGCAAGGTGAGGCTGCTCAATGTCGAAGTTGACGACATCGGCATGGACGAATTGGTGGAACGGTTCCGCGACGGGGTGGTACTGACCTTGCACGTCGACAGCATCATGAAGCTCCAGTCTGACCGGGAGTTCTACGAGCTGCTGCCCAAGTTCAACGTTATCACCTGCGACAGTCAGATACTGACTCTTGCAGCGCGCCTGTTGGGCACCCCGCTGAAGGAACGCGTCTCCGGATCTGACTACTTCCCACTGTTCTACTCGCGCTATAAAGACGATCCGTCGGTAACGGTATTCATATGTGGAGGCGCTCCTGGCGTCGCGGAGATGGCGCGCCGCAGGATCAATGCCAGGGTTGGTCGTGAAATGGTCGTCGGCAGCTGCGCTCCCTCGCTCGACTATGACCGCAGACCAGAGGAGGTCGAGCAGCTCATCGCCCAGATAAACGAGTCCGGAGCTTCCGTACTGGTGGTGGGCCTCGGCGGAGGCCGGCAGGAAAAATTCATATTCCGCTATCGGGAGCGGCTGCCGCACGTGCGGCTGTTTCTGCCGCTTGGAGGCACTATCGACTACGAAGCGGAGACATTGCGACGTCCGCCAACCTGGATTACGAACGCAGGTCTCGAATGGCTATACCGGGTGCTGCGTCAACCACGCCAGCGCTGGCGACGTTACTTCGTCCATCAGCCGCCCTTCCTGTACCTGTTGGCGCGTCAAATCTTGGGCGCGTACCGCGATCCATTTGCTAATGCATCTCGCGGTAACTGAATCGTGCAGCGTGGCGTGAGTATGAGTGGCGCCCGGCTGCCTGCCGGATCGGACCTTGCCGCGCTAGCGAGCCTGATTCGGGTGCATCAATGGCCCAAGAATTGCCTCGTCTGGCTACCGGTGCTGGCTGGCCATCGCGTTACCTCGATCGCCAGTGTAGTGACTGCGTTGATTTCCTTCCTGGCCTTCAGTCTGTGTGCGTCTGCAGCATATGTCCTGAACGATGTGCGGGACGTGGAGTCCGATCGCCTGCACGCACGCAAGCGCAATCGACCGATTGCGGCGGGCAGGTTTTCTGTGCCGCAAGCCATGACGATAGGCACGGTGCTGCTGGTGTGCGCAGCGGCATTGGCGCTGCGGGTCTCGACTCTCTTCGCGCTGATAGTCGCATGCTATTTCGCAACGACGGTTGCGTATTCGATACGCCTGAAGCGGCAGGTGATCATGGACGTCATGTTGCTCGCGGCGCTTTACACGGTACGCATCCTCGCCGGCGCGGCTGCGGCGCGCGTCATTCCCTCATTCTGGCTGCTGGCTCTTTCCATGTTCCTCTTTCTTAGCCTGGCTACCGTAAAACGCTACTCCGAGATGCTCATTACGCTCGCGCAGGAAAAGCGCCAGGCTGCCGGACGAGGCTACTTGGTGGAAGACCTTCCGGTGCTGCTCGCCTTGGGAGTCAGCACGGGTATGGCCACGATCGTCGTGTTGGCGCTCTACATCAACGATCCGGCCACGGCGCGGCTCTATCCCAGTACAGTCTGGCTCTGGCTGGTGCCGCCCCTGATGCTTTACTGGATTAGCCGAGTCTGGATGAAAGCCCATCGGGGCGAGATGCACGATGATCCTGTGTTGTTCGCGCTGCATGACCGGCAGAGCCTGCTGACCGCCGCACTGGGCGGCCTATGCTTTGCGCTCGCCTCGACCGCCTGAAGGGAGCCCGCTGGTGCTCCGCGCGCTAGATATCCGCGGCGCGCTCTCCGCGATCCATTGGACTCACCCCGTGCTCATTGTGACGCTGGCGCTGCTGCTGCGCCTGGCGTGGGCAGCTCTCGTTCCTGCGGTTCCAGTATCGGATGGAGTTGTCTACGACGCATTCGCGCGCAGTCTTGCCGCGGGGCATGGTTATGCATTTCCGGACGGCACGCGCACTGCATATTGGCCGGTAGGCACATCCGCGGTTTACGCGCTCCTCTACCGCCTCTGCGGCGGCGGAGTCGCGCTAATAGCGGGGTTCCAGGCCGTGCTCGGCGCGGCAATCGTAGCTTTGACCTGGAGGCTGGCCCACTACATGTTTGGACGGACGGCAGCAGGAGTCTCTGCCTGGCTTGTAGCAGTGTGGCCGCTGCTCATCGAGTTCACGACCATCTTCGCCAGCGAGCTGCTATTCATCGCTCTAGTGCTCGCGGCTCTCAACGTCTGGATCTCGTTGCGAGTTCCTTGGGTCTACCGCATGATTCTTTGGGGCACCTGTGTCGCCGCGGCGACCTACGTTCGGCCCACCGCGCTACCGTTGCTGGTGGCCCTCCCTGTCGTACAGTGCATCGTCGAGCGCGACTGGCGGGCCCTCAAAAGAATCGTGCCCGCCGCCTTGGCGGCTGCGATCCTCTTTGCCCCCTGGGTTTGGCGAAATTTTGCGCTGTTCGACAGCTTTGTCCTGGTGTCCGCGAACGGCGGTGTAAATCTCTGGATGGGCAACAATCCGGACTCAACGGGCGGATATATGGAGCTTCCCGCACGGCAGTTCGCCAACGAGGCGGAGCGCGATCGCTACTTCGGCAGTGTAGCGCTCCAGTACATTCGAGCACATCCGGGCGAATACGCCAAGCTGACTGCTCGCAGAACGAGGATTACCTATGACCGGGAAACGATCGGTGTGGATTGGAATGCTGCGGGTCTCGGCTCGCAGTACCAAGCGGTTGCACCAGTTCTGAAAGTTGTCTCCAGCGCCTATTGGTGGACGCTGCTGCTCCTCGGCGCAATTGGTTTTGTCCTGGCGACTGGACGGCCGCAGGTGTTTGCAGCGTGGCCGTTGTTGATCGCCTGCGCCTATTTCGCGCTTTTCCCGGTCCTCACGGTGGGCATGGATCGCTACCATGTGCCGATCGATCCAATGTTGGCGATTCTCGCAGGCTGCGTGCTGACCCGCCGCGTGCGGCAAGCCAACAAGCCATCTCTCGAGCGGCTTTAGAGGTTAGGAAGCAGAGCGAGGAACGCTACTCGCGAGAGCAGATTCGGTGGCGTGCTGCTGCGAGCAGATGTGCGCAGCTGCGAAGATGAGAGCGACCAGCAGCACGGTCGGCGCGAGCAGTAGACCGCCCGACCACATCATCTGCATGACGCCCACCAGACACGCGACGAGCGCCGCGGCGATCGCCGCGAGCTCGCTGCCGGCATGCGCGCCTGGGCTGCTGAGTTTCCAGCCCTTGCGAAGTCCCAATAAGACGAATGAGAGAAAGAGCGATAACCCAATGAAGCCATTGTCCAGCAGGATGTTCACAAAGCCGTTTACTAGATCGATGATTCCTGCCGCGCGCAGATCTTCCAGCTTGGCGTAGGCGTATTGATCGCCGAGCATCGGGCTCTCCTGGATGACGTCCCAGGCCCGCGACATCAGCCGTACCCGATAGGAAATGGTTCTGGCGTCCACAGTACCGCCGAGGAACGGTACGACCCGCTCGATCCGATCGCCGAGCGGCGATGCTAGCAGGATCACGCCGATCACCCCGATGGTGACAGCTACCTTGAGGAGTCGCGACAATTTACGGCCACTCACTACTACGTATACGCAATAGATGAGCAATCCACCGAGCCAGGGTCCGCGCGAGTACGCGGCCAGCAGACCGAGCCAGTCAAGGACGATCACGGCAGCTCGCGAGAGCGCTGACTGCACCCGCGGCATCAGGCCGAGCCATACTCCGAAAGCCACTGCCAGCACAGCCCCAAGGACGAGTGCATGCGAGGCGGAGGCCATCGCGCGCAAGCTACCCCCGCGCTCGAGATAAGGATTGAATGCGGGGTCCCATTTGATACGCATTTGCCCATAGAGCAGCCAGTGGCGCGCACCTTCGAAAGTGGCGATCGCGGCCATCGTCGCGCACGCGAGGCACAACGTCGCCAGCGTGTCCTGCAACTCCTGCCGGTTGTTGTGACTACGGCTGATCACGAAGTAAGGAATGTAAAAAGTAATGAATGCCTCGCACGCACGGCGAATGCAGTCCGTTACCGTCCAGGTCATCAGAACATGGTGAGCAACTTCGGGAAGGACGAAGTAAACGGATGACAACGCGAGGTAGGCGAGCAGAGCGTAATCAGGCAACCGCAGGCGACGCCGAGCCGGCTGCGGCTCCGACTTCAGCAGTCGTAGCGCCACCGGCACCATCAGGCAAAGAGACAGCAGCATGGGAAAGTCGAGATCCACCAGCGAGGAGATGCCGACCATTGGGACCCTCCACGAGTATTCCGGCACCACGTACAAAAGCATGAAATAGAGTGCGGAGGGGTTGGAGTCCCGGCGAGCGGCCCAGATGATGATCGGCGCAGCTGCAAAACAGAACAGGGGGAAGGTCGGACACAAGAAAGCGGCGACAGTAATCGCGTACCATGCATTGCGGCGGCAGAGAAAGTCGCGCTGTGCAGAGAATAGCGCCGCGATCGGCCGGGCGAACCAAAAGACTGCCGACGCGATCACTAGTACGAGCAGCAGTTCCTTCAGACTCGGGCTCCTGTAGCTTCTCAGCAGCGTCTACAGAAGTGCAACGGGACGTGCGTCTTCTGAGTCAAGGCGAGCGGACGGCGTAAAGGATATGCGCGGATTCGCGGCCGGTTTTTTCGCATCGGTAGATCTGGCGAGCTACCGCGACCCTTGCGAGCGAGTGGCGTTCGCGCCGGTCGCGGGCTTGATCGCTCCGAGGCTCCAGGTCGGAGCCCAGGGGGTGCCGAGTGCGTCGTACCATACCGGCACCTCGGTGCCACC
>Ga0310810_10011076_pt1 | contig 10534 bp, 8 predicted proteins | sample NCmetagenome_FD_207641 | JGI IMG/M metagenome (GOLD analysis project Ga0310810, IMG submission 207641) | Soil microbial communities from experimental microcosm in Duke University, North Carolina, United States - NC | ecosystem: Engineered > Artificial ecosystem > Soil microcosm > Unclassified ... | reverse complement strand
ACGCTGCTCGAGAAGACGGGGCGCGCCGCTCGCTAGGCGGCGCGGCACGCGCGCCAGGCACGGCGTCAGGACCGCACGCTACGGAACGCGCCGCGCCCGCGCCGCGCGCCCGCTCGAGGCGCGGCGGCGCAGCCCGCCGGCTCGTGGCGTTGGCACTTGGCCGTGCCTGGAGCGTGGACTATGGTCGCGGACCTCGATAGGAAGGGGAGAACCATGAACGCTCCATCCTCGGCCGTGCCCGTCGCCGCGCCGAACGCCACCGCCGCCGCTCCAACCGAACGACCTGGTCTCGAAGCCGTGTTCCGCCCGCGCTCGATCGCCGTGATCGGCGCGTCGCGCGAGCGCGGCACCGTCGGCGCCGAGATCTTCCACAACCTGCTCGAGCATGGCTTCCAGGGCGTCGTGTATCCCGTGAACCCGAAGGCCGACTCGGTGCAATCGGTGAAGGCTTTTCCCACGATCGAGCATCTGCCGGAGGCCGTGGATCTCGCGATCGTCGTCGTGCCGGCGGCGCACGTGGAAGGTGTGATGGAAGCGTGCGGCCGCAAAGGCGTGAAGGCCGCGGTCGTCATCAGCGCGGGCTTCAAGGAGACGGGCGGCGAGGGCGTCGAGCGCGAGCGCCGCCTGGTGGCGATCGCGCGGCGCTACGGAATGCGCCTCGTCGGCCCGAATTGCCTGGGCGTGCTGAACACCGAGAACGGCGTGCGCATGGACGCAACGTTCGCGCCGACGTATCCGCCGGCGGGCTCCGTCGCGTTCTCGTCGCAGAGCGGCGCGCTCGGGCTGGCGATCCTCGAGGCGGCGGCCGACCTCAACATCGGCATCTCGCAGTTCATCAGCGTCGGCAACAAGGCGGACGTCTCGGGCAACGACCTGCTCGAGTTCTGGGAGCGCGATCCCGCGACGCGCGTCATCCTGCTGTACCTCGAATCGTTCGGGAACGCGCACCGCTTCCTCGAGATCGCGCGCCGCGTGGCGCGCAAGAAGCCCATCGTCGCGGTCAAGAGCGGGCGCACGCGCGCCGGCATGCGCGCCGCGTCGTCGCACACCGGCTCGCTGGCCGGCGCGGACACGGCGGTGAGCGCGCTGTGCACGCAGGCCGGCGTGATCCGCACCGACACGATGGAGGAACTGTTCGACGTCGCGATGCTGCTCGCGAATCAGCCCGTGCCATTGGGCCCGCGCGTCGGCATCGTCACGAACGCCGGCGGCCCCGGCATCATGGCCTCCGACGCGTGCGAGTCGCACGGGCTCGAGGTCGTGACGCTGTCGGACGAGACCACGGCCGCGCTCAAGGCGTTCCTGCCCGCCGAGGCCAGCACCAAGAACCCCGTCGACATGATCGCGTCGGCGACGCCGCAGTCGTTCGAGAAGGCCGTGCGCCTGGTCGCGAACGATCCGAACGTGGACGCGCTGCTCGTGCTGTACGTGCCGCCGATCGTGACGCGCCCGCTCGACGTGGCGCAGGCCATCGTGCGCGGCAACGAGGAGGCGAAGGCGGACGCCGAAGCGCGCGGCGGTCCGGCGAAGCCCGTGCTCGCGTGCTTCATGGGCTCGCACGGCGTGCCCGAAGGCCTGCAGTCGCTGCAGGTCGGGCACATCCCGTCGTACGCGTTCCCCGAGTCCGCGGCGATCGCGCTCGTGCGCGCCGTCGAGCACGGGCGCTGGCTCGCCGCGCCCGAGGGCGCCGTACGCACGTTCGCCGACGTCGACGCCGCGGCCGCGTCACGCGTGCTGGCGACCGCGCGCGCGCGGGCGCGCGACGGCCAGAGCGTGTGGCTCGAGCCCGGCGAGACGCGCGCGCTGCTCGAGGCGTACCGCATCCGCACGCCGGAGATCGTGACGGCGACGGACGCCGGGCAGGCCGTCGCCGCGGCGAACCGCATCGGCTATCCCGTCGTGGTCAAGCTCGCGTCCACAACGCTCACGCACAAGTCCGACGTGGGCGGCGTCGTGCTCGACGTGCGCGACGCCGACGACGTGCGCCGCGCGGTCGCCGGCATCGCGTCACGGCTCGACGCGATCGGCAAGCGCGCCGAGATGCAGGGCGTCACCGTGCAGCCGATGATCAAGGACGGCATCGAATCCATCATCGGCGTGACGCGCGATCCGGCGTTCGGGCCGCTGATCATGTTCGGCCTCGGCGGCGTGCAGGTCGAGCTGCTGAAGGACGTCGTGTTCCGCATCCACCCGCTGACCGATCGCGACGCGCGCGAGATGGTGCATGGCCTCCGCGCGTCCGCGCGCTTCGCCGGCTATCGCGGCGCGCCGCCCGGCGACGTCGCGGCGCTGGAAGAGACGCTGCTGCGCGTCTCGCAGATGGCCGGCGCCCACCCCGAGATCGCCGAGCTGGATCTGAATCCGCTCGTCGTCTTCGAACCGGGGAAGGGGTGCTTGGGGCTGGACGCGCGGGTCGCGGTGGCGGGTGAGCCGAAGTAGCGCGCGTTCGAGTGCCTACGCTGCCGCGCCCATCGGGTCGAATTCAGCGCCTGCCGCGTTGCGTCGCCCGCCTGCAACCTTGCTCACGAGCCCCGCGTAGGTCCCACGTCACGCGCAGCCCGGCCACTCGCATGCCTACCGGCGTGCGTGGCCCTCGGCGCGCCTGCGGGACACCGCCGCACTCGAGACGCGTCACGACTTCAGGGGATTGAGCCATGCACGGGACAGCGCTGGCGGTGCATATCGCCGCGGGCAGCCTCGGCATCATCTTCGGCTTCATCGCGCTGTTCGCGGCGAAGGGCGCGTGGCTCCATCGCCGCACCGGGATGGTGTTCGTCTACGCCATGCTGACGATGGGACTCATGGGCGCGGCCATGTCCGCGGTGTGGGGCCGGCAGCCCGCTTCGAACATCCCGATGGGATTCCTGACCGCGTATCTCGTCACCACGGGTCTGACGACGGTGCGGCCGCCCGCCTCGCGATCGCGCGGGATCGATCTCGGGCTGATGCTCCTCGTCTTCGGCATCGGCCTCGCGTTCTTCACGGGCGGCGTGGTTGCGGCCAACAGCCCGCACGGCAACCTCAAGGGCATCCCGGCGCCGGCGTTCTTCATCTTCGGATCGACCGCGCTGCTGTCCGGCATCGGCGATCTCCGGATGATCCGCGCGGGCGGAGTTCGTGCGCTGCGCGGGGCGCCGCGCATCGCGCGGCACCTGTGGCGCATGAGCGTGGCGCTCCTGATCGCGGCGTTCTCGTTCTTCCTCGGCCAGTCACAGGTGATCCCGAAGCCGATCCGTGTGCTCCCGCTGCTGCTCGCGCCGCCGCTGATCATCGTCGTCGCGCTGCTCTACTGGGTGTGGCGCGTGCGCGTGAAGCGGAGTCTGCGCGGGCTGGCCGGCCGGGTCGCGCCCGAAGCCGGGCGCATCGTTCGCGCGGAGGCGCAGCCGCTGGAGGCGCCGTCCCCGCGCTGAGCGCGCGACTCCTCACGTTTGCCGCCCCGCGAGCGCGGATGGTAACGTGCTTCGCTTCCGAGGGGGCGGCATAGCCAAGTGGTAAGGCGAGGGTCTGCAAAACCCTTATTCCCCGGTCCGTGCGGGATCCAGCTAGAGCCCGAGGCGCGCCAAATCGATAGGTGACACGCACGAGGCTATCTCGCCGTGCGCCGTCCCCAGCGGTCTCGACCGTGATCCCATCGACGAGCCTTTCGACGATCTGCCGTCGTAGCTCGGGAGTAAGCGGGCGATCCATCCGAAGGTTGAGTTCGGCCAGGAGCTGAGCCGTCGTCACGAGCTCCCTTTCGTCCTCTCTGGCTCGATTGCCTTCGTTCTCGAGCGCCTGGATCTGAGTCCGAAGATCCGCACGCTCGCGTTCAACTTCGTCGAGCTCCCGGTCCAGCGTCGCGTCGTCGATGCGCCCCCGCCGAAATAGCCCGATAACACGCTCTCGCTCGGCGTCCTTCCCCTCAAGCGCCGAACGCAGCCCCTCCAGTCGAGAGTCCGCAGACGTGGTCTGCTCTGATGCCCCCGCGATGCGTTGGAGTACTTCCTCGAGCACTGCACCCGGATTGCGCACGAACTGCTCTACATCGCTCCAGATCACGTCGTCGATGTCGCCCGGGATTGCCATCCCGCAACAGCGTGAAGCGGGGTCAGGAGCGATCTTTCGTCCCTTGTGTCGCCCGCCACACACGTAGTACGGACGCTCAGGGCGGCTCGCAGACGTGTAGACCGTTCCGACATACGTCCAGCCGCAGTGCGCGCACTTCATGAGGCCCCGGAGAAGGTAGGTGCGCCGGGAGTTGCGTCTACTGAAGAGTCGATTTCTCTTCAGTGTCTCCTGCGCCCGCTCCCACAGTGCCTCGTCCACGATCGCGGCGACCTTTCGCTCCATCACCTCGCGCTTCTTCCCGTGTTTCTTCGGTCGCTTGCCGTAGTAGTGCACCCCTTTGTAAGTCGAATTTCGTAAGACGAACCAAACGCGCGAGTCGCGCCAAATTCCCGCAGTGGAGCGTTGACGCTTGCCTCTCGTGTCGTCCGACCGGAGGCTAGAGACCGCTGTAGGTACTCGAAGCTGATTTAGGGTGTCAGCGATGACTAAGCAAGACTTTCCCTCGTCTCCGGCCATTCGGAATACGAGTCGGATTACGTCAGCTTCGGTCAGTCTTGAGCCCGTGAGCGGCTCCTCGGACGCCACGAGACGTGCTTCACGATGTCGACCTTGCACTCGATAGCCATAGGGCGCGACGCCGCCGACCCAGGCGCCTTCTCTCACGAGGCGCTCGGTGCCGGCGGCCGAGCGCCGGAGAATGTTCTGCCGCTCCAGCGTGGCGACACCTGAGAGGATCGTGAGATTGAACTCGCCCTCAGGGGTGTCAGTCTCGATGGACTCCGTCATGCTCTTGACGGCGACGCCCAGCTCCTGAAGCTGCCGCACAGCCACGAGGATCAGCAGGGATTCGCGACCCAAGCGATCCAGTTTGTAGACAAGCACCTCACTGAACTTGTTCGCCCGTGCGTCGTTGACGAGGCGAGCACCCTCTGGCCGTTGGTCGAACGGTACGGTGCCGCTCACACCATCGTCCGCGTAGAAACCGACGATCTCGATCCCTCGTTGCCCGCAATACCTCTCAGCGAAGTCGCGCTGCGTCGCGATCGACTGGCGGTCGCGCTGCTCCTCCGTGCTGACGCGCACATAAATCGCGCTTTTCATGCGTCTCACCCCTTCTCGCGCCTAAACCACCGGCGCACGGTCGACGCCCGGCTCCCAACCGCACTCGCCACGTCACTCGCCCTCATTCCGGACTTGTGCAGGGCGAGCGCCTTGCTCTTGCGCTCCATCATGGCCCGCTTGGCCAGCTTCATCGCGGCCTGACGCCCGCACTTCGAACAGAAGTTTCGTCGCTTGGGATTCGGAAGCCGATCGGGCTTGTAAAGGCTTCCGCAGTGCGTGCAGACGGCGAGGCTGCCCACGCGCGTGATTCGGACCATCATCTGCAAGCCGAGCAAGCCGAAGAGATTTCCCATGGGGCTAGACGCGAATCGAATCACCGGAGGATCGTTGGGACCGGCGACGATCTTGGGGCCCATTCGAGCGACCTCGACCCATTGGTTCACCGTTGAGTGGAGCATGAACTTGTCGAGCATCAGGAGGGCACCTTGCTTGGCAATGTTGGCTCGCCGTTCTTCGAGCCGCTCAGGCGTTGCCTCGTCGACTTTGAGCTCGATCCAGTCCTCGAGACCGCCGGGCCTGTTCCCTGCCACAGCTGCCGCGATCCGCATGAGCGCGCGTGCGCGACGCGCCCATTGGCGCCAGTGGGCGAGCCGCTCGCGACCGATCCAGAAGCCCGAAAGCCGCGGCTCAAGCCCAGGTGGATTCCACAGGAGCGGGGCACAGCCGGGAGCGGGGCCGTGACTCCACTGGCGCGCGCTCCGATCCTGAATCATGGGCTTGCCGTGCGAACACAAGTCGAGCACTCCCCAGCGCTTTGCGAACGCGAGGATGTCCTCTTCTGGGGCGTCCACGAGGCGGACGAAGTGATCGACAAGGCGTGGAGGCGGCGTGACCGAGCGACTCTGCCTTGTGTCCTTGCTCGCGTCGTCGAGCCAATTCGGAAAGTATTGATAGCAGAGGCAGCCGTCTTTCAGCTCCAGACGTTCGGGGACCGTCAAGTAGCCCGCTGCAACCGCCTGCTCGATCCTTTCCTCGAGATTGAAGAGCGGACCGATCCCGCGATTGCTGACAGGTACTCCCCGCCGTGGCATACTGAAAGCATACCCAACTCTTAGGCTACAGTCCACTCGAGTCTGTAGGGTCCAAGTGTGGCTACAAGGACCACGGAGGGCTCTGCAGGTGGACAAACTGGTGCTGCGGCCAAGTGAAGCAGCGGAAGTTCTCGGCGTCGGCCGATCGACGATCTACGCGCTTCTTGCTTCGGGCGAGCTTCCGTCAATGCGGATTGGGCACTCAATTCGAGTCCCGGTCGACGCTCTGAAGTGCTGGATTGCGGCACGCGCAGCGGAAGCGCTAGCCGACGGCGTCGAACTCGTCGAGCCGCCTCGTTAGGTGCGGACCGAAATGCAGGTCCTGAGGCGGTTCGAACCGGACGAGGCGCGCCAGCTAGAGGCGCTGCTTCTGCTGCTGCGCAGCAATGAGCCGCTCTGCGGCGACGCGTCGTCGCTCACCAACTGCGACGATCCAAACTGTCACAGGTCCGAGGATCGCCCTGCGAGTGCGCAATCGGCGAGACACAGACCAGCATGACAAGTCCCCTGGATAGCGCACTGGACTACGCCAACCGCGGATGGGCCGTCCTCCCTATTCATTCAATCGAAGCGCGCGGTTGCACGTGTGGCGAACAGTCGTGCGGCAGGCCAGGGAAGCACCCGAGGATCAAGCCCGGGCCTCGCTTCAAGGACGCGACCACCGAGGGCGGCGTGATTCAGAGCTGGTTCCGCACCTGGCCCCACGCGAACGTAGGAATCCTGACAGGCGTGCGCTCTGCCGTTGTCGTGCTGGACGTTGACCCACGAAATGGGGGCGAGGCCTCACTGGCTAAATTGGTCGCAACGCACGGCGAGCTGCCAGCCACAGTAATGAGCCGCACGGGCGGAGGTGGTCGACACTATTTCTTCTCACATCCAGGTGGCTACGTTGCGAGCAGGAGTCCCGGCGCCGGACTCGACTTGCAGGCGGACGGTGGGCACTTCGTCGTCGCTCCACCTTCCATCCACGTGAGCGGTACGCCTTATGTATGGGCCGCGGGGCTCGACCCTGCGAGCTCTCCGCTTGCCCCACTACCGCCTTGGCTCATGAAACCGAAATCGACAGGGCGACTGGCGCGGAAGGGACAGGTCGCCTTGTCCGCAGAGAGGGCCGCGCGATACGCCGAGGGTGCGCTTCGAAAGGAGTGCGGGCGCGTCGCGCAAGCCAAGCACGGTCAGCGCAACAACACTCTCTACAGCGCGGCTGCGAACATGGGCGAACTTGTCGGCGGTCGCTGGATCGAGCGCGATTCAGTGGAGGTGGCCCTTCGCGACGCAGCAGGCGCTTGCGGCTTGCTCGAAGACAGTGGCGAGGCAGGTGTCGACGCGACCATTCGCAGTGGAATCGAGAGGGGACTGCAGCAGCCCCGAGAGTTACGGGGCGATGGGCTGTCGAGCACACCCCATCAAGGCGGAAGCACAGATCAGAACGAATCGGAGGCTCCGACGGCTGCCCCCGACACCTTCAATCTCACCGATATTGGAAACGCCGAGCGTCTGGTTCTGCGTCATGGAATGGACCTGCGCTATTGCCCTCTCTGGGGCAAGTGGCTAGCTAGGGCCGACAACCGGTGGCTCCGCGACGGCAACAGCGAGGCCGAGCGACGCGCCAAGAAGACTGTGCGCGCCCTGTTGTCTGAGGCCATCCGAATGCCGGATGGGGAGGGCCGCACGAAAATGATCCGTTGGGCTCTACGTTCGGAATCAGATCAACGAGTTCGAGCCATGCTCAAGCGCGCGACGGTCGAGCCCGGCATTGAAGTGGCTCCTATGGAGCTCGACGCGAATCCTTGGAGAATCGCGGTGCTCAACGGGATCGTTGACCTCAAGACTGGAAAGCTCCTTCCACACGATCGCCACGAATTGAATACGAAGCTCGCACCGGTTGAATTCGATCCCGATGCACGGTGTCCGTTGTGGGACGCCTTCCTCGAGCGCATGGTGCCCAGCGAAGAATTGCGTGCCTTCTTGCAGCGCGCGGCAGGCTATTCGCTGACCGGCAGCACTCGGGAGGAGGTGTTGTTCTTTCTCCATGGCCCGACAAGCGCCGGGAAGTCAACGTACATCGAAGCCCAGCGACTACGGCGGACTTCTCGACTTTCTTGAGACGCCGGAACGAAGGGCCAACGAATGACATCGCGGCTTTGGCTGGCGCCCGCATGGTGCTCTCTCTCGAGGTCGACGAGGGGCGCCACCTCGCTGAGGCCCTCATCAAGAACCTAACGGGCGGGGACACCGTCAGTGCGCGCTTTCTGTATCACGAGGCCTTCGAGTTTCGGCCCGATTTCAAGCTTTGGCTCGTGGCGAATCACAAGCCAAGAGCCAATGCGGCGGATGATGCGATCTGGCGGCGCATCCGGCTCATTCCCTTTGAAGTCTCACTGGCGCCGGACGAGCGCGATCCAAGAGTGAAGGAGACACTCACGACTGACCCGCAGGCTCGCTCGGCAGTCTTTGCCTGGGCCGTGCGAGGCAGCTTGGCCTGGCAGCTCGATGGATTGAATCCGCCAACGGAAGTACTCCGGGCGACCGAAGCATACCGGCAGGAGTGCGATCATGTCGGACCCTTCCTGGCGGATTGTTTCAATCGCGCCCCGCATGGGCGAGTCTCCGCTGCGGAGCTCCGTCGACGATATGTGGAGTGGTGCGACGCCAGCGGCGAGAGGCCGGTTCATCAGACGAAGCTGGCCGCCGCTCTCGAGCGGCATGGGCTCAGAACCGGTCGGGACGGGAGGATGCGCTACTGGGAAGGCATCAGCATCGTGTGACACGAGTGACATGGGTGACACAGGTTTCGACAGAGTCGGAACTGATCACCCCTTACGCGAGAAGACCCGAATGAGCGTCACCTACGTCACCGGCGTCACGGAAGGGTCTACGAGGAGCACCCTGTGGACCATCTGCGCGCTCGGTTTGGAGATGGCCGCGATCCCCACATCACCTCCGCCAGTCGTGCGACTCAACGACGACCCGAGTCGACACGAAGCGTGACGCCTGCATGTTCGGCCCTCTCGCAAGTGGCATAACGCATTGTGAATAAAGGTACTGTGCGCGCGTTCTGGTGCGGGTAACGACGACCCCGAGGCCTCGCTAGTGACAGAAGACCGTGGTGGGTAGCCACTCGGTAGCCGGGTAGCCAGGGAGGTAGCCGTCATGGAAGACGTGACCATCGTGCGGAAGCTCGACTCGTGGGCGATTGCGCGCGTGCGTCCCTACGAGAAGAACGCGCGGCTCCACTCGGACGCCGATGTGCGCAAGCTCGCGGCGCACGTGATCCGGCATGGGTTCAACAAGCCGATCGAGGTCGATGAGGAAGGCATCATCCTGTGCGGGCACCGCCGCCTGGCCGCGGCCCAGCTTCTCGGCATGGCGCGGGTCCCTGTCATCCAGCACTCGCATCTCGACGCCGCGCGGAAGCGCGAGTATCGGCTCGCCGACAACCGGCTCACGCTGGAAGGAGAGTGGGACGAAGAACTGCTCGCCGCCGAGATGGAAGGCATCCGAGAGCAGGGCGGCGAACTCGAGTTCACGGGCTTCAGCGACGCCGAGCTCCGAGATCTCGAACTCGACGCGACCGGCATCGAAGAGTCTCCGGTCCCTGAGCCGCCTGCCATTCCAATCTCACGACGCGTGGATCTCTGGCATCTAGGGAGCCACCGAGTCCTCTGTGGCGATGCAACCGCGCCGTCTGACCTGGGCAACCTGCTGCATGGCGAGCTCGCCGACTGCGTCTGGACCGACCCGCCCTACAACGTCGCCTACGAGGGGAAGACGAGCGAGCGCCTCACAATCGAGAACGATCGGATGGGGCCCGCGGAGTTCCATGACTTCCTACGCCTCGCGTTCTCCTCGACGTTCGAGGTGACAAGAGAAGGCGCTCCGATCTACGTCGCGCATCCAGATACCGCGAGCGAGACCTTTCGCGTCGCCTTCCGCGAGGCAGGGTGGGAGCTCAAGCAGTGCTTGGTGTGGAACAAGAATGTGTTCGTGATGGGCCGGCAGGACTACCACTGGAAGCACGAGCCGATCCTGTATGGCTGGAAGCCCGGCGCGGCGCACACTTGGGTGGGCGGCCGCGACAAGTGCACGGTGATCGACATGGATCGCCCGAGTGCGAGCCCCGAGCACCCCACAATGAAGCCCGTCGCTCTCGTGGCGGCGATGCTGCGCAACAGCGCCGCGGCGGGATCCACCGTGCTCGACCCCTTCGGCGGCTCGGGCTCGACGCTCATGGCCTGCGACGCGCTCGGCCTTCAGGCGCGGCTCCTCGAGCTGGATCCACGCTTCGTCGACGTGATCATCCGACGCTGGCAAGACGCGACCGGCGAGGCCGC
>Ga0310810_10011075_pt1 | contig 10535 bp, 13 predicted proteins | sample NCmetagenome_FD_207641 | JGI IMG/M metagenome (GOLD analysis project Ga0310810, IMG submission 207641) | Soil microbial communities from experimental microcosm in Duke University, North Carolina, United States - NC | ecosystem: Engineered > Artificial ecosystem > Soil microcosm > Unclassified ... | reverse complement strand
CGCGTGACTTCCTGCGGCTCGTAATTCTTCAGGGCCGTGTAGTCGGGCAGGTCCTTGCTGTAGTACGAAATGGCGTAAATGCCGGCGCCCGCCACGGCAATCAGCCCCAGCATGCCCAGCGAAAAGAGCCCGAGAAATCCGTACCAGAGCCACCGCATGGTTATTCATATGACACAGGTGAAATTGGATATAAAGCCTTGCCGCGAAAAACTTTACGGGTCCCTCAGCGGCCCGCTTAAATTTTTCATAATGAAAAGATATTTATGCGTCAGGCCGCCATGGTGATCGGCCCTTCAGCACGACCGTGGATGAACTGGTCGACGTAGGGATTGCCCGATTTGTCGAGCTCGCCGACCGGGCCGTACCAGATGATCTTGCCCTGCCAGAGCATGGCGACGTAGTCGGCGATCTTCCGGGCGCTGGCCATATCATGAGTGATCGACAGCGCCGTGGCACCGAGGCCACGCACGGTCTTGATGATCAGCTCGTTGATGACATCGGCCATGATCGGATCGAGGCCGGTGGTCGGCTCATCAAAGAAAATAATTTCAGGGTTTGCGGCGATGGCGCGGGCGAGGCCGACGCGCTTTTGCATGCCGCCCGACAGCTCCGCCGGAAAAAGGTTCGCGACTTTTTCGTCCAATCCGACGGCCTTGAGCTTCTCGACCGCGATGCCGTAGGCCTCCTTGCGGTCGACACCCCGCCCCTGCACGAGACCGAAGGCGACATTTTCCCACACACGCATGGAGTCGAACAGCGCGCCGCCCTGAAACAGCATGCCGAACTTGCGCATCAGCTGATCCCGCTCGCGCGCGCCGATGCCGACCGTTTCCTTGCCGTCGACGAGGATCGAGCCAGAATCGGGCTTCATGAGGCCGAGCACGCACTTGATCGTCACCGACTTGCCGGTGCCGGAGCCGCCGATCACGACCAGTGACTTGCCCTGCGGCACGACGAGGTCGACGCCCTGCAGCACCTTTTTAGGGCCGAAGGCTTTGGAGACGCCGCGGAGCTCTAATTTGGCGGTCATGTCGAGAAAAAGACCTGCGTCAGGATGTAGTTGAAGATCAGGATCAGGATCGAGGCCGAGACGACCGCATAGGTCGTCGCCGTGCCGACGCCCTGCGCGCCGCGGTCGGAGTTGAAGCCGTGGTAGCAGCCCATCAGCGTGACGATGAAGCCGAACGTCGCCGCCTTGGTGAGGCCCGATGTGACATCGATCGGCTTCAATATATCCCAGGTCTGGTGCAGGTAGTGGCCGGGCGAGAAACCGAGACGGTAGATGCTGATGATGTAGCCGCCGTAGACGCCGATCACGTCGCCGACCAGCACAAGGCAGGGCAGCATTAGCGTTCCCGCAATGATCCGCGGCACGATCAGGTATTTGTATGGATTGACCGACAAGGTCGAGAGCGCGTCGATCTGCTCGGTCACCCTCATTGTCCCGATTTCCGCGGCGATGGCGGCGCCGACCCGGCCCGCGACCATCAGGCCGGCGAGCACGGGCGAGAGCTCGCGCGTGATCGAGAGCACCACCACGTCGGCAACGGCCGAGCTGGCATTGAAGCGCGCAAAGCCGGTATAGCTCTGCAGGGCGAGCACCATGCCGGTGAACAGCGCCGTCATGCCGACGACGGGCAGCGAGTAATAGCCGATGTCGACCAGCTGGCGCACAAGTAGGCGCGGGAACCACGGCGGATGTACGATGCCCGCCAGCGAGCGGAGGATGAACAGCGTCAGCCGCCCGATCGTCTCGAGCAGGTTCATGACGCTGCGGCCGATGGCGGCCCAGCTGTCGAGCACGAAGCCCAGCGGGTGAAAGCCCCGGGCCGCAATTTGAGTATCAGAGGTCATTCCTTTACCATCCGTTAGGAAAACTACATTATTACAGGACGTTATGGAACAGGAAAAAATCGATCCGGCAACCCTTGTGCCGATGGACGTCTTCACGGATGACACGCCGCTGCGGGTCGATCTCGCCTATGCGGGCACAGAAAGCTTCTGCGGCATTATCTACCGCAAGCAGGCGCGGCTGTGGCTGCACGAAGATCTGGCAGCGATCGTCGTCCGCGCCGCCCGCACCGCGCACGAAAAATACAATCTGCGCCTCGTCGTCTACGACGGGTTGAGGACAATGGCGGCGCAGGCGCTAATGGGCGAGTCCGACATCGTCAGGGCGCATCCAAACTGGCTCGCCGGGGAAAGCCGCGTCCTGTCCCCGCCGGGCGCCGGCGGTCATCCGCGGGGCATGGCCGTCGATGTTTCGCTGGAAACGAAAGCCGGCAAACTGCTCGACATGGGCACCGCGTTCGATGAGTTGCCGCTCACGGGCTCCGGCCCCGATGTGAACCGGGCGCACAGGAAATTCGCCGATCTGACAGACGAAGTGAAGGAAAACCGGCGCAAACTGGACGAAGCGATGAACGGCGCCGCCGCGCAGCTGAACCTCCCGCTATGGCCGTTACCTGTCGAGTGGTGGGATTACCGCTTTCCGAAGGACGTCACCGAGCGCTACGCGCCGCTCGACGATCCCGACTTGCCGCCGCAAATGCGTATGACCGCGCTTCATATGGACAGGCCGGGTCTGCCTGACTTCAGCGCAGGGCATTTCGAGGCGATGAGGAAAAAGATTCTGGCGCGAATCTAAATCAGGGTTTCGGCAGAAGATTCGCCAGATCGATGGTCGCGGCCGCTTTTTGCTTCAATGCCGGATCGAGGTCCGCGTCCTTGGACGCCGATACGACAACGACCCAGTCTTTCAGATCGACCGGCTTGTCCATATCGGGCAGGGTTATTGTCTTGCCTTCAACCAGACGATTGAAAATCTTCAAATTGTTCGGGCGCATGTGGTCGACGCCTTCCACAACAAGCACACCCGGCTGCGTTTCGGCGATCTTGCGGAACAGTGAGTCGCCGGTCGACTCGATCCGGCCGACGGGCGTCCCTGTGATCTGATCGATTCCGAATTCGGCATCGGCGATGATTAACGGTACGTGCAGTTGCGCGGCCATCGACCCGGCAGCCTCGCGCAATGGCGACTGCGACTCCGTCTCGACCAGAAACATGGCGTCGGGACCGGGCGCGGTGCTACGGCCGAACAAAGTGGACAGCGTGTGCAGCACATTCCCCAGATACAAAGCGTCTTCCCGTCCCCGTGTCGTGTAAACGGTCGGGTTCTGGTAGAACTTAACCTCGGTTTTTTCGGCAGTCATTTTAGTCCCTGTCATGTTTTTTATGCCCCATTGGCATAGCACCCGCGGTTGATTACGTCAACGGCGCGTTAACCTTTATAAACACGCTTGTAACGCGGGCCGAGGGACGTGAGGATTTCCATCGAAACGCGACCAAGGATCGGACACGGATTGTTCTTGTAATAAAGAGTGCCCTTGCCGCTCAGCGAACGCAGAAAACCGTCGGCGTAACCGAGCGCGACCGTTGCCAGCGTCGAATCCTGTTTCAATGTGTGTGAAGCGCCGTAGCCGACCGCCTCGCCCTTCTTCGCGCGGCGCGTCTGCAGGATACGCGTCTCGAGGGTCACCACGGGACGCATCGGATTTGAAGTTTCCGGCGTCGGGTTGAGGCCGTAGACCGCCATGCCGGGCCGCACCATGCCAAAGTGATAGCGTGCATCGCCAAAAATACCGGAGGAGTTCGCGAGCGAAGCAACCGCCTTCGGGAATTTCCCCGTCAGAGCGGTGAAGCGGTCGTATTGCTGCGGCGTGGCGGGATGCCCCTCCTCGTCCGCGCAGGAGAAATGACTCATGACAACTTTCACGTCGAGACCCTTGAGCAGCGACGTATCCGAAAGCAGCTTCGCGGTTTCATCCGCGCCCATGCCGAGGCGGTTCATGCCGGTGTCGAAATGCAGGATCACCGGCAGCGGGATTTGATGCTTGGCAGCTGCCGCCTTCCAGTCCGCGACCGAGGCCAGACTGTTGATTACCGGCATGATCTGGCGGTGGATGGCGTCGTCGATCTCGACCCCGAACATACCGTTGAGCACGGCGACCGGCTTGCGGGTGAGCGCGCGCAGGCGCAGCGCCTCGCCGAAGGTGGCGACAAAATAAAACGGGCAGTCGTTGCTCTCGAGCGCGGCCCAGACCTTCTCCATGCCCAGGCCATAAGCGTCGGCCTTGACCACGCCCGCGACTTTGCAGCCCGACGCGCACTTGCTTTTGAGCAGATTGTAGTTATGCGCGACCGCGCCGAGGTCGACGGTGAGAATGGCGGAGGATGAATTCATGAACGTCTCTGTCAGCCAGAAGTGTCATTCTGAGCGAAGCGAAGAATCTATCTTTCGTCAAGGGGATCCTTCGCTGCGCTCAGGATGACAGCAAAAGTTAATCGCGGATGGTCCGGTCGAGGTCCGAGAATCGCGTCACGTTGGCGTCGAAATGCAGCGGCACGATGCCGATCGGGCCATGACGCTGCTTGCCGATGACGACTTCGGCGACATTCAGCGCGCGGTCCATCTTTTCCTGCCACTTGGCGTATTTCTCGGCTTCGCCCATGTCGGGCATGGCGCGCGATAAATAATATTCCTCGCGGTAGACGAACATGACGACGTCCGAGTCCTGCTCGATCGAGCCCGATTCCCGCAGGTCGGACAGCTGCGGCCGCTTGTCCTCGCGCTGTTCGACGGCGCGCGAGAGCTGTGAAAGCGCCAGTACAGGTATTTGAAGTTCCTTGGCGATAGCCTTAAGGCCGCGCGTGATCTCGGAGACCTCGAGCACGCGGTTCTCCAGCCCCTGCCGCGAGCCCGAGCCGTGCAACAGCTGCAAATAGTCGATCACCAGCAGGCCGAGATTGTGCTTGCGCTTCAATCTCCGCGCGCGGGTGCGAATGGCGGCAATGGAGAGCGCCGGCGTATCGTCGATATAGAACGGCACCTGCGCGAGGCGCTGGCTCGCCGCCGTGAAGCGCTGAAAGTCGTCCGGGCTCAATTGCCCCTTGCGGATGGCATCGCCGGAAATGTTCGCCTGGTCGGCAAGGATACGTGTCGCGAGCTGGTCGGCTGACATCTCGAGCGAGAAGAAACCGACGATCGCGCCTTCCTTACCGCCGGTGTCGGCATAGCGCCGCGCGGCGTTGAAGGCGATATTGGTGGCAAGCGCCGTCTTTCCCATCGAGGGACGGCCCGCGAGAATGAGCAGGTCAGAATTGTGCAGACCGCCAAGCTTCTGATCGAGATCGCGCAGACCGGTGGTCACGCCGGTGACATGGCCTTCGGCCTTGTAGGCTTTCTCGGCGATCGAGATCGCTGTCAGCACGGATTCTTTCAGCGTCTGGAAGCCCGCGCGCTGTTCGCCGCTTTCGGCCAGTGTATAGAGGCGGCTTTCGGCCTGCTCGATCACCGTGTTGGCGTCGTGCTCGAGTGTGTGGGAGAAGGAATCATTGACGATATCCTCGCCCAATGTGATCAGCTCACGCCGCATATGGAGTTCATAAATCGTCTGTGCGTAGTCGGCGACGTTGACCACTGAGATAACTCCCGCCGCGAGATCGGCGAGATACTCCGCCCCACCCACGTGCGCGAGATCGGAGTCCTGTTCGAAGTACGCCTTCAGCGTGACCGGGTTGGCGGTCTGGCCGCGCTCGATCAGTTTGGAAATGGCGGTGAAGATGCGCTGGTGCGCGGGCGCGAAGAAATGCTCCGCCTTCAGAAAGTCGCTCATGCGCTCCAGCGCGCGGTTGTCGACCAGCAGCGCGCCGAGGAGTCCCGCCTCCGCCTCGATGTTATGAGGGATCTGGCGGTATTCCGGGCTGTCGCTGGGGCTGCGCGCGGATTTGCGCGCCGAATCCTGAATGACTGTCTCCGCAACCATGACGCGACTGTACAGGAGGAGATGAGTCAGACGCCAGCATTGGGACGCTCGCCGCTGTGGATAACCTCTGTGGATACCGTGGATGAACGCTTTCTTCCCGGAACCTTCTCCAGCATCTCCCGCAATTCATCCGCGTTGCCAATGGCGCCGACATCGCGGTCGTTGTTGAAAAAGGCCCAGACGTCGCGCCCCGATTCGAGATGCGGGCGCAAGAGCTCGGCGTAATATGCCATCTTCTTGCGGCTGTAGTGACCGCCGTAATCGCCCGTCGGCCCGTGGAAGCGGATATAGACGAGGAGTGCCTTGCGATTCGCGCTTTCATTCCGGCTGGCAGGCATGTCGTGGAGCACCAGCGAAGCGTTATGACGGTCGAGCAGCCCGTTGAGTTCCGGCCCGTACCACGCCGCGTTCCTGATCTCGACCGCCACCGGCCAGCCCTTCGCGTGTTTGCCGAACGCCGTCAGCGTTTCGTCGAGCCGGGCAAGGTTCGGTTTCATGTTGGGATGAAGCTGGAGCAGCAGCGGCCCGCGCTTTCCGCCCAACGCCCGGATCGGTTCCATAAAGCGTGGCACGTGCAGATCAGGGTCGATCAGGCGCTTCTGATGGGTGATATAGCGCGAGACCTTCATGCAGAAGCGAAAGTCCTTCGGCGTGCGCGCGGCCCACGCCTTCACCGCCTTTTCGGTCGGCAGGCGGTAAAAGCTGGCGTTGATCTCGACGCAATTGAAATGCCCGGCGTAGTAGGCGAGCTCGTCCTTGCGCGGCAGGTCGGCGGGATAGAACCGATCGTGCCAGCCCTTGTACGCATAGCCGCTGGTGCCGACGAAAACCCTGCCTCTGGCCATGCCGGGCCAATGATCGGAGGCATACGAAGTTCCGGTAAAAGAAAACGGCCGGTTGCCCGGCCGTTTCCGAAGGAGACGAAATCTTTATGCCCTGTTTTCCTGCGCAAGGATGGCGACGTTGACGGCCACCAGGCCTTGCAGGTCGAAGCTCACATCATCGCCGGCTTTCGGCTCCCGCTCGTTGGGGCCACGCCAGTCCGGTATCTCGAAGGCAAAGTCTTCGCCGTTCTGGTCCCTGATGATGCCCATTTCCATGTCGTTCGCGTAATGGGTGATCGTTCCGGTTCTCATGTTTGTCCTCCCCGGCAAGTGTGCCGTGTTGCATGGGTTGACCGATAACGCTTGGACTACCAACGGACAGGACAATATGTCAGTTCCGGAAAATATGTATAACCAGCCACTGAAACTATTGAGTTTTTTAGTGCAGACGCCGAAATCCGGACAGAGAAAAGCGCCCCCGTGAAGGAGAGCGCTTTTCTGACACCCGTAAAGGGCGGTTGCAAAAGAGGCCAGCGGACGAACCGGGCCCATTCTTTAACTATAGCACAATTGTCCTAATAATATGTAAATTTGTAGGTTGTCCATAAGAAAAACGGCCGGTTGCCCGGCCGTTTCTGATTTCGTATGGGACCCGAGGATTACTCCTCGTCCGCCTCGCCTTCCGCTTCCTCGGCGGCGGGCTTGGCCTTCGCCTTTTTCTTGGCGGCGCGCTTGGCCGATTTCTCAGCGCGGGCGGCAGCTTCAGCGGCATCCTCGGCGCTTTCGGCGCCTTCGGCCTGCTCGTTCGCGAGCGCTGACTCCTCGAGAAGCGCTTTCTTTGCTTCTTCGCTGAGTTCCGGTTTGGCGGGGGCGCTAGAAGCACCCGCATTGACGACGGCCTTGCCGGTTTTGGCCTGGACTTTCGCTTCCTCTTCCGAGCGGGCGATGTTGACCGTGATCTCGACCTTCACCTCGGGGTGAAGCGAGACCGTGACCGGATATAGGCCGACCGACTTGAGGCCGGCATTGAGCTGCACCTGGCTGCGGCCGATTTCGTGCCCGCCCTGCTCGGTCGCCGCTTCCGCGATATCGCGGGCGCTCACCGAACCGTAGAGCTGACCGCCTTCGGCGGCATGACGGACCATCACGACCTTCAGGCCGGCGATCTTCTTGCCGAACTTCTCGGCCTCTTTCTGCTTCTCGGCGCTCAGCTTCTCAAGAGCCGCGCGCTGGGATTCGAAATAGGCGATGTTGTCCTTGGTGGCACGAAGCGCCTTCTTCTGCGGCAGCAGATAATTGCGCGCGTAGCCGGGCTTCACTTTGACAACCTCACCGAGGTTGCCAAGATTTTCAATGCGTTCCAGCAGAACGACTTGCATGGCTGTTGGCATGATTAAGCCCTTTCCTTGTCCGGAGTTTCCGACCGCTGGTATTCGGAGCGGCCGTAGTCGCGTCCGCCGCCACCGCCGCCATATTCACGGCGCGGGCCGCGTTCGTCGGGGTCCTTGCGGGCCGGGGTCAGCATCGCCATGTAGCGGGCGCGCTTGATCGCCTGCGCCAGTTCGCGCTGCTTGAGCGCGCACACGGCAGTGATCCGCGAGGGGACCATCTTGCCGCGCTCCGAGATATAGCGCGACAGGGTGCGTGTATCCTTCCAGTCGATCGGCTGCGCCTTTGGGCCGGAGAACGGGCAGGTCTTGCGGCGCTTGAAGAACGGACGGCGTCCGCCTTCCTTGCCGCCTTCACGGCCTTCGCGGCCGCCTTCACGGCCGCCATCGCGGCCACCTTCGTAACGGGATGATTGCTCGCGCATCAGGCGGCCTCCTCTGTTTTGCGTTCGAATGCCGGACGTTCTTCGTCGCGGTCGCTGCGGCTCATTTGAACCGACGGGCCCTTCGACAGGGCTTCCTCGCGCACCGTCAGGTAGCGCAGGATGTCTTCGTTGAGGCGCAGGTTGCGCTCCATCTCGTGCAGCGCCGCCGGGGGCGTGTCCGACTCGATCAGGACGTAGTGGCCCTTGCGGTTTTTCTTGATCCGGTACGCAAGGCTTTTCAGACCCCAATTCTCGGTCTTGTGCACCTTGCCGCCGTTGTCGGTGATGATCTTGGCGAAATTCTTCGCCAGGTCGTCGACCTGAGCCGCGCTCAGATCCTGCCGTGCGATGAACACGGTTTCGTAGTAAGGCATCAATGTCTCCTCTCGGTTTTGCCACCATACGGATGCCGGGGCCCTATGCCCTGGACCGGGAAGCAAAGCCAGCTTACGTAAAGCCGGCGAGGTCAGAATGCGGGGAATATAGTGATTTCGCGCCGCGAATCAAGAAAAAACGGAAGAATTCTGCGGCCTGCGGCCTATTCGTTGCAGTTGGCGCACTGCTCGGCGTGGAAATTGGTGAAAGCCGTCCAGAAGGTCTTGCGGGCGGATTTGGGGCTCGAGGCCGTACGCGCGCGGCGGCGGAGCATGGCGCCAAGCTGGGCGCGGCTGATATCCGGGTTTTGGAGAGCACTGCCGGTAAGCGGACCCTTGCCGCCTTCGACCTGGTTGTCCATGACGATATTGATCTTGTCGCTAATGACCGAACAGCTCATATCTCTCTCCACAAAAAACCGTTGTTTATGAGCCCTCTATACCCTTTTTGACCGTGCTCATCTCTGACGTACAGTCGCGAAAACGGCCAAGGCCGCGTGCGCGATTGCCCCACTGACGGGGACATACTTCCTGCATTTCAGAACAGGGTTAACCCTATCATAATTTTTGGCATTTCGCAACAAAATCACCCCCTGCCCAAGCTGCTGAAAGGGCTGGATTTAAGCGCCTTTCATGGCAAGACGGCGTGGGCGCTTGCGATTGCCCCCCCAAAACGCTATCAAGAGCCACAATCAAGGGGGCTTATATATGCGTGCATTCGTATTTCCGGGTCAGGGATCGCAGTTTCCGGGCATGGGCCGGGACCTCGCCGGGGCATTCCCGGACGCAAAGCATGTTTTCGAGGAAGTCGACGACGCCCTGTCGCAGAAGCTGACCAAAATCATGTTCGAGGGCCCGGAAGCCGACCTGAACCTGACCGAGAACACACAGCCCGCCCTAATGGCCGTTTCGATGGCGGTGGTCCGGGTGCTCGAGAAACAGGGCGGCATCTCCATCGCCTCCGCCTGCAAGTTCGTTGCCGGCCACTCGCTCGGCGAATACTCCGCCCTCACCGCCGCCGGGGCGTTGGCGCTTTCCGATACCGCGAAGCTGCTCAAGCTGCGCGGGCAGGCGATGCAAGAAGCCGTTCCCGTCGGCAAGGGCGCCATGGCCGCGATCCTCGGCCCCGATTTCGACGCCGTGAAAGCCATCGCCGCCGACGCCGCCGCGCAGACCGGCGAGGTCTGTACCGCCGCCAACGACAATTCGCCCGGACAGGTTGTTGTCTCCGGCCACAAGGGCGCCGTCGCCGCCGCCATCCAAATTGCCACCCAGCGCGGCGCCAAGCGCGCCATCGAACTGCCGGTCAGCGCGCCGTTTCACTGCGCCCTCATGAAACCTGCCGCCGACAAGATGCAGGCGGCGCTGGCCAGGGCGATGATCCGCCCGCCCGCAATTCCCGTCGTCGCCAACGTCACCGCGCAGGCCGTCAGCACGCCGGACGACATCCGCCGGCTTTTAGTTGAACAAGTTACTGGTACCGTGCGCTGGCGCGAATCCGTCCTGTGGATGAAGGCGCAGGGCGTCACAGAGATGATCGAGCTCGGTGCGGGCAAGGTGCTATCCGGTCTCGTGCGCCGCATCGACAAGGACATCGCCTCGGATTCCGTCGGCGACCCGGCGCAGATCGAAGCGCTGATTGCGAAATTGAAATAGGAGAATAGCAAATGAAACAGCTTCTTTTTTTTATGATCATGTT
>Ga0310810_10011074_pt1 | contig 10535 bp, 7 predicted proteins | sample NCmetagenome_FD_207641 | JGI IMG/M metagenome (GOLD analysis project Ga0310810, IMG submission 207641) | Soil microbial communities from experimental microcosm in Duke University, North Carolina, United States - NC | ecosystem: Engineered > Artificial ecosystem > Soil microcosm > Unclassified ... | reverse complement strand
GACGATCGATGCGTTTGGAGCCGAGGGCGCGCTTGAGGAGTTCATGCGGCGGCTTGGTGACGCGGCGCCACCCGCGGCGGTGATCAACGACGTTCGATCGTGGCCGATTCCGTTCGAACCGATCGGCGCGTTCTCGATCGTGCAGAGCCAGGGAAGCGCGGAGCGTCGCGTGTCGATTCCCCCAGACCTGGCGACCTGTCCCGAGTGCGCCTCGGAGATCTTCGACCCAGCCAACCGTCGCTATCGGTATCCGTTCACCAACTGCACGAACTGCGGACCGCGCTTCACGATCACGCGCGACGTGCCCTACGACCGGCCGGCGACGACCATGGCGCCGTTCCACATGTGCCCGGCGTGCCAACGCGAGTACGACGAGGTGAGCAATCGTCGGTTTCACGCCCAGCCAAATGCCTGCCCGGCGTGCGGCCCATGGCTCCAGCTGATGACGCCGGGCGGCGACCTCATTGTCACCGACGATCCGATCGAGGAGGTCGCCGCAGCGTTGGCCGGTGGAGAGATCGTCGCGATCAAAGGGCTGGGCGGCTTCCATCTCGCGTGCGATGCCACCTCGTCAGAAGCGGTGCAGACGTTGCGCGTGCGCAAGCGACGCGACGAGAAGCCGTTTGCGGTCATGGTTGTAAGCCTGAACCAGGCAGCGAGGGTCGCCGTGCTCGACAATGAAGAGCGGAAGCTGCTGACGTCGGTCGAACGTCCGATCGTGCTCGCGACCCGCCGCAGTGAAGGACCGCTTGCGCCGGAAGTGGCGCCGAACAACCCGCTGGTCGGCGTCATGCTGCCCTACACGCCACTCCATCATCTGTTGATGCGGCAGGTCGGACTTCCGCTTGTGATGACCTCGGCGAACTTATCCGAGGAGCCGCTCGCCTATCGGAACGGCGAGGCGTCGGAGCGGCTGTCCGAGATCGCGGATCTGTTCCTGATGCACAACCGCGAGATCGAGACGCGCTGCGACGATTCGGTGGCACGTGTCATTGACCGTGCTCCGGTGGTCCTTCGCCGTGCGCGCGGATACGTGCCGCGCGGCATCCACGTCTCAGCCCACTTCGATCCGCCGGTGTTGGCGTGCGGCGCGCTGCTGAAGAACACCTTCTGCATTGGCACCGGCGACACCGCCTACCTCGGCCCACATATCGGCGATCTCGAGAATCTCGAGACCTACCGCTCATTCGAAGAGTCGGTCGCGCGGATGGAGAAGTTCCTCAGAGTCCAGCCGACGATCATCGCGCACGATCTGCACCCGGACTACATGTCGACGGCCTATGCGCTGGCGCGGTCCGAGCCGATGAAGATCGCCGTCCAGCACCATCATGCCCATGTCGCGAGCGCAATGGCGGAGCACGAGCTGGCCGGACCGGTGGTCGGGGTGGCGTTCGATGGAACTGGATATGGAACGGACGGCAACGCGTGGGGCGGCGAGGTGCTGGTCACCCGCTACGACAGGTTCGATCGTGTCGCGACGCTGCGTCCGATTCCCCTTGCCGGAGGTGACGCCGCAATCCGTCAGCCGTGGCGCATTGCACTGGCACTGCTCAGGGACGCCTTCGGCGGGAACGCCCCGCTCGACCACCTGCCGCTGTTCGATCGGATTGCCGCGAGCGACGTCTCGGTCGTTCGCCAACTGCTTGTCGCGCGGTTCCGTTCGCCGCTGGCGCATGGCGCTGGCCGCTACTTCGACGGCATCGGCTCGCTGGTGCTCGCCCGCCCGGAGTCGCGATTCGAAGGACAGATCGCGCTCGCCTGGAACGGCATCGCCGATCCTGACGAAACGAGCCGCTACGGCTATCACCTGGACCACCAGCAGTCGCCAACCGAGATCGATTTCCGTCAGATGACGTGCGATGTGGTTCGAGATGTCGTGGCCGGCACCGCGCCATCGACAATCTCGGCCCGCTTCCACAACACGCTGGTTGCGGCCACGGTAGAAGTCGTGCGGATGGCCGCGCACTCTCACGGCGATCTTCCGGTCGTGTTGACCGGAGGGTGCTTTCAAAATGCGAGATTGGCAGAGGAACTGCAACGTCAGCTGAGTGGAAGATTCACGGTGTACCTGCATCGGCAGGTGCCGCCAGGAGACGGCGGCATCGCGCTCGGTCAGGCAGTTGTGGCGTCAGCGATCGCACGCCATCGATGAAGTGAGAGGGCGCATATGTGTCTGGGCGTTCCGGGCAAAGTAATCGAGGTCGATGGCCTGATAGCGACGGTGGATTTCTGGGGAGTCCGCAAGCAGATTCACCTCGAGGTTGTCGACGAGCCCGTACGCCCGGGCGATTACATCCTCAATCACGTCGGCTATGCGATTCGACGCATTCCCAATGAAGAGATTGACGCGACGCTCGCGCTGTACGAAGAGCTGCTCGCCCATGCACGCGCCGAAGACGATCTGATGGCTGCCGACATTCGAAGCGAGATCCAGGGAGCCCGCGATGACCGCACGTGATGCCGGCGTGTCGGAGCTGAAGTTCCGGGATCCCGCCCGGGCGCGGGCGCTCCTGGAAACGCTGGCTCGCGTGGTCGACGAAATCGGACGCGATCCCGTGTCGGTAATGCATGTCTGCGGTAGTCATGAACAGGCGATCGCCAGGTTCGGACTGCGCGCGTCGTTGCCCCGACGGTTGAACGTCATCATGGGGCCCGGATGCCCCGTGTGCATCACCGATGTTCCAGAGGTTGACGAAGGGGTCGCGCTGGTTCACCAGGGCGTGCGCGTGGCCACCTACGGCGACATGCTCAAGGTTCCTGGCAGCGTGATGTCGCTCGCCGATGCACACGCGGAGGGGGGCAAAGTCGACGTCGTCTACAGCATTGCTCAGGCCATCGATCTCGCACGCGCGAGCGACGAGCCGGTCGTGTTCTTCGCCACCGGCTTCGAAACGACCGCGGTCGCGACGGCGGCGGCGATTCTCCAAGACCCGCCCGCCAACTTCTTTGTGCTCTCAGCGCACAAATACATTCCGCCGGTCATGGAAATCGTTGCCGAAATGCCCGACACACGGGTGGAAGGATTTCTCGCCGCAGGACACGCGGCGACGATCACCGGCTGGGGCGTGTTCGAGGCGTTCGTCGAACGCCATGGGATACCGGTGGTCGTCGCCGGGTTCGAGCCGCTCGACATTCTGGCCGGCCTCGTCAAGTTGGCCGAACTGATCCGTGAGGGGCGGCCGTCAGTCGTCAACATGTTCCCGCGCTGCGTGACGAGGCAGGGTAACCTCCGAGCGCAGCAACAACTCTGGCGGGTGTTCCGCCCGATTGGCGGCCGCTGGCGCGGCATTGCCCATGTGCCGAACGGGAATCTTCGATTGCGGAACGAGTGGGCCCATCTCGACGCCCGGCGCCAGTTCGACATCGATCTCCATCGCCTCTGGGAGCAAGCGCCGGCCCCGCTGGTGCAGGAGTGCATCTGCGGCGACATCATGGCCGGCATCAAGTCGCCAACCGATTGCACGCTGTTCGGCCGCGAGTGCGTGCCGCACTCGCCGGTCGGCGCCTGCATGGTCAGCAGCGAAGGCACGTGCAAGATCTGGCATCAATACGGCGGGCATCCGGACTTGGGAGGTTACCGTGCGGTCTGTGCTCGATGAGCGCATCACGATGAAGTACGGCGCCGGTGGCCGCGCGATGCGAACCCTCATTCAAGAGGTATTTCTCGAGGGCCTGACCGCTCCAGCCGTCGACGGCGAGATCCGGCTGGCGGCGATGGACGATGGCGCGGCGCTTCGCGTCGGCGACAAATGGCTCGTGGTGACAACCGATTCGCATGTCATCCATCCGGTGTTCTTCCCGGGCGGCGATATCGGGCGTCTCGCCGTGTCCGGCACCGTCAACGACCTCGCCATGATGGGCGCGACGGATGTACTCGCGCTGACCTGCGCGGTCATTATCGAGGAAGGCTTCGCGCGCGCGGATCTCGTCCGCATTCAGCGGTCGATCCGCCAGGCCTGTGCGGAGGCCGGCGCCGCGATCGTCACCGGCGATACCAAGGTGATGGGCAAAGGCGAGCTGGACGGCATCGTCCTCAACACGACCGGGGTCGCGTTGACCGATCGCGTCGTTCCGGATTCAGGTCTGCGCGCCGGCGACGTCCTGATCGTGACCGGCACGCTGGGCGACCACGGGATGGCGGTCATGGCACACCGGCACGGCCTGTCGCTTGACGGGGATCTTTGCTCTGATGTCGCGCCGCTCAATGGGTTGATTCGGGCTGCGCTCGACAGCGCAGCTGGCGGCGTCGTCGCGATGAAGGATCCGACGCGCGGCGGCCTCTCGTCGGCGCTGCACGAGATGGCGGAGAAGAGCCGCGTCGGAATTGTCGTGGACGAGATGGCGCTGCCGGTGACGCCGGCCGTCCGCGCCGCGAGCGAACTGCTGGGCATCGACGCGCTGCATGTTGCGAACGAAGGAAAAGCGGTGCTCGGCGTGCGGGCCGAAGCCGCGGATGCAGTGCGGGCTGCCCTTCGCGCGCATCCGCTCGGGCGCAACGCCGCCATCGTCGGCCGCTGCATCAGCGAGCGCATTGGTTCAGTGATTTTGGATACCGGGTTCGGGCTTCGGTTGGTGGCCGAACCAGAGGGAGAACCGCTGCCGCGGATCTGTTAGGGACAGGGGAAAAGCGCCGCACCACCGGTGAGTACAGCAGACAGAGGCAACGCCATGCCGGAAGTAATTGCCGAACACATTCATACGAGCACCGATCGGGGGATTGGCTACATCACGATCGATCGGCGGGAGCGGTTCAACTCGCTCGATGTGAAGACGGCGCAGGACCTGCGACGCGCCGGCCTCGCGATGGCGAGAGATACGACCGTGAAAGTCGTGGTGCTGCAGGGCGCCAACGGCGTGTTTTGCTCGGGCGCCGACCTCAAATACATCAGAGCCGGCGGCGAAGCCGAAGATCTTGGCTACCTCAGTCCCGACGCGCGAACGATGCCGGAGGGTTTCGGCGAGCGGTTCAAACAGATTCTCGAGTACCTCCACAGCACGATCGCGGAGATCCGTCGGGCCCCCAAGCCGTTCATCGCCGCCGTCGACGGTATCGCCGCGGCCGGTGGTTTCGGACTGGCGATGTGCTGCGACCTCGTGTTCGCCTCCGATCGCGCGATTTTCGAGTGGGCGTATTCGAAGACGGGTTTGACCGGCGCGGAAAGCTCGACCTTCATGCTCCCGCGGCTCGTCGGATTCCGCCGCGCGATGGAGCTGGTGCTGCTGAATCCACGCCTCGACGCGAACCGCGCGCTTGAACTCGGACTGATCAATTCGGTCCACCCCTTGGCCACGTTCGACGAGGAAGTTCGACGGATCGCCGGTACGGTCGCCGCCGGCCCGCCGGCTGCTTTCGCGATCGCCAAAGGGCTCCTGAATCAAGCGGCGGGGATGGACAGGCTCGACCTACACCTGGATCGAGAACTCGAACAGCTCGCCCGGATTGCCGACGGCCTGGAGTTTCAGGAAGGCATCGACAGTTTCTTCGCCAAGCGCGCGCCGAACTTCGATCGAGTGTAGCGATGCATGAGTATTCGATTGTCCAATCGCTGGTCGATCGCGTTGACGCGGAAGTCAAGTCGCGAGGCGCAACCACTGTGCATCGGCTCTCGATCCGGATCGGCGAGCTGTCCGGCGTCGACCCCGAACTGTTGATGACGGCGTACGAGACGTTTCGTGACCGGACTGTCTGCGAACGAGCCGAGCTCGATCTCACGATCGTCGCCGCGCGCTGGACGTGCGAACGGTGTGGCCGCAGGATCGAGCCGGGCAGCCTCCTGAAATGCGAGATCTGTGACCGGCCGGCGATACTCGCGGAAGGAGACGAGATCATACTCGATCGAATTGAGATGGAGGTGCCGTGATGTGCGACACGTGTGGCTGCGGCGATCCTGAAATCGTGTCCGTGGAGCTGCACGACAGGATTCTGTCTGGCAACGAACGCACCGCCGCGCACAATCGCGAACACTTTGCCGCGCACGGCGTGGCGGCGATCAACCTGATGGGGTCCCCTGGAGCAGGCAAGACTGCCGTGCTCGAGGCCACCGCTCGTCGTCTCGGAGGATGGCAGCGGGTCGGCGCACTCGCCGGAGACCTGGCCACCGAGCATGATGCGGATCGCCTTCGAAAGGCTGGCATCGCCGCGCGCTCGATTACGACCGGATCGGCCTGCCATCTCGACGCCCAGATGGTCCATCACGCCCTGCATCACTTCCCGTGGCGCGATCTCGACTATCTGTTCATCGAGAACGTCGGCAATCTCGTCTGCCCGGCCGTCTACGATCTCGGTCAGGACGTCAACGTCGTGGCGCTGTCGGTGACCGAAGGAGAAGACAAACCGCTGAAATATCCGGTGATGTTCCGCAAGGCCGATCTCGTGTTGATCACGAAGGTCGATCTGCTTCCACATCTCCCGGGCATTCGCGTCGACGCGCTCGTTGACGCGCTCGATCGCGTCATGCCGCGGCCGCGATACATCGGGATCTCGGCCACAACGGGCGTCGGTATCGAGAGCTGGGTCGAGTGGCTGGCGACCTACCGGAAGAAGTCTGCAGCGGTCGCGGCGTCTATCGCGCCCTGATGCCACGCGCGTGTGTCCTTCTCGCACCGGCGACGGCAGACTTCCAGGGCTGCCGAGGCGTGTCTGGCTGATCGACTTCACCGGCCCGAGGTAACGATCCACTCGAGCGTGCCGTACTAGGCAGCATGTCATCTGCTACGCAGCGGCCGCAAAGTTCCAGTGCGGTCGGGGTGACTCCCTGGCAGGAGTCGGCTCAGTGCTTCTTGAATTCGTCCAGCCAACGCTGCACGAGGATAAAGCGCCGCGGCGATCGGTTGCTGTCATCAGCGACCGGCCGGGGCATGACGATGGACTTGCCGTCAGCCGTGATATCGAAGCCGAGGTTGACGCCGTCCAAGTCGGTTTCGAACAGTGGTATCGGGTCTCCTACCTTCACGGTTCCGCGATTGGTGACTGCCACGGTCGTCATCCGTACGCGATTCGGCCTGGCGGTTGTCAAAGGAAACAGAAGCTCGTGTGTGTCGCGCGCCCACCGGAGTTCCCGTCTGACATGAGGTATCCGCTCACGGATGCCGGTGAGTGGCTGCCATCGTCCCTCTGCAGAAGGAAATCGTGTGACGAACAGTTCCTGGCCGTTGGGCGTCACCTCGATGTAGGCGAGAAGCTGCCCGTCAGGTGACAGGACGGCGTCGTGTATGTCCGGTTCTGTCGTCCCTTTGAAGATCGTGCGCGCAGGGCCGACGCTGCCATCGGGCATGACATCGGCGTAGCGCAGATGCCCGTTGCCCTTTTCGTCCAGCACATAGAGCAGGTGTTTTCCGTCGGGCGAGAACTCGGCCCCCATGGCAGCGACGAGCTGGCGCGTTTCTCCCGATCCGTCAGTCGGAAGCGAGACCACCCGGGCGCCGTTCACCGTCGAGTAGTGATCGGTGTAGAGGACGCGACTTCCTGACGGGAACCAGGCCGGAGCGCCGTCCCCCTTTTCGTTGAACGTCAGTCTCGTCGGCCGGCCAGTGGCAACGTCATGGAGCCAGACCTCGACACTCTCGAGACCGCTGCCTCGCAGTAAAACGATTTGCTTTCCGTCCGGTGAAAACGAAGGCGTCGCGATGTATCGCGCCGGCGAGCCTATTGCTTTGGTGACCTTGCCGGCACGATCGAAGAGCGCCAGTTCGACCGGAGGCTTCTCTGATGCTGACGTGATGAGGAGTGTTCCATCGTTGGATGCGCTCACCCATCGGGCGGTCGGCTCGACGAGGAAAGCGTTCGCGGGATTCAGTGGACCGGTGCCCACGGGGATGGCCCACAGCCCGGGATTGGGTTCGTTCCGAATGAACAGGAGATGCCCGTTGGAGTAGGTCATCGCGGCGACGTACTGGGGCGGCATCAGTGGCGTCCGCGTTTGCCCGTCCCAGCTTTCGATTGTGTATTCATCGTTCCCGCGGTGGGTGGCAAATATCGCGCGGCCATCCGGCACCATCGTCAGCGCGTGAAAATCGATGTCGGTTTTTGGATCGATCGGTGCCCACCGCGTTGGCGAGCCGCCGCGTGCATCCACGCGATAGAGCGAACTGCGCCACACGCTCAGAATGAGATCGTCGCCGCTCCACCGGAGCCCGATGACACGCCCCGAGTCGGGAATAGTACAGACGGTGACGGGTGTGCCGCCGCCAACGGGAACGCGTCGGACGACGTTGTCGTTGGACGCATAAGCGATCGACGTGCTGTCGGGAGACCAGGCAGTGACATAGGCCGTTTCGGCCGGACCCAAGTCCCTGGGCTTGATCTGATCCAGATCCCGGACCCACAAGTGTCCCGCGGTGACGTAGGTGATGTGGGAACCGTCGGGTGAGAGCGAGAGCGTCGGCGTTTCCGCCTGCTCGAGTCTCACGTCCGATAGCACGTCGTACTTACGCAGTGGCACGGTGGGATCCGGCTTCAATCGCCAGACGCTCATCCCGGTGAGAACCGCGGCCAGAGCGACGAGGGTCACCGACGTTGCGACGATGCGGCCACGGCTCCGGGTCACTTGCAGGCTTTGATTTGGCGGTTCGTGCCGCGCCGCCTCGAGATCGAACCGCGCATCGCCGATGTCGCGTAGCCGCTTGTTGGGATCACGTTCGAGGCATCGCGCGAGCAACCGTCGAATCGGCATCGGCGTATTGGCCGGGAGCTTGGTCCAATCAATCTCGGCCCGCAGCACCGCGGCAAGAATGTCCGATACATCCGCGCCATCGAACAGGCGCTTGCCCGCGAGCATTTCAAACACGATGCAGCCAAAGGCCCAGATGTCAGCTCGTTTGTCGACGCTCTTGCCACGCGCCTGCTCGGGCGCCATGTAGGCCGCGGTCCCGAGAATCAGACCAATTGCCGTTCCCGGGCTGGTAAACGTCGGCGAATTCATCGCGTCGGCGTTGCTGGCGTTGTTCGAGTCCAGCCCGATGGTTTTCCCGAGGCCGAAGTCCAGGACCTTCACCGATCCTTCGCTCGTGAGTTTGATGTTGGCCGGCTTGAGATCGCGGTGGACGATCCCGCGCGAGTGTGCGGCGTCCATCGCGTCGACGATCTGCGAAGCAGTGGCAAGGGCTTCGTCGAACGGAAGCGAACCCCGTTCAATACGATCGCTCAGTGTGGCGCCGTCGACGAGTTCCATCACGATCGCGCCGGCTCCGTTGTTCGTGTCGACGGTGCCGTAAATCTGCGCGATGTTCGGGTGATTGAATGCCGCGAGCAACTGCGCTTCCCGCTCGAACCGCTCGCGTCGATCAGGATCGGAGGCCAGCAGTTCCGGAAGAACTTTGAGTGCGACCTGGCGCTGCAGCTTGGAGTCGCGGGCGCGGTAAACCTCACCCATTCCACCAGCGCCGAGCGGAGCTTCGATGATGTAGGAACCGAGCCGTGTCCCGGCAGCCAGTGGCATGTGACCGGGATATTACTTCATCGTTCGACTCGCGCGAGAGGGCGCTCGCTCACGACAAGTCGTTCGACTCGCGTGAGGGGCGTTCACTCACGACAAGCCGGTCGACTCGCACGTTCGAGAGCTCGGTCTGCGTGACGTCCCTCGCTAAGGCCCAGCTCGGCACGCCGCCTGCACCACGCCGACTTTGCTCCACGTTCCCGTTTTGGCGTCATGAGGGTACCGGTCTATAGTTCCCGACTGTCTTCTTTCATCTCAGTCTTCTTCAACCTTTCGGAGGCACGATGTTGAACGATGCGGTCGTAACTACTCTCAAGTCCAGCTTGCGTGGAGAGCTGATCCAGCCCGGCGAGGCGCAGTACGACGCGGCGCGGGCCGTCTACAACGCCATGATTCAGCGGCGACCCAGGCTGATTGCGCGCTGCGTCGACGTCGCCGACGTCATCACGTCAGTGAATTTCGCGCGGGCGCAGAAACTGCTCGTCTCGGTTCGCGGCGGCGGCCATAATGCCGCCGGACTCGGCGTCTGCGACGATGGGCTCGTCATCGACCTGTCGCCAATGCGATGGGTCCGCGTCGATCCCCGCAAGCGGACGGTCCTCGCCGGAGGCGGCGCACAATGGGGCGACGTCGATCACGCGGCGCATGCGTTCGGTCTCGCGGTGCCGGCTGGCGTCGTCTCGACCACCGGCGTCGGCGGACTGACGCTTGGCGGCGGCATCGGCCACCTGACCCGCCAGTGCGGCCTCACGATCGACAACCTCCTCGCGGTCGACATGGTCCTCGCCGACGGCCGATTCGTCACCGCGAACGCCAAGGAAAACGCCGACCTCTTCTGGGCCGTGCGTGGCGGCGGCGGCAACTTCGGCGTCGTCACTGCCTTCCTCTACAAGGCGCACCCGATCCACACGAATTACGCAGGACCGATGCTATATCCGCTCGAGGACGCCGCCGACGTGCTGCGCTGGTACCGCAAGTTCATCGTCAAGGCTCCGAAGGAACTCAACGGCTTCTTCGCGTTCCTTACCGTACCCCCCGGACCTCCTTTCCCCCAGCACCTGCACAACAAGAAGATGTGCGGCATCGTGTGGTGTTACACCG
>Ga0310810_10011073_pt1 | contig 10535 bp, 9 predicted proteins | sample NCmetagenome_FD_207641 | JGI IMG/M metagenome (GOLD analysis project Ga0310810, IMG submission 207641) | Soil microbial communities from experimental microcosm in Duke University, North Carolina, United States - NC | ecosystem: Engineered > Artificial ecosystem > Soil microcosm > Unclassified ... | reverse complement strand
CTTCACGGTTCCGGGCCCGCACCACCGTACACACGGTGCACGAGGGGAGACGCCTCGCGCGCCGTGCAACGAAGCAGGAGCCGTTCCACCGCGAATCGCTCGGGAGCCAATCGTTCCGTGCCCGGATTCGGCCGCAACGCGATGTGACGACGCACGACACGTGGCCCTCGTTCGACAAGCGTTGCGCGTTGGCTACGAGTACTGTCGGTCGCGCCGCACTCATCCGTCCGAGTGCTCGTTAGGTGTTGCTAATTGAAAGGCGACGAGCGCGAGCAAGAGTTTGCGAGGTTGTCGCGAGATCCTCACGCAACGTTTCTGATGGCGTCGAGCTCCGGCGCGAGCTCAGCCGACCCGCTCCCTGGCCGACTGTGCCGTTAGGCTTGGTAGTCAGCACTCGAGCCCTGGCTTGCACGTGGCGTTAAACCTCGCCACGAGGTGCACGACCTGGCTGACGTCCGCGTTAGGGCCGCGCAGGTCGACTTCGAGATTGCCCGCTACCCCCGCCGGAGACGACGCGATGATCACGATGCGACCGGCGCCCTCGGGGGTCTCCCAGTGCGCCCCCCAATCCTGAGCGCACTCCTTGGTAGTGTCGGCGCACGCCAAGGCGAGTGCGGTCGGTTGCGTCTGCCTGGTCGTGACCGGCGTGATCGGGTAGGTCCCGACCGGGAGGCGAACGCCGTCAGCCCAAACGGTGACAGCGAGCCCAAGGCGCCCAGCGGCCGGCGACATCTGGATCGCGTAGGAAAACGGGTCGACCAGGAGCGTGGCGGTGCCGGTCGCCCGCTGCGTTATGGCCCCAGACAGTGTCGCCTCGAATGTGCCGGCGGCGTCTCCCGGCGCAGCCGGACCGTCCGAACAGCCGACACCGACCAGCGCGATGAGCCCGATCAGGGCGCGAGCGCGACGCTCCACCGTGGGTCTCCAGATGCCAGAAGTCCGAACGCAGAATCGCAATTGTTCGGCCTGCGACGCGTCGTAATCTGGAATCGGTTGCCGGCCTCTTCGCCTCAGGCGCGGGCGAACGCTCCCGCCAGCGCCTGGCACAGTATCGCCCCGACGATGCTCATCGACAGCCCCCAGATGAGCAGTTGCCGGAACAGCACGCGTGCCTCCGTAGCGTCCGCCACCGCTGCCACGCACAGGGCACCTAACGTCGACAGCGGCGACACGTCCACGAGCGACCCGCCGACGTTGATGCTCAGCGCGACCGCGAGCAGATCGCCGCCACCAACCTTCGCCACGAGCCCCGGAACCGCAGGCAGGAACGTCGGCAACACCACGCCCGTCGTACTGCTCCAGCTCGAGATCAACCCGGTCACGAACGCCACCACTCCGTTCACACTCCTCGGCGACGCGAGACGCGCCAGCAGCGACGTGAACAGATCCATCCCGCCAGTCTTCTCGAGCACGGCGATGAGGACGGTCACGCCACACACCATCACGATGACGCCCCACGGCACGCGCTTGAGCGCCGAGGACTCGTCGGCCACCCTCGCGAGCACGATGACCGCCGCCGCCGCGAACGCCGCCATGCCGACACTCGCCTTGAACACGACCACGCCGACGATCCAGACACCGATGATCGCGATCGTCACCCAGTGCGCCCGATCGAAATGGACGACAGGCACGGCCTCGCCATCAGCGGGGACGTCACGCGGAGGCAGACGATAGCCGCCTAACAGCACGTACGCTGCACCCGCCACGACAGCGTGTGCGATCAGGTTGGCAAGCCAGACCTTTATTTCATGCCCGCCTATTCCCGCCCCCGCCATCTTCGTGTTCGCCAGCACACCGACCGCACTGATCGGCGAGAGATTCCCGGCGTTCGCACCATTCGCCACCATGAGCGCCGTCAGAAATCGCGGCACACCAGCGCGAGTGCCTACGGCCATCGCGAGCGGAATCAGCAGCGCGACAGCCGAGATGGCACCAGGTCCGATCGACGACAGCGTGAGCGCGATGAGGAAGAACATGAGTGGGACGACCCGCGCGTTCCCGCGCACGAGGCCCACCGCCCGGTTCGCGAGTCGCTCGAGGGTCCCGTTCGTCTCGGCCAGCGCGAACAGCAGCGTCACGCCGGCAAGCGTGAGGAACAGCGACGACGGGAAGCCGGCCGTGACCTGATCCGGCTTGAGACCGGCCAGCGCCGTGCCGATGATCCACGCGAACGCCATCGCCACCACGCCGACGTTCACGCGCGACGTGAGCGACAGCGCGATGGCAACCAGCAGTGCGATGAGGGACGCGATGGCCGGACTCAGAATCAACTCGCTGACCAGGGCGGGAGAAACCGCTTCTGCACCTTACCTAACGCGTTGCGCGGCAGCGCGTCCACCCTGACGAATCCGCGCGGCACCTTGAAGGACGCGAGCGACCGCTGACACGCGGCGCGGAGCGCCTCGGGATTCACCGGCTCGTCGGACACGACATACGCCACGGGCACCTCGCCTCGCCGCTCGTCCGGTGCGCCGACCACGGCGACTTCCCGCACGCCGGCCTGCTCCAGCAGCAGTTCCTCGATCTCGCGCGGGTAGATGTTGAAGCCGCCGGAGATGATGAGGTCCGATGCCCGCCCCCGCAGCGTGTAGTAGCCATCCGCCGAACGTTCGGCGAGATCTCCCGTGCGGAACCAGCCGTCCTCGAACGCGGCGTGCGTCCCTTCGGGATTTCCCCAGTAGCCCGAGAAGACGTTAGGCCCGCGGACCAGCACCTGCGCGATCTCTCCCTCAGCAGGCGGCGCCCCATTCGCACCGGCGAGTCGCACCGATACGCCTGGCAGCGGGAATCCAACGGTGCCGGCACGGCGTTCGCCCTCGTACGGATTCGAGATGAGCATGAGCGTCTCGCTCATCCCGTACCGCTCGAGGATCGTATGGCCGAATCGCTCCCGGAACGCGTCGTGAACCTGCGCGGGCAACGGCGCCGAGCCGGACACGAAGAGCCGTGCGCGCTGGCCGATGCGGCGCGCCGCGTCAGGCGGCAACTCGAGCAGCCGCACGTAGATCGTCGGCACGCCGAAGAAGAGCGTCGGCTGAAACTCGTCGAAGAGCGCCGCGGCGCGCTGGTAGTCGAAGCGCTCGACCAGCCGCATCCGGCATCCGCTCACGAGCCACGCACACACGCCGTTGCCGAGTCCGTGGACGTGGAAGAGCGGCAGTACGGCGAGGTACCGGTCATCGCTCGTTATGCGCCAGCACGTGACGAGATTGACGGCATTGGCCGCGAAGTTGTTGTGCGAGAGCGTCGCGCCCTTCGAGCGACCGGTGGTACCCGACGTATACACGAGCGCCGCCGGCTCGTCACCGTCGATCGTGAGGCGCACCCGATCGGAGGACTGCGCGGCCGCGTCAGCGACGACGTCCTCGACATCGACGACCGGGCCGGCGCCGAACAGCGGGAGGTGCTCGGACGACGTGATGCTGAGTCGCGGCGCGGCATCGGCAACGATGTGGCCGATCTCGCGCTCGCGGTACAGCACGTTCACGGGCACGAAGATCACGCCCATGCGCACACAGGCGAGGAAGAGGTCGAGGAAATCGACGCGGTTCGCGAGGTGCACGCAGAGCCGATCGCCGCGGACGAGCCCGCGTGTCGCGAGCGCGTGGACCATGCGATTCGCGCGCGCGTCGATGTCGCCAAACGTCAGCGCATGCGTGGCACCGTCAGGGCCGTCGTACTCGAGCGCGATGGTGTCGCGCCGGCCGACGAGCGAGAGATCGAAAAGATCGCCGAGTTGCATGCGCTGGGAGAGGGACCGGGCGGCAGGACCCGGCCGGGCTCGACGTCAGGCCGCAGGCAGTCGTTCGAGCAGCCATTTGGTGCTCCAGTTCTCGGTCTTGCCCCGGAACTCCAGCTCTGCCTGGCCGGCAGTCCAGCCCTTCTCGGTGAAGGATTTCGCCTTGCCGTTAGGCATCTTGGCGAGGCCAGCATACCGGACGCCGACCTCGCGGAAAAAAGCGTCGATGTCGCCCTTGAAGGTCATGTTGTAGAGCGCGGATGGATCACCGCCGAACAACCTGACGAATGCCTTCGCGACCGGTGTCTCCTCCACGTATCGGCTCACGACCGTCACGCCGGCGTTCGGCGCAATGAGCTCGGAGAAGAAGTTGATGGCGCCCTCGTTCAACTTGTTCTGGAAGGTCTTGAGGGGAGAGAGCCCGCCGGGCGCGGATGCAATGTGGACGAGCTCGTGCAGCTCGTCGAACCTGAGGCCGCCCTCGAGCCCGATGTACTCGTCGCTGGACAGCGTCAGCGCGGTGGTCTTGTTGTCGATGATCTGTTGTCGGGCGATCGCAAGCCACTGGTCCTTCGTCTTGATCTCGCTTTTCCCGGCGAGTCGCTCCATGTCCGCTGCCAGATAAGGGACGAGGTCCTCGGTCGTCTTCACGGTCTTCGACAGCTTCAACGTGTAGAGATAGTTGACCTTCTCCCAGAGCGCCGTTGCGATGGTCGAGGCGGATGGCGAGACGCCAGCGACGAGTCGTCGCACGTCATCCGCCGACGCGATGCCGGACCCGGAGGTAATACTGGACGATACAGGAGCAACAGGGCTGGACACGTCTGACGGGTCGAGAGGGTGAACACGCACGCGGTTGGTAAACCTGCGCTCCACGGTCACAACTCTCAAGTCAGTTCACTTCCAACCATGCGATGCGCGTGCATCGCCCGAAGGGGTCGTCGCTTACCGAGGCTGAAACTCGCTGACGATGTAGAGCGGCGCGTCCGCGGCGGGCTCGCCGATTGAAAACCGCGTCGGATAGCCGAGGGCCGAATCGTACTGCGCGCTCAGCGGGCGCGTGTCACCGCGGATGCCATCCTCGATCAGTGCGAACAGTCCTTCGACCGTCGGGAACAGCTCGACGTATTGCGGCGGCACCGCGGCGCCGGACTCCACATACTGTCGCGATTCGACGACCCCATTTCGGACCGAGACAGTCACCGGTCCGCTCATCTCGCGCAGACACTCGCACGTCCGCAGGATGGTGATGGTGTACGCCGCAGGGGCACGCCGCGCCCATCGCAAGCGCGCTGCGGCGAGACCGCTCTCAGGAGCGGTTGTGCTCACGCCACAGTCGGCGATACCGAGCACGAGCGCGACGGCCACTGCCGCGGCGCGAAACGTGGTGGCGCGCGCAACCGTCATCGACGGGCGCGCACGAGGTCTCCAGAGCAGGGACGCCATAGCCTTCCGAACCTCGCGGCCGCGTCGCGCGTCACAAGCCGTTTCGGTCTCGACGCCCCCTTCGAGCCCTTCCTCGCTGTGGCCCTGGTGCCCGTCGGCGGGCAAGCAACCCTGCCCGGCGGTGAGCCGTTCAGACCCCCGTGGATGCAATGAAATTGTGCCCGAGCGGCATGAGCGATCTACCCGAACTTGATGGTAGGTCAACTGCGGGAACTGCCACGGCCTGACAGGATGTGCGGGATGACAAGATGTAGAAGATCATCGCTTCGGCGCTCAGCTCCCTGCCCAGGGGCCTAACGAATTGAGGGGGAACGGCCGCCCGGGACGCCACCGTCCCCGAGAGCCGTTCCCTGAATTCTCTCAGGCCGCTTGGGCACCGAGCCAAGGCGCCGAGAGGAGGATCTTTCTCATCCTGTCCATCCTGCACATCCCGTCAACGCAGTTCCCGGTTCGCCTCCAGCTCCGATGACGTTCGAGCAGATGCCTCGCTATCACTCGGGATGACAGGCGCCCCTCGGGATCACAGATCGCAAGCTCAGTTCACGCCCAACCAGTAGCTCACCTTGAAGACGAAGAAGTTGTCCCCCGCCACCTGCGTCGAGCTCCAGACATCGCGTGGACTGATGAGCTGGCCGGCCCCGGTCTGATCCTGACGGCTCTGCTGCCAGATGAGGTACGCCGTGCTGCCCGGCAGCCACTCCCATCGCAACACCAGGTTCGACCGGAACGACAGGCGATTGAAATCGAGAGCCGGGATCGTGAACGTCGCGGCACCATCGGTCACCGTGCTCACGCCCGTGGAGTCCTTCGTGATCGTCGTCCCCGTGCCCGGAGCGCCGTACGTCCGCAGCTCGCGACTCCGTGGTGCCGGCAGCTCTCCGTAGTCGTAGAAGCGTCCACTCGCCGCGAACGGCTCCGCGTACGCCTCGACCGTGAAGTTCGGAGTGAACGCGTAGTTGAGCCGGAACCGGGCCGAGAGGGTGCTGCGCTCGATGAACGCGAAGATGTAGCGTTGCCCGAATGTCGCCGCGCTGCCGCCCACGCGCGTCGACACGTACTGACGACCGTCCACGGAGTGCGAGTACGTCGGATCGACGGACGCCTGCCACTGCGACGCCGGCCGAATGGCGAGCCCCGTGCTCACGTCCCAGCGCCAGCCGCCGAACTCGTCGTTGAAGTACTCGGTCCGCGCGTTCCACGTGGTCGGCACGTTGGACCGGCTCGTCAGCTGCGCGGTGAGCGTGTACGCGTCAGGTGTCCCCATGAGTGGCCCGCCGCGCGTGAGGTCGTCACTCAGCGATCCTCGATGCAGCACGCCGCGCCCCGTGATCCGCCAGAAATTGTGCAGCGTGAACTGCACGTTCTCGTTGAAGCGCAGATACTGCTGGATGCGGCCGTAATTCCACCCGGCCTGCGTGGACGTGCCGAACTGGTAGTAGCGGACGTACTTGTTAGGCTTCGTGTCCCGCAGCTGCACGTCGGCGTTGAAGTCGATGTCGTCGCCGCTCCGCATCTGCCCGGCATCGTTGATGTCGAACTCGGGTGAGCGCGCCGATAACTGAATTCCGCCGAGCGTGAACCGGCCGGCGTTCTTGTCGAGCCGAAGCGATGCCGTGCCGCCACTCAACGCCGTCCGCGTCGGGTCGAACGAGATGTGATCCTGGTCCGGCCGCTGAAAGTAGTGCGCACTTCCCCGCTGCAGGCGCGAGATCGCGACGGCATCGCCCTCCACACGGCTGCCACCGACCCAGCCGGTGACCTCGTACATCCCTTCCATATATCGAAGTCGCCAGTCCACACCACCCGCAACCGCGCTTCGCGGCAGCAGCTGCTGGAGACCACCACGATCGTCGAGCCAGCGCCTGACGTGGGTCACCGATGCACCGACGTTCGACTGCCGGCTCCCGAATTCCTGCTGGAGGCGAAACACGCCGTACGACGACGGCGGCTCGACGGCGGTGCGCACGGTCAGCGCACTCGTCGTGTCGAACGTCCGTGCGTACTCCCGCGGCGTGACGGCGACGAGCCCGCCGACCGACAGTCCCGACGCCATCCGACCAGTGACCTTCGCGGCCGAGAGGATGGTGGTGTTGGTCGGTGAGTCGACGAAATCGCCGGAGACGGAGCCGCGCGGCGATGCCCCGATGCGCCGGCTGTAGAACCAGCTCGGGCGTCCGATGAAGCTCTGGCCGCGCCCCGTCAGCAGCTCGTTCCCTTCGATGAAGAACGGGCGGCGTTCCTCGAAGATCGTCTCGAACGCCGTGAGATTCACCACCGCGGGATCGGCTTCGACCTGGCCGAAATCCGGGTTGATCGTGGCGTCGAGCGTGAGGTTCGGACCGAGCCCGTACTTGAGATCTCCACCCGCGCGTCCGCCGACTTTGCTGTCGAACGGATTCCGCGGGTTCACGTTCGCTCGGTAGGTGAGATCTCCGGCGACGTACGGCAGGAGCTCGAGTCGACGCGCGCGTGGAATGCCGGCGATGCCCTCGAGGCGACCGAAGTGCGACGAGAATCCGGCGGCGGCAACGGGGATGAGCACCCACTGCAGCCGCTCGCTCTTGTCCGGGATGTTGCGCGTGAGCTCGAGCCCCCACGTCTGCTCGGCGGCGGCGTTGAACCGCAGCTGCGAGAAGGGGATGTGCATCTCCGCCGTCCATCCCTGCTCGTCCACGCGTGCGCGCGCGCTCCAGATCGGGTCGTACTGCGCCTCGCGTCCCGAGTCCTCGCTGTCCTGCGAGTGATACGCGTCGCCGCGCACTCCGCCTGACGAGATGGAGAAGCTGTATGCCGTTCGCCGATCCAGGTACGGATCCAGCGAGATCGTGAACACTTCGGCGTCGCTGTCGCCGTCGCGCCGCGTGATCGACGTGCGGATCGCGTTAGGGTCCGGACGGGAGAGCCGCGCGGCCACGTACAGGCCGTGGTCGTCGTACAGCAGCCGGACTTGCGTCCCGACACTCGGCGCCGCGCCCTCGACAGGGATCTTCTGCACGAACGCGGCGATCACGGGCGCCTGGGCCCAGACTGGATCGTCGAGCACACCGTCGATGTGCGGCGGTGCCCCGACGACGCGGACCGCGCGTGCTGCCTTGGTGATCGGCGTCTGGGCGGGGACGATTGACGACGCCGCGGACAGCGCGGCGAAACAGAGCGTAGCCGCGAATGTCGTGCGGCTGCGAGTGAGGGGCATCAATGCGAGAAGTGTGTGGCGGTCGCGGGGTTCAATCGGGAGACTCATCCGTAGCCCACAGAAGATAGCGCCGGAACCCCACACGCTCGACGTCCAGTAGAGTGTTGGCAAGCAGTCCGGACATCACGGTAGGCGGCGAACGGGCACCCAGAGCTGTGGGCTCCGTTCGACCCGTTGTGCGGGCGTTCCGGCCGGTGGGTCCGGCCAGCTCCACCACCCGTTAGGTCCATCGTTGTACGTGCGGAATGCCAGGCGAGGAAGCGCTCCCGCGGCGGGTATCACGCCGTCGCGGATGCGCAGCTCGACACTCCAGCCAGAGGGCGACGAGCCCGATGCGACGTCCCAGTCAGCGTCATGCCGCGTCGTGCCGAGCGCGGGAGGCTGCTGGCCTGGCGTGTTCCAGCGCCCGGCAACGGCGGCGAACACGACGCTGCTGTCAAGCGTGCGTCGAAGGTACCACTGTCGATCGCCTGGCTGCGGGCTGGCGTCGGCGCTGCCGTCCGCGTCGAGGCTCACCACGAAGTCATCACCCCAGTAGAACGTGGAATCCGGAAGCGTCGCCGCGATGTAGATGAACCCACCGTGTCGGGCGACCCACACGCGGACACTACCAGCACCCGTCTGAACGCGAATGGGCTGGTCGCCGTATTCGCGGTCGCCGACGCGGCCGTCCATCGTGGGCGCAGCCCGCAACGTCGTCATGGCGATCGTGTCAGATGGCGGCGCCATGCAGACGCCGCTGAGGGCGATCAGGGAGAGGAGAAGGTTCATTGGCGCATGGGAGCGATCGAGATCAAGGGAGCACCGGAGTCACCGGGCCGCGAGACGCGCGAAGAGCTTCTGCCGCTCCTCGCCGTCGATGAATCGACCGTCCAGCATCACCGCCGCGATGCGAGCGGTATTGCGGATGTCGTCGGTCGGATCAGCGTCTAGCAGGAGCAGATCGGCGAACGTGCCCACGGCGACCTTTCCGACGCGGTCGCTCACGCGCAACGCCCGCGCGGCGTCGAACGTCGCGGCCCGCAGCGCCTCGGTCGGCGTTAGGCCCGCTTCCACCAGCAGGCGCAACTCATCGTGGATCCCCGCGCCGTTGAACGGGACGCCGCCGGTGCCCGCGATGACCATGCCGCCGGCGTCGTGAAAGCGGCGGACGAAACGCTTCTGAGCATCGACGCTCTTCCGGACGCGCTCCAGCTCGGCGCCCTCTGGCGACGCGTAGCCATCGCGCCACCGCTCGGCCGGACGACGCGTGAAGCGCGCGCCGGGATGTCTGCGCAGCTGTTCGGTACTGGTGAGCGCGAGCTCCTCGTTCACGAGCGCAGGCTCGAGCCACACGCGGCGCTTCACCATCAGGCGGATGAGCGAATCGGTGAGCGCAGTGTCCTCGTACAGCCACTCCGTCGTGCGGTACAGACGCGCGGCTGCACGGTCAGTCGTGTCCGCCGGCGGCGTGTCGTCGCGATGGTTGCTGCCTAACGGGCGAAGGTCGCCCACACGCATCACACCGTTGATCCTGTCGGTGAGCAATCGCTGCGTCAGGTCACGGGCATCGGTCCCACCCGGTACCCCAAGCGAGAATCGCTCCTGGGCCTCGGCGAAGGAGAGGCGCGGCAGCGGCATACCCGTGTCATCGAGGACGTTGCGCCAGGCCATCGTGGGCAGGTCGACGTCGCGAGCGCTCGCCTCGCGGATGCTCGTCACTCCAAACGGCACGAACGACGCGAGCACGCGGCGGATGCTATCGACCGGGGCAACGCTCCCGGGGTCGGGCACGAGCGGAACATACGCGTCGACCAGGCCCGGAATCACGAACTTCCCGCGCCCTTCGACGACACCGTAGCCGTCCGGGACGCGCACCTGCGAGCTCAGCCCCACGGTTGAGATGTGGTTGCCCTCGACGATGATCGTGTGATCCCGGAGTCGCGTCCCGTGTTCGACGTCGATGATCGTGACGTGCGTGATCCCGAGCGGCCTCGTCGCCTGCGCAGCGGAGGGCTGACCGAAGAGGCAGCAGAACCCTAACGCGGTGAGCGGGAACGCTGATAGCCGCATTCTCTCTCCTTTAGTAGTCATTCCGAGCCGGGAACCCGCCGAAGGCGGGTGCATGAGGAATCCTTGTCGTCCCGGTAGAGGGGTTTGGGTGGTGCGACCCGGAAG
>Ga0310810_10011072_pt1 | contig 10535 bp, 10 predicted proteins | sample NCmetagenome_FD_207641 | JGI IMG/M metagenome (GOLD analysis project Ga0310810, IMG submission 207641) | Soil microbial communities from experimental microcosm in Duke University, North Carolina, United States - NC | ecosystem: Engineered > Artificial ecosystem > Soil microcosm > Unclassified ... | reverse complement strand
ATTTCACGCCTAGGGGTATCCTGAGAGACTCGGCTACTTTGTCTACATCTGTCTTGACCAAGTTCATCCCTAACCGTGTGCGAGGGGTCAGATAGAACTCCAGATCGCCACCAACTTCACGAATTGGCAATGGGCACGCATCACAAACAATCTCATTGAGCTGGAAGTGATGCAAAACCTTGTTGGCTACCTCTGATTTCCAGCCAATATCGTCGAATATCTTGATTTGATGAGCTTCATTCAGCTTGGCTTGCAACGTTGCTACGGTTTCCTCCAGCCTTTGAATCTGCATCCGCAATCGAAGAAAGAATTCTTCATCGGCTGATATCTGACCCTCCATATTGATCGCAACTGACCAAACTTTCTCAAACCGATTATTAAGGTCTAAGCGGAACTCTGCCAGCATGGCTTCATACTTCACTACCAGCCCCATGACCTGCTGACGTGGGACTAAATCAGCGTTCTGCCAGTCTTGCAAGTCTATCTGTAGCTCTTGGTTCGATAGTTTCGCGATCGCCTGAATTGCCTTGACCTTGATACTGGTCAAATCGTCATTCAAGCAGTAGTACAAACTGAGCAAGTCTGCAAGACTATCCCACTTTGAAGGCGTCTGCTCCAATTTGGAGGCATATTCATCCAGCAATCGATTGCCTTCATCCAGCAGGGAGTTTAGACGCTCTGCCAGCTTGGGATATCGCTCTTTCTTCGTCGTGACCAAGGAACTCAGCCGTGTTGCCCATTCATCCAGACTCTCCTCTATAGCCGTCCGTGCCACCGCAATTAGTCGGTCTAGTTCGCTGGTTACTTCCTCCACTAGTTGCTTTTGTGACTGATTTTGTACAGTCAAAGAGTCAATCTGATTCTGTAGCTTGGTCACTTCATATGTTGACTGATTCAACTTTTGATTGAGCGACTCTATATGATTGAATCCCTTGTTACAATCTCCTCTTAAAGTCGCTATCTCGCTATCTTTAGCCAAGAGCAATTCATTGTGTAAATCCACCTCAGTACGATGGGCATGAATCAACTCTTCTATTCTCTGCGTGGCTACTTGAAGATGCTTTTTTCTGGCAACAACTGATGCTGCAAATGCTCCCACTCCTCCACCTATCCCGATGTAACCCACAGCTTTGACCGGAGTTACCAAAAGGACTGAACTAAGCACCACACTACCCAGACTCAAAACCCCTAAAAAATCCGTAGCGCTATTGAAATCTGATTGTAATTTAGACACTTGTAAACCTCCTAAAGGTAATCCCCTAGTCCTGAACTAGGGGATTGTGAACTCAGCTGATTAATTCAGTTCTTCTAGCTCTTGCCTGAAGTTCTGTGAAAGCTGCATCATCTTTGGTTCTAAAGCCTCCCTGGCTTTCGTAGCTTCAATCTTCAAGCTGCTAATCTGGGACAACTTTAGATTCCTCCGTTGCTCCCACTCTTGGCTTATCAAGGGGGTAATTGATTGCATCCCTGCAAGGGTCAATTGCCCTTGGGCTAAGCGTTCGTTGGCTTGGTCAAACTTATTCAGGGCAATTTCTTTGTTGACCCCAGCTACCTGATAATTGACAAACTTAGTCTCGTTGTTGACACCAGTGCTAGCGTAATCAATCGCTAATCCTTCAAGTTTCAGATATTCGTTACCAGCTTTGACAATATCCTGATTGAGCTGAATATTAGCCGTTGCGACTCTGACAGTTTGGCGCTTCTCCTCAATGCTCTGAACTAAATCATCAGCCGTCTCTTTTGTTGTTCTCTCAAGCGCTGAAGTGTCTTTGAAGAGGTCGGCTGCAAAGTACTGGTTTGGGTCAAATTTTGGAAAGCTCAAAGGATTACCGACCTGTGATAAGCCTGTGTATGATTGAGCTTTTGAAGTGACAATTGAGGGACTAGTCACATTACTAGAAACATTGCTAATACCTCCATTTGCAGGAGTAACACCAGCAGTATTCCAATCAGTAGTTTGATTGGATTCCGACCAATCTGCTGGGATAGGAGCAGGCTCGTTTTTAGGTGCTTTTGGAGGCTTGCGGGAACCTACGGGACGGCTACGATTGATTAGTTTTCTGGGTGGCATTGGTTTAAATTCCTACTTTTGACAATGGAAATAGGGGGAATTTCACCCCCTGGATATCTATCTCTTTGCGGCAATAATTAGGACTTGAGAACGTGACCCATCTGAGTCAACTTTTGTTAAGGTGACATTGACCCAACTGGAATTGCTGACCGAGGATTGCTTGTAACTGGGAATGGGAGCAAAATCTCTCCCTGTGCCTCTGTTGTCGTCCGGGTCTTGCATTGAGGTTCTCCTATTCGAGGTAGTTTTGCGGATCTTGGACAACTGCCAGTGCTTCCTCACAGGCAGTAACGGCATCGCCCAAAGCAGTAGCTAAATCTGGCAGGCGGTTGTAGGTCTGGGCTGTTTCGAGTGCCATTCGCAAACGGTTCCGACATTCCATAAGCGTTTCTACCAGGAAGTCTTCATCAGCCACGGCAAGAGGGGATGGACTGGGCACCGCGCCCTGAACTGGGTTTTCCTGCGATTGGCTGAAACTTTGCTGGGGTATCATTGGTGTTGCTCCTTATCGCGTTTGTGGTAGGGCTGGGGAGTACAGCGGTAGCCCTCCAAAACTTGCCGCTGTCTTCCCCATGAACCTGTGATTTAAAGAATGAAGTCGATGCCTTTCTGCTGTAGCCGCTGCTGGTAAGCTTGCTCATCCTGCTCGATAAATTCATAGATACCTTGCCAGATGTCGCGGCTATCAGATGACAAGAGGCGCTTTGCGCGTTGTAGCCAGTTGCTAAATGTAGGGAATAATGCACTCATTTCAGATTCCTCAAGTAACTGTTTCTGACGGAGATAAAGCAGTTTGACTGTTAACTGTTCAAGTTCAGCAATTCCTGGAGGCTTTCCAGTTCCGCCTCCGTGTCCAACCCATTCATCCAGGCATTGTCCAAAATTTCTTGCGTTGCGTTTCCCAGCTTTCCCAGCGTCCCCTCTATGAGGTCGTTTAGCTCATTCTCAGTGTCTTCTAAACCAGGGATTCCAAGCGCTGCAAGCATCTCTTGAGGGTCAAAGTTTTTCTCGTCTTCAAGTTCCTTGGCAAGCTTGGCAATCTGCCGTTTCAGTCCTTCTTTCTTGACGTGCTGGTAAGCACCTTCCTGCGCTGTAAGCTCTATTGCAGCTAGGTTTGCACCCTTGCGAGTACCCTTTTGAGCGGCAAGAGTAGCGGTAGCCATTTGCTCCAAATCAGTGGTTTTCTGGGAAGATTTAGCACCTTTTTCAAGGGAACTCTTACGAGTTTTGGTGATAGCTGCCGACTTGGCTTTAGAACGCTTATTAGTAGTTTTCGATGTGTCTATCGGCTCATCAATAATCGGCGGCTCTACAGGAGCCTCAGACGCTTTTGAGACGGGTTCCGATGCTGTGAGGCGGCGAACACTCGACTCTGCTTCTAAGTCGGTCTTGATAGCCTTAATCGCAGGTTCCCAGTCCACAGGAATGCTATCTAATTGATGAACTTCTGCACTTCCGGTCTTGTCTTCGAGTCGTTCCCGCAACTCAGCTTCACCAATCCCCAAGTCTTCAGCCACTTCGCAGAACTGGAAGTTCACCGGGGTATTGATAGCTTCATCGATTGCAGACATGGTGTTTTCGGTAGTTTTGGTTGATTTACGTGCCATTGTTCGATTCTCCTAATTAGTGGTTTATTGGTTAATTAAGCGGCTTCAGATAGTTCATAAAGCCAGATATCACGGCTTAAGAAGTGCTTCTGAATCTCTTTATTTGCAAGCGTCTTGGCGACTAATGGAAGGTATTCACATCCTCTCAAATCGTCCCTCAAGCTGGTAAGGATGTACGCAACTTTGACGATTACCCATGCTTGATAAGCCGTAAAAGGGAAGGTATCTGGATAGTTACCTTTGTCGTCCAAGGGAATCTCACGGCGAAAATCTTTGATTCCTCGGAATAACTTGCGATCGCGTTCCCAGTTGTCGAGCGTGTGATAATCCGCACCCATTAACCCAAGTGACTTGAGGTGACGCGCTAATGCCCTGCGACTCCACCGCTGCTTAGGCGGTAAGGTTACTTGGCGGCTAAGCGCTTTAGATATGTCAGTACCACCTAGTATGACTGTTGTCACAAAATACTACCTCCTCAGTACTTGCTCACAACTACCTCATTTAGTTTTTTGAGTGAGTAGCGAGTGAGCGGTATTAATCGATATACTAACGACAAGTAACGGTAACTGTCAAACTCTAAGGTTAAGTAACGGCACCTTGTAGTAGAGGTAGGTATATACCGCAAAATAGGTGTATCTATAGTCAAAACCTGGTGTCGTGACCACTAAAAAACCAAAAGTAACGATTTATCTAAACGATGAACAAAAAGAGGAGCTAGATAGATGGGCTAAATCTGAGAAACGCTCTGTCAGCAATCTTGTGGGCTTCTTAGTTGACCAAGCGCTGGAAAATCACAAGAGCAAGAAGAAGCCTGAAGCGGAAGCTTCCAACTAACGCGATCGCCTATGACTCACTACCAGCACTATTACACGGCTGAAGCGGCTGAGGCAGCTGGTAGGCAGTGGGTGGGTTCAGGATGGGGAAGTAACCAGAGGGGTGAAGGATGACCGAGATATGTGTTTCCGGAAACACATAGACGCCAAAATTACTCAGTGCGATCGCATCTTCCCAACCAGTCAGCAGGAGCAAAAGCCAAATGACAAAAACCAGTCCAACAAAACCGATACAAAAGCCTACACCAAAACCCCGACAGGAACTGATAGAGCTACCAGAAGACAGCGGGGCTATTTTTCAGGCGGTGGGAATTCTTCCTGGTGATGTGGCGTTTGAAGATCATGGCGCATCAATAACAGTCGAGGGGAAACAGTATCGACTTTTCTATTCCAGAGAACATCGAAATGCCTTTGAAGCACTCAAACTAAATGTTAAAGCTACCGGGTCAAGCCAACGGCTGATTGTCTATCCTTACGTTCGCCACTTCCCCAAAAAAGAGCAGCCTTATCAATTAGCCTTTCAAGTCGTTGGCTTTATCGGCAAACCTATTGAGGGATGTATCTCAGGAGAACTCACTGATTTTGAGTTTAGGATTGCTGGGTTGTGGCAGTTCATTCCTGTTTGCGCTACTCCCTGCATCACAGTTATGAAAAATTTCTCTTCCGAGCGAGTTAGTTTCATCAAAGAGGCGACCGTAGAAGAGAAAGTACGCTTTATGAAAGCGTCCCACATTCCGCTACTCTGGTCTGACCCACCAGTGCGACCTTTCAGATTTAATCCTCGGCTTGAAAAGGAACAACAGGGTAAAACCGCGTTTGTCCAAATTACGGCAAGATTCTTGCCAGACCGGGACGTCTTTGAATTTACAGCAATGCGTTGTCTCCCAGCTAGTAACTCGCCTAAAGGGCTGAAGGCTGGGAAGAAAGATAAGGCTGAAGTTTTAGCCAAGACGAAGATTCAGCAGAGTAAAGCCAAAGGAGTGAAGAGTGAAAAACACAAAAATAGTTCACCAAGCGCTGCAAGCCATTGACGATATCAACGGCTTCATCCAAGCACTCAGGCAGGCATCGGGGGAAGAAGATATCAAGGCAATTTGCCAAGCAGAGATTGCTCGTATCAAGCAGAGGGAATCCCCAACTATTGCTCAACGAACTATCTCTCGCTATCGAAGCGTTGTTGAGGCAAGGCTTGGGGCGAATCATCCAGCAGGCCCGCTGCTGGTATGAAATCCACCTACTCACGATCACGCTTCTGGCAATTTCGGCTCACAAAATTATCTGTTTCCGTGAACAGATACCCGCCAAAATTCGAGGAACACCTAGTACACACATCAGCAGGCATCCGCATCACCGGCCACAAGCAAGAGATAGATCTGGTGCTTAATGCCCTGGCTAGAGCAGGGTTCTTTTATCAAAGCAACAAGACCCTCTACCCCTGCCGGGACAACCCTAGGCGGTTCAATCTCTACCTGAATTTTATGAAGTGTCCTGCACTGCTAGAAGCCAAAGGGGTGAAGGATGACTGAGATATGTGTTTCCATGAACAGGTACTGATGCAGTAGGGCCCAATGGCAAAGGAGCAAAAAATGAATAGAATTCAAGGACTCAATTGCTATCTAGAATATGAAATTGGAATCAGACTTGAGACTCGCGAGAAGATCAATCGCTGGTTCAAGTGGCGGACAGTAGGAAATCTTAACGGCACCGAAAAGGAGCAGATTGCCTATTTCCTATCCGCAGAGCTTCCCAATGAAAATTTTCACAGCGAATGCTCCACATTAGATCAAGCAATATACTGGCTAGAAGCCAAAGATTGGGCTATCCTTGTTGCCCACGCTTTCCTGGAAACACCATTGATATCAAAAATAAAAGATGTAGTTTCTGATCCATATTTGGACTACATCCACCTATCTGCGAAGTACTACCAAAATCTTTGGGATTTACTCAAGATTCGCTGGACAAAAATTTCCCCTAGGCTCAGCCCAATTAATGGGCAGAAAATTGAAAACAAGCTGGATCTAATAAAACTGATCATAGCCGCCGAAGTAGATGGCAACTTCGCGATATGTTTGAAACCCCAACACCAAATTAACTACAAAGAAGATAAAGAATTGGCTACCCTATCTTATCAAAGCCGTCGTCGGGCTTTGCTACCAAATGAGCAACAGAGGATTGAAAAGATGAAGCAAAAATCTGTAGCCCCCAACCCTGGGCTTAATCAGCTCATGGCAGCTTGCCAATCTCTATTCAAAAAAGATTCAGTAATTTCTAGTCACCTAATAATCCATGCAGCAATCAAGGACGGACTTTGTAAATTAACTCAAAATGACGTAACCCAAGGGCGAGCCTCTAGCTACACATGGATCGATGGATACCGAAATCCAGGATTGGTATGGCGTTCAGCTTGCGGAGAAATCCGCAAGACCAGAGCGTAATAAAACTTTACAATAGGACGTTCTTCCTTTTTTTTTGCCTGTCGCTCATGATGGCTTTATCAGTTCTGAGGAGAAAAAATGTGATTTGTAGAACGCCACCAATCAGATCCAAGCCTGAATTAATTAATTTGCGATTTTCAAATACGAGCAAAGAAAACTGGTAAGCCGTCGCCAAAAGCTTGAAAGTAGCTGCTAAGCATATTTCACGGCATAGGTACCATCCCATGCCACCCATCGCCACGGCAAACCAGCCGTCAACAAAAACTAATCCCAGCTTACAAGATACGAGTAAGGCTTAATAAGGCGATGGCTCCCCCACGCACAATTGGAAAGGAGCCATCTCATGAAAATTTATAGTGAAGCCACACATATTGTGGCACAATGCCCCAGCTTGGGGCAACCCCCTCGACCCAAAATCCTCCCTTGTCCTAACTGCGGAAGCGCCGAAAGCCGCACCGGGGCGGGGCGCAAGCCACAAGAAGCAAGCCTGCACTGCCGAGAATGCAAGCGATTCATTCGGTGGATTGCGGCGAATGACTTTTATCTGTTCACGGAAACAGATAAAAAAGGGAGTGAGGGCTGATGGTTACCACCCTTGGCAAGAAGCTCCACAAAGATTTTATTGAGGAAGTCAAGGAACGAGCCGACATTGTAGAGGTTGCCAGTAGCTACACAGAATTGAGAAAAGCCGGGAAGGAGTTTGTCGGCTGTTGCCCCTTCCACAATGAATCTACTAGCAGCTTCACCGTCACGCCCTCCAAGGGATTGGCTTACTGCTTTGGCTGTGGTTGGGGAGGAAATTCGATTAAGTTCCTCATGGAAGCCGGCCGCGTCAGTTTCCGTGAAGCTGTCTTGGAATTGGCGCGATCTGCCAATATTTCAATCAAATATGAAGACGGGTCAAGCGAGTATGACTACCCCTCTCCTCTGCCACGTCCTTTCACACCATTGGCACCAGTAGCCAAGGAAGAGATAGCACCTGCTAAGGACTACACGGTTGATGAATGGAGAGTTACCCAATCGGTCAGACGATTGCTCTCTGGCGTTGGGGATGCAGCTAAAGCACTGGCTTGGCTTGAGCACCGGGGCATCACCCGCGAGATGGTTAAGCGGTACAGACTGGGCTTAGAGAAGCGAGTAGTAAAACCTGATGAGTCACGCCCAGATTATAAGGAAGAGTACTGGGCTATTGCCATATTCATCCCAGTTCCGGACAGACCAGGGCGATTCTATATCAAAAAGCGGGTTGCTCCGTGGCTCACTGGTGACCAACGACCAAAATATTTAGCCAACTGGGCACAGTTCGGATTACCCGCGACAATCTGGTTCAGCTACGCCCCCCCTGATGCAGAACACACCTACTTCACAGAGGGTGAGTGGGATGCTATCCTCTTGGGCGAACTCGCACGAGAGCGGGGGGAAAAGGTAGCAGTTGCCTGCTCAACTTCCGGGGCCGGCACTGTGCCCAAGCAAGAGCAGCTGGATAAACTGCCAGGGAAAGTCGTCACAATTTTCTATGATCGCGACGAAGCTGGAGAAAAGGGAGCACAGAAGTTAGCAGCGGCTCTCGGCGAAAGAGGGTGGATTGGCTCAGTTCCCACGCCAGATGATTGCGAGGTCAAAGGATGGGACGTCTCCAATGCGATACAAGCCGGGTACGGATGGGAGGATTTCGATGCAGCCGATCTGGTAGAGCCTGAAGAAAAAATTGAAGTTACCGCTTCCTTGACTGACTCGAAATCAGCAAAGTTTAAGCACTACATCAAGCCCATCCAAGAGTTGCCCCAAGTAGGATTTCATGTCATCCGGCAATCTCAGGATGAGCTACTGAAAGTATTCGATGCACTGCAATCCAAGCGCGGACAAGAATGGCTCAAGCTGCGTCAATTCACCCCGGATAAAGTAATCAATCTAAAATACTTTGACTATGAATTTGAGCCAGAGGAAAATCTAGCTATTAAGTCTGGGTTGGGGACGGGGAAATCCTACTTTACTAATGCCAAATGGCTTGCTAATCCCGATGAAGGAGCAGTTTTTGGAGGTTACAGAAATTGCTTGAATGAGCAGTTTTGCGCCAATGGAAAAAAACTAAATGGACGCCCTTGGTATCAAATTCAGTCAGATTTAAAAGGCTCTCAAGAGGTAGCATTGATAGCCGATTCACAGTCCAGGATAGCTGGCGCGGTCGATTCCTGGGTCTACTTTAAGCCCCACAATTTTGATGATAAAAAGGTGATTTTTGATGAAGTCGAGTCTGTTGCTAAACATTTGAATCAGAGCGATACAGCTGTCTCTTTTTATAGAGATATCGTGAAACAACGAGTATCAGATGCACTCAAAAATAGTACGGCGAATCTCATAGCAGATGGTAATTTACGAGACTTTACTGTTGAGTACTTGGAGAAGTTAAGCGGGGGGAGGAAATTCACCAAAATTCTTAACGAATACACCGGAAATAGGGGGAAAGTTTACCTCTGCAATGGTTCAATTCGCAAGAGGAAAGCCACGGAAGAAGACGTTAAATTGAAATTAGCTTCAGCTGTTGGCGAATGGATTTCTTTCGATTACAAACCCGATGACTACAGTAAGATGCACAGGGTAATGATTGACCTGCCCACTGACATCCCCCTGCTGATTTTGTCAGACTCACAAAAGAAGTGTGAAGCTTGGGATAGGGAGCTATCAGCACTGGGCAGGTCAACTTTCCGCCTCGATTCGACTTCATCGGGAAGTGACTCAGGTAAGCTGTTCTTACAGGATTCCAGGGACTTTATCCTCTCTGGGAAAATAGATACAGTAATCTTATCTCCCAGCGCTGAAAGTGGCGTCTCGATTGAACTGCTTGACGAACTTCAGAGGCAGCTTCCAGGCTACTTCAAGTATGAGTTTTCATTCTTTTTTGGAGTCAGCACGACCGACACCCAGACTCAATTCCTAGGAAGAAACCGCGACCCTTACACTACTAAATTTTGCTACGTGCAATCTCACTCACTTGCAAGCACTAGGCAAATCACTGAATCACAGGACTCCAATGACGTCTTCAGTGGCTGGATTGAAACCATAAAAGATTGTGCCTCTCTTTCACTGGAAGGGTTAGAGGAGGGCGAAGTCGTGAAACTGGCTCTAGAAAAAATTAAGGAGCAGCTGACCAACCCTCACATTCAATATGAAGCCAAAGTGATGCTCAAAGAATCTTTCGAGCGCACCCACCCTAGGTTTTGCCTTGAGTATGCATTGCGGGAGGCAGGACATGAAGTCGTCGTTGTCGAGTCCAGGGAGGATGATCTATCCGATCTGAAAGCAGCCCAAGAGGAAATTGCTCTGGAGAAAGCCACGGCAATCTTCAAATCGGAGCAGATCACGACGTCAGAAGCTGATCAGCTATCCCGAAAGCTTAACAAGTCTCCAGAGGAAAGACACCAAATCACCAAGTCGAGGCTACTCGGTCGCTTACCTGGCCTAGACGAGAAAGTCGTTACAGAAGAGAAGAAAATCTCGTCTTTGGAGCAACTCCAAAGAATTGAGGAGTCTGAGTCGGAAAAGGTTATCAGCATCGGTGATACGCCCTATGAAAAATGGAAGGCGAGTT
>Ga0310810_10011070_pt1 | contig 10538 bp, 8 predicted proteins | sample NCmetagenome_FD_207641 | JGI IMG/M metagenome (GOLD analysis project Ga0310810, IMG submission 207641) | Soil microbial communities from experimental microcosm in Duke University, North Carolina, United States - NC | ecosystem: Engineered > Artificial ecosystem > Soil microcosm > Unclassified ... | reverse complement strand
CTGGGCGCTCCTTCACCTTCTTCCGCTCGCCCTGGTAATTGTGGCCTCCGTGCTCGGCATTCGATGGTTGATGGGGGCCACGGGCGCACGCCGATCCGACTCAGCGGTGGCAATCCTCCGGGAGCGCTACGCTCGTGGCGAGATCAGTAAAGAAGAGTTCGAGGCCAAGATGCGCGACCTGGGAGGCGCATCCTGACGGAGCCCAAGCCCAGGTGGCTCGTCACATGTTCTTGCGGCTGGGGCCGCTCGGGGTGGTCTGCGGAAAGCGGCTACGACTCCCGAAAGCCGGGCGGTGCCGGCCCGGCTCTCGCGGCTCGTGCCCCTCGACCCAGCCGCCCCGCTCTTCGGCTCCCTCAAGCATCCGGGCCGGCCGATGGAGGAGCGTGAGCTCCACACGCTCTGGCACCGGACGCTGATCCGGGCGCAGGTCCGCCCCCGGCCGCCCGAGACGCTGCGCCACTCGTGTATCTCGAGCCTGCGGTCCCGGGGCGCCCCGCTGCTCTACGTGGCCCAGCAGTCGGGCCACGGCGCCCGCATCATGCTCTCGGCCTACGCCCCCTGGCAGGAGCAGGGCGCGAAGGTCGCGGCGCAATCGCCCGCAGCCCTGACGCAACCGGCCCCGACGGCCGCTCCGCTAACTCCGCGTGATAGCGCGCCGGGGGCCGGGTATGGCATACTTCCGACGTGATCTTCCAGCAGCTGCTGAACGAGGAGGCCGGCTGTCTCTCCTACCTGATCGGCTGCTCGCAGGCCGGCCAGGCCTTCATCGTCGATCCGGCGCGGGATCGGGTGGATGACTACGTGGCGCTGGCCCGACGCAAGGGTCTCACCATCAGCGGCATCGTCGAGACCCACGTCCACGCCGATCACGTCTCGGGCAATCAGGCGCTGGCCGCCAAGACCGGGGCGCGCATCCACATCCACCCGTCGGCCAACGCGGCCTTCGCCCACGAGCCGGTCGAGCACGGCCGGCAGCTCCGCGTGGGCAACGTGGCCGTGGAGGTGATCCACACTCCCGGCCACACGCCCGACAGCATCTCGCTGCTGGTCACCGACCTGAGCCGCGGGACCGAGCCCTGGTTCGTGCTGACCGGCGACACCATGTTCGTGGGCGACGTGGGCCGCCCGGACTTCGGCGGGGAGCAGGCCGCGGCCCGGCTCTACGCGAGTCTCACCGAGCGCCTGCTCCGACTGCCCGACAGCGTCGAGGTCTACCCGGCGCACGGCGCCGGCTCGAGCTGCGGCCGGGCGATGTCGAGCAAGACCGCCACCACGATCGGGTTCGAGCGACGCTTCAACACCGCCCTGCAGGCGGCCGGCGTGGACGACTTCGTGCGGCGCCTGATGACGGGGCTGCCGCCCAAGCCGCCGAACTTCGATCGGATCATCGCCCGCAACCGGGCCCAGGCCCTGCCCGCGAGCGGCTCCCCGCGGCCCCTGTCCGCCGCGCAGACGCGCGAGGCGATCGACAAGGGGGCCTGCGTGCTCGACGTGCGCACGTCCGAGGAGTACGGCCAGAGCCACATCCCGGGCGCGATCCACGTCTGGATCGAGAGCCCCCAGTTCGCGAACCGGGCCGGGCTCTTCGTGCCCGCCGAGGCGCCGGTTGTCCTGGTGGTGTCGAGCCCCACCGATATCGAGCGCGCGGTGCACGGGCTCGGACGGATCGGCCTCGACAACATCGCGGGCCATCTGCAGTGGGGCATGACCGAGTGGAAGAGCCAGGGCCAGCCGGTCGAGGTGGTCCCGCAGATCTCGGTGCACGACCTCGCGACCATGAAGGAGGAGCGGCCGGATCTGGTGGTCATCGACGTGCGCGAGCCGTTCGAGTGGGACGAGGGCCACATCGAGGGCGCGCTCCACGTGCCGATGAGCGAGGCCCTCGCGCGGAAGGACCTCGTGCCGGCCGGTCGCCCGAAGGCGGTGGTGTGCGCGGGCGGGCTGCGCTCGAGCACGGTCATCAGCGCGCTGAGCCGCGCCGGCCTGACCGACTGGTACAACGTCATCGGCGGCATGACCGCCTGGCAGAAGGGGGGCTACAGCACGGTGAAGCGGGCCGCTTCATGAGTGACGCGAGCGGCTTCGACTACCCGGTGATGGCCCGCGCCCTCATCCTGGGCGACAAGGACACGGTGGCCCGCAAGACGCAGGAGGGCCTCGCGCTGTCGATGGACCCGAAGGACCTCATCTTCCGTGGCCTCATCCCCGGCATGGACGTGGTGGGCGAGAAGTTCCGCCGCAACGAGTACTACGTGCCGCAGGTCCTGCTGTCGGCGCGGGCGATGTATGCGGGCCTCGATCTGCTCAAGCCGCTCATCACCCAGGCGGGGGGCGCCGGGCAGAACCTGGGGGTGGTGGTCATCGGCACCGCGCAGGGAGACCTCCACGACATCGGCAAGAACCTGGTGGCGATGATGCTCGAGGGCGCGGGCTTCAAGGTGATCAACCTCGGCCGGGACGTGGCGCCCGAGAAGTTCGTGGCCGCGGTGAAGGAGCACGACGCCCAGATCGTCGGCATCTCCGCGCTCATGACCACCACCATGCCGGCCATGAAGCGCACCATCGACGCGCTGGAGAAGGCGGGGCTCCGGGCGCAGGTCAAGGTGATGATCGGCGGCGCCCCGGTGAACCAGGCCTACGCGGACGAGATCGGCGCGGACGGCTACGCCAAGGACTCCACGATCGCGGTGGTGCGCGCCAAGGAGCTGCTGGGCGTGCCGGTGAACGCCTGATGGCAGTGCGCCCGCGTGGCTGGGAGATCGTGGAGCGCGTCCGCGCCGGCGAGCGCCTCGTCTTCGACGGCGGCTACGGCACCGCGCTCTTCGACGCGGGTCTCGAGAACGGCGACTGCCCGGAGCTGTGGAACGACACCCACCCCGACGTGGTGCGCGGCATCCATCGGGGCTACTTCGAGGCCGGGTCGCAGATCGTCGAAACCAACACCTTCGGCGGCACCGCGCTCAAGCTGCACGAGTACGACGAGCGCTACGGTCACGACATGGGCGCGCGCACCCGCGAGCTGAACGACAAGGGCGCGCGCCTGGCCCGCGCCGCCGCGCCCCCCGGCGGATACATCGCGGGCTCCATCGGCCCCACCAGCTACCTGCCGCTCGACTACGGGGTCGGCAAGAACGTGGCCACCGACGAGGAGTACCTCGAGACCTTCCGCGAGCAGGCGGAGGCGCTCGCCGCGGGCGGGGTGGACTGCTTCGCGGTCGAGACCATGATGTTCCCGCAGGAGGCGGCCGCCGCGATCCGTGCCTGCAAGGCGGTGGCGGACCTGCCGGTGATGGCGACCATGTTCTTCCAGTACGAGGAGCTGCACGACCGCGACCGCACCATGTGGGGCGACAGCCCGGCCGACGTGGCCCGGCAGCTCCTCGACGCCGGCGCGGACATCGTGGGCATGAACTGCGGCCGCGGCCCGGACCGGGCCATCGTGATCATCCGCGAGATGCGTCAGGTCACCGACGCGCCGCTCATCGCCTACCCGAACGCGGGCCTGCCGATCACCACCGGCGGGCGCACCACCTACGAGCTCGGCCCGGAGGCGATGGCCAAGGACTACCCGGCGCTGCTCGACGCGGGGTGCAACATCGTGGGGGCCTGCTGCGGATCGAATCCGGAGCACATCCGCCTCATCGCCGACGTGGTGCGCTCCCGCCGCGCGCGGTGACCGCGGCCGCTCTCTCGCCCCTCTCGCGCACCCCGGTCGTCCTCGAGGACCTGCCGCTCTCGATCGACCGCGACGAGGTCCTCCGCTTCCAGGGCTACCAGAAGGGCGTCGACCGGCCCGACGCCGCGGTGGTGGCCCTCTTCGAGGAGGCGCTCGGGCTCGGGGAGCGCCTGATGTCGCCCCGCCTGGTCTACCGCGCAGCCCCGGTCGAGGAGCGCGGCGCGGACCTGATCGGAGCGGCCGGCGAGCGGCTCGCCATCCCGCAGATCGGCCGGCTCTGGGGGCCGATCGAGGCGGTCGGGGCGGGCATCGGCACGGTGGGCGAGGCGATCGAGACGCGGGTGCGCGAGCTCTTCGACGCCCGCGAGTTCCCCCTCGCGCTGATGCTCGACAGCGTGGGCTCCGCGGCGGCCGAGAGCCTCGCCGAGTACGCCAACGACCTGCTCTGCCAGGCCGCGATCCCGGAGGGGCTCAAGGTCACCAACCGGATCAGCCCGGGTTACGCCGGCTGGGACACCGCCGAGCAGGCGCGGCTCTTCCGGATCTGTCCCGGCGAGCCGATCGGGGTGCGGCTCAACGAGGCCTGCTTCATGACACCGGCCAAGAGCATCAGCTGGCTGGTCGGCCTCGGGCCCGAGGCGCGAGTGGACCACTACTTCACCCAGTGCCGGCGCTGCTGGATGCGCGACTGCGCCTATCGCCGGGCCCCGGCCGCGGTCACGGTCCGGCAGCCGGACGCGGGGTGTGGTGATAGGCTGGTGACCTGATGGGCGACAACGTGATCCTGGTCGGCTTCATGGGGGCGGGCAAGTCCTCGGTGGGACGCCTCCTCGCCCGACGCATGGGCCGCTGCTTCGTCGAGACCGACGACATGATCACCGCGCGCGAGGGGCGCTCGATACCCGAGATCTTTGCGGACCGCGGCGAGGCCCACTTCCGGGCGCTGGAGGAGGAGGCGGTGCGACTCCTCGCGCTCAAGTCGGGTGACGTGATCGCGACCGGCGGCGGCCTCTTCTGCCGCGATGGCCGTCCCGAGGCGCTGCGGGCGCTGGGCACCGTGGTGTGGCTCTCCGGCGATTTCGACGTCCTCTACGAGCGGGCCCGGCGGATGGGGGAGCGCCCGATGCTGGCCGGCCGCACCCGCGACGAGGTCGCCGCCATCTATCGCGCCCGCGAGCCCTTCTACCGGCAGGCCGACCTCACGGTCGACACCACCGGACGTACCACCGATCAGGTGGTGGCGCAGATTCTCCTCGCCCTCGAGCCCCGCCTCTCCCTCTCCCCGCTGGGGAGGGGGCAGGGTGAGGCGCGGCGCCGCGAGGGGTGCGGGTAGCCATGCCCTCGCCGCTCTTGACCCGCCTCGCGGAGCGGCCGCTCCTCTGCGACGGCGCGATGGGCACCATGCTCTACGCGCGCGGCGTGCCGCTCGACGCCTGCTTCGACGTGCTGAACCTCAACGAGACCAAGGTCGTGCAGTCCATTCACGCCGAGTACATCCAGGCCGGCTCGGACCTGATCGAGACGAACACCTTCGGCGCCAACCGCTTCAAGCTCGCGGTGCACGGTCTGCAGGCGCGAGTGCGGGAGATCAATCTCCGCGGAGCCAAGCTGGCCCGCGACGTGCGCGAGAGCATGGGCCGCGACGTGCTGGTGCTGGGCTCGATCGGACCGCTCGGCAAGTACCTGGCCCCGCTCGGCAGCATCGAGCCCGAGGAGGCGCGCCTGGCCTTCCGCGAGCAGGCCGAGGGGCTGCTCGAGGGGGGCGTCGACGCGTTCGTGATCGAGACGTTCTCCGACCTCACCGAGATGGGCCTCGCGGTGGAGGCGGTGCGGGCGATCACCGACCTGCCGATCGTGGCCGAGGTGGCCTTCACCGACGACGGGGTGACGTTCACCGGGCGCTCCGCCGCCGAGGTGGTGCGGGCGCTTCGCGAGCTGCCGGTCCAGGCGGTGGGGGCGAACTGCTCGGTCGGCTCGAGCGTGCTGTACGACATCCTGGAGCAGATGCTGCCGGAGGCCGGCGGGCTCCACCTGGTCATCCAGCCCAACGCGGGCCTGCCGAGCCGGGTCGGCGAGCGGCTCATGTACCTGTCGTCGCCCGGCTATATGGCCGACTACGCGGCGCGGATGATCGGCGCGGGGGCGCGGATGGTGGGCGGCTGCTGCGGCACGACGCCCCAGCACATCCGCGCGATGCGGGAGGCCCTCGACCGGCTGGTTCCCCAGCGGAGCGCGGCCCGGGTCGAGCCAGTGCGCCGCGCCCGCGTCGAGGCGGAGGAGCCCACCGGGCTCGCCACCGCCGCGCCGCCCACGCTTCTCCAGCGACGGCTCGAGGCGCGCGAGTTCGCGGTGACCGTCGAGCTCGATCCACCCCGCGGCCACAACATCGAGAAGCTCGTGCAGGGCGCGAAGCTGCTCAAGGAGCGCGGGGTCGAGATCGTCGACATCAACGACGGCTCGCTCGGGCGCGTCCGGATGTCGGTGCTGCCCACCGCGATGCTCGTCCGCGACGCGAGCGGGCTCGACATCAACATGCACTTCACGTGTCGCGATCGGAACCTGATGGGCATCCAGGCCGACCTGCTCGGGGCCCACGCGGTGGACATCCGCAACATCCTCGCCATGACCGGCGACCCTCCGCGCACCGGTGACTACGTCAACGCCACCGCGGTCTTCGACGTGGACGCGATCGGGCTCATCCGCGTGCTCACCGGCATGAACCGCGGCCTCGACGCCACCGGCACCTCGATCGGCGAGCCCACCGCCTTCTGCGTCGGGGTGGCCCTGAACCCCGCCGCCTCCGAGCCGGAGCGCGAGATGGAGCGCTTTCTCGCCAAGGTGGAGGCGGGGGCGCGCTGGGTGCAGACGCAGCCGGTGTACGACCTCGAGGTGCTCGACCGGTTCTTCGCCCGCACGCGCCCGCCGATCCCGCTGCTGGTGGGCATCATGCCGCTCCATTCCTCCCGGCACGCCGAGTTCCTGCACAACGAGGTGCCCGGCATCACGGTGCCGGACGGGGTGCGCGCGCGGATGAAGGAGGCGGGCGAGCGTGGGCTGCGGGCCGGGATCGAGATGGCGCAGGCTCTGCTCCACGAGGTACGCGGCCGTCACGCGGGCGCATACCTGATGCCCTCCTTCGGGCGCTTCGAGGTCGTGGCCGAGGTGCTGGACGCCCTGCACTGACCCATGGCGGCCATGCACGAGCTTGGCGCGTCCGAGGCCGCGCGGCGTATCCGCGCCGGAGCGCTGTCACCGTCCAACCTGGTCGCGTCGTGTCTCAAGCGCACGGAAGTGGTCGAGCCGACGGTGGGCGCGTGGGTGCGCCTCGACCGCGACGCCGCGGCACGGGTGGCGGTGCAGCGCGACATCGAGGCGCGTGAGGGCCGCTTCATGGGACCGCTCCACGGAGTGCCGGTCGGGCTGAAGGACATCTTCGACGCGGCCGGGTTGCCCACCGCCTCCGGGGCGCCCGCCTGGGCCACCCGCACCCCGACGCTCGACGCGACCTCGGTCGCCCGGCTGCGCGGCGCCGGCGCGGTGCCGATGGGCAAGCTCGCCACCACGCCGTTCGCGTTCCTCGACCCGAGCGCCACCCGCAACCCGTGGAACCCCGAGCACACTCCCGGGGGCTCCTCGAGCGGCCCCGCGGCCGCGGTGGCCGCTCGCATGGTGCCGCTCGCCCTCGGCTCGCAGACGGTGGGCTCGGTGCTGCGGCCGGCCGCCTACTGCGGCGTGGTCGGCTTCAAGCCCACTCACGGGCGGATCAGCGCGGCGGGCGTGCTGGCCCTGGCCGCGAGCCTCGACCACGTCGGGGTCTTCGCTCGCCGGGTCGAGGACTGCGCCCTCGTCCTGTCCCTGCTGGCCGGCGCCGACCCCGCCGACCCGCGCTCGAGCCCGGCGCCTCCCGACGACTACCTGGCCGCGCTCGCCGAGCCCGTGCCGCCCCGCATCGGGGTTCTCGGCTCGCTGGTGGCCCGTGCGACCCCGGAGATGGCCAAGCACCTGGAGGCGATCCTGCGCGGCCTCGAGGGCGCCGGCGCCCGGCTCGTCGACGTGGAGCTGCCCGCCTCTTTCCCGGCGCTGCGCGAGGCGGGGGAGACGGTGCTGGCCGTCGAGGCCGCCCACGCCCACGCGTCGCTCTACGCGACCCACGCCGCGGAGTACCCGCCGCGCATCAAGGAGCTGATCGAGCGCGGTCGCGCGGTGTCGGCGCCGCAGTACCTCGCGGCCCAGGAGACCCGCCGGAGCGCGACCGACGCCCTCAACGCGGTGGCGCGCCGCCACGATGTGCTCCTCGCGCCCACCATCGCGGCTCCGGCGCCGCGCGGGCTCGCGTCCACCGGCGACCCGGGCTTCTGCGCGCCGTTCACCTTCGCGGGCCTGCCGACGATCTCCCTGCCGACCGGGGTGGACCCGGGCGGGCTCCCGCTCGCGGCCCAGCTCATCGGCGCGTCCTGGGGCGAGTCGCGGCTGCTCGCGGCGTCGGCCTGGTGCGAGCGCACGATCGGGTTCGACGCGGCGCCGCCGCTCTGAGGCCTCATCCATGAAGATCGGGCGGCTCTTTCCCGACCTGCTGGCCACGCTGGGAGACGCGGTCTCCTCGGAGGCGGGCTTCGCGCAGACGCTGAAGCGGCTGGTGGCGCTCTCCGGGGCCCGGGCCGGCGCGATGCGCTTTCGCCCGCGCGACGGCGTCCCGGTCGACGTCGTGGTGGGCGCGCGGCGGGGCTCGGCGCTCGATCGGTGGCTCCGGGCTCGTCTGGGGATCCCGGGGCGGGGCACGCGGCTCGAGAAGCCATCGGAGACGCCACCCGGCACGAAGGGCCGGGACCTGGTGGTGCTCTCGGCCGTCCTGGGCGACCAGCCCCGTCCCATGGGCGGCCTGGTGCTGCTCGGGCCCGGCGGCGCGCGCGGCCTCACCCGGGAGACGCTGCCGCCGAGCTTCCCGCGGGAGTTCGGCCATGCCCTCGAGCACGTCTGGCGGCTGCACCAGCGCACGACCCGGCTCGAGGTCATCAACCAGGTCACCGCCCTCACCGCGACGACGCTCTCGCTCCAGCGCATCTACGAGAAGGTCGCCGAGGCGGTGGGCCGGCTCATCCGGTTCGACGCGCTCGGGGTGACCCTGCTCGATCGGGAGCGCGGCGAGTTCCGCGTGCTCGACGTCGCGGCACGCACCGCGCTGCCGGAGGTCTTCGACTTCCGGATGACCACCGCGGGCACCCTGACCGCGTGGGTGGCGAGCCAGCAGGCGGCCCGCCGGATCGACGACGCCACCGCGGATCCGTCGATCCCGGCGGTGAGCCGCGAGCTGCTCTCGCGGCGTGGATTCCGGTCGGCCATCTTCGCTCCGCTCGTGTCGCAGGGGCAGGTGATCGGCACGCTGAACGTCACGCACCGGGAGCCCCGCGCCTTCACCGACGCCGACGTCGAGGTGCTCACGGACGTGGCCCGGCCGCTCGCCTCGGCGATCGAGCACTCGCGTCTGCACGCGGAGTCGGCGCAGCGCGCGGAGGAGCTGGCCGCGCTCAATCGCACGAGCCAGCTCATCACCGCGCGGCTCGACCTGCCCTCGGTGCTCGAGACGATCAGCCGCTCGGCCACCGCGCTCATGGGCAGCACCGGTTGCGGCATCGGCCTGCTGAGCCCGGACCGGACCCTGATCGAGCACGCAGCCGCGCACGGGTTCCGCACCCTCGAGTGGCGCAACCTCTCGGTCCGGGTCGGGGAGGGGATCATCGGGCTGGCCGTGTCCTCCGGCCGCGCGGTGCGCTCGGACGAGCTGCGCCAGGACCCGCGCTCGGCCCGTCGCGACGTCGACGAGAAGGAAGGGATCCGCTCGCTGCTGAGCGTGCCGCTGCGGGTGGGGGGGCAGATCATCGGGGTGATCTCGGCGTTCTCCACCGCGCCCGGGGCCTTCGGGGACCGCCACCAGACCCTGCTCGAGAGCTTCGCGGACCAGGCCGGCATCGCGATCCAGAACGCGCGGCTCTTCGAGGAGGCCCAGCGGCGAACCCGCGAGACGCAGGCCCTGCTGCGCGCCGGGCACGCGGTCAACCAGAGCCTCGACGTGGGCGAGACGGTGCGGCTCATCCTGAACCAGGCGCGCGCGGTGCTGGAGGTGCAGTCGTGCGGGCTCTTCACGCTCGACGCGGCGAGCGGCGAGCTAATCGCCACCGCCAGCCTCGACCTGCCCGCCGAGGACCTTCCCGCGATCCGCCTGCGGGTGGGCGAGGGCATCACCGGAGCCGCGGTGAAGGAGCGGCGCCCCACCCAGACCACCGATCTCTACCGCGACCCGCGCGTGCGCTACCCGCAGTCGGGCCTCCGCTCCATGCTGGCCGCCCCGCTCATCGTCGGCGACCAGGCCATCGGGGCCCTCACCGTCCTGCGCACCGACGTGCACCACTTCACCGCCGAGGAGGAGTCGCTGGTGTCGGCCTTCGCGGACCAGGCCGCGATGGCACTCGAGCACGCCCGGCTCTTCAGCTCGGTGCGCACGTACTCCGAGCGGCTCGAGGCCATGGTGGAGGCGCGCACCCACGAACTCGACGAGCAGAAGCGCTTCGTGGAGGTCGTGCTGGAGACACTGCCCCTGGGCCTCTTCGTGCTCGACGCGGAGCTGCGCGTGATCAGCGCGAACCGGGAGGGGGCGGCCCTGGTGCCGGTCGGACCTACCGCGCGGCGGCCGTTCGTGGAGCTGATGCCGGCGGCCAAGGCGGGGGTGGTGCGGACCTTTCTGGAGGGCGCGGTCGCGGCGCGCGAGGTGCGGCACGCCGAGCAGGATCTGCCCGCGGGCGGCGAGACCCTCACGGTGCGCCTGACCGCCACGCCGTTGCGGGCTCCGCAGGCGACCCACGTCCTG
>Ga0310810_10011069_pt1 | contig 10538 bp, 12 predicted proteins | sample NCmetagenome_FD_207641 | JGI IMG/M metagenome (GOLD analysis project Ga0310810, IMG submission 207641) | Soil microbial communities from experimental microcosm in Duke University, North Carolina, United States - NC | ecosystem: Engineered > Artificial ecosystem > Soil microcosm > Unclassified ... | reverse complement strand
TAGGTCACGTCCCCACTTCAGCACAGCCCGGCCGGCAGAATCGCGCTAACCCTCGAATTTTCAAGGTGAAACAGGCGAAAATGGCGGCAAGGCTTTTGCCTCCCAGTCGGCAGGATTCCATGCGCCTCACTACCGTTGCCGACATCCCGCCCGCGGGACACGGGTTCGTGTCCGACGACACGGACGTGTACTCGCCGGCAGAAATTGCACTGGCAGCGGGCGTTCCGGAATTTCAGGTGCGCGCGGCGCTCGTAAGCCGCGGCCAGGACGCGCACGTGTATGTGCGTCACGCCGACGCCGTACGTATCGGCCGCGCGCTGGCGCACGGAGCGAAGACGCCGTTCGCTTCCAGCTTCGCGCCGGCCGAATCGCGGCCCCTGCTGGCGCTGAGACTCGCGGTCTCGGGGACGCTTCATGCGGGGCTCGTCGCGGCGGTGATCTTTGCGACGATGCTGAACATCGCGCCGCGCGCGGCGGCGCTCAAAGTCGACGACCAGCCCTCCGAACCGTTGCGCCTCGTGTATCTGATCAAGCCGGGCCCGGGCGGCGGGGGCGGCGGCGGCGGATTGCAGCAGCGCGCGAAGCCGCCGAAGGCGCTGCGCGAAGGGCATCACGCGTTGAGCAGCCCGATGCCGATCCGTAAGGAACCGAAGCCGATCGAGCCCGTTCCAGCGCCGCCGGAACCGAAGCCCGCGCCTCCGCTGCAGGCCGAGCAGCTGCCGGCCGTCGTGGCGCCGATCATCACGGCGCCGGCCGACACACGGAACCGCGTCGGCGTCCTCGATCAGACGCCGGCGGAAACCGAGAGTCACGGTCCCGGAAAAGGCGGCGGCGTCGGGACGGGAACCGGCACCGGCATCGGTCAGGGCGACGGCAGCGGCGTCGGCCCGGGGTCCGGCGGCGGCACCGGCGGCGGACCTTATCGCCCGGGCAGCGGCATCGAGGCGCCGCGTCTGCTGCACGAAGTCCGCGCCGATTACACCGAGGACGCGCGGCAGCGCGGCATTGCCGGCGACGTAGAGCTCGAAATCGTAGTGCGGCGCGACGGCACAGTCGGCGACGTGAAGATCATGCGCGGCCTGCCCGCGGGGTTGAACGAGAAGGCGGTGCAGGCGGTGCGCCAATGGAAGTTCGCGCCCGCGCGTCGTCTGGGCTCGCCGGTCGACGTGATTGTTGAAGTATCCGTGGAGTTCAAGCTGCGATGATTCTGCTCATCCTGACATCGATATCGCTCGTGATTGCCGTCGTCATGAGCATCGCGACATGGCGCATGTCGAACGAGGAGCGGCGGCGTTCGCAGGCACGAGTCGCCGCGCTGGGCGCGGACATTCACACCGTTGATTTCGATCTCAAAGTCCCCGCGGTTCCGGAGCACGACGCGCCGGCGCTGAGCGCGAGCGACATGTTTGCGGCGACCCAGCCGGTGGAATCCGGGGGGTCGCGCATCGCCATCGCCGTGGCCTGCGGCGTGATCGTGGTCGGCAGTCTGGCGACCGTGACGCTGCTGCTCGGCAGCGGTTCGTCGCACCGCGCCGGTCTGGCGACGGCGGCCGAGCGCACGGCGCCGGCCGACGCCGCGAATGCGGCGCCGCTCGAGCTCGTGGCGCTCGGCCACGAGCGGACGGGCGACGACCTGACGGTCCGCGGCGTCGTAAGGAACCCGTTGTCGGGGGCAGCTGTGGAACGGTTGACGGCTGTGGTATTCCTGTTCAATCGCGACGGCGGCTTTCTGACGAGCGGCCGCGCGACCGTCGAGTCGCCATCGCTCGTGCCGGGGGGTGAGACGCGGTTTTCCGTGGCCGTTCCGGCTGCCGGCGACGTGGGCCGGTATCGCGTCAGCTTCCGGACCGACGACCGTGTCGTGCCGCATATCGATCGCCGCGAGCCGGCGCTCGCGAGAAGGTAACGTTCATGACGGCCCGCATTCGCGCCGCGCTTGCCATCGCCGTGCTGATCGCCGCCGTCGGCGTCTCCCTCCACGGGCAGACGCAACGTCCGCCGGATCAGGGGAGCAGTCCGGATCAATTCCGGTTCAAGAGCGGCGTCGAGCTGATCAACGTCACGGCCACGGTGACCGACGCGAACGGCCGGTTCGTGCCGGGCCTGCGGCAGGACGACTTCATCGTCTACGAGGACAACGAGCCGCAGCAGATCACGCACTTCAGCGCGGACCGCGTGCCGGTGAGCCTGGGGATTGCGATCGACACGAGCTCGAGCATGCAGGGGGAGAAGATCGAATCGGCGCGTAGCGCGTTCGATCGATTCCTCTACGACCTGCTGGATCCGCAGGACGAGCTCTTCGTCTATCAGTTCAGCAACGATCCAGTGCTGGTCCAGTCGTGGACAACGGATCGCCAGCTGCTATCGCGGGCGATCAATCGCCTCAATCCGCACGGCGGCACCGCGCTGTACGACGCCGTGGCCGAATCGGTGCCGCTCACGCAGCGTGGGCAGAACCGCAAGAAGGCGCTGCTGCTTCTCACCGACGGCAACGACACGTCGAGCACGACGCGCATCCGCGACGTGCAGCAGCTCATTCGCGAGAGCGAGACGATGGTGTATGCCATCGGCATCGATTGCAGCAGCGGCGGCGGCGATCGGCGCCGGAGCGGCATTTTTCAGCAGCAGAATGGCGGCGTGTTCGGTCAGCGCCGTCCGCCGATTCCGTTTCCGTTTCCGTTCCCGACGCCCGGCGGCCGCGGCGGCTGGCCGCGCACGCCGCCGCAGCAGCCTCGGCCCAACGGCGGGTGGACGTCGCCGTGCTCCGATCCGGTGAACGTGTCGGCGCTGCGCGACATCACCGACGACAGCGGCGGGCGCACCGAACTGATTCGCGATCCCCGCGATCTCGATCCGGCCACGGCCAACATCGCCGACGAGTTGAGCAAGCAGTACTACCTGGGCTATCCCTCGTCTGGAAAGAAGGATGGCCGCTGGCACAACATCCGCGTCGAGGTGCGCAACAAGAGCTATCGCGTGCGCGCCCGCCGCGGCTACGTCGCGAGTTAAAGGGTTCAACGGTTCGAGAACCTGCTCGGTTCAGTAGAATGTCGCGTGCCTCTGCTCGCGACGTCGCTCGGCCTGAGCCTGCTCGGCAGCTGCGGCGGTCTGCTCGTCGCTTCCTCGCTCGTGTTCTTTCCCGAACGCACTCGTGCGCGTCTCGTTCCATGGCTCGTCAGCTACGCCGTCGGCGCGCTGCTCGGGGTTGCACTGCTGGCGCTGCTGCCGGAGGCGCTCGCCGTCCTCGCGCCAGGACCGGTGTTCGGCACGCTGCTCGGGGGCATCCTACTGTTCTTCACGCTCGAGAAGCTCGTGCTCCTGCGCCATTGCCACACGGACGAATGCGAGGTGCACGGCGCGACGGCGCCGTTGGTGTTCGTCGGCGATGCTTTCCACAACTTCATCGACGGCGCCATCATCTGCACCGCTGTACTGACGTCCGTTCCACTCGGCGTCAACACCGCCATCGCCGTCGCGGCGCACGAAATCCCGCAGGAAGTCGGCGACGTCGCGATTCTGCTTGCGGCCGGCTATACGCGAGGACGCGCGCTCCTGCTGAACATCGTGTCCGGCGCCTCCGGCCTCGTCGGCGCCGGCGTCGCGTTCGCGGCGGTTGAAGTCATTCCGGGCGTGCGCCCGTTCGTGCTCGCGCTCTCGTCCGCCAGCCTGCTCTACATCGCGATGTCCGACCTGATCCCGGATCTGCACCGCGGCACAATCGACGCGAACGCGTTCCGGCAGGTGCTGCTCATCGCGGCCGGCATCGGCACGATCGTCCTGTTCGAACGGCTCATCGGCTGATGGCGATCGACAAGGTCAATCTCGCCACCGTACAAGTCATGTGGCGCCGGGAAGTGGAGGCGGCCGCGACCTACCGCCATCTGGCGGCACGCGAGCGCGACCCGCGGCGCAAAGACATCCTCACCCGCCTCGCTGATCAGGAAGACAAGCACGCGTCCCGCTGGTCGGAGCGGATCGCGGCCGCTACCGGGCGCACGCCGGATCCGAAAGAGGTCGAGCGCGGCCTCTCCTGGTTCCAGCGCATCTCCGACCCGAATGTCGTGCTCCTTCGCCTCGAGCAGGAAGAGAACAAGGCGGAAGCGGAATACGACCAGCTGATGGCGCGCCTGAGCGATCCCGACGATCGCCGCATCGCCGAAGAAGCGATGTTCGAGGAGCGCGATCACGCGGTGATTCTCCGCACGCTCGCCGGCGGCGCGGTGCCGACGCCGCGATCGACGCTCGATTCGATTCTCCGACGCGAACGGTGGCACGTGCGCGGTACTGGCTGGATCGGCGACGCCATCTACGGCGTCAATGACGGACTCGGCGCCGTGTTCGGCATCGTGTCGGGCATGGCGGGCTACACCGGTGGCAGCGAAGTCGTTCTGGCGGCCGGTCTGGCCGGCACCCTTGCGAGCGCCCTGTCGATGGGCGCCGGCGCGTACCTCTCGTCGAAATCGCAGCGCGAGGTGTACGAGTCCGAGGTGTCGCGCGAACGGAGCGAGATCGAAGAAGACCCGCACGAGGAAATGCTCGAGCTCGAGCTGTTCTACCAGCTCAAAGGCTTCTCCGCCGAGGAGTCGCGCGCGATGGCGGAGCGCCTGCAGAAAGAGCCGAAACAGTTTCTGCGGACGCTCGTCCACGAGGAGCTCGGACTGAACGAGGAGACGTTTCCAAACCCGTGGCGGTCGACCGTGTCGGCGAGCGTGTCCACCGCAATCGGGGGGTTCATTCCGATCATTCCGTTCTTCTTCACCGTCGGCATGCCGGCCGTGATCGCATCCTTCATCATCAGCACGATCGCCCATTTCGTTGTCGGCGCCTCGAAGGCTCTCGTCACGACCCGACCCTGGTGGGCCACCGGCGCTGAGATGACCGTCGTCGGCATCCTCGAGGCGGCGATTACCTACGGGCTCGGCCTCGCGTTCGCCCGACACTGATGAGCGTGCAGCTCGGGCGTCGCCTTAACAGGACACTTGGCCCGTTTCCCACCAGAAAACGCCGATTTTCAAGGCTTGGAAAGGACGAGCCACTGGCACTTCCTTTGCCGTTTTCAACGGCGCACGGGTTCACAGGAGGTGCAATATGCGAAAGAATTTTGGGGTCGGCGCCATGATCGTCTTGGGGGTGGCGCTGGCACGGCCGACAGCGGCCGACACGTCGGTGGAGCGGAAGGACCTGCAGGTCGCGCGTGACATCGCAACAACCGTCGACCGCTACACGCAGTTCACGATCTTCGACGACGTGAACGCCTACGTGAAAGACGGTATGGTCACGCTGACTGGGCGGGTGACGATGCCGTACAAGCGCGACGACATCGAGAAGCGCGTGTCGAAGGTCGACGGCGTGCGATCGGTCAAGGACTCGATCACCGTCCTGCCGGTCTCGCAGTTCGACGATGAGTTGCGGCGCCGCATCTCCCGGTCGATTTACGGCAACTCGAACTTCTGGAACTACGCCATCATGCCGAACCCGCCGATCCACATCGTCGTCGAGCACGGCCGGGTGACGCTCACGGGCGTGGTGAACAGCAACGTCGATCGGATGCTCGCGCAGTCGCTGGCGACGCAGTTCGGCGCCTTCTCCGTGACCAACGAGCTCAAAACGGACGCCGAAGTGCGCAACGCCCTTGACAAGGCAGAGTGAGATCCAGATTCCGCTCGGGGCCGGCGCGACGACCACCGCGCTGGCCTACCCGGCGGGCGAACCGGCGATCGGCGCTGCGCTGATTCTGGGCCACGGCGCGGGCGCCGGTCAGACCAGCGCGTTCATGCTCGACTTCGCGCGCGCGCTGTCCGGCCTCGGCCTCGATCTCATCACGTTCAACTTTCTCTACACCGAACAGCGCCGCCGCATTCCAGATCGCGGACCGGCGCTCGAAGCCTGTTATCGATCGGTCATCGACACGGTGCGCGCAAACGTGGGCAGCGCGCAGCGATTCCTCTTCATCGGCGGGAAATCGATGGGGGGCCGCATCGCGACGCAGGTGGCCGCCGGCGACCGCGGGCTGCCGCTCGCGGGCCTCGTGCTGCTCGGCTATCCGCTGCATCCGCCCGGCCGTCCCTCTGAGCGCCGCGACAAACATCTGCCTGCCATCGCCCGGCCGATCCTCTTCGTGCAGGGCAGCCGCGACGCGTTCGGCACTCCGCAGCAACTCGCGCCCATCGTCGACGTGCTGCGGCCGGCGCCGACGCTGCGCATCGTCGAAGGCGGCGATCACTCGTTCAAGCTGCCCGGCAAGGATCGGTCCGCACAGGCCGGCGTGTACGCGAACGTTCAGCAGGACATCGTCACCTGGATCAGATCGGTCGTCATTTCAGTTCCATGACGTCGGCGTGGCGTGTGAAGCCGTGACGCGTGTAGAGCGTCACGCTGCGCGCTGACGGCCAGAGCACGACGCGATCGACGCCGTTCGTGCGCGCCCAGGCAATCGCGGTTTCGAGGAGCGTCGTGCCGACACCGCCCCGCGCCGAGGGCCGGACGTACAGGTTCGACAGATACGCGTGATGCTCGCGCTCGCCGATCGGGTTCGGCACCTTGTGTATGAGCTGCAGCCAGACTTGCCCGACGATCGTGCCGCCGTCGACGGCCGCCCAGGCGCGCCATGCCGAGCCGGCCAGCTCGCGCGCCATCCAGTCGCGGCATCGTTCCACGAACGCCTGTTCGGCTTCGACCGCGCGGTCCCGTCCGGCGCGGAACTCCCAGCGCAGCTGCGCGAGCGCCGGGGCATCGCTCACCATCGCCTCGCGAATCGCGGCGGACGCGCTCATGCGAGCTGGTCGAGAAATGCGGACGCGGCGCGAACGACCTCGTCCGACCACTCATGGCCGCCGTCGAAGTGGAGCGGCCGCGTGTCGACGCCCGCGGATCGCAGACGCGTGACGTCCGCATCGAATTTCTCCGTCGAGTACCACGAGTCGCGCGCGCCCCGGCAGACGAGCGCCGAGTGCACTCCTGCGAGCGCGTCAGGCGAGATTTCGGGCGGAATGTCGCCGCCGACGGCAATCGCCCCCGCCACACGCCACGAACACGCGGTCGCCGCGCGAAACATCATCGCCACACCCTGCGAGAAGCCCGCGAACACGATGTGCGGAAACGGCGCGTCGCGGGCGATCTCGGCCAGGATCGCCGACACGTACGCGATGTTGTCCGCGATCGCGAGCTCGCGATCCTGACGCGTCATCCAGCTCGCGACCACCTGGTTCGCCCGCCGGTCGTAAAAACGGTGCAGCCCCTGGATCGACGCCGTCCGCCAGCGCGACGCGGCCGGAATCGCGCGGAGCCGCTCGAGCTGCGTTTCCGCGCCTTCACCGTAGCCATGAAACCCGATGAGCAGGGGTGCGGCTTCGCCGGCCGGCGGCGCCGCAAGCAGATAGCGTCCGTGCGTCGTTATCGCAATTGTTCGCTCGATCACCAAATCACCTTCACGGTTCCGGAGCCGCGGATGTCGCCGTCTCGCGTGATCAACGGAAGATCCATGGTGCGCGCCGCGGCGCACACGAGCGCATCGAACGGATCGCGGGTGAATCGCAGCTCGTCGGCACGATAGATCTGTTCCGGCGTCAGGTCCAGCGGCTGATAGCAGGGATTGCTGAAGAGATCGTCGAAGAACGCTCGCAGGCTGCGCCGCAGATTGATGCGAGCGACGCGCGCCAGCAGGCTGCATTCCCAGATGACGACGCCGGGAACGTACAGAATCGCCTCGCGCCGCTCGCAGCGTTCGAAAAACGCCGCCGCTTTTGGGCCGAGCCGCCCGCCGCCGCCCGCGTGAAAGACGAGCGGATGCGTGTCCGTGACAGCGGCGGCTTGATCAACCACGGCGCTTCTTCGCCGTCCGGCGCGGCACGTGATAGGTTGCCTGTGGTTCTCTGACCATGAGCGGCCGCGCCAGCGACTGTTCGAATGCGTACCGCACCGCATCGTCCGCTCGCTCGAGAAGCGGATCGCTCGCGTCGATGTCGATCGTTCCGACGACGGACTTCGACGGCCCGACCTGTCCCGACCGTCTGGCGGCCGTCACGAGCTGGTCGAGCAAGTCGCTCACGCTCCGCGCGCCCGCACCGGCGCGGCCCTTGAGCCACGTCACATTGTCCGCGCCCAAGGTCACCGTAATCGGCCGTTTGTTCATATAATCATCATATATCATTTGTTAATCATCATGATGAAAAGTCTCGTGGCCCTCACGGCCGTCGTCGCGGTCGCCTCATCCCCATCGATGCAGGGTCGCTCTCGTGTCGTCGTCCTCGGCACCGGCACGCCGAATGCCGATCCCGATCGCTTCGGACCTGCCGTGGCGGTGGTCGTGGACGATGCGAGCTATCTCGTCGATTTCGGCGTCGGCGTGGTCCGCCGCGCCGCGGCCGCCGAACGCGCGGGGATCGTGGCACTCGAGGCCACGCACCTCACGCATGCGTTCGCGACGCATCTGCATTCCGATCACACCCTCGGCTTCGCCGATCTCATGCTCACGCCCTGGATCCTCGAGCGCCGTGCACCGCTCGAGGTATACGGACCGCGTGGGCTGAAGTCGATGGCCACGCACCTCGTCGCCGCCTACGCGGCAGACATCCGCGTCCGCTCAACCGGAGGCGAGCCGGCGCATCAGTACGACGGGCGCCGCGTGAACGTCCACGAGATCGAGCCCGGCGTGGTCCTGCGCGATGCGCGCGTGACCGTCACCGCGTTCGCCGTGAAGCATGGCGCGTGGCCGCAGGCATTCGGCTACCGGTTTCAGACGCCCGATCGCACGATCGTGATCTCCGGCGACGCCGGCCCGGACTCGGGCATCGAGGCGCAGTGCCAGCAGTGTGACGTGCTCGTCCACGAAGTGTATTCAGAGGCCGGTTTCGCGCGCCGGCCGTCCGACTGGCAGGCGTATCACTCGCGCTATCACACGTCGTCGCGCCAGCTCGGCGCGATCGCCGCGCGCGCGCGCCCGCGGCTGCTCGTGCTCTACCACCAGTTGATCTGGAGTTCCACGGAAGAGGAGCTGCTGAAAGAAGTCCGCTCGGCGTACGACGGCGAGGTCGTGTCGGCGCACGACCTCGACGTGTACTAGGCGGGAAGGCTGGAAAGGCAGGAGGGGCTATTCGGCCCGCAGGCCCTTCAACGGATCGAGGCCCGCAGCGCGCCGCGCCGGGAGCAGGCACGCGCCGATCGCGGTGACGACCGCCACGGCAAGCGCCATCGCGAAGGCGAAGACATCGCCCGACGACACGCCGAAGAGCAGGCTCGAGAGCGTGCGACCGAGCGCGAGCGCGCCGGCAATGCCGACGACCGCTCCCGCAAGCGTCAGCGCCAGACCCTGCTTCACCACAAGCCACACGACGTCGCGCGGCTGCGCGCCCAGCGCCATGCGGACGCTCAGCTCCTGCTGTCGCTGGTTGACCGCATACGACAGCGTGCCGTAGATCCCGAGCGCGGCCAGGCCCAGCGCGAGCGCCGCGAACACGCCCATGAGGAACATCAGCGCGCGCGGCCGATCGGTGGCGTCGCCGATCACGCGGTCGAGCGGACGCGCCGGCGAGAGTGGAAGATTGGGATCGAGGCGCTGCACCGACGTGCGCACAGCCGCGGACAACGCTGCCGGATCGCTCCCCTTCACCGCGAGCGTGAAGCCCCGAAACGAGAACTGGCGGTACGTGTAATAGACCGCCGGCTCCGGCGGCTGGGTCAGCGAGGCGTTCTTCACGTTCGCGACCACGCCGACGATCTGGTACGCCGTCTCAGGCGGCATCAGCACCGCGCCGAGCGGACCGATGAATCGCGTCACGATGCGAATCCGCTGGCCGATCGGATCTTCATTCGGCCATTGCCGGCGCGCGAGCGCCTCGTTGATCACGACGACGCCTTGCGCGTCGACGGTGTCGTGCGGCTCGAAGAAGCGCCCCTCGAGCAGCGGAACGCCGATGACGCGGAAGTAGTCTTCGTCCACGCTCTGATGCTGCGCGAGCGGCGCGTCGCCCGTCGCCGGTCGCGGGCGCCCGTCGATGAAGAACGGCAGCCGCCAGCCGGCGTCGAGCGGCAGGAAATTCGCCAAGCCGGCGTCGACGACGCCGGGCTGCGCGCGCAGCGACGTGAGCAGCTGATCGTAGAAGACGGCGATCTTCTTGAAGTCGCGGTAGTTGCCGGGCAGATCGAGGTTGACCGTGACGACGCGTGCGGGCGCGAAACCGGGATCGAGCTGGACGAGCCGCTGGAAGCTGCGACCGAGCAGCACCGCGCCGACGAGCAGGATTACGGCCAGCGCCACCTCGGACGCGACGAGCAGACTCCGCGCGCGGCGCCGCGTGCCGCCGCTGTCGCCGCCGCGCCCCGATTCCTTGAGCGGCCGCTGCATGTCGCCGCGCGCCATCAGCATCGCGGGCACGACGCCGAAGGCAATCGCCGTAAGCGTCGCGGCGGCGATCGCGAACAGAAGCAGCCGCCCGTCGAGGCCGAGAGAGGCCATGTCGAGGCGCGGCACGGGCACCGGCGAGGCGGCGACGAGCGCCCGCACGCCAGCGATCGCCAGGACCACGCCGAGCGTGGTGCCC
>Ga0310810_10011068_pt1 | contig 10538 bp, 21 predicted proteins | sample NCmetagenome_FD_207641 | JGI IMG/M metagenome (GOLD analysis project Ga0310810, IMG submission 207641) | Soil microbial communities from experimental microcosm in Duke University, North Carolina, United States - NC | ecosystem: Engineered > Artificial ecosystem > Soil microcosm > Unclassified ... | reverse complement strand
ACGAGACAGATGAACGTGAAGACGATCTTGTCCCGCAACTCCGGCGTGTTGTAGATGTTGCTTACTGCCGCCGCTGGGGCTGATTGCGCCATTTAGTTCTCTACCCGGCCTCCGGCCGATTCTATTTTCTCGCGAGCGCCGGCGCTCATCTTGACGCCGCGCACGACGACGCCCTTTGCGACGTCGCCATTCGCGAGAAGCTTGGCCGGCCCTTTTCCTTTACGGATCAGTCCTGCCTCGGTCAAAGTCTCTTCGGTCACTTCTGCGCCTTTCGGCAGCTTGCCGAGGTCATCGAAACCAACGACCTGATTCACTACTCGAAAGATATTCGTGAAACCGCGCTTAGGGATGCGGCGCGTGAGGGGCATCTGGCCGCCCTCGAACTGCGGCTTGCCGCCACCCGGACCGTGATGGCCCGATCTGGCCTTGATGCCCTTGTGTCCCTTGCCGGAAGTCTTACCCGTGCCCGAGCCTGGACCCCGGCCCAGTCTCTTGCGATTCCGGTGTGAACCGGGAGCAGGAACCAGGTTGTGGAGGCCGATGCGCGTCGGCTTTTCAGCGCCTTCGCCGGTCGCGGCGCTGGCGCGAACTTTAGATGTTGTCTTGTTTGCCACTCGTTAATCCTCTACCGGCGTCACTTCGACGAGATGACGCACGTGCTTGATCTGTCCGCGCAAGGCGGGTGAATCCTGCCTCGTCACTTCAGACTGGTGATGCCGCAGCCCGAGTGCCTCGAGCGTCAGTCGCATCCGCCACGAGTGGCCGATGCCGCTTCTCACCTGCTTGATGCGGACCTTACCCTTCGTGATGGTTTCCTTGGCCGTAGTCTTCGGCCCCTTGGTTCTCCACCACACGTGTGTTCTAGGCATGCGCGACGGCCTCCTTCGACTTGGCGCGTGAGCGATAGCCCAGGCTCGACACTTCGATGCCGCGCTCGCGTGCAATCTGCTCGACGGTGGTCAGTTGTTGCAGGCCATTCAGCGCGGCAAGTACCATGTTGTGCGGATTTGTGGAGCCGAGGCTCTTGGTAAGAATGTCCGAGATTCCAGCGCACTCCATGATCGCGCGAACCGCACCTCCGGCAATTACACCGGCGCCGGGAGCCGCGGGCTTCATCAGAACCTTGCCAGCTCCATGAGTGCCGACGACTTCATGCGGAATCGTTCCGCCTGTCATCGGGATCGCGACCATGTTGCGGCGCGCTCCGTCGACAGCCTTGCGTACGGCCTCAGAGACTTCGTTCGCCTTTCCGGTCGCAAATCCGACGCGGCCCTGTCCGTCTCCGACCGCAACGAGCGCGTTGAAGGAGAAGCGGCGTCCGCCCTTCACGACCTTGGCGACGCGATTGATGGCGATCACGTTCTCGACGAGCTCGCTTCCACCATCACCGCGGCCACCGTCGCGATCGCGGCCTTTGCCTTCACGACCGCGTCCGCCGCCACGCTGGCCGCCTTCGCCGCGCGCGCCGCCGCCGCCGCCCTGTCCGCCGCCACCACCACTGCCGCCAGATCCACGTCCACGGCCTGCGCCACCACCACCGCCTCCAGGGCCGCCGCGGCCACCGCCACCGCCGCGACCACGACCAGCACCGCCGCCGCTGCGAGCGCTACCGCCAGTGCGCGGGCGTTCCTGTGCCGCAGGACGTTCCGGTGCCGGCGCATCGGACGCTGATGCCGGCGTAGCTCCTTCGGGATTCTCGTTGTCTGCCATTTATTAAAACTCCAACCCGCCCTCGCGGGCTCCGTCGGCCACCGCTTTCACGCGGCCGTGATATTTGTATCCAGCTCGATCGAACACTACGCGCTTGACGCCGGCGTCCTTTGCCTTGGCGGCGATTCGCTTTCCGACTTCCACGGATCTCGCGGTCGGCTTCCCCTCGAGGCCCGAATCGGTCACCGTCATGATCGTGCGCTGCGTCGTGTCATCCACCAGCTGCGCGTAGATGTGCTTGAGCGAGCGATATACGACCAGCCGTGGACGGTCCGCGCTTCCAACCACCTTTTTCCGGAGGCGGTAGTGACGGCGCGTACGAAGCTGATCGCGCGATTTTGGTCTGGCCATCTTCGGCATTACTTGGCTCCCGCCTTGCCCGCCTTTCCAGCTTTGCGACGGACCTGTTCTCCAACGTATTTGATTCCCTTGCCCTTGTACGGCTCGGGTGGCCTGAGGCTGCGCAGCTCCGCCGCAACCTGGCCCACGATTTCCTTATTCGCGCCCTCGATCACGATCGATGTCGGCTGAGGAGCGCTCAGCTTGATTCCCTTCGGCGCTTCGTACTTCACCGGATGCGAGAACCCGAGAGCGAGCTGCAGTCCATACGGCCGCGGCTCCGCCTTGTACCCGACGCCGACGAGCTCGAGCTCTTTCTTGAATCCTTTTGTCACGCCCTCGACCATGTTGGCCACTAGAGTGCGGCTCAGGCCGTGGAGCGCCTTGTGGTTGTCTTCATCCGACGGGCGCTCGACGAGAATCTGGCCGTCCTTGAGGGAGACCTTCATCTCCGAGTGGAGCGTGCGCTCCAGCTCGCCCTTCGGTCCTTTCACGTGAACCTTGTTTCCTTCGACGGTCGCGGTCACCCCTTTCGGGACGGCGACCGGATGCTTTCCAATTCGTGACATGCTCTGTCTCCCTTACCAGACCAGGGCGAGGAGCTCGCCGCCGGTGCGGGCCTGCCGCGCCTGGCGATCGGACATCACGCCCTGCGACGTGCTGAGGATCGCCATGCCGAGCCCGTTGCGAACGCGCGGTATTTCCGCGACCGCGACGTACTTGCGAAGTCCGGGTGTCGAGATGCGACGGAGCTCGCGGATAACGGGCTGGCCGCCCTGGGCGTACTTGAGAACCACGCGCAGCATCTGCCTGCCTTCTTCCGTGTCGAGCGTCTTGTAGTCCTGAATGAAGTTGTTCTCCTTCAGGATCTTCGCGATTTCCACTTTCAGTTTCGAGAGCGGCATGTCCACGCGACGGTGCTTCGCCCCGCAGGCGTTGCGAATGCGCGTGAGCATATCGGCTATCGGATCGGTCATACTCATTAATTCATCTTCCTCGGTTCTACCGTATCCCGTCGCCGGGACGCGTAGAAATGAATGGTTACCAGCTCGCCTTGCGTACGCCCGGGATATAACCCGACAGCGCCTGCTCTCTGAAACAGATTCTGCAAAGCCCGAACTTCCTCAGGAAAGCGCGCGATCTTCCGCACCGCAGGCAACGGTTGTGTTGCCGCACAGCGAACTTTGGTTTGCGCTTGCTCTTCTCCACCATGGCCTTACGCGCCATTACAATCTCTCTTGGCTGTTGGTTGACACTTACTGCTGCGTGATGATCGGCTTCTCATCCCCACGGAACGGCATCCCGAGCTCGCGCAGAAGCGCGAACGCCTGGTCGTCCTTGTTCGTGGTGGTGACGAAGGTGATGTCCATGCCGTGGATCTGCTCGACCATGTCGTAGTTGATCTCCGGGAAGATCATCTGCTCCTTGACGCCGAGCGTGTAGTTTCCGCGTCCGTCGAACGACCGCGTGTTGATGCCGCGGAAATCGCGAATGCGGGGGATCGCCACCGTCACGAACCGGTCGAGGAACTCCCACATGCGAGCGCCACGAAGCGTAACCGCCGCACCGATCTCTTGTCCCTCGCGCAGGCCGAAGTTGGCGATCGACTTCTTCGCCTTCTTCCGCACCGGACGCTGACCCGTGATGATGCTGAGCTCGAACACGACCGTATCGAGGACCTTGGCGTTCTTGATCGCTTCGCCGACGCCGCAGTTGATCACGATCTTCTCGAGCGTCGGGATCTCGTGGACGTTGGTGAAGCCGAACTGCGACATCAGCCGGTCACGAACGGTCTTCTGGTAGTAGACGTGGAGGCGGGCCGGAGGAACCGGCAGATCCTTGCCGGCGTGCTCCGCCTGGACCTGCGCCTGAACCTCGCGCTTTTTCCCCTGCTTCTTCTCTTTCGTTGCCATTCTCTATATCCTCGCTCAGCGAACGCGGGGGATGGGTTCCCCGTTCTTGACGCTGACGCGCTCCTTGGTTCTACGACGCTCGATGTGAGTCGTGTCGGTGTCGAAACGTGCCTTGGTCCTCGTCGGCGCGCCGGACTTCGGGTCAAGCAGCATCAGGTTCGACGCGTGCACCGATGCCGGCGCCTCACGGATCCCGCTCTGCTCCTCGGCCGTCCGAGCCTTGCGATGCATCTTGACCATGTTCACGCCCTCGACGAGAACGCGTCCGGTCTTGAGATACACGCGCAGCACTTTCCCTTCCTTGCCCTTGTCGTCGCCGCGCATCACCCGCACCGTGTCGCCCTTCGACACGTGCAGCTTCATGCGCTTGGCGTTCTCGGCGTGACGCGCATGGAGCCGCGTCTTCGCGTTTTTTCTGTATGTAAGGATTCTCACTTTACAAAACCTCTGGTGCCAGCGAGACGATCTTCATGTACTTCTTCTCGCGGAGCTCGCGCGCCACGGGTCCGAAGATGCGGGTCGCCCGCGGCTCACCCTGGTCGTTGATGATCACCACAGCGTTCTCGTCGAAGCGGATGTAGGAGCCGTCCTTCCGGCGCGTCTCCTTGGCCGTGCGCACCACCACCGCGCGCGCCACGTCCGACTTCTTAACGGTGCCGTTGGGGAGCGCGTTCTTCACGGCGACGATCACTACATCGCCGAGCGTGGCGTAGCGCCGGCGCGTTCCGCCGAGCACGCGGATCACGAGCGCCGTTTTCGCGCCCGAGTTGTCCGCTACCTTGACCACCGATTCCTGCTGGATCACTGGTCGTCTCCGTTAACGTGCACGTTCTATGATTTCGACCACGCGCCACCGCTTGTCCTTTGACAAGGGCCGGGTCTCCATGATGCGGACGGTGTCGCCCGTCTTGGCTTCGTTCTGCTCGTCGTGCGCTTTCAGCTTCTTCGTGCGGCGGACCATCTTGCCGTACACGGGATGCTGCACTCTGCGCTCGATCGAGACCACGACGGTCTTCGCCATCTTGTCGCTGACGACCAGGCCGATTCTCGTCTTGCGCGAGTTACGGTCGGTCGCCTGCGTAGCTTCTCTCTTCGCCAATTCAGCCATTAAGCCCTCTTACTCCTCTTCGCACGGTTCGTCGCAGTGGCCGATTTAAGCCCGCGTCTTCCCGTCACACGTCTGGCCTTCACACGCGTCGGCTCTTTTGCCTCGGCGATTCCAATGATCTTCTCGTTCAGTATCGTCTTGAGCCGCGCCACGTCTCTCCGAATGACCCGCAACCGAAGCGGGTCGTCGAGGGTACGCGTGCCCGATGCCAGGCGGAGGTTGAACCTCTCCCTCTCCAGATCGGCGATGCGGGAGTTGATGTCCGCCTCGCTCATCTCGCGAATGTCCTTAGCCAGCATCTGTGTGCGCCTCCTCACGTGTCACGAACTTCGACTTCACTCCGATTTTGGCGGCGGCCAACGCCATCGCCTTCTTGCCGATCTCGGGGGTCACGCCCTCGAGCTCGAACATCACTCTGCCGGGCTTCACCACCGCCACCCATCCTTCGGGTGAGCCTTTTCCCTTACCCATGCGGGTCTCGGCCGGCTTCTTGGTGATTGGCTTGTCGGGGAAAATCCTGATCCAGACCTTGCCGCCACGCTTGATGTGGCGCGTCAGTGCGACACGCGCCGCCTCGATCTGCCGGTTGGAAACCCAGCCGGGCTCGAGCGCCTTCAGCCCGTAGTGTCCGAACGAGACTTCGTTGCCACGCGTGGCAAGCCCTTTCGTCCGACCCTTGAACCGCTTTCTGAACTTTACGCGCTTCGGACTCAGCATCTCTCAGATCTCCCTAGACGCCAGTCGAGTAAGTCTTGCCGCGGCGATCTTCGACGATCTCGCCCTTGAAGATCCAGACCTTCACACCGATGGTGCCGAAGGTGGTCTTCGCGGTGGACGTCGCGTAGTCGATGTCCGCGCGCAACGTGTGCAGAGGTACACGGCCTTCGTGATAACCCTCGACACGCGCGATCTCGGCGCCGCCAAGACGGCCGCCGCACTTGATCTTGATTCCACCCGCCCCCATTCGCATCGCGCTCTGCACCGCGCGCTTCATCGCGCGTCGGAACGAGATGCGCTGCGCCAGCTGGTTCGCGATGTTGTCCGCGACAAGCTGGGCATCGAGCTCGGGACGCTTGATCTCTTCGACGTTGATGCCGACTTCCTTACCCGAGAGCCTGGTGAGCTCGTCGCGGAGCTGGTCGACTTCGGCGCCCTTCTTACCGATGACGACGCCCGGACGGCCGGTGTGGATCGTGACGACGACCTTGCCCGGCTTCCGCTCGATGCGGATGTCGGCGATCGCGGCGTGACCGAGGCGCGCCTTCAGATACTTGCGAAGGAGCTCGTCCTCACGCAGCAGTGCCGGAAAGTCGCGGTTCGCGTACCACTGGGATCTCCAGGTCTTGGAGATGCCAAGGCGAAAGCCGATCGGATGTGTTTTCTGACCCATTAACGTTTGCTCCTTGAGGAACTCGAAGTCTTTGCCGTCGAGGAACTCGCAGCCTTTGCCGTCGAACGCTCAGCTTTAGGTGCGGGGCGCGGGGCGCGGACCTTCTCTTCACGGGCGTCGAGGATGATCTCGACGTGGCTGGTTCTCTTTCTGATCGGAGTGGCGCGGCCCTGCGCCGCCGGCATGAAGCGGCGAAGCGCTGGGCCTTCGTTCACGATCGCGTGACTGATGTAGAGCATGTCGACGTCTACTGGCTCATTTCCCTCTCTCGACTTGAACTCGGCGTTCGCGACGGCGGAATTGAGAACCTTCGCGATCTGCTTCGCCGCGTGCTTCTTGGAGAACTTGAGCAGTCCCAGTGCTTCGTTCACATCCTTGCCGCGGATCTGATCGATGACGAGACGCATCTTGTACGGAGACTGCCGCGCCGTGCGCTGAATGGCGCTCGACACTCCCCTCCTCTCGGCGGCGTGACGCGCCGCGCGGATTCTCGATCTCTCGCTCACTTGGCTCCCCTCTCAGCGGGCGCGCCCTTGGCCGGAGGCGGGGCGCCCGGGCCGCCGGTCGGACCACCGCCGCCGGTCGTCGGAACTCCGCCAGCCTTCTTGTCCACTGCCTTCACCGCGCCGGTGTGGCCGCGGAAGAGACGCGTCGGCGCGAACTCGCCCAGCTTGTGGCCGACCATGTTCTCAGTCACGTAGACCGGGATGAACTTGTTGCCGTTATGAACCGCGAAGGTGTGACCGACGAAGTCAGGAATGACCGTGCTCGATCTCCCCCACGTCTTGATCACGCGCTTCTCGTTCTTGCTGTTCATCGCCGCGACTTTCGCCATCAACGCGTCTTGAACGTAAGGACCCTTCTTAATACTTCTCGACATATCCGATTCCCAAGAATTGGTTGCTTACTGCGTCGCTTTGCCGCGCTTGCGTCCGCGGACGATCAGGCGCTGCGATGGCTTCTTCTTGTTGCGCGTCTTCACGCCTTCCTTGTTGCCCCACTTGTCGACGACGTTGCGTCCACCGCGAGTACGACCACCGTGCGGGTGATCCACCGGGTTCATGACCTCGCCGCGAACCTTGGGACGCACACCGAGCCAGCGGCTCTTTCCCGCTTTACCGTGCGACAGCAGCTCGTGCTCGGCGTTTCCGACCGTGCCGACAGTGCCGAGGCAGTCGCCGTGCACCATGCGCATTTCGGTTGACGCCATGCGGAGCGTGACGTACTCGCCTTCCTTGGCGACTACCTCGAGCTTCGTTCCGGCGGATCGTGCCATCTTCCCACCCGCGCCCGGCTTCAGCTCGACGCAGTGAACGTCGGTGCCGAGCGGGATCTCACGGAGCGGAAGGGCGTTGCCGACGCGGCTGTCCGAGCCCTTGCCGGATACGATCTTGTCGCCGACTGAAAGTCCCTTCGGGTGCAGTATGTAGCGCTTCTCGCCGTCCTCGTACTCGACGAGCGCGATGCGCGCCGTACGATTCGGATCGTACTCGATCTCTCGCACAGTCGCCTGCATGCCGTGCTTGTTGCGCTTGAAGTCGATGATCCGATACATGCGCTTGTGACCGCCACCGATGCGGCGCATCGCTATGTGCCCGTGATTGTCGCGACCACCGCTCTTGACGAGCGGCTCCATCAGCGACTTCTCACCCGTGGTCCGCGTGATCTCCGAGAAATCGGAGACGCTGCGGAAACGCGAGCTCTTGGTGACAGGCTTGAATTGACGAACGCCCATGGTTACGCGCCCTCGAAGATTTCGATTGAGTCACCGTCTTTCAGGGTGACTATCGCTTTTTTCCAGTGTGGACGACGTCCGATGACCTGTCCCACGCGGCGATCCTTGCCGCGATGGTTCGAGGTCCAGACGCCGGTGACCTTTACGTTGAAGAGCTCCTCGACCGCCTTTCTGATCTGGGTCTTCGTCGCTCTCGGGTGCACCCGAAACGTGTACTCGCCGCGATCCTGATACGCCGTCGAAGTCTGCTCGGTGACGATCGGTGTGATGATGGTGCGGGTCAGAGTTGGCATTGTTTACTTCCCCTTCTTCTTGCCGGCGGATTTTTTCGCCGTCTTCTTCGCGGCTTTCGGCCTCGCGGACTTGCCCGCGGCCTTCGCGGCCCTTCGCGCCGTCTTGTGGGCGTTGGAGCTCTTCGTTGCAGCTTTGGCGGTCTTGCGCTCCGCCTTCTCCGCGCCGCGAGACTTCGTCGCCGACTTCGGACGCGCCGCATGCGGCTTCTCTTCTACCGCCGCGAGCTCGTAGCCGAGTGCGTTGGACTCGACGAGCACGACATCCGACCAGAGGATGTGGTAAGTCGAGACATCGGAGTACGGCATCACCTGGGTCCGCTGCAGGTTGCGTCCGCTCAGGAACACGTTCGGCTTCATGCCGTCAGTCAGAATCAGGACTTTCTTGTCCGTCACTCCGAGTGCCGCGAGCAGCGAGACCATCTGCTTGGTGCTGGGCGCTTCGTAGTTGAAGTTGTCGATCACGATCAGAGCGCCTTCACCAGCGCGCGCGTTGAGCGCGCTCTTCCGGGCGAGCTGACGAATCTGACGCGGAACCGTCTGGTTGTACTTGCGACCAGTCGGACCGAAGACAGTTCCACCGCCGACAAAGTGCGGGGCGCGACGCGAGCCCTGACGAGCGCGGCCGGTTCCCTTCTGCTTCCACGGCTTCTGGTTGCCACCCGTGACCAAGCCGCGCGTCTGCGTATACGCGAGACCAAGGCGCTGGTTTCCCATGAATGCCTTAACGGCCTGGTGCATCACCGGCATGTTGATGGTGCCGTCGAAGAGATCGGCGGGCAGATCGACGCGCTCACGCTCGGTACCACCAGCGGTGTACGCGGCTGCCTTCAGGGTTTGATTCGTCGTTTCAGCCATGGATTAGCCTTGCTTCTTCACGAGCACGATCCCGTTGGTGGGACCGGCCACGGAGCCGCGGATGTAAAGGAGATTGCGAGCCGCGTCCACGCGTTCGATGCGCAGGTGCGTCTGTGTATGCCGCTCAGCACCGTAATGCCCAGGCATCTTCTTGCCCTTGATGACACGCGACGGATCCGTACCGGGTCCGATGGAGCCGGGACGACGATGCTTCGTGTTGCCGTGCGTGTTGGGACCACCGCCGAAACCGTAGCGCTTGACGACGCCCTGGAAGCCGCGGCCTTTCGAGGTTCCCGTCACCTTCACCTGCTCGCCGGCGGTAAAGATCTCTACCGTGACCTTATCTCCGAGGGCGTAGGTAGGTATTGCCTTCCTGTTCTCCTTGAGCTGCGCGTCGTCGAGACGGAAGCTGCGAAGGACTTCGGGGGCGACGGTGAGTCCAGCCTTCGCCGCATGGCCGATCACGGCCTTGTGCGCGCGACGCCCGCGCGGAGTGCGCTCGCCCTTCTTCGAATCGCGGGCGTGACGCTGCTCGCCGAAACCGAGCTCGACGGAATCGAACCCGACTTTGTCCTTTGTCAGAACCTTGATCACCGAGTTGGGAGTTGCCTCCACTACGGTGCAAGGAATCTGCATTCCCTCTTCATTGAAGATCTGGGTCATGCCCAGCTTCCTGCCGATGATACCGATCATTGAATCCTCTAGTAGGTCAGGTCGCTGACTACTCGACCTTGATCTCGACGTCGACGCCGGCGGGAAGATCGAGCTTGGTCAGCGCATCGACTGTTGCCGCGCGCGAATCAAGGATGTCGATCAACCGCTTGTGCGTCTTGAGCTCGAACTGCTCGCGCGACTTCTTGTCGACGTGCGGCGAGCGAAGTACGGTCCATCTCTTGGTCTTGGTCGGCAAGGGAATCGGACCACTCACCTGAGCGCCCGTCTTCTCCGCCGTGCGGACGATGTCCGCCGAGGCCTGATCGATGACGGCGTGGTCGAACGCCTTGAGCCGAATTCGAATTCTTCCTGCCATAACTGTCTCGGTTTGAGAAATCTTGCGTTACTTGAGGATCTTGGTGACGACGCCGGCACCGACGGTGCGGCCGCCCTCTCTGATCGCGAAGCGAAGCCCCTCGTCCATCGCGATCGGCGCGATAAGCTCGATCGTCATCTGAACGTTGTCGCCCGGCATCACCAT
>Ga0310810_10011067_pt1 | contig 10538 bp, 6 predicted proteins | sample NCmetagenome_FD_207641 | JGI IMG/M metagenome (GOLD analysis project Ga0310810, IMG submission 207641) | Soil microbial communities from experimental microcosm in Duke University, North Carolina, United States - NC | ecosystem: Engineered > Artificial ecosystem > Soil microcosm > Unclassified ... | reverse complement strand
GACCGCGACGAGCCCGGTGAAGACTCCAAAGGTGAGCCAGTACGGGACATGGAGCACGTAGAGGCCGCCGGCGGTGAGCGCGGCGAGAACGGTCATCGTCAGCAGCTGTCCCACGATGTACGCGCGCAGCCGGTCGGCGAGATCGCGAAGGACGTCGCGCACCAGGTCGCGGTGGATGGGCGGAAAGAGCGCGATCAGCCATTCCCTGTAGGTGCCGGGCTGGAGCGCGAGGTAGATGCTCATCACGATCACGGCGAAGCAATCGATCAGCACCTGCACGAAAGAGAGGACGCGGGGGACAACGCCCCGCGCCTGGGCGGCGAGCTGGTCGTAGACGACGCCGATGAGGGGATGCTCGCCGGGCTTCCAGAGATCGCGCAACGCCGGGAATCGGGCGACGAAGCGAGCGATCCCGTTTTCCCATGCCTCGATGTAATTCGGCATCACCACGATCAGCGAGCGGGTCTGCTCGATGACGGGCGGGAGCAGGATCGCGAACAATCCGAGCAGAGCTGCCGCGGTGCCGACGACTGAGATGAAGAAGGCGAGGCGTGGCGGGACGTGCGCGCGGTTCACCAGCAGATCTCTCACCGCGCCCAGATAGAGCGAGATGATGATCGCGATGAAGAGCAGCAGAAAGACGTGCGCGGTTGCCCCGAGCATCCAGAGGAGCAACAACGTCAGAATGACGCCGGTGATTACCGGCGCTACTCTCGAACGGCCGGGAATCGCAGCGCTAGCCAATGCTATTTCTTCTCGTCGTGGATCTCTTCGACTTCGACTGCCTCTTCTTCGTGATTCGCGGCGCCAGAACCGAGCGCGCGATTATTCAGCTGGGTGCCGGAGGGGAGCACACCCATCTTCTGCTTGAGCTGAATCAGCAGCATCTCCGCGGACTGATTTCCCCCCGCAGCCTCGAGGCGCTTGAAGTCGTTCGCCAGCTTGTCGCCGGAGAATTCCTCTTCGATCTCAGCGCTCGCTCTGATCTTGCGCTCGTTGGCGTCGATCTTCTCTTCCATCCGGGCAAACGCCTCGAACGCGGACTTCTCGGAGATGTGCGACATCGTCTCGTTGATGCGCTTCTGAGCGTCGGCGCGCCGTTGTTTGGCGAGGAGCAGATTCTTCTTGCGGTTCGCTTCCTCAATGTTGTCGTTGAGGGTGCGCAGCGAATCCTTGAGGCGGTCGGTCTCCTGCTTGTGCGCCTGCCAGGTGAGGTTCAGCTGGTCGGCGCGCGACATGTGCTCGGAGCGGCGGACGAGAGCCTGCTTGGCGAGATCGTCCTGACTCTGCTGGACCGCGAGCATGGCGCGACGTTCCCAGTCTTCAGCCTCTTTCATTTCCTCGCGGGTCTGATCCTGGAGGCGCTTCTCATCGGCGATCGCCGCGGCGACCTGCTGCTTCGCCTTCACCAGCTGGGAGCGCATGTCGAGAATGATCTGATTGAGCATCTTCTCGGGCTGCTCGAACTCGCTGATGGCAGCGTTCACGTTGGCGCGAAAGAGCATCGCAATTCTGTCAAAGATGTTCATGGGTGGCTTGGTTCGAGTCTTAAGGCTGAGTTCTTCTACAACTTACGAATAACGCGTTGCGGGTTGCCGGTAGCACCGTTGCCGGTTCCCGTTAAACAACGTTGCCGACCTTTCAGGGCGGCGCCTTCGGCACAGTCAACTGCAACTGAAGACGACCGGCGGGAGGCTGTGGGCCACGCGGCGGGCGGCCTCGGGCTAAACCGCATTCTTGCTTGAGCACGCCGCCTCGAGCCGACTCGCCCACGGCCTCGAGCCGGTAGTCATACGTTGATCCTCCGCGAAAGTACAGCTTTTCTCCTTCCTTCACTAGCAGACGCTAGCCGTCGGCCCGCTTGATCTGGTACAACCTCTCCTTCGCCAGCCGCCGGCCGGTCGGAGTTGCGGCCAGCCCGCCACCGGCGGTCTCACGGTATCGCACATCCATCTCTCGTCCGATGTCTCCCATCACGTCGATCACTTCGTCGACGGGAATCGCGAAGGTAATTCCGGCCAGCGCCATCTCGATTCCCGCCAGCGCGATCGCCGACCCTGTCGCGTTCCTGAAGACGCACGGCAGCTCCACCAATCCGCCCAGCGGATCGCAGACCAGGCCAAGCGTTCCCTGCATCGTCAGTGCGACAGCGTGTCCGACCTGCGATGGCGTTCCGCCGAGCATCTCTGTCGCAGCGCCGGCAGCCATTCCCGCCGCGGCGCCCGTTTCCGCCTGACATCCCCCTTCCGCGCCGGACAATGACGCGCGCTCTGCGACCACCGCTCCGATCAGACCCGCCGTCGCCAGGCCATCGACGACCTTTTCATCCGGCACCGACCGCGCCTTGGCGAGACCGGTCAGGATCGCCGGCAGCACTCCCGCTCCGCCCGCCGTCGGCGCCGCCACTATTACTCCCATCGCGGCGTTCACCTCCTGCACCGCCAGAGCGCGAGTCAGAATATCCCGGAACGGAGTCTCGGCCAAAGGACCCACTGGATTCTTGCGCAGCTTCGCTGCGTCGCCGCCGACGAGGCCTGACGCGGAGTAGAGATCACCGGTGAGACCCTTTTCGATGGCGCCCCGCATGACGTCCAGCGCGCGTTGCAGCGCGGCGCGAATCTCCTTCACCGGCCGGCCCTGATCGCGCGCTTCGGTCTCGAGCGCCACCAGCGCCAGCGTCTTCTGCTGCTTCTCCGCGTCCTGGATCGCGTCGGCGAGCGCCTTGTACACTTAGCCGCCGCTCACTTTGTCGAGTCGACGCGTCCAGCGAACCCAATCGAGCGCCCGCAGCTCTGCGCCGGCCTTTTTGTCCGGCTGCTCGTCACACTCGATCACCATGAACGCGTCGCCGCCTTTTTCTTTTCTCGTCAGCCTCAGCGTTGCAATGTTGATGTCGTGCTCTGCCAAGATCCCCGTGATTCTGGCAATCGAGCCCTTCCTATCCTCAGCTACGAGAACGATGGTGTGTAAGTTTCCGGTGACCTCGACAGGGTACCCGTCGATCTCCTGAACGAGCACTCGTCCCGCCCCCAGCGATGATCCGAGCATCGTCGCCTTGTTGCCATTGAGCTCGATGGAGATTCGCACGGTGTTCGGGTGTGCCGCGTCGGCAATGGTGGTCTTCTCGAACTGGTAGTCCAGGCCTTCGCCCTCGGCGATCTTGAGGGCATCGCGGATCCTTTCGTCATCCGGCCGGAATCCCAGCAGGCCGGCGACGAGGGCTTTGTCGGTGCCGTGGCCTTCCCCGGTGCGGGCAAAGGAGCCGTGCAGCTGGAGGACTCCGGCCTGCGGGGTCCCGCCGACCAGGCAACGGGCGAGAAGGCCGAGGCGGCAGGCGCCGGCGGTGTGGGAGGAGGAGGGGCCGACCATTACGGGGCCGATTATGTCCAGCAGGCTTACCATCCATTCCTCCGTGCGAGGGAACTACTGACTGAAGAGTACCAGTTCGGTTGCCAAGGACTAACTGAAGACGACCAGCTGGGGGCTTTGGGCGGAGCAGCTTGGGACTCCGAGCATTTATATGACAACAGCGCGCACCGGTCAGAGGACACGCACCCATCGAACCCGCGCTCGGAGCCGCCAACTGCTCCGCCGACCGCACCTAGCTGGTCGTCTTCAGTTACCCCGCCTTCCTCGCCCTGCCATTCCTGCCACCCCGAACCCTTCCAAGCATCGTCCGAAGGTACTGCCCGGTGTACGACTCCTTGACTGCGGCCACATCCTCTGGCGATCCGGCGGCGACGATGTCGCCGCCGCGCAGGCCGCCTTCGGGGCCGAGATCGATTAGCCAGTCGGCGGTCTTGATGACGTCGAGATTGTGCTCAATGACGAGCACGGTGTTGCCGCGGTCAACGAGACGGTGCAGGACGCTGAGAAGCATCCGCACGTCCTCGAAGTGCAACCCCGTCGTCGGCTCGTCGAGGATGTAAAACGTGCGGCCGGTGTCGCGCTTCGACAGCTCGGCGGCGAGCTTGACCCGTTGGGCTTCCCCACCCGACAGCGTCGTCGCCGACTGGCCGAGGTGGATGTAGCCGAGTCCGACATCGTAGAGCGTCTGGAGCTTCTGGCGAACACGCGGCTGGTTCTCGAAGAAAGCGAGGGCGTCTTCGACGGTTTGCTCGAGAACATCGGCGATGCTCAAGCCGCGGAAGCGAACCTCCAGAGTCTCCCGATTGTAGCGCTTTCCTTTGCAGACATCGCAGGGCACGTAGACGTCGGGCAAAAAATGCATCTCGATTTTGACGAGACCATCGCCTTCGCACGCTTCGCAGCGACCGCCTTTCACGTTGAACGAGAATCTTCCCGGGCCGTAGCCGCGAATCTTCGCCTCGGGCAGCTCGGCGAACAGCTCGCGGATTGGAGTGAACAAGCCGGTGTAAGTCGCCGGATTCGAGCGCGGCGTGCGGCCGATCGGGCTCTGATCGATGTCGATGACTTTGTCGAGGTGCTGGAACCCGGTGATGCGATCGTGCTTGCCGGGAATCACCCGCGCGCGGTAGAAGTGGCGCGCCATCGAGCGGTGCAGGATGTCTTCGATCAGAGTCGACTTGCCGCTTCCCGACACACCGGTGACAGCGACGAACAGTCCGAGCGGAATCTCGACATCGAGGTTGCGGAGATTGTGCTCGCGCGCGCCCTCGATGCGGATGACGCGATCGGAATCCATTCTGCGGCGGACTTCAGGAATTGGAATCTCGACTTCGCCGCGCAGGTAGCGCCCGGTGATCGAATCGCGATTGGCGGTGACTTCATCAACCGTTCCCGCAGCGATAACCAATCCGCCGTGCTTCCCCGCACCGGGGCCGAGATCGATGAGATGATCGGCAGCCTGCATCGTCTCCTCGTCGTGCTCGACGACGATGACAGTGTTGCCGAGATCGCGCAGCTGGCGGAGGGTGTTGAGAAGACGCGCGTTATCGCGCTGGTGGAGTCCGATCGATGGCTCGTCGAGGATGTAGAGCACGCCGACGAGTCGCGATCCGATCTGGGTTGCCAGTCGAATGCGCTGTGCTTCGCCACCGGAGAGCGATTCCGCCGAACGTCCGAGAGTGAGGTACTCGAGTCCGACGTCGTTCAGAAACCGCAGCCGCTCGCGCACCTCCTTGAGAATGGGGCCGGCGATCTCGGGATCGAGACCGGGCTTGCCGTTGTTGCGAACCGGAACGTTCTCGAAGAAATCGAGCGCATCGGTGATCGACAGCTGAACGAGGTCGCCGATGTTCTGACCGGCGAGCGTGACAGCGAGCGATTCGGGCTTGAGTCTCCGGCCGCCGCAGGTCGTGCACGCGCGCGGCTGCATGAACTCCTCGAGCTCGAGGCGCACCGAATCAGATTCTGTTTCGTCGTAGCGACGCTGGATGTTGGAGACGATGCCTTCCCAATGGGTGCCGGAGGTGTCGACGTTTCGGCCGCTCTTGCCGCCAGTACCATATAGAAGCTTTTCGCGTACTTCAGGCGACAGCTGACCCCACGGTGTGTTGAGATTGAAGCCGAACTGCTTTGCCAGTCCCGGGAGGATGACCTTCTTCAGGTATCCGTCGGGCTCGCCCCAGGGCAGGACGACGCCCTCCAGGATGCTGATGCTCGGATCGCCGAGTATGAGCTCCTCGCTGACTTCGCGTCGGGAGCCGAGTCCGCCGCAGGCGGCGCACGCTCCGAACGGAGAATTGAAGGAGAAATGCCGGGGCTCGAGCTCGGGCAGCGAGATGCCGCACTCCGGGCATCCGTAGCGCTCGGAGAAGAGGTGGTGGGTTTTCTCGTCGGCGCGCTGAACTTCGACGAGTCCTTCGGCGAGCTTGAGCGCAGTCTCGACGGAATCGTTGAGACGCCCACGATCCTCAGCGCGCACGACGAGCCGGTCCACGATCACCGAGATGTTGTGATTCATGCGCCGGTTGAGGCGCGGAGGATTGGCGACTTCGACGAGCTCGCCATCGACGATCGCGCGCACGAACCCCTGCTTGCGCGCGGCGTCGAACAGCTCGCGGAATTCTCCTTTGCGGCCGCGCACGAGCGGCGCGAGGATCTCGATGCGGGTGCCTTCGGGCCAGGTCAAGATCGAGTCAGCGATCTGACCCGCACTCTGACGCTCGACGGGCCGGCCGCAGTTGGGACAATGCGGGGTGCCAGCGCGCGCGTAGAGCAGTCGCAGATAGTCGTAGATCTCGGTAACGGTGCCAACCGTGGACCGCGGGTTGTGGCCCGCGGTTTTCTGCTCGATGGAAATCGCCGGCGAGAGCCCTTCGATGGAATCGACGTCGGGCTTTTCCATGAGGCCGAGGAACTGGCGCGCGTAAGCCGACAACGACTCGACGTAGCGGCGCTGGCCCTCGGCGTAGATGGTGTCGAATGCGAGGGAGGATTTCCCGGATCCCGACAGCCCCGTTATGACCGTCAGGCGATCGCGCGGGATCGTTACGTCGATGTTTCTAAGGTTGTGCTCGCGGGCGCCGCGGACGATCAGGGACTCTTCTGGCATAGCCTCGTAAAGTCGCGGATTGCACGGCGAGACTCAAGCGGGCGGGTTTCGGCGTGTCAACGACCATTAGAAATGTCACCCTGGGGAATTCAATAGAAACGTCACCCTGGGTTTCGGCGCCCTCTGGCGTGAGGGCAGTGAGGCGTGCAAGCTCAGGCGTCCATTTTGCACTTAGGGGCCTATATGCCTGTACTTAAGGAACTTATAGACGTCATCACGATGAAGTCGGACCGCCCAATGCGGCGACTTCTCGCGTACTACCTGATCCTCGGGGTCGTCGTCCTGATCCTCGCCTATTTCTTTCCGGAGGCGATCCAGAGGATCTCGGCGAAGGGGTTGGGGGAAGTCTCGGAGGGCCCGACCATCCTCACCGATGCGTTGACCAGCCCGGCCACCTCGGCATCGCCATTCGGGCCGGGAACGCTCATCGATCTTGCGGCGACGACGGTGCTGATCATGCTCGGCTCCCTGGCGCTGATGCTGCCGGTGACGTGGGTTTACATGTCGGCGCGGCCGATTCCCGGGCACAACCAGAACATCGTCCAGACGCTGATCATCCTCCCGCTGGTGGTGTCGGGAATCGTATTCATCGTGCAGAACAGCCTGGCTCTGGCGTTCAGCCTCGCCGGCGTGATTGGCGCGGTGCGATTCAGAACGACGCTCCGTGATACACGCGATCTCGTCTACATCTTCCTCAGCATCGTGGTCGGCTTCGCCGCGGGCGTGCAATCGCTGGCGGTCGGCGCGATCATCTCGATGGTCTTCAACTTCGTGCTGCTGATTACGTGGCGGTACGATTACGGCCGGAACCTGCTGACGCCGACGGCGTCGTCACAGTGGGCGGCGCCGTTGCAGACGCTGGCGAGCCCGACCGGCGATCACGAGATCCCCGACCGCGATCTGGTGTTGTCACTGACGCCGCAAAACGCCGAAGCGCTCGCCGACCGTTTCTCGCGCGTGGAGAAGATTCTCGGGAAGAAGAAGAAAAAACCGCGCTTCAACTCGGTCCTGAGTCTCACGACTTATCAGGTCCCCGAAGTTCAGGCGCATGTCGAGCCAATGCTGGAGAAACTGGCCAAGCGCTGGAAGCTCGATGAGGTGGTGACGAATACCGGCAAGCCGTCGGAGATCTACTACCTGATCAAGCTGAAGAAGACGGTACCTCGTGACGACCTGCTCACCGCGCTGCACGAGGGATCGAACGGCATCATCGACTCCGCCAACATCGAGACCGCGAACCCCGTCGACGGCAAGAAAGACGGCGTGACTGCATGATCCGCGGCGCGACACTGGCGGTCGCCGTCAGCCTCGCACTATCGGCGACGGCTTGCAGGCAGACGCCCGAAGCAAAGGCGGAGCAGGCGCGCGCGGCCGAGGCGAAGCGGACCCAGGCGGTCGCACAGCGCATCGCACAGGCAGACGCGAATCCGACCAAGGTCGTGCCGCTGGCGATGTGGCTGATGCCCCCGGAGCTGCACGAGATCTCCGGGCTGGCGCTGACCACGAGGGGAACGATCCTCACCCACGACGACAACGTCGGCAGGGTGTACGAGATCAATCCCAAAACGGGAATTCTGCTCAAGGCGTTTTCGCTGACCGGGAATCCGAAAGAGGATTTCGAGGCGATCGCCATCGCCGGCAACGACATCTATCTGATGACCAGCAACGGCAAGCTTTATCGTTTCGCCGAAGGCGCCGACGGCCAGCAGGTTCCTTACGTGCGGGCGGACACCCACCTCGGGAAGGAGTGCGAGTTCGAGGGCCTTACGTACGAGCCCGACAGCTCGCGGCTGGTGATGGTCTGCAAGCGGATCCTCGACAAGAACGAGGCAAAGGGAGTCCTGCTGTACCGAATCGCATTGCCGCTCAGCAGCCCGATGTCGATATCGCCATTGCGGATTCCGATCCAGGAAGTCGAGGGCAGCAACAAGTGGAAGAATTTCCGGCCGTCCGACATCGCCATCGACCCCAGCACCGGCAACTACGTGATCATCGCATCGCGGGAGAAAGGTCTCGTAGTGATGACGCCGGACGGTGACGTGCTCCGATCAGAGCCATTGCCGGGTGACCATCGCCAAGCCGAGGGCGTGACGATCTCGAAGGACAGCATCCTGATGGTGAGTGACGAGGCAAACGTGAAACCGGCGGCAATTACGCTTTACAGGTGGCATCCGTGATTCAGCGAAGGCTCAGGTTTGCGCACTGGGGCAGGATCGTTTCAGCGTCTGGTCTTGAACTGCTTTTGACATTGTCACTGGTGACGACGGCGGCGAGCGCTCAAACGAAGGTGGTCCGCAAGATCGGCGCTGACAGTGTGCTGGTGATTCCGGGCGAGATCTACCGGGCCGGCGGTCTGCATCGGGCGCTGCTCGGCGACAATTATCGAGACGAGTGGACGATGCCAATCACCGTTCCCGTTCTCGACCTGCGGACATTTCGGGGCGGATTGACGCCGACCAAGGAAGGCGGCGGAATGCAGGCGAAGAATCTCCACTTCGTGACGTCGGACAGCGCCGAGTACGTGTTCCGGCAGGTGAAGAAGACCGATCTGATTCTCGGTCCCGAGTACGAGCACACCCTGATCTGGTACATCGTTCGCGACGAGGGAAGCGCGTCGCACCCAATGGGTGGACTGGCTGTTCCGGCGCTGATGTCGGCCGCAAATTTGTTGCACGCCACGCCGCAGCTTTACTTCATGCCCGACGATCCGGCGCTGGGCGAGTTCAGAAAGGATTTCGCGGGAGTACTGGGCACCATCGAGGAATTTCCGAACGTGCCCAAGCAAGGCCACGCTTTTGCCAACGCCGACAAGATCATCGGCAGCGATGACCTGCTGGAGAAGATCAACGCCAGCGATACGACCAGGATCGATGCGCACGCGCTGCTCACCGCGCGCCTGGTGGACATGCTGATCGGGGACAACGATCGCCACCCCGACCAATGGGACTGGGCGCGCCTGGGCAAGGACGACACCGATCCCTACGAGCCAATCGGCCGCGACCGCGACAAGGCGTTCGTGTCGTACGAAGGGTTGTTGCTGAGCATCGCGCGTTTCGCGGTGCCGAGCCTGGTGACGTTCCGCGCGTCGTATCCGGATCCGTCGGCACTGTTTGCGAATGCAGGCGAGTTCGACCGGCGGCTGCTGCAGAGTCTGGACAGGACCGTGTGGGATTCGACGGCGAACAGCCTGATGCAACGCATCACCGACCGCGTCATCGACGACGCGGTTGAAAGAATGCCGACCGAGTACGGCGACCGGCTGAACGAGATCGCGTCGACCCTCAAATCGAGACGCAACGGACTCCGCGCAGCGGCCGACAAGTATTACACGGAGCTGTGGCGGGTGGCGGACGTTCACGGCACGGATGCAGACGATCAGCTTACGGTGACGAGATCGGGTAACGGACTGGTGGACGTGGTGATTCGCTCCGGAAATGCAGCGCCGTACTTCTCGAGACGATTCGACCTGCGTGATACGAAGGAGATCAGGATCTACCTCCACGGCGGGAACGATCGTGCAACGGTACAGGGCGCGACGGCGCGGAGTATTCCGCTGCGCATCATCGGCGGGAACGGCACTAACACTTTCACCGATCTGTCGACGGTCGGTGGCCGCCGCAATCAAACCCGGTTCTACGACGCCGGGACGGTGACGAACGTGAAGTATGCAAAGGACACTGTCGACGAAAAGGCGAACGTCGACATGGCCTTCAACCACTCGTTCAACCGCCGGCCGTGGCTGCGCGCCTATGGGAAGCTGATTCCGCCGCAGAAGGATCGCGGCTCGTCGTTCAAGCCGGTGGCGAGCCTGCACTCGCAGCGCGGGCTCGGAATTTTTCCGGAGATCGGAGTCAAGAAGTACGACTATGGATTCCGCGATGTTCCGTACGCGTCGATGAAGGAGGCGAGACTCGCGTACTCTGTCAGCAGCAACCGCATGCGCATCCGCACCGCGTTCGACAAGCGGTTCGAGGAGTCCGATGTGCACGTTCCGGTGACGGCGAGCATGTCGCAGTTCGAGGTGGTGGAGTTCCACGGCTTCGGCAACGACGTGCCCGAT
>Ga0310810_10011066_pt1 | contig 10539 bp, 6 predicted proteins | sample NCmetagenome_FD_207641 | JGI IMG/M metagenome (GOLD analysis project Ga0310810, IMG submission 207641) | Soil microbial communities from experimental microcosm in Duke University, North Carolina, United States - NC | ecosystem: Engineered > Artificial ecosystem > Soil microcosm > Unclassified ... | reverse complement strand
AGGTCAACAGCTCCAGCGGTTCTGTAACGATTCCGGTGTCGCCGACGATGCGGCGCAGCTCCGCGATGAACGCGGACCCACCAGGGTCCGCGCCACCGGTGGTCGTGTTCACGCCGCCACGCCTTCAGCCGACTCGAAGACGTCGAAGACGTAATCGTGCGCCTTCAACGCGCGCACCGCGCGGTCACGGCTCTGCGCATCATGAGCCTGCTGCACGCGGCTCAGGAGCTGGTCGCGCGAGTCCTTGAAGATCGCGTCCATGATGACGTCCCGGTCCGCGGGGCTCTGCTCGATGAGCGACAGCAGTACACGCGAGCCGTACTTGATCCATCGCTGCTGCGGCTGCAGCGTGCCGCTTGAGTCGTCCACGACCTGGCGTTTCAGAATCTGCAGTACAAGTTCCGCATCGGTGTCCTCGTACCTCTGATTCAGCTTCTTGAACAGCTCCTTCACCGTCTCGCGTCGCTCGTCAATCAGCTTCACGAACAGCGCCGGCGTGACGCGCTCTCCTTTTTTCGAATACTTCCCGTCATCGGTCAGCTCGGCCCCGTGCAGGACCGTGAGGTACAGGAAGTGCCAGAAGATTTCGTAGGTCGCGAGATCGTTCATGAAGCGGTTGCCGGTCAGCGGGTCGTCGATGGCCGCGGCATTGTTCCCGTGCAGCTGCTGATACATGAACTCCGTCGCCATGTACATCGCGTATCGCATGCCGTCTTCCGTCGTCGGACCGTTCGGGCGCTTGAGCAGCTGCTCGCGTGCCTGCGGCGACCAGAGCTTCTCCACCGTCAGATCCGATTCTGAAAGCTCCATCGGCGAGATCTTGCCGTTCTTGATCAGGCCAAGCGCCTCGAGCCGCTCCTTCTCCTGCGGCGTCGTCTTATCGACGATGGGCTGGAGGTCGCGGAAGTCGGAGACCAGTGATTCGCGGCCAGCGGCGACGTAGTCGCGAGCCACCGTCGCCACCCAGCTCTGACGATAGGTGTCGTACGACTTGCCGTTGATCACGAACAAGCCGGTGAGACGTTCTCGCAGCTTGTCGAACCAGATGTCGCGCAGCGCTTTGCTGTCGTTCTCCGGCGCGCGCGGATTCTGCATCTGCGCGGCCATGCCGCCGATTGGCATCGCCCCGGCCAGCAGCGCCAGCAGCGCGTTTCGACGCGTGTAGTACGACATCGACGGTTCCGTCATCGTCACGGCGGACGGGTTCGGGAACACCATCGAAGGATCGTGGTGGAACATGTCCTCGCGGCTGTTGATGTAGTCCCAGCGGCCGACGTTCGGCCCGATGAGGTTTTCCCGCAGCACCCACTCGATCACTTCCTGCTGCAGCGCGAATTCGGCGCGCTCGTTCAGCATCTTGATCTTGATCGTCCCGCGTGGAACGCCAATCGCTTCCTCGATCGTCTTGAGGAGCGTCCCGACCAGCTTCCCTTCCTGCCACGACTCGAGCTTCGGGATGTAGAAGTAAATCCCCGATCCGTTCTTCTTCTGGGCCTCGTAGTTGTTCAACGTGTGGATGACGAGACCCGGAATCATCGCCGGCACTTCCTGACCGTCGACGAGCATCTGACGATTGCGCAGGTGCAGTCCGGCAACGCGGTGGAAAATCGTCGGCCAGTTTTCTTTTGGCGTGTCGATCCGATAGGTGCGCTTCTTCGTGGGGTGCTCGTATGACTTGCCGTCCCACTCGTGCGCGAGGATCCGTTTCAGGTTGCTCCACGCTTCATAGAGCTGCGCCTTGTAGTCGCCGCCGGCGTCCTCCCAGTCCCACATCCACTGCGACGCGCCGCTGTTGAGCGCGCCGAACGCCATCCCGAGATCGATCGATGGTCCGGTCCCTTCCAGACCGGGCCTCGTGACATCCGATGGAATGGGCACGGTTGCGGCAACGCGCCAGGCCTTCGGGGTGCTGCGCCCGAAAAAGCCGTCAAGCATGCCCTGACGGATATCGCCGACGGTCGCGCGATGACCATCGGGGTCGCTGACCGATGTCGCAGCGTCGAGAAAATCGTACTGGCCCTGCCGATGGGCCACGCGATTGTGCAGCTGGTGCCTCGCCTGCATGAGCGACGCGAACTCGCCCCGCGTGGAGCGCGTCAGGCGCGCAATCAATTCCTCGACATTCACCTGCCGGCCATTGACCGTCTTGGTGCCGAACAGATCGGAATATTTCTGCAGAATATCCGGACGGACCGTCGCGGACGAGGAGTCAGACACGTCAACCCTCCTGGGCTTGGATCAGAAACTCCGAATTATATTCGGAAGGTCCGTTAGCAGGTGCACGACATGGGCGGCCGGATACCCCAGCTCCTCCGCTGGTTCCGCTGCCGCACGCTGAATCCAGAACGTGGTCAATCCCGCCGAGCCTGCGCCGTGCGCATCCCAGTTGTTGGATGTCACGAAGCCGACCCGGTCCTTCGGCGTGTTCAGATGCATCGCCGCCAGCTCATACACGCGTGGGCTCGGCTTGAACACTTTGACTTCGTCGACGCTGATCACCGCGTCCAGCAAATCGGTAATGCCCGCGCTGCGTCCCGCCGACTCCAGCATCTTCGGTTCGCCATTCGACAACACGGCAAGCCGCAGCCCCATCGCCTTCAACTGCTGAAGGCCAGGCTTCACGTCGGGAAACGCGGCAAGCGTCATGTACGCATCCATCAACCGGGCACGTGCGTCAGCGGTCAGATCGAGCTTCAACGCACGTGCCGCGTAGACGAGCCCGTCCCGCGTGATCTGCCGGAAATCTGTATAACGGTCCATCATGCTTCGCAGCAGCGTGTACTGCAGCTGCTTGGTTCGCCACATGGCCGCCAGCGACATGCCGTTGCCGGGAAAGATCTCGTCGCACAGTGACGTCACGGAAAACACGTCGAACAATGTGCCGTATGCATCAAAGGCGAGGGCTTCGATCGAGGCGGACGCAGGTCGGGATCGAGGACCAGGGATTGGGGATCCGGGATCGGGGATCCGGGACCCGGCGCTTGTCATCTGCATTCGAGAAGGCATTGTAGGATCAGCCGCCCTCTACAGCCCGCGCACGCCGTGCAGTCGGCTCCAGACGCTACATTCTGCTCCAGGGCAATCAGCTACGATCGCCGGATGAAGCTCGCGATCGTGATCGGCGCCATCGGCATCGGAGTCGGCTGTCGCGGACCTGCGACTCAGACCGGCACCGGCAGCACCGCCAACAGCAACGCGGCGTCCAGTACGCCTGCACCTGCGGCCGGACGCGTCCTGCCTGGCGTCGGCACCCACCATCACCCGATTTCGACCACGAACCAGGATGCGCAGAAGTTCTTCGATCAGGGCATGGCGCTGGTGTTCGGCTTCAACCACGAGGAGGCGACGCGGAGCTTCCAGCGGGCGGCCGAACTCGATGCGCGCGCGCCGATGCCGCATTGGGGCATCGCGTGGTCGCTTGGCCCGAACTACAACCTCGACATCGACGATCCGCGCGCGAAGCGCGCGTTTGAAGCGATCGACACGGCGACGAGGCTTGGCGTCAACGGCTCGCCCGTTGAACGTGACTACGTCGCGGCGATGGCGACGCGCTACTCGCAGGATCCGAAGGCCGATCGCCCGGCGCTCGCGCGACGATACAGCCAGGCGATGGCGGACCTGGTGCGCCGTTACCCGGAAGATCTGGATGCCGCGACGCTCTACGCCGAAAGCCTGATGAACCTGCGGCCGTGGAAGCTATGGACCCTCGATGGCAAGCCCGCCGAGGATACGCCGCAGATTCTCGCGACGCTCGAGTCGGTCTTGAAGCGGGCGCCCAACCACATGGGCGCCAACCACTACTACATTCACGCGGTCGAAGCGTCGGCGTCCCCGGAGCGCGCGTTGCCGAGCGCCGCGCGTCTTGAAACGCTCGCACCCGCCGCCGGGCATCTCGTCCACATGCCTGCGCACATCTACGCGCGAACCGGCGATCATGCCGCCGCTGCAAAGGCGAATCTGGCAGGCGTCAACGCCGACCGTGTCTATCTGAAGGATCTGCCTGCCGACAACTACTACGGGATGGCGTACTACTCGCACAATCTGCATTTCCTCGCGGATTCCGACATGATGCAGGGCAGATTGGCCGAGGCGCAGCGCGCCGCCGCGGAACTGTCCGAGCGGATCATTCCTCACGCGGACATGATGCCGATGATCGAGTCGATGGCCGTCAGCCCGCTGAACGTCCTCATGCGCTTTGGCCGCCACGAAGACATCCTCAAACAGCCGGCGCCGCCCGACAACCGCCCGGTGATGGTGGCGTGGTGGCATTTTGCCCGGGGCGTCGCGCAGGCGCGAATGCAGCGCGTTGACGAAGCCGAGATGGAGCGGACAGGGCTGCGCACCGCCGCCGCGCGCATCCCTGAAACCGCACTGTTTGGCGGCAGCGGTCTCGAGAGCGCCCGCGCGGTCGTTACGATTGCCGGCGTCGTGCTCGATGCGCGAATCGCCGAGGCGCGCCGCCAGAACGACGCCGCCATCGCCGCGTGGACCAATGCGGTGGCCGCCGCCGATCGTCTGGCCTACGACGAGCCGCCAGTCTGGTTTTATCCCATCCGCGAGTCGCTCGGCGCGGCGTTATTGCGAGCGGGTCGTCCGGCGGATGCCGAACGCGTCTTCCGCGAGGATCTCGTGCGTCATCCGCGCAACGCACGATCCCTCCTCGGGCTGCACGAGGCGCTCGTACAGCAGAAGAAGGATGCCGATGCGGCATGGATCGACGCGGAGTTCCGCGAGGCGTGGAAGAACGCGGATTCGAAGGTGACGGTGGACGATCTGTGAGAGGACGGGTGTCAGGTATCAGGTATCAGGGATCAGGGATGGTCTAGGGATCAGGCATCAACAGTCTAGGCTGGAAGGTGTCAGCTGCAAGAAAGTCGCCTGAGCCCTGGAGGCCTAACTGTCCCGAACTGCTAATACCTGGACCGCGCCTGACACCTGATACCCGATACCTGTCGGCGCTCCTTGGCTCAATTGAACCGCACGTACTCGAAATCGATCGGCTGCGTGTGAATGCCGCGCCGGGGCGGCGCAATCCAGTTGGCGAACTTGCCCGGCACGACGACGCGGCCGGTCATCATCGCCTGGACGAACGTGTAGTCCGCAGCGCTCGGCATCCACTCGTCCCGGTGCGCCTTCCACTGCTCCGCCGACATCACCTCGCCGCCGGGGCTGATGTGATGTCCCGCGAAATTACCAATCTGCCGATGGAAGCCCTTGTGCGGCAGTTGCAGACGGAACGGGATTCCGGTCTTCTCGATCGTCTTGTTCCAGCGATCGACACCGGCCTGCACCTCTCCGATGTAGTCATCACGCAACCGCTCGTTCAACGCGTTGAGCGCTGGAATGTCCTCGTCGACCACATGACCGTCCTTGACGGTGCCGACCTTGTAGGTCGCATCGGTGAGCAGGTGGTCGTCGCCGATCCTCGTCTCTTCGTACCGGCCTTTGAGGCCCGTCGTGTAAAAGCTGGCCGCATTCGAGGAGATGTCGCCTCCAAACAGGTCGAGCGTCACGCTGTAGTGGAAGTTCAGATACTTCTGCACCGTCTGCAGATCGATGACCCCGAGCGCGCGCACGTGATCGGGATCGTCGATCTTGTGCTGCGCCATCAGCTCCGCCGTCCGCTGCACGATGCGGCCGACACCCGTTTCGCCGACGAACATGTGGTGCGCTTCTTCGGTCAGCATGAACCGGCACGTGCGTGCGAGCGGATCGAACCCCGATTCGGCCAGCGAGGACAGTTGAAACTTGCCGTCACGATCCGTGAAGAACGTGAACATGTAGAACGCCAGCCAGTCTGGCGTCGGCTCGTTGAACGCACCGAGAATGCGCGGATTGTCCACGTCGCCCGAGCGCCGCTCGAGCAGCGCTTCCGCCTCCTCGCGGCCATCGCGGCCGAAATATCGGTGGAGCAGATACACCATCGCCCAGAGGTGGCGCCCTTCCTCCACGTTCACCTGGTAGATATTGCGCAGGTCGTATAACGACGGCGCGCACATGCCGAGCATCCGCTGCTGCTCGACGGACGCCGGTTCGGTATCCCCCTGCGTCACGATCAGGCGACGCAGCATCGATCGGTATTCGCCGGGAACATCCTGCCAGGCGGGCTGACCTTTGTTGATGCCGAAATTCACCTCGCGATTTCCGGTTGGCGGAACGAGGAAAATGCCCCAGCGGTACTGCGGCATCTTGACGTAATCGAACACCGCCCACCCGTCCGGGTCGACGCTGATCGCGGTCCGCAGATACACGTCGTAGTTGTGGCTTTCGGTCGGACCCATGTCGTACCACCAGCCCATGTAGGCTGGCTGCCAGTGCTCGAGCGCGCGCTGCAGCACGCGGTCACGCCCCAGATCGACGTTGTTCGGGATCTTGTCGATGTAGTCGATGTTGCTCGTCATGGCCACGTTTCCCGGGGCCGACCTGAAGGTCGGCCCCTACGTCCTCATCACGGAGTACGGGCCACAGAGACTCAGAGACACAGAGAACAGTAAGAATCTCTGTGCCTCTGTGTCTCTGTGGCTGATGACTGTGATCGGCGCTGCGAATTTCGGGCTGCACATCTCACACCCGCTCCCAGTCGAACTTCGGCTGCGCTCCGCTTCCGTAGACCTTGAGCGCGCCCTTCTCGCCGGTCGCGTTCGGACGAATGAAGATCCAGTTCTGCCAGGCGGACAACCGTCCGAAGATCCGCGTCGCCTGATTCTCGGGCAGCGGAAACCTGAGGTTCGCTTCCATCCCGGTCAGCGCATCCGGCGACAGCGCGACACGTGACTCGATCGCCTGTCGCAGCTCGTCGTCCCAGTCGAGCGCGTCGGGCGCGTCGGTCACCAGTCCAAGCGAGAGCGCTTCGGCCGCGGTGAAGGCGACGCCAACGTCCTGATGCAGCCCGTCGAGCAGCTGCACGTCACCGTAGAACCGCGCCGCAAGGCGCGATTGACCGCTGACCATCGGTACGGCGCCGAAATTCATCGGCGACAACGTCAGTGATGCGCCCGGCTCATCCTCCTCGGTGTGCAGCATGTAAATGCGATCGGAGGCGAGTGCGAGCTCCAACAGGGTGCCGGCGAAACACGAACCGGGTGTGACGATGCTGAACATCGACCGCGACGACACGTCGAGCCGCGCCAAGGTGCGCCGCAGCAGCCCAAGCACCTCGCGCACGAACCAGTGACTGTGGTGCTCGAGGATGAAGCGATCGAGCGCCAGGATCGATTCCGCGTCGCCCATGGTCCGGAACAGCCACAGCCCGAGCTCCAGCTCGTTTGTGCGAAGGCTGAGGATCGCGTCGTCCAGTTCGCGCGCCATCTGCAGCGGCCACCACGCCGCACCGAGGGCAAGCACCGCATCGACGGATCCCGAATCCCCGATCCCGGAGCCCGCATCGGGCCCCCTCACCGTTACCGTCGCCGTTCGTGCCGTGCGATCGCACACGACATCCACGTAGCGGTAGTGGATGCCGTTCGGGTCCACCGTGCGGTCGAGCGGCGTGAGCGTGATCCCCTTCGCATCGGTGGGCCGGTCGCTCTGGGACGCCAGCGCAGCGGCGCGTTTGCCGACGAACTCGCCGAACTCCTGCGTGCGTACCGTTTCGTCGACGAGCCCCCATTCTTTCGCCCGCGTCCCCTTCACGCCGTCCGGCGTCGTGCAGAAGATGTCGGCATGGTCACGCCGCACTTTGCGCTTGTCAGTGAGGCGCGTCAGACCACCCGTCCCGGGCAGCACACCGAGGAGCGGCACCTCAGGCAGGCTTACCGCCGATGATCGATCGTCGACGAGGATGATCTCGTCGCACGCCAGCGCCAGTTCGTACCCGCCGCCGGCCGTCGTGCCGTTACAGGCCGCCAGAAACTTCAAGCCCGAGTGGTGACTCGCGTCCTCGATCCCGTTGCGCGTCTCATTGGTAAACTTGCAAAAGTTCACCTTCCACGCATGACTCGACTGCGCCAGCATGTAGATGTTTGCGCCCGAGCAGAAGACCCGGTTCTTTGCGCTGGTAATGACGACGGCGCCGACCTCAGGGTGTTCGAAGCGGATGCGCTGCACGATGTCGTGCAGCTCGATGTCGACGCCCAGGTCGTAGGAGTTCAGCTTCAGCTTGTAACCGGGCCTGATGCCGGCGTCTTCGCCCACATCCATCGTGATCGTCGCGACGCGATCGGCGTACGACACACGCCAGTGTTTATAGGCCACCGGATTGACTTGGTAATCGACTAGCTCTCTTGTGCCAATCACGTTCGTTCCAATGCTGCTCGTTCTCGAAGTTTATAGCGCTGCACTTTGCCCGTCGCCGTCTTCGGCAGCTCGTCCACGAACTCCACCCACCGCGGCCGTTTGTATTCCGCCAGGCGCGAGCGCACGAAATGCTGCAACTCTGCCGCCAGCTCTGGTGTTCCCGTTGCGCCCTTTCTCAACACGACGAATGCGTAAGGTTTCATCAACCCGTCGTGATCGGAACGTGAGCCGACCCCGCACTCCTGCACGGCAGGGTGCTCCACGAGGGAGTTTTCGACCTCGATGGGACTGACCCAGATTCCGCCCACCTTCATCATGTCGTCCGACCGCCCGGCGTACCAGTAATAGCCATCCGCATCGCGGGAGTACTTGTCACCGGTCCGAATCCAGCGGCCTTCGATGGTGGTCTTGGTCCTCTCGTGTTTGTTCCAGTAATAAGCGCACGTCGAGTCGCCGCTGACGAGCAGGTTGCCAATCTCACCGACCTCGACGTCGCGGTTCTCTTCATCGACGATCCTCGCCTCGTACCCTTCGACAATCCGTCCGCTCGATCCAGGCCGGATGGCGCCAGGACGGTTCGAAATGAAAATGTGCAGGATCTCGGTCGAACCGATGCCGTCGAGGATTTCCACCCCGAACCGCCGTTTGAAGCGCTCGAAGAGCGCCGGCGGCAGCGCTTCGCCCGCGGACACCGCGTGCCTGATGCTGGACAAGTCGAAATCGGCTCCCTCGCGTGCGTGCGCGAGGAGCATCCCGTAACTGGTCGGGACGGAGAAGAACAGCGTCGGGCGGTACCGCTCGATCACCGCATAGACGTTGGCCGGCGTCGGAGGACCAGGCCACAGGATTGTCGTCGCACCGACACCAAGCGGACAGTACATCGCGTTGCCGAGGCCATAAGCAAAAAACAGTTTCGCCACGCTGAAACAGCGATCCTCGGCGTTCATGTTGAGGATGGCCTTCCCGTACAACTCGGTGCAGACCACCATGTCATGGTGCAGATGGACGCATCCTTTGGGAAACCCGGTGCTGCCTGAGGAATACAACCAGAACGCCGGATCGTCCTTGCAGGTCGGTTCGGCTTCGAGCTGCGGAGATGCCGCCGCCATCAACCCGGTAAATGCGGGAATCGGAACGACGTGCTTCAGGTACCGCAGGCGTTCGCGAGGGATCGCCTCGAGCTCGGGCAGCAACGCTTCGCTGATGACGACGACGCGCGCGCGGGAGTCGTTCAACACGTACTCGTAATCGGCCGCTTTCCACAACGTGCTCGTGGGGATCGGCACCGCCCCTATCTTCATGGCGCCGAAGAACGTCGAGACGAACTCGGGAGTATCGAGGAGCAACAGCACGACCCGCTCCTCTATACGGACGTCGAATCGCTCGCGGAGGACGTTGCCGGCACGGTTGACGCGCTCGAGCAGCGCTGCGTAGGTGACCCGTTCGTCTCCGCACTCGATCGCCACCTTCTTGCCTCGTCCGTCCGCGACATTCCGATCGACGAACCAGGTCGCGGCGTTGAAGGTATCGGGCAACGCGATCACGCGTTTATCCTATCGCGTCAGGCAGGATGCGCTCCGGCATGCACGATTTCGTCTCCGTCGACAACGTCCGGGTGGAATATGCGTGGTATGGGCCCTCGCCGGTTCATGCGCCGACGATGGTGTTTCTGCACGAGGGACTGGGTTCGATCGGCCAGTGGCGAGGGTTTCCCGCTGAGCTCTGCTCGCGGCTTGGCTGCGGCGGCCTCGTGTACAGCCGCCGTGGTCATGGCAAATCCGACGCGTTGACCGGTCCACGAACGACCCATTTCATGCACGACGAAGCCCTCGAGGTGCTGCCTCGGCTCGTCGACATGTTCGAGATCCGGCGCCCGATCATTGTCGGTCACAGCGACGGTGCGTCGATAGCGCTCATTTATGCCGGTTCAGGCGCCGGCGATCCGTTTGCGCTCGTCCTCGAAGCGCCACATGTGTTCGTCGAGGACGTCACGGTCAATCAAATCGCCGCACTGCGCGATCTGTACCGCACCACCGACTTGCGAACGCGGCTCGCGCGTCACCATGGCGCGAACGTGGACACGCTGTTCGAGTACTGGACCGACGTGTGGCTGCGCCCTCAATTCCGGACGTGGACCATCGAGCCCTACCTGCCCGACGTCACCTGCCCCACGCTCGTCATCCAGGGGAAGCAGGACGAATACGGAACCGACCGTCAGGTCAACACGCTCCTTGCGGCGCTGGGCGGCCGATGCGAGGGCATCATGCTCGAACGATGCGGCCACTCGCCTCACATCGATCAGCC